>Ga0066256_1001598_pt1 | contig 30200 bp, 9 predicted proteins | sample ThiBio_1000_biof_FD_87107 | JGI IMG/M metagenome (GOLD analysis project Ga0066256, IMG submission 87107) | Wastewater bioreactor microbial communities from Cape Town, South Africa - Thiocy_expt_1000_biof (version 2) | ecosystem: Engineered > Bioreactor > Thiocyanate-remediating >... | reverse complement strand
CGGCCAGGGCCTGATGGAGGTGTTCAACATCACGCCGGAGGAGCGCGCGGCAGCGGAGCGCGGGCCCAGCCTGGCAGCCGCCTGGGCCGCGGCGACAGCACCCAAGCCGGCGCCGGCGGCGGCGGCGGCGGCCGACCCCATCACCGAGTCGCCCCTCTTCCTGCGCTTCCTGGACACCATCAAGGCGCGCAACTTCTTTGAGGGCGCGGAGCCCGGCACGCCCGAGTACGCCGCGCGCATGGACAAGGCGGTGGCCACCTTTAAGGCGCGGTTTATTAACACCGCCGAAAGCGCTCCCGCACCAGCAGCTGCATCGCCAGCGCCAGCACCCCCATCGCCGGCAGCACCCGCCCCTGCCCCCGCCCCACCAGCACCTGCCCCCGCCCCAGCAGCAGCTGCGTCGGGCGGCGCAGGCGAGGGCGCGGATGAGGGCGCGGCAGAGGCGCTGAAGGCGGAGGGCAATGCGCACCTGTCAAAGGGGCGGTTTGAGGAGGCGGGGGACTGCTACACGGCGGCGGTGCGCAAGTCGGCAGACCCGAAGCACCTGTGCGTGTACTACTGCAACCGCGCGGCGGCCAAGACGTCGCTGAAGGACTTCAGCGGCGCGGCAGAGGACGCGCGCGCCGCCATCGCCGCCGACGCCACGTATGTGAAGGCGCACACGCGGCTGGGCACGGCGCTCATGATGGCGGATGACTTCACCGCCGCGGTGCCCGCCTTTGAGCGCGCGCTGGAGCTGGACGCCACCAACGCCGTCGCACGCGACAACCTGCAGCTGTGCCGCGACCGCCTCGCTGCGGCGGCGCGCAGTGGCAGCAGCGGTAGCGCAGTGCGCACTGGCGCACCTGCACGCAGCAGCGCTGCCGGTGCCGGCCGTGGTGCCGCGCCCGCCTCCCCGTTTGGTACGTTGGGCCGGAGTGATGTACCGGCTTGCACATGCCCCCACACACATCATCACACACACATGCACAACATCACCCACAATATCACGCGCAGGCGCGGGCGGGCTGGAGGGGCTGATGGGCAACCCCATGTTGGCGGGGCTGATGAGCAACCCGGCGATGATGCAGATGGCGCAGAGCGTCATGTCCAACCCCGCCATGATGCAGAACATAATGGGCATGATGGGCGGCGCCGGCGGCGGCGGCGGCGGGCTGGCCAGCATGTTCGGCGGCGGCGGCATGGGCGGTATGGGTGGTGGCGACGATGACGACGATGACGGCGACGATGACGGCGACGAGGGCGCAGGCATTGGCGATGCACCGCCGGCCGGCGGTGCGGCGGGCTTGATGGCGGCGCTGTCATCTGACCCCTCGCTGGCTGACCTGCGCGACGACCCCGAGGTGGCGGCCATCATGGCAGACGCGCGGCGGGACCCCAGCACCATTTCCCGCCACCTCGGCAACCCCAAGATGACGCGCCTCATGTCCGCCGCCATGTCGCACCTGGGCGGCGGCAAGCGGTAGCCGTAATCCCGTCCTGTTGATAGTCTCCTCCCGCGGGGCTGACGCCACGGTGCCATGATGTTGGTGCCGACCGAGCGTGCCGGCCGCCGGCATTGAATTGTGTGCCACTGCCTCCCCAGTGCCTCCATCGACTTGACCACGTGCTGCTCACTCGCCTCAGAGTCGCCTCCTGCCAGCCTGACAAGCGGCCGTGGTGTGGTAGAGCAACGTGTGACACAATGTCAATATCACAATGCGCACGATCCGCGCACGCAAATAGCAGCGGAATGAACGGGTCATAACCGCAAACGTGGGATTTTAGCTGCATGCCCACTAACCCGTGTGTGTGGCATTTGTTTTTGTCATTGTGACGCCACACACTGACGAAGTCTGGACGTTCCGTTACCAGGCCGTTACTGCTACCAGACCTGGTACTGGTACCAGTACCAACGGCGTCCAACGCAGCAACAGCGATGGCAGCGGTGGTGCGGCCACCACCACCAACAGCGGCAGTCATGGCGGCCAAGGGGGTGCCGCAACGACCGTCGCCGCTGGGGAGCGGTGCGGGTACCCGAGGAGTAAGGCCAATGGTTCTAGCACCTACACCGTTGGCCGCGGCAGCTGCGGCGACGGCAGCGGCGGCGATGCCAGCGATGGTGGTGCCAGCGCCGTCACCGACGGCATCTGTAGCAACGCCGTGGCTCAATGGCGGCGGCGGTGGTGGCGGCGGCGGCGGCGGTGGTGGAGATGACGATGACTACGACGATGGCGGCTTGAGCAGCGACAGCATGCCGGCGCTGAACTTGGCAGCGGCACGGCTGCCGGGCACGGAGGTGCTGCGGCGGGTGGCTGCGGTGATGGCGGTGCGGCCACCCGCGTACCTGGACCTGTCGGGCAACGACATTGGGAATGCGCAGTTTGCGGTGCTGGCGCACGGCGCGGCACGCGCGTATGCCTACAAGCCGTGGCCGCCGCTGTCCACCCTACGCCTGAATGGCATCGGCGTGGGTGTGGGTGCCGTGCCGGCACTGGCACACCTGCTGAGCGTGCCGGACGTGGCGGACGCGCTGGAGCATCTGGGGCTGGCAGAGTGGGTGTTGGGTGGCACGGCAGGCGATGCGGCCGCCATGGCTGCTGCCAGTGCGTCGTACCGCAGCACCGCAGCTGCTACTGCTGCCATGGCGCCGGCGGCACAACTGGCGCTACTGTCGCCTACCAGCCCGTTGCACGTACTCCTGGTGGCACTGCGTCGCTGTCGCGCGTTGCAGGGCCTTATTCTGCGTGCCTGCGCGTTGCGCCCGCCCGCGCTGGCGGAGCTGGCAGGCGTGGTGCATTCCGAGCTGCTGGAGCTGGATCTGTCTGGTAATGTGCTGTGCCTGCCCACGCAGCCGCCCCCCGCGGGTGCCGGTGCTGGCCCCGCTACCGTCACGACGTCGGATCCCCCCGCCGCCCCTGCCGTGTCGCCACCTCACAACACGTCACCATCGTCAGCACGTGGCGGCGCCGCCGCATCCGGGGGGCCGCCACCCCTACCAGCGGACGAGGTGGACGACGTCGCGCGTGTGGTGGGCGAGGATGCGCGAGTGGCTGCGCGCCTCTTCCCGCTGCGCCTGAATGGCGTGTACCTCAACCGCTCTGCTGCCATCTTTGGCGCCGCGCTGGTGTCGCCCGGCTGCCGCCTCCGCCACCTCGACGTCAGCGCGTCCTGCCTCACCGACGACGTCGCCATCCCGCTGGCGGCGGCGCTGGGTAACAACGGCAGCCTGCAGTACCTAGATGCCAGCCACAACCGGCTGACGGCGCGCACCGCCACCGTGGTGGCCGCCGCGCTGGCCACCAACACCACCATGCGTGAGCTGCGGCTGGGGTTCCAGGCGCTGGGACTGGCAGGCGTGGAGGCGCTGGTGGGCGTGCTGGGCACCAACACCACGCTGGCACAGCTGTGCGTGGAGAACGCGTACGTGGAGGGCGGCGTGACGTTCTCTGGCGTCGTGTCGTTGCTGGACTCCCGGCGGGTGGGTGACCCTGCTAGCAAGCCCGCCATCACCGCCGGCGTGACGCCGCTGGGCACCACACGGTCGGGCGTCGGCGCCGGCGATGTGGACGTCGTGTCCATGCCGGCGCACATCACGGCGTCGACAGGGCGCGGCGGCGGCGGCAGTGGTGGTGCCGCACTGCCGGCTCGCTTGCCCACTTCACGCACCGCGCCGCCGCCCTCGCTGACGGGCCGCACCGGCACGGGGTATGGCGGCGGGTCGCCACGTACTGCGCTGGATGCCAGCGCCGCCGCCAAGCTGACGGCGACGGGCGCCGGCACGTCGTTCACGCGCGGCATGGTGGCCGTCACGCAGCACGCATCCGCGCCGCTCACACACCTGTGGCGGCTGGCAGACGCGCTGCTGGAGAGCCGCCCCGTGTACTGCCGCGTGGTGCTGGAGTGCCCGGAGCGGCCGCGGGTGCGTGCGGGCGCCATGCTGGCCATGGAAGCGGACGAGGAGGGCGGCGACGGCCTGGCGTGGCTGCGTGGCGTGGACCCCGCGCCCGCCAAAGCCAAGTGGAGCGTGGACAAGTCGGTGTTTGCGGGGCGCGACCAGGAGGCCGACAGCCACGACTACGTGGACACGGCGGCGGTGCTGGGGCGCGCGTTTGAGAACGACTGGGCGCACACGCGGCTGCACCGCGTCATCCGCACGGAGGAGGAGCGCGCGGCACTGAAGCCCATCCTGAAGGCGCGCTACGGCCTGCTGCGCGAGCTCTTCCGCTTCTACGCAGCGCAGGGCGGCAGCCCATACTCCATCACCTTCTCGCAATTCACGGAGCTGCGGCGCGCGCTGGGCATGGAGCACCCGTTCCGCAACGCGGAGCTGGACATGGTGTTCTTTTCATCAGAGTCCACCGCCGCCGTCATCGAGCGCACGGGCACGGTGGGGTCGGTGGAGGAGGAGGCGCGGCGTGCGCGGCTGGCGGCGGCGCTGGCGCCGGCATCCACGCCGTCGACGGCGCCGTCACCAGCAGCGGGCAGCAGTACCGTGTCGCTGCGGCGTGCCGGCAGCTTCACCAGCACGCCAACCGCAGGCGGCGGCGGCGGCGCACCGGCGCTGGCATCGCCGCGTGGCGCGCCACCCACCTCGCCAAAGGCGGCCAGTGGCAGCGCGACCAGCCGGAGCGGGCGCACCACTGTGCTACCGCGGCTTGCTCTGGGAAACCTGGGCGGCGGTGCGCCGCCACCAGCACCTGCGCCATCACCTGCGGAGGCAGAGCCGGGCAGCCGCGTCCCGCGCATGGGCCCGCCGCCGGTACGCGACGCGGCGGCGGCGGCGGTGGAGCGCGAGTCGGCCAACGCCATCGCGGCGCTGGACCGCGCGGAGCTGCTGGAGGCGTTTGTGCGCCTGGCGGTGGCGTACTACCGCGAGACGCCTGGGCTGAAGGGCTCCACGCTGGCGAGCGCCTCTGGTGTGACGTCACCATCAAGGTCTGCCACAACTAGCGGTACCACCAGCGCCCTCTCCAGCATTGGCGACGGCGAGGGGTCGGCAAGCAGCAGCGGGGCCGTGACAGCAGCAGCAGCTGCGGCAGCTGCTGCGGCGGCGGCAGCAGCGGCTGCAGCGGCGGCGTCAGCGGGCGCAGGCGATGCCGCCTCCCCCTTTGCTGCGCTTGCGCTGCCGGGCGAGCTGCCCGTCGTGGCTGCCGTGCGAAACGCGGTGGAGAACCACCTGGTGCCCACTGCCGTCCCGGTGCTGGGCATCCCACCGGAGCACCTGGATGACGCGTACTCCAACCTGTTCCGCCGCAACCGCATGTACTCGGAGCCGGTGGATGACGTGTTCCGCCGGTTTGAGGCCATCACGCAGCGCCTGTACCAGAAGTACATGGATGAGGCGGCCGGCTTCCTGTTGCTGTCCGGCTGGATGGCGATGGTGGCGCGGGTGGGTGCTCTGGACGGCAGCATCCACGACCGTGCCGCGCTGCCGCCGCCGACCCTCACTGGCGCCGCCGCTACCGCTACCGGCACTGGAGCCACCGGCGGCGGCACCGGCAAAGCAGGCGCGCGGGCGTCTGTTGCGGCTGGCGGCATGGCGGCGACGGCGGCGGTGCGTGGCCGTCGGTCTACCGGTGCCGGCCGGTCCAGCGCGATGGAGATGCGCGTCGTCGATTTCACGGAGCGCGACGCGCGCCTCCTTTTCTTGCTGTCCATCATGACGGTGGTGGACGAGACCAACCGCCCCGTGCGCATGCTGCGTGTATCCAACCACACCTCGCTGACCTACCTGGGCTTCCTGGAGGCGCTGTCCCGCCTTGCTGATTCACCTGCCTGCCCGGCAGCCGCCCCCGTTGTGCTGGATGGCGGTGCGCGGCCTGGCACGGCAGCATCCACCGCCGCCGCTACCTCCGCCACCGCCGCCGCTGCAGCAGCGGCAGCAGCAGCAAGGGGTGCCAGCCGTGGCAGCACGCCTGCCAGGCCACCCACCAGCACACACTCGTCGGTGGCAGGGAGTGACGGCGACGGTAGCGCGACGCCTGCGCCACTGGCGCCCGCGCGGTCCCCCGTGCCATCCAGCAGCACGATCGCATCTGGCCCTGGCGCGGGTGCGGGTGCCACTGACCGCACGGCAACAGACCGGGCGGAGGCTGAGGTGGCTGCGGGTACGAACACGGTGCGCGGTGAGGGCGGCACGGCACGCAGTGGGCACACGGCAGCAGGGCACACGCCGCGCCGGCCGGCCGGCACCGCCGCGCCGCGGCACAAGTCGGTGGTGGTGCGTGCCGGCGGCGCAATGGTGCGGCATATTGTGAGCACGGCCACGACGACGTCGGCGGGTGCACCAGCGCCGCCAACGTCGCCGCCAGCATCAGGCGCACCTGTACCGGTAACTGGGCGGGAGGCGGGTGCGCCGCTGCCACCGACCACCTCAGGGCGGCGCGGGACGATGATCAAGACGCCGCCTGGCAGTCCCACTTCACGGCACACCGCGTCACGCGACGGCCGCCACCCGGCGGTCACACTGGTGGAGCGCGCCGAGCCGCCGGCCGAGCTGCACACGCGGCTGGAGATCATCCTGTGCCACCTGGCGGTGGTGGAGGGTATCCCGCTGCGTGGCATTGAGCGCCTTTACTGTTGAGGCCCTGTTGTCATGTCATACCGTACCGTACGTGGCGAGCCGTTCAAATCCTACGACGCTGGGGTGAGAAGGGCGGGCACTGCGTCCACAAACTGTAGTGTGTCAGTACAGGTGTGTTGCCTGTATTATGGGCGGCAGCACACTACGCGGGCGGAGTGCCAGCGTGAGCAGCGGCGGCCGTGCCGTCGCCAGGTACCGGGAGGTTGGCATACGGGTAGAAGTCGCCGTTGAGGTCGATTGCGTCGCGACCATGCACTTTCTTTGGATCTATCGGCACCGGTACGTACACCACTGGTATTTCTGCAAACGGCGGCTTGGCCGTTGGCGATGGCCTGGCGGGCGTCGGTGCAGAGCTAGGCGGCGCCGTGTGGCCCGTGCCCAGTGTTGACTTGGTGGCATGCGGCTTCGCAGTTGTGGCAGCGGTAGCAGTAGCCCCCGGCGCCGTACAGGCCGCCGCCGGCGGCGGTGGGGGGGGGGGGGCGGCGGAAGCGGCGGCGGCGTCTGGCGGCGGAGCAGCAGGGGCAGTGGAGGCGGAGGTAGTCCTCGGGGTGGGCAGGTCGGACGGGGGGGGGAGGGGAGGGGGGTGGGTGGGAAGTGGGCGACGCAAGTGGCAGAAATTTGAAACACGCGCTGCGTGATGCTATAAACACAACGTAGATGTACGCTATGTCGTGTTTGTTACAACGTGCCGGCGGCAGCCGTTGCAATAATTGCGTCGTCCGGTTGCTACCTCACTGGCACGGTGACACGGCTTCTTGCAGATTTCGAGTAGGGGGAGGAGAGGCAGAAAAAAGAAACATGCGACGGCCATTCAATTCTTAAGACGCTGGCGCGAGAAGGTTGGGCACTGCTGCCACACACTGTACTGCAATTGGTACAGGTGTATCAGCAGGCCCGTTTCTTCCAACATCCCAAGCCGAACGGCACACGCGTGTGTGCTTGTGTGCGTGCCAGCGCTGCCAGGCTTACGCCGTCGCAGCGACGGCAGCGGCAGTGGCGGGCGGCGCGGCCACCCAGGCGCGCAACTCGCGGTACTTGGCGGCGCGAGTGAAGCGCGTGCCGGTGGGGCCGTGCAGGAAGTACACAATGCGGTGCGTGGGGATGCCCTCCACCAGGTCGTCGCGGATGCGCAGGAAGTCACCGAACGGCACCTCCATCACGCCCAGGAAGCGGTCAGTGTAGCCGATGGACCACTGGCTCTCCATGAAGTGGTCGGTGTCGTGCCGGATGCGGTTAAACACGCCCTCCGTCGTCAGCTTGGGCCCGCCGGCGGTGCTTGCCTCCTCCCCGCTGCTCTCCTCCGTCCCGCTGGTACTTGCAGTGACCGCGGCAGCTGCGGCAGCAAAGGCGGTAGCTGGGACTGGCACGGTGTCATGCTTGGCGGCGCGGCGAGATGACCGGCTAGTGGTGCTGGCGGCAGCGGCAGTAGTCCCTGTGGTAGCGGTACCGTGGGCGGCCGTGGGGCCGGTACGGGCGCGGCGGCCGCCCCGTGACAGGCTGGCAGATGGCAGGGTGAGGTCGTAGGCGTCGTCGTCGCCCTCGTCGCTACTTCCCCACGACTCGCCGTCGGCATCGGCGTCGGCATACGAGGCGCTGAGCGCAACTGCGAGGCCCACGGCGTCCGACTGGGACAGCCAGGCCTCTGGCAGGGCGTCCACGTCTTCAAACGCTGGCACTGCCGCGGCGTCTTCCTCGGTGGGAGGCGTGGTCGTTGGCGGCGGCAGCGACGCTGCCAGGCGCGCCGCCCAGCTGATCCTCGCCGTTGTTGGGGCGGTGCCACACTCGGTCGTAGCAGGGGCAGTAGCAGCAGGGGCAGTAGTAGTAGTAGTAGCAGTGGCGGGGGGGGGGGAGGTGGTGGGGTGTTGTATGTCCGTAGCCGAAGGTGGGGGCAAGGGCAGGGGGGCAGGAGGAGGGCGGATCAAGTGGCAGAAAAAATAAATTTATATCGCTTGAAACACGGTGCGGTTGCACACTATGTTACGTTTGCTACAACGCTACGGTGGAGGCAGTTGCAATAATTGCGTCATCCGATTGATACCTTACCGGCATGGTGACACCTTGTTCCTGGATGAGAGGGGAGGAGAGTGGAGAGAGGAGAGAGAGAGAGGAGAGAAGGAGAAAGAACGTTCCGCGGTCCGCGGGTGACATCTGTGAATCTTCATGAAAGCACCGTATCTCACGAACAGGGGTGCATCTTCACAGAAAAACACAGAGAGACGTCATGCGTCCATGGCTGAATGCTGTGGTGTGTGTTTTATGTGTTAATGAGCTGCGCGTCTAAATGAATTTTGTTGGTGAAACGGCGTATTTCTACTATTGATTCTTGGTGGAGGTCGCGTCCGAGTGCAGAGCGAGAGAGAGGCAGCGAGTTGCGGCGCTGTACTTGTGTGGTGTTTGGCCTTTGGCCATCATATCGCAACGTTTTAATAAGGCGGCTGCAGTTTGAGCAGCAGCAGCAGCGTGTTACAATACTACCCATTCATCCATTCCACTGCGTACCAGTGCCATTTGCGTCCCGTCTTTGCTCACTCACCTTCTTCCAACACCGTTTCCACCACCATGGCCGCCGCTGCTGCTGCTGCCACGCCAGCGGTCGCGCCGGTGACGGAGGTGTGGCGCGGCGTGGTGACGCCCAGTGCAGGTGCTGCGGGCGCGGCAGACATGACGCGGATCACACCCAATGACGCCGTGGCGCCGCCCGTGTACACCCGCACGCTGTTCATCTATGCTGACGCCGCCGATGCCGCTCCCCCCGCCGTAGCGCCAGATGCCGAGCTGGGACGCCGGCTGGCAGCGGCAGTGCAGACGGTGGTGGACGCCGTGCCGGCGCTGGGCGGCGCGCTGGAGCTGGGTGAGGAGCGGATCGTGCCGGTGATAGCAGGCGGACGTGGCGGGGCGCGTGTGGTGGTGGCGACAGCGGCGGGGCGGAGCGCGGAGGTGGCAGCGATGGAGCCAGACGCGGGGCGGGATACCGGGTATGCCATGCCCAGCTACCTGTGGGTGGAGGAGGCGCGCGACCCGCTGCTGGCGTTGCACGTCACGCGGCTGGACGACGGGTGGGTGGTAGGCGTGTCCAGCCACCACACGCTGATGGATGGCAGCGGCCACTTTGCGGTGTGCGCCGCGGTAGCAGACGCCATGCGCGGCGTGCCGCCCACGACGCCGCTGTGCGGTGACCGCGCGCCGCTGTATGCTACCGGCACCGCTGGCACGTCCGTACCGCACCCCGAGTATGCCGTCGCCGTGCCGCACGTGTCGCTGGCGACGGCGACGCGCGACGGCGAGCTGTCGCCGGTGCCGCCACCCGCGGCGCCGCCCTCCCTGCCGCCGCTCACCGTGCGGCACCTGCGCATGTCGGCGGCGGGCGTGGCAGCGGCACGCGAGGCGGCGGCGGCGGAGGGCCTCCCGCGCGCCACTACGCATGACGTGGTGACGGCGCTGCTGTGGCGCGCCGTGTCGCGCGCGCGGGGGCTGGAGCCGGACGCGGTTACCAAGGTGGGTTACGCCTGCAACGGCCGCCGCCGCATGACGCCGCCGCTGCCAGACGGCTACGTGGGCAATGTGAACCTGTGGCCCTGCGTGCGCCGGCCCGTGCGTGAGCTGCTGGACGGCAGCTGGGTGGCGACGGGTGCCGCGGTGCACGCCGCCACCGACGCCGTGGATGACGCCTTCATCCGCTCCTCCCTCGAGTTCATCGCCGCCGTGCCCAACAAGCGCACCATCCAGCCCGCCTTTGCACCCTTCCTGTCCGCCGACCTCGCCGTCACCAACTGGTCGCGCTTCCCCATGTACGACGTTGACTTTGGCTTCGGCCGCCCCATTGCCGTCCGCCTGCCCGCCGCGCCCATGGACGGCCTCGCCATCGTGCTGCCGCCCCTGCCGCGCCACGCCGACACTGACGCCGTGCGCATCCTGTTTGGCCTGCGGTCCAGCCAGTGGCCGGCGCTGGCGGCCGACGCGGAGCTGGCGGCGTACGGCATCGCCGTGCCGCCTGCGTAGTTCAGTTGAAGCGGCGCGGGTGTGCCCCCCACTCTCCCCTAAGTGATGTGCAGGCGCTCGGTGGGCGCGTAGCCAAAGTCGGTCTTGTGCGTCTCCCACAGCGTGCGCAGCGCGGTCATGTACGCCGCCAGCGACTCGGCGATGCGCGGGTCGTCCTTGCTAATGTCGGGCACGTGCGGCACCTCCACCGGCGCGCCGTACACCACCGCCATGCGCGCGTGGTTGGGCATGAGCGTGAACCAGCGGCCGTAGAAGACGAGGGCGGGCATCTTGATGCGGTACAGGAAGGAGCGCAGCCAGGGCGGCAGGTGGACGGGCGTGTAGCACTGCCGCTCGCCGTACACCACGACGGGCACGAGGGAGGCGCCGTGCTGCATGGCGAGGCGCACAAAGCCGAGGCGCGACGACAGCTCCAGCTCCGTAACGTCGGAGGCGGGGTCGGTCATGTAGATCTCACGCGTGCCGCCGGGGTAGATGATGAGGCTCTTGCCGGCCGCCAGCGCGCCGTTGGCGACGCGCGGCGAGGCGTCGATGCCGCCCAGCCACAGCGAGATCTCACGCGCGCCGGGCCACGCAAACATGGGGCTGGCGCCCAGCGTGCGGGTGTCCAGCCCCGGGAACAGGCGCTCAAAGAAGCCGCCGTACACGGACAGGCGCGACAGCACGATGATGCCGTGCGGGTGCCACCCAAACACGTACTTCTTGGCGGCGTCCAGCGCCGCCGTGCGCCGCACGCGCATGCCCACGTAGTCGTCCCCCAGGCTCCACACCCACAGCAGGGCCACGGCGCCCCCCGGCGGGCCAGGCTTCAGGCTGCAGCGGCCCGGGAAGGAGGGCAGGTCCGCCCCCCCCGGCGGCCCCACCGCCACGCCGCCCGCCACGCCGCCGCCCAACACGTAGTACAGGCCCACCAGCGCCACCACCACGGTTGGAAACCAGAACAGGTAGTGGATGACGATGAACACGAGGGTGGACATGGCGGCGGAATGCAGCAACCCGGGGGCACCACTCGCTCCCACCTCCATGAACCCAGGCGCCGCCTTGGCCGCTGCCAGGCCCGCCGCCCGCGCATCAGGCGACATGACCTCCTCATTCCGCAGCGCCGCCGCCACCACCGCCGGCATCTCCTTCTTGGTACGGCCCCCCTTAGCTGTGGTGGTGGCGGCGCCGGCGGCGGCGGGTGTCGCCACCGACGGTGTCTCGTCGCCGTCCATGGTTGTCCCTCGTCGTGTTCTACTGCTGCCACTCGGCCACGGCGTGTCCTCTACTACTACAAGGGTACCAGTGCTCCCACGTCTCGTCCAGTGACACCGCGGTCCAGTGACGGCAGGTCGGTCACCTTCAGTCAAGTGGCACCGTCCAGTGATGCTGCCGTCTCTCACCAGTCCGGCGAATGGCTGGACTACTGACGTCGGCAAAGAGAAAGTATACAACGGCAGCGTGCAGGAAGCGAAAAGACGGCACACCCCGTCACTCGTACCCTTACCCGCGCAGTTGCATCAAAATTGGCGCGTGCGGCGGCCGCGGCGGCGTGTTCGGTTGCTCATGACGCGGCCAACCAGTGACGTCACACCGGCGGATTTCAACCTCCGCCGTGCCGTGTTGCAGCGGCAGTCGGCCGCCGCACCAATCGTCATCGATCGGAGTGTCATTATACCGGTAGTGGAAGTGCGAACGCAGTGAATGGGGACATATTTAGAGGAGGTAGAGGAAGGCGGAGTGTGTGTGTTGTGGTTGGTCTGTAATTGCTTACTGCAGGATGTGCATTAGAATCGTTTTGTTGCAGAGATGCAAAATGACGCGGCGCAGATTCATCCGGCGCACAGCAGCAGGGCGATCGAACCTGACAGCTGAAACGCACAAAAAATGCGCGGTTTGCAGCCGCTCGCAGCGGCATACCATAGAATCACAAACAAAACACTATAAAGCGTCATATTCGATGCAATTTCCTGACAGTTTTGCCGTGGATACTGAAAATGTTGTGCATGCGCGTCATCCGTTGGCTGCAACCCAAGTCCGCCTCCGCCTCCGCCTCCGCCACCGTTGGATACCAACGCCGCCGGTGCTGTAAATCGCGCAACACACACGCGTGCTGCGCAGCAAATTGCTGCGCGGCAGTGCTGCTTGTTGCCGTAATCACAAGATGGGCGTCTCTGAGCGTGCTCAAGTGCCGCGCCGACGGAGTAAGGCGGCGGCGGCGGCAGCGGCTACGATGGTGGCAGGCAGCTTGGCGGCGACGGGTGTGCGTGCGTCGCTGCAGGGGTTGTACACGCTGCTGCCACCGAGCGGCCAGCTGGCGTTGTTGAACACGACGACGGGGGCGGCAACGCCGGTGGGACAGCCGCTGACAGCGTACGGGTGGGTGCCGTCCGTTGACTGCAGCCCGTCAGCCATTGACACGACGGGCAAGTGGATGTATGTGCTGGCACGCAACAACACGGGCGACGGGCCGCTGGCGGTGGTGTCGCTGGAGCTGGCGGACGGCAGCATACGGGCTGCCAACACCCTGCCAGATCGCCTGCCCGCCACCCTGTCCCCATGCGACATCGCCTTTGCGGCAGACGGCACGTGGCACGTGTATCTGGCGGCGGCCGTTGGAGACTCACTGGTGGCGTACGCGTACGCCTTTGCGCCGCCGTACCAAGAGGGGTTTGCACTGGTGGCGGACGTGCCCACCGCAGACCTGGCGCTTGGGACGCCGTTGCCGGTGCCCGCCGCCGCCGTCACCTACAGCACGCTGTGGGTGGCGCTGTCAGACGGCCTGGCCGGCTTCTCGCTTGGCGCAGCCCCCACCAACGCCACTAATGTGAACGGCACGCTGCGCAGCCTGCCCATTTCGTCCGCCACCCCAGTAGCGGGTCTCGGTTTTGACCACAAGAGCGACAATGTAACGGCCGTGCTGCTGCTGACGCCTGCGGGCGACGGTGCGACGCTGTCCTCCTTTGTGGATGTCGGTGCTGGCACGCCCACCCTCACTCCAGCTGGTACCGGTAGTGGTGCCGGGACGCCGCCGCTGCCGCCGCCCACCTCCCCAGCCGCCTTTGCGCTGCTGACTGACAAGGCCGCGCTGGCGCTGCTGACATCCAACAACTCCGTCCTTGTCATCGCGGCGGCTACGAATGGCAGCCTGCTCTCCACCGCCGCCGTCTGCAGCTCTCCGTCACTGCGGTCGGGCGCCCCCTCGTCCTGCCCCCTCACGCTGTCCTACGAGCACTTTGTGTTTTGACGCCCCTCCACCGCCCTAGCCGCCCTTCCGGTGTGCCGCCGCGTAGCGGTGGCAGGTTGCTTATGCTGCACCATCGTGTGTGCCCTGCCGCCATCGTCGTCGTTGCCATCGTCGTCGTCGTCGTCGCCGTCGTCGTCGTCGTCGTCGTCGTCGTCGTTGCAGTTGTCGTCGTTGCAGTAGCCGTCGCTGTCGTTGCGTCCCGGGGGTCGAAAATCGATATATGGGTATTGCAACCCGCACGTCGCCGCTGCAAAATAATAGCAGCAAACGGCGGCTCGTAGTGAAATTGGCGGGGTTGACCGTCGAGTTATGTGACATCATTGCATCTTGATTTTTAATTTGTTTGCCCGCTGCGACAGCAAGCACCCACGACAGCAAGCAATCACTCGCAGCAGTTACCATGGCGGCGGCGACAGCAGTGCTGCTCACCAGAGCGGCGGGAGTCGCGGCGCCTACGGGCCCCACCCGCCCCCCGGCCCCCCCCACCGTGCTGCGGACGCTCCCGCCAGTATTGCTCCGCCCGGTGAATATTAGCATTTGGCAGCCAGTGGCCGCCGCGTCAACGGCGGCGGCGGCGGCAGCGGGGCGAGCAGCTGCGGCCAAGGGCGGCGCGCTGGAGGCGCGGCTGGCAAAGCTGCTGGCGGCGGGCGGCGCGTGGAATGTGCGCACCAACGTGCGGGTGCGCGACGGGCACGGCAATCTGTCAGAGATTGACGTGCGCTCCGGCTTGCTGCGGCACACGTACTATGAGTGCAAGGCATACGGCGCGGACCACTCGGTGCCGCTGGAGGACGTGGCGAAATTTAAGGAGGTGCTGCGCCTGCTGGGTGTGTCGCCGTCGCGTGGCGTGTTTGTCACCACCTCCACCTACTCGCCGCGCGCCACCACGATCGGCATCCGCACGGTGGACGGCACGCAGCTGCGCGAATGGGAGCGCCGGGTGGCGCGATGGCGCGCAGCACGGTGGCTGGCGCGCGCCGCCGTGCTAGCCACGTTGCTCGCAGGTGCTATGCTAGCTGCCGCACCGCTGTATGCCGCTGCCGCCCTGCCCGGGTATGACACCGACGTCATGGACCGCCTGCTGATGGCCCGCCGCGTTGCAGCCCGTCATGCCGCCGAAGCCCTCAACGCGGCGCAGCTGGCGTGGGACGACGCGGTGCGCCGCATACAACAATAATTAGTATACATTGTAAACCCCCTAAGGGGGCAGCGAATTCAACAATAATATGCTAATACGATAGTCCGGTCGGGCACGGTTGTTGTTGTTGCGTCACACGTCAATCACATCACACAGGTTGGGGATGCGCGCGCACAGCGGCACAGAGGGCACACTTTGCATTGCCATTCACGCCAGCTACCCGCCTCACCCCGCCCATTCCCCCCGCCCCCACCCACCCCCAAAACCCAACCTAGTCGTCCAGCATGGAGAGGAGGGCGACGCCGCGGCGCACCCAGTGCTCCTGCGGCTGGTCGGTGGGCAGGTACATGGTCATGACAAAGTTGGAGGAGTGGCCGGTGGTGGTGAGCACGCCGGCGCGCTTGGAGGTCTTGTAGAAGGGGCAGTGGTAGGTGCCAGAGGTGTCCAGCGCGGCGATGAGGACGGGCTCCAGCCACACGCAGGGCAGGCGGTCAAACAGCTCGCCGGGGCGCATCTCTGCCATGCGCCGCGCCGCGCCGTCCCACCGCGCGCCCTCCAGGTACAGGCCGTACATGTACACGCCGTTGGCGGGCGGCGACCGCACCTCCGCCTCCGTGAACGGCATGACCTCGGTGCGGAAGTCCAGCGTGTCGATGGCCAGCCGCGTCTTGCGCGCGTGCGTCTGCAGCGCGCCGGTCATGAAGCCCTGCGGGAAGAAGAAGCCAGAGATCCAGAACACGGGCGGCGGGCCGGCGGTGAGCCACGCCTGCACGGCGGCGAGGCGCGCCACCAGGTCGTCGATCCACGACCCCAGCGGCTTCAGCGACGGGTACGCCGCCGCCTCCCACTCGGGCGGCACGCGCTGGAACAGGAAGGCGGAGTACATCGTCTCCAGCGCGCCCGACATGACCACGATGCCCTTCACCGCCTTGTGCAGCTGGCCCAGGCTGCTGCGCATCACGCTCAACAACTTGTTGAACCGCACCACCTCCTGCTCCAGGAACACGCCCAGGCTGTTGATGCTGCCGTCCTCGATGCGCGCAAAGGTGGCGGGGTGCGCCGCCTCGCGGTTGAACGCCGGCGGCAGCCGCTTCGTGATGTCCGCCACCATGTCCAGCACCACGTCGTCCGACGACTTGCCGCCCGACCCGCCGCCGCCCGACCGCGGCTGCATCAGGATGATGGTCTCCATCAGCTCCGTCGTCTCCTTCAGCTGCAGGTTGATGTCCGCGTTCTCGTGCAGGCCAAACACCTCCGGGTTGTCCTCCAGCGGCAGGCCCTCCACGTACGCGCGCACCTCCGCCAGCGGCCCCGCGGGCGGCGCGTAGTACACGCCCGACTCGCTGAACGCGAAGCCGTCCTCCAGGATGCCGGCGTTGTAGTAGCGCGCCAGCAGGCACACGTTGGTGCGCTTGTCCCACTTGTCCGTCACGCGCCCGCCGTACGTGATGTCGCCCACCACGTTGTTCAGCGTCTCGAACGGCACGCCCGGCTGCTCCTCCAGGTACATGCGCAGCTGCATGGTGCCGGTGCGCAGGTCCGAGTTGGCAAAGTCGTACGAGATGTTCCACCCGATGGCGCCAAACTTGCGGCGCTCCAGCACCAGCGCGTGGTAGAAGGCGAGGCCAAACAGCAGCTTCTTGTACTCCCGGCTCTTGCGGCAGCTGTCGTACTCCTTGTCCGTCAGGTCCAGGTACGTGCGCATCAGGTTGGCCTTGATGCCGCGCGGCGGCTCGTTCGTCACCTTGATGCTGTTTTGCAGCACCGACACCGGGAAGCGCTGGCTGGGCATGGAGGTGAGCCACAGGCGGTAGTCCGGGTGCTCGCCGCCCGCGCCCGCCGCCGCCTCCAACAGCGCCTCCATCTTGGGCAGCCAGCTGACCGCCAGGTGGCAGTTCTGCAGGCACACCCAGTCGCCCGCCCGCCGCGCCGACTCCATCATGCGCTCCGCCACCACGCCTTGGCCCTGTCCCAGCGAGATGATGCGGAACGAGGGCCCGCTCTTGCCCTTCGCCTTCGCCAGCTTCAGCAGGCTGTCGATGGGGTCGGCGCCCGGCGACAGCACAAAGATGATGGGCGTGGTGGCGGTGGAGTCGGCAAAGGTGGACTCCAGGTCAAACGGCGGCGCCTCGCAGAATGCCGCGCCCAACTCCGCGCGCACAAACTCGCGCACGCCCTGCACCGTCTTCTCCTCGCGCAGCGCGCGCAGCAGCAGCAAGCGCTGGAACGGCGTCAGGCCGCGCCCCGCACCTGCGTGCGCACCCGCATGTGCGCCAGCCGCACCACCACCACCACCGCCGTCGCCACCACCCGCGGTCGCCGCGCCGCCACCCACCACCGTGTTCCACCGGCCTGGCAGCGCCTCCACCGCCGGCTTCTTGCTGTGCATCCACGTCGCCCACCCGCCGCCCACGTTGGCGGTCAGGTCGGCGGTGAGGCCAGCAAAGGCAGGCAGCGCCTCCAGCCCGCCCGCCGCCGCCCACGCCTTGTGCCCCAACCAGCCCTTGACGGTAGGCGGCAGGCCGCCGTGGCCACCGCCGCCGCCGCCGCCACCGCCGCCCTCGCCGCCGCCGGCGCCACCCACCATGAAGAAGCTCCATTCCTCTGGCGTGATGCCGCCCGACGCGCGCAGCACCTGCACGCCGATGAGGAAGGCGTACAGCAGCTTGTGCACCTCAAACAGGCCGCGGCACACGTTGCCGTAGAAGGAGCGCGTGAGGTCGTCGATGAGCAGCGCCACGCGCGCGGGCACGGTGTCCGCCTTGGGGCTGCGCGCGATACGCAGGTTGTAGAGGCGCGAGAAGGCGGGCAGGGAGTACTGGTACATGGAGTCCACGTTGGCGAGGTCCGCCACCACAAAGTACAGGATGGAGCCGCGTGTGGCGACGGGGCGGTACGACTCGCGCGCCTCGCTGATCTCCTGCGTCGTCTGCTCCGCCTCCCGCATGCGGTCGTTGATGGCGCGCGACGTCGTCTTGGACGCCGCCAGGGAGTTGATGAGGCCCTCGTCGTCCAGGATGTCGCCCTTGCTGTCCGCCAGCATCTGCAGGATCTTGTCCTCGATCTCCTTCAGCGCGCGCTTATCCGCCGCGATGGACACGATGAGCGCGTCCTTCTTCTGCTCCAGGTCCGGCCGCTCGTGGCGCACGACGTCCACCAGCAGCTGGTCCTCCAGGCCGCGCAGCGTGACGGTGAAGTTGATGACCGTCACCTTGATGCACACCTCCGGCATGTAGTGCGGGTTGGCGAGCTTGGTGGTGATGTAGAACCGGAAGTCGTCGGAGTACGGCACGTCGTTGTCGCCCAGGCGCAGCAGGATCTGGCCCGCGCGCTTGAACGTCTGCTTCAGCAGCACCGGCTCCAGCGCGGGGTCCAGCGTCTCCTCCACGTTCTCCAGCAGCACCGGCTGCCCGAACCGGATGGCGTTCTCCAGCGTGCGCAGGAAGTCGGACTGCGTCAGCTTGATGACCTGCAGCGCGTTGTCGCGGTGCACGTTCTTGATCCACCGGTTGGCCTGCCCCTGCGGGTCCACCATGAGCGGCCACCGGCGGCCCATGGAGGCAAACAGGCCGTTCTCGGTGGAGAAGTCGTCGGCGGGCAGGCCCATGATGTTCCACTCGCGCACCGTCACGGGGTCCGCCAGCAGGCGCGTGAGCGAGAAGCCGGGGTCCACCGGGATGTCGCGGCTGGCGGCGGTGGCCACCCAGTCGCGCACCAGGTCGGCGCGGAAGCCGGCGGTGAAGGGCCCGATGTACGCCACGCAGCCGGACGCCACCACCATGTTGCCCACCAGGTTGGTCATGTCCGCCTCCAGCTGCGCCGCCGCCGCCGACCACCGCACCGCCTCGTCGCCCAGGCCGTCAATGAGCTTGTGCGCGCGCTCCAGGCGCAGCGCCGTCATCTTGGACTGCGCGTCCAGCTCGTCGCGCCGCGCCAGCGACGCCGTGTACGACGCCTTCAGCTCCGCCAGGCGCGCCAGGATGGTGGCGAGCGCGGCGCGCTTCTCCGCCAGCACCGCCTGCGCCGCCGCCAGCTTGCCCTCCGCCTCCGCCAGCGCCGCCTTCTTGGGCGCGATGGTGGTGGCCACCTGGTTGTACTTCACGATGGCGTGCACCCACAGGCACAGCGAGGTGGCGGCCGACGACACGCGCGCCACCACCTCCGGCGTGAACTCCGGGTCCTTCACGTACTTCTGCAGGCGCGCAATGACGCGCGGCGCGATGTTGTCCTTGTCGAAGGTGGACAGCGTCTCCAGGAAGTTCATCTGGTTCATCAGCTTCTTGGCCTCCTCCCACGACGGCTCCTTGCCGTTCAGGATGCACACCGCCTCCAGCACCACGCCCACCAGCTTGGGCGGCGACGTGAACGACTTCACCTCCTGGATCTGCTTCTTGTCCAGCGACTTGAGCGCCTTGACGGCGGCGTAGTAGGCGGGCAGCGCCTCGTCCAGGTCCGCCTGGCACTCGTCCTTGATGGACGCCACGTGCTTCGCCACCTCCGCCGTCTCCGCCTCGTCCTTCGCCGCCACCTCCGCCGCCTCGTCCGCCTGCTTCTGGTCCACCGCCAGCTGCTCCAGCAGCGCCGACGTGTCCGCCGCCGCCTTCGCCAGCACCGGCTGCATGTCCTTCAGCTTGGCCTGCAGGTCCGCCACCATCTCGTTGGTGGACGCCAGCTTGGTGAGGCCGCCGCGGTAGCGCGCCACCTTCTTGGCCACCACGTCGCGCTGCGTCGTCAGCATGCCGGTGTACAGGCGCAGCAGCTCCAGGTAGGAGGTGGGCGTGGTGTAGTTGTGCCGCCGCTGCTCCGCGCGGTACCGCCCCGACGCCGCCTCCACGCTCTGGTGGATGCGCACGCACGTGGTGCACAGCGGGTCCACCAGCGGGCCCAGCGCCAGGGCGGTGTCGGCGAGGAAGGAGCGCGCGACGGAGAAGAGGGCGTCCTCCGGCCACGCGTTGAACCAGTCGATGGTGCAGCAGTTGACGAGGGAGGGGAACTGGCGGCAGCGCGTGCGGAAGGCGGCGCCGATGGGGCTCATGCACAGCGCGATGTGGAAGCGCTCGCGCACCTGCTGCACGTAGTACGCAAACAGGTTGGCGCGCGTCTCCACCACGCCCGCCGCCTTGGCGGCGGCGCGCACGCCGCCCAGGATCGCCTCCACCTCGTCCGGCGCGTACAGGTTAGGCACGTCGCCGCTGTTCAGGATGTTGTTCAGGTCCTCCAGGAAGCTCTCCTTCACGATCTGCGTGTCCGCAAACACAAACACCACGTTCTTGCCCTTCACGCCCGCCGCCATGAGCAGGCGCTTCAGGTCCTCGTGCCACTCTGCCACGCCGTACACGCGCGTGATCTCGATGGTGGAGCACTGGAACTCCGCCATGAACGCCGCCAGGCGCGTCAGGCTGCGCCGCCCGCTGCCGCCCACGCCCACCAGCAGCGCGTTGCCGCGCGGCTGGCGCAGCACGCGCGCGATGCGCGACACGTGCCCAATGGCGTCGCGGAAGAACACGAGGTTCATGGTGGTGGGGAACGACACGTTATACTCGTCCAGGTACTCCGTGAACAGGGCGTCCAGCGCGGCGGGGTTGCGCACGCGCTGGTACGGCCGCTCCGCGTCGCCCTTCACCAGGTAGTCGCCAAACAGGATGCCCTCCAACGCCGCCACCGGCCACTCCACGCCCAGCCGCGACTGCAGCAGGCTGGCGGTCAGCGCGTTGAACCAGTCGCGGTCCTCGCCATTGATGAGGCGGTCACGGAACACGCGCGACACCTCGTGCACCCACAGGCGCAGCAGCGCATCCTTGTCCGGCAGCTGCGGCGCCGCCACCATGAGCATGCCCTGGAACACCTTGGACAGGTCGCGCAGGTTGAAGGTGTAGTGCGACTTGGAGGGCGTGGGCAGCAGGTCCGCCTCCACGCGCTTGTACATGTCCACCGACGCCGCCACCACGGGCCGCGAGTAGGACGCCAGCGGCGGCACCTCCGCCGCCAGGAAGCCGCCCAGGATGGCGTCAAAGATGGAGGTCATGGACTCCACCGACAGCGACGGCAGCCACACCATGTGGTACTGCCGCGTCAGCCGCGTCGTCACCTCGCTGCGCCCGCCGCCCGGCGGCGCCGCCGCTGCCGCAAACACCACGTTGGCCACGTGCTTGAAGAACAGCTTGGTGCGGTCGTAGAAGCCGCCCTGGTCGATCACCTGCCGCAGCAGCTCGATGGGCCCCTGCGCGCCGTACACCTCCTTGGCGGGCATGTTCAGGTCGTCCACAAAGATGCACATGCGCTTGCCGGCGGGCGGGCCCAGCAGGTTCTTGCGCTTCTTGTCCAGGTTCGACTCCAGCGCCTCCTGCAGGTTGGAGCTCTGCGTCTGCGCCGAGAAGTTGATGGTGGCGGACGCAAACGTCGCGGCATCGCCCGCCGTCAGGCGCGCCAGCGTGTCGGCAATGATCACCGACTTGCCCACGCCCGTCTCGCCCGAGAACAGCACGTTGCGCCCCGACCGCAGCAGCATCTCAAACACGACGCCGTACCGCGTCGTGTCCACCGTCGGCACCAGGATGTTAAAGTACGGCGTGCCGGGCACGTAGGTAAACGAGGCCACGCGGCTGTGCCAGTCGCGCAGCGCGCCGCCCTCCACGTCCACGTACGACGCAAACAGGTCGGTCGTCTCATGGCTGGCATGGCCGCTAGCGCCGCCGTCGGCGTCCCCGCCGTCGCCGCCACCCTCGCCCGACGGCGGCAGCAGGTCGCGCAGCAGGTCCACCGCAAAGGCGTTGAACTTGGCGCGCGAGTCGTCGTGCAGGTTGCAGCCGAACGACCACGTGAAGGCAAACACGTACGCCAGGTTGATGACGCGCTCCAGGTGCGCCGGCTCCAGCACACCCTTCCCCTTGCGCGCCTTGGGCCGCGCGTCAGCGTGACTTGCCTCCTCCGCCTCCATCTCCGCTTCCAGCTCCTCTGCCGTCACGCCGCCGCCCACCTCATCCTCACCCAGCACGCTGCTACCACCGTCCGTGGTGCCGCCCGCCGCGCCACCACCACCGCCGCCACCAGCTGCCGCTGCGGCTGCGCCGCCCTCACCTGCCTTGGCGCCCTCACCCTCGCCCTCCTCGTCGTCGGCATCGCTGCCGTCACCGCCCGCGCCGCCGCCGCCGCCGGCGCCGCCGTGCTCCGCCATCGCCAGCGTCGTGGTGCCGTGGCTCTTGGCCCACCGCTCGCGCGCCTTGGCGGCGGCGGTGCGCGGCACGGCGTACTGGCCGTGCGGGCCCTTCACGCCCGCCTCCGGCTTCAGCAGCGCCAGCAGGAGGTTGAGGAAGGAGGCGGTGAGGTTCATGTCCTGCGACGGCACCACCTCGCGGCAGGCGGTGCGCAGGTAGCGCAGCGCCTTGGGCACGTGATCCGCCAGCAGGGCGGCGAGGCGCGCGCGGTGCTCCGGCAGGTAGTCGTCCACCTCGCCAGCGGCCCATGTGGTGACGAGCGGCAGCACGCCCACGTGCACCGGCTCCATGTACACCATGCCGCAGCGCGACACGGTGGCGGGCGACGCCACCGCCAGGTCGCGCACCTCAAACATCATGTGCATGGTGGGCGGCAGCTTGATGCGCTCGCCGTTGGCGAGGCACAGCATCTTGTTGTCGTCCAGCACCGTGTTCATGTTCTCAATCCACAGCGCGTCCACCGGGCCGTCAAACACGATCCACTTGCGCGACGGCGAGGTGTCCGCCACCGCCTCGTGCACCAGGGTGGCGACGAGGCCGTCGCGCCACTCCTGCGTCACCAGGTTGAACTCGCCGTACAGCTCGCCCATGGTGACGGCCTTGGGGTTCAGGATGAAGCGCTGCACGTGCTGGTAGAAGCCGTCCTTGTCCACCACGCCGTCGCGCTTCAGCGCCGTCAGCGCCTTGGCCAGCGTCTCGTGGTTCACGCTCTTGCCCGACCCCGCCTCGCCCACAATCATCATGCCGTGCCGCACCAGCTGCGTCTCGTGCGTCTGGATGATCTTGGTGATGAGCGCCGGCACGCGCTGCAGGCCGCCCAGCTCCATGGCGTCCTCGATGGCGGTCTGCAGGCGGCCGTAGTCCACAAACGGCACCTCCACGCCGGGGAACAGGTCGGACAGGATGCCGCGGAAGAGCGGCAGGTCGTGCTCCAGGAACTTGGGCACGTTGGAGTCGCGCATGGCGCGGATGAGCAGGATGTTCTCGTCCACCTCCGGCTCCTTGCGCTTCAGCTGGCCCGCCGCCACCAGCACCGACTTGACGGCGCGCATGCCAAAGTCGTAGTGGTCCTGCTTGGACAGCTGCTCCGACGCCAGCTTGTACAGCTGCACCATCTTGAACGACAGGTTGAGCGCGTCCGCGAAGCCCTGCGAGAACAGGATGATCTCGGCGATGAGGCGGTAGTCGGGCACCATCATGGCGACGGGGCGGAAGAGCGCCTTCAGGTTGTCGGGCAGCTCGGTACGCCCCGCGTAGCCCGGGTTCATGGTGATGAACACGCCAAAGGCGGGCGACAGCGGGATCTCGCGGCCCTCAAACATGATGTGGCTGGCCTTCGTCACGAGGCCCTGCTGGATGACCAGGATCTGCTGCGCGATGACGGACAGCACCTCGATGTCGATGCGGTTGAACTCGTCGAAGCAGGACCAGGCGCCCGCCTGCGCCAGGCCGGCAAAGAAGCGCGCCATGATGAGCGCGTCCAGGCCGTCGGAGCAGTTGAACACGACGCACTGCATGCCCAGCGCCTTGGCCAGGTCCTTCGTCGTCTCCGTCTTGCCCGTGCCGGCGGGGCCCTGCGGCGCGCCGCCGAACTTGAGGTGCAGCGCGCCCGTCAGCGTCATGTAGCAGGCGTCGGTGAGCGGCGTGATGACGAGGCGCTCCGAGTTGCCCAGGTACTCGTACCCGTACACGAAGCGCGTGTTGGTCTGCCGCACCACGCAGTTGTCCACGTCCGCCTCCCAGTAGTACCGCAGCTGCTTCGTCCACTCAAAGTCCTCCAGCGACGACACGCCCTTGCGCACCATGGCCGCCACCACGTCGCGCGCGTGCACGTCGATGACCACCATGGCGCCCAGCAGCGTGCGCTGCTGCCGCGTCAGGTCGCCGCGCACCATCGCCACCATCGCCTCGATCTGCCGCTTGTTGTAGTCCAGGAAGGCGGCCAGCGCGCCCGGCTGCCGCCCCGCCGCCACCTCGCGGATCGCCGCCGCCGCGCCCGCCGTCCACATGATCTGGTCCACCAGGATGATGGCCTGCGCGGGGCGCGTGAAGAACCAGGCGCGCCGGTCGATGGCGGCCTCGTAGGGCGGGTAGGCCGCCAGCGCGCCCTTGGCGTGGTCGTACAGCGAGGTGCGCATCATGGCCTCCACGTCGCACAGCCAGTCCTCCACGTTGCCCTCCGCCGCCACCGGCGCCGACCACTCCACGCGCTCGCCGTCGCCCGCCGTCATGGCAAACATCTCGTGCGCGTTGGCGCCCGCGCCAAAGTCGATGGCCTTGATGTTGTCGAAGCACTTCATGAGGTGCGGCTGCACCGCCTGCGGGTCGCGCGTCTGCGACAGGATGGCGAGCAGGTCGTCGTTGGACAGGAAGTAGAAGCGCGGGAAGGCGGCGCGCTTCGTCTCCAGGTAGTCCTCCAGCGACTTTTGGATGGCCTCCAGCGCCGCGTTGCAGGTCTGGAACGCGCGCAGCAGCTCCTCGCCGTGGTCCACCGCGCCCACCACCAGCGGCGTGGCGTGCGTGCGGAACATGATGTCCTTCCAGCGCTTGTCCACGGTGGAGAACTTGGACGCCTCCGCCGGCAGCTGGCGCTGGATGTCCTCCGCCGAGAAGATGGTCTCCAGGTACATCCACTGCTTCTGGCACGTGATCCACTCGTCCAGCGTCTCGGACAGCAGCGACAGCTTGCGGTCCCACACCTCCACCTGCTCCCGCACGCCCGTGATGTAGCGCGAGCCCATCATGGTCTGCAGCAGCACCTGGTGGTCCTCCAGCTGCGTCATGACGTCCTCCAGCGCGCCCAGGATGTACACGTGCTTCTGCTCGCGGTACGGCTTGGTGGTGAAGTTGGTGGCGCCCCACGCCGCCACGATCTTGGCCAGCGAGCCCTCCAGCTGCGCCTCGCCCGACGCCGTGCCCGACACCTCCGCCACCAGGTCGGGGTACTCAAACACGTTGAACGCCATGAGGTCCAGCAGCGTGCGGTCCGGGTTGTTGCCGTACCACGGCTGCCCGCACTCCTCGTACAGCTTCTTCCAGTGCCGGTCGCGCATGGCGCGGTTGCCCAGGTCCGTGATGACGCCCACGTACTGCCGGAAGTCGCCCACCTTGGCCTTCAGCGACGCCGACACGGCGTCGCCCAGCGACTTGTCCAGCATGAACGCCGTCTTCTGCATCACCGCCACGTCGCGCCCCACCTCCTCCATGTCCACCTCCACCAGCGGCGCCGTCGTCCAGTGCGTGTACTTGGCGCCAAAGTCGGCGAGCGCCGCCCACACGGCGTGCCGCGCCGCGTACGCCTTGTGCGCCACGCCCAGCTGCTTGAACTCGATGGAGGCGATGCCAAACAGCGCCTGCCAGCGGTTGAACCGCTTCACCTGCTCCTCGCCCGCCGCCAGCTTGGCGCGCACGCCCTCCAGCGCCGCCAGCACGTCGGCCGGCGCCGCGGAGGCGTCCAGGTACACGCCCTCGTTCACGCCGTCCGCCAGCGCCTTCAGCGAGTCGGTGACCTTGATGATGGACACGTCCAGCTGGCGCGTCATCTCGGGCATGCGCGCCTCCAGGAAGGCGTCCGACGCGCGCATCGCCTCCGCAAACTCCGCCACCGCGTTCTTCATGTCGTCCAGCGCCACCGACTCCTCGTAGCTGATCTTCACCTCGTAGCTCTGCAGCAGCTTGTACATGTCCTCCACCGACGCCGCGTCCTTCGCCATCGCCGCCTCCACCTCCTTGATGCCCGCCACGCGCTCCACGTGCCCCGCAAACTTGTCCAGCGCCGCCGGCTGCGCCGCCAGCATCTTGGTGCGCGCCTTGAACGCGTCGCACGAGCGGCGGCAGCGGTCGCGCGCCAGCTCCAGCAGCAGCGCCTTGATCTTGTCCATCGCCGACACCGTCACCGGCTCCAGCTCCTGCTTCAGGCGCTTGGAGTCGATGAACAGGCAGCCGCGCGAGTCCTGCATGCGCATGGTGGCCAGCTGCAGGTCCCACTGCTTGATGCGCGACATGTCGCGCTGCAGCGTGTACGTCGTGTGCTCCCGCGTGCGGTACGCCTCAAAGTCCATGGTGGCGTTGTAGTCGTAGATGGGGCGCACGGCGTCAAAGATGGCGACGTAGGCGGACGCGGCGGCAAAGTCGGCGCGGAACTTGTCCTCCAGCGCGCCCTTGATGCGGTGGAACTCGGGGCTGATGGCCAGCAGGGAGGCGACGGTGGGCGCCGCCAGGTTGCCGGGCCCCGCCTCCGTCGGCAGCTCCTGCACGTACTCGCGGAAGGCGCGCGCGTACAGGATGCGCGGCGTGGAGGTGGCGGTCTTCACCGCCTCCGTGATCACCGACTCCGCCATGGCCAGGAACTCGTCCTGCGCCGGCTCAAACAGCGTGCCGCCGCCCGACCCCGCGCCGCCGCCGCCGCCCGCCTCAAACCGCACCGCGGTCATGAACATGCCGCCGCCCGCCCGGTTGTCGGCGCCCACCGCCGCGATGCGCCGCGCCTCCGGCGTGGTGATGTCGCGCAGGAACGCCTCCACCTGCGAGATCACCAGCCGCGCCGTCGTCTCCACCGTCATGTAGTCCACCAGGCGCACAAAGGCACCCAGCACCGCCTCCTCCTCGCCCGCCGCGCGCAGCGCTGCCGCCTTGCGCGCCGCCTCCGCACGCGCCGCCGCCATGGACTTGATCTTGGGCGCGTCACGCCGCCCGCCGCCGCCACCACCGCCGCCGCCGCCGTCGCCACCGTCGTCATCCTCATCCTCATCGTGCGCCCGCGCGCGCTTCACCACGTCGGCGCACACGCGCTCAATGGCCGCCTGGATGGCTGCCAGCTGCTTCTCCGCCACCTTCACCGCGTCGGCGCGCGTGGCGGCCTGCGCGTCCAGGAAGCTGGCGATGGTGTAGCGTGGCGCGGAGAGGTGGAGGAGGGGCACGCGCTCCAGCTGCGACAGGGCGGCAAATATCTCCACGAGCGCCGCCGCGAAGGCGGGCTTCCAGGAGAACAGGCCGCCGCGCACGGCGGCGCGCTGCTTGCAGTAGCGGTTGAACCGCACGTTGGCGCGCCAGGTGCCAAACACCTTGCGCGGCAGGTAGTAGCGGAAGAAGCGCATGGCGGTGCACACGTTGAAGGCGGAGGCGTCGCGCATCCAGTCAGACAGGGAGTGGAACTCGGACGGCTCGCCCGGCTCAATGTGCACCACGCCCTTGGCGCTCATCACAAAGTGGTCCTCACCCGCCGCCTTGGGCGGCACCACCAGCAGGTCGTACGGGCGGTACACGTCAGACGCGGGGCTGAACTTGCGCTTCAGGTACACAAACTTGACGGGGCAGGCGGGGCCGTACTTCATAAAGAACGCGATGGCGTCCTCGCCCGACTTGAGGTGGTCCACCTCCATCAGCGCCGTCGTCGCCAGCACGTCGCCGCCCGTCAGCCCGTGCGTGGCAGCCAGGGAGCCGGGCGGCGGCTTCACGCCGCCTGCCGCGGCCCCCGCGCGCCGCCCGCCCACCGCCTCGCCACCGCCGCCGCCGCCGCTGCCTGGTGCAGTTGCTGCTACGGGCGGCGGCGCGGTGGCAGTCACCGCCGCCGGCGCAAGCAGCATGAGTGCGTAGTCATCTGCCTCCTTGCACTTGGTCTCATCGGCGTCGCCCATAATGGCGTCCCGCACCATGGCGTACGTGGCACCCAACGCCACTACCGCCGCTGACGGGCCCGTCACGTCGGTGCCAGCGGCGCCTGGCAGGCCCACCGGATAGTCGCCGCCGCCAGTGGCGGCTGCCGGCACGCCCACAGTGCTGCCGCGCGGTGTGATGCGCGCCGTGGTGCCACCTGGCCCCGTCCGGCCACTCACAGCACCACCTGCAACAGCGCTACCGCCCGCGACGGTGCTACCGCCGCCAAGCAGCAAACTGCCAGTGCCGGCCAGGCCGGCGCCCGCCGCGCCGCCGCCGCCGCCGCCGCCGCCGCCACTGGCACCGCTAATACCGCCCGCCGGCCGCAGCTTGGGTAGACTGTACATGTCCAGCTCCGAGGCGTCAAAGGAGTACAGCCCCGGCGCGCGCCCCGCTGCCCCTGGCACACCACCGACACCGCGTCCGGTGCTGCTCAGTCCTGTCGGATTGGCGGCGGCGGCAGCGGCGGCGCCGGAGGGCGGCAGCCCCGTTGACAGACTGTACGTGCCGGTGCGTCCCAGCATGGTGCTGCGTCCCAGCCCCGTCCCACCGGCGGCACCTCCGCCACCACCACCGCCACCACCACGGCGGTGGTGCTCCATCGCGGCGGTGGTACAGTGGGAGGCGAGAGAGGGGCACTCAAATGATGTCTGCTCCACCACCTCTTATCATCCAACACTGCAAATCCACAGCGGCGCACAACTATGCAGGTCGGGTCAGGGGCGGTGCTAAAAGTGCTCGGAGAGTGGGGGGAATGGTGTGAAATATGGCTGCAAAGTGGCAGCCGTTAGGCGGTGGTTCTCTCTTCACGCCTACTGGTGTATGTGTGGGGGCAGGCGCAGCCCGTAACCGCAGGCGGACGCAGTAAGTGGGCAGGGACACAAGGGGCAGTGAGAGGTCGCCACGGTGCGTGTGTGGCGGTGAAGAAATGGCGGCGGGTGTGAGTACGACGTTGCCAAAGTGGAGGGGGAGGAGGGGGTGAGTAACGGAAACATTCAATATTCCAACGCCTCCCGTCGTAGCTGGTTTGGAACTTCCAGGCGAAGTCGGTCGGTGCAACGGCAGCGCGGCGAGTGCGGTATGACGATATGGCGATATGACGGCAATGGCGGAGTGCAACACAGACGGCTGGGTAGGCAAGTGGTAATATGTGTACTGGTTAACTTGTATATGTGTGCACAGAGTCGAATAACACTGATTTATATTCGGAAAGCGTTACGCGACATACCAGCTGCGCGACGTACCGCTGCTCGTACCGGTACTGCACCGGCTCACCGTCATCGCGCCATCACATCGACACCGACGCAATGGAGGTGCCAGGGCTGGGCAGCCGGGACCCCGGCGCGCGGGTGTACACCGCGACCGGTGAGGTGAGCTTGCCGGAGGAGTGGGCACGCGAGCCGGCGGTAACGAGTGCGCGGGACCTGTGGGCGACGCGCGGGGTGGCAGCGCGGGAGGGTGCGACGGAGGCGATGGGAGAGAGCGCACGACTGCGTGGCTACAACCCGCTGCCGCGTGGCTACACCCTGCATGCCAGGCCGCCGCCGCACGCGTACCCGCCCGCGGACTGGGCGGTGGACCACACCGAGGTGGGCGACGGGCGGCGCACGGCGGCGGCGGTGTATGGCACGGCGCGGCGGTCCGTGTGGTCGGCGCTGCACATGCGGCACGACGCCAAGGAGCGGCTGGCAGACACGGGTGCGCCCGCCGTCCCCGCGCCGCCCTCTCGCATGCCGCTGCCGTATGCCAGCCACGCCACCGCCACGCGCTTCATGGAGGAGGAGCCGTCCGTCCTGCCGCCCTTCGTTACGAAGGTACGCCGTTGTTGTTATTATGTCTTACCACCATTCCAGGTGTTAGTAGTTGTTACACAACCACACCCTCCGACTACCCGTTTGCAGCCGGGCGCAAGAGAGTATAGTGAGCCAGGCGGGCCGCGGGCCGCGTCGGCGTCGCACCTGATGACGGTGCGAGCACAGGAGCGTGCTGACTCCTGCGTGGTGCATGCGCCACCCAACAACCGAGATGTAGCAGCCGCCATTGCGGCGGGGTGGGGCGACGTGCCGTGGTGGCGCGCTGACCGCGACGGCGGCGAGCTGCCGGCAGGCGATGATGCAGCGACGGTGCGTGCTCGGCGTGACGCAACGTCGCGCTTCACACGAACAACCTGCAGTATTGACGACGTGCCGCCCGACCCACACAAGGAGCGCACCAGCAGTGTACGTCGTTGTTGTGGGCAGGAGGGAGGGGGGAGGGGGTGGGATGCATACGTGCCATTTTGCAATAGCTACCCACCCATCACACGCCCCCCCCCCCCCCCCCCCCCCCCCCCCCCCCCCCCCCCCCGCACCCCACGCCGCCCCGCCCCCCGCCCCACCCCCCCGCGCCCCGCCCCCGGCCCGC
>Ga0066256_1001597_pt1 | contig 30206 bp, 30 predicted proteins | sample ThiBio_1000_biof_FD_87107 | JGI IMG/M metagenome (GOLD analysis project Ga0066256, IMG submission 87107) | Wastewater bioreactor microbial communities from Cape Town, South Africa - Thiocy_expt_1000_biof (version 2) | ecosystem: Engineered > Bioreactor > Thiocyanate-remediating >... | reverse complement strand
CGACATCATGGCGCTCGCCATCCGCGTCAACGACTTCCTGTCCGGCCTGTTCCTCGGCGTCGGCATTCAGCTCGTCGACTTCAAGATGGAGTGCGGCCGGCTGTGGGAAGGCGACATGATGCGCATCGTCGTCGCCGACGAGATCTCGCCCGATTCGTGCCGTCTGTGGGACGTCAACACCCAGGACAAGCTCGACAAGGACCGCTTCCGCCGCGACATGGGCGGGCTGGTCGAGGCCTATCAGGAGGTGGCGCGCCGTCGCGGCATCATGAACGAGAACGAACCGCCGCGGCCGAGCGGGCCCGTGCTGGTCGCCAGCAGCGACCCGAAGACCACGAAGCATTGACGGGCGAAGCCCGGCGCATCTGCATGTGAACGGGCGCCCCGTCCGGCGCCCGAGCGGAAACACCAAAGATATCGGACCGGCATGATCAAGGCCCGCGTGACCGTCACCCTGAAGAACGGCGTCCTCGACCCGCAGGGCAAGGCCATAGAAGGCGCGCTGCACACGCTCGGCTTCGCCGGCGTCGGCCAGGTCCGGCAGGGCAAGGTCTTCGACGTCGAGATCGACGGCGCCGACAGGGCGGCGGCCGAGGCAGACCTGAAGGCCATGTGCGACCGCCTTCTGGCGAATACGGTGATCGAGAACTATAGTATCGCCCTTACCTGAGTTGCGCCGGAGCGAAGCCCGTGGCCGAGATCACAAACGAGCTGATGTATGAACTGCTGAAGTCAATTCAGCAGCAGCTCGTCGACCTCAAGCAGAACGTGTCTGAAGTAAAGGCCGAGCTGATCGCGATGCGAGGGCAGATGCAGTCCATACAGGCGGACATCACCAACATCTATTCGATCCTGGCGAGGCACGAGCAGCGTCTCGACCGCATAGAGCGCCGGCTGGATATCCGTGAGCTCGCCGAAACGCAAAGGCCCTACCAGCCCGAATGAAGTCCGCCGTCGTCCTGCTCCCTGGCCTGAACCGCGACCGCGACATGATCGCGGCGCTGACCAAAATTTCCGGCCGGCCACCGCTGACGGTCTGGCAGACCGACACCGACATCCCGGACGTCGACCTGATCGTCATTCCCGGCGGCTTCTCCTTCGGCGACTATCTGCGCTGCGGCGCGATCGCGGCGCGCACGCCGGTGATGCGCGCGGTGGCCGAGAAGGCGGCGAAGGGCGTGCTCGTGATGGGCGTGTGCAACGGCTTCCAGATCCTGCTGGAAGCGGGGCTGCTGCCGGGCGCGCTGATGCGCAACGCCTCGCTGAAATTCGTCTGCCGCGAGGTGAAGCTGGAAGTGGCCAACGCCAACACCGCCTTCACGCGCGGCTATGCGCCCGGCCAGATCATCCGCTGCCCCGTCGCGCACCATGACGGCAACTATTTCGCCGATGCGGACACGCTGAAGCGGATCGAAGGCGAAGGACAGGTCGTGTTCCGCTATGCCGAGGGCACCAACCCGAACGGCTCGATCAACGACATCGCCGGCATCGTCAACGAGGCCGGCAACGTGCTCGGGCTGATGCCGCATCCGGAAAACCTGATCGAGGCGGCGCATGGCGGCAGCGACGGCCGCGCGCTGTTCGAGGGCGTGCTGGGCATCGCCGCATGAGCAAGCCGGGCGTCATCCGGGGACTGGCCCTGCTCGCGCTGATCGCATCGGCGGCGCTCGCGGCGTGCCAGTCGGCGCCGCCTGCGCCGGCCTCCGGCAAGAGCGCGGCGCTGCGCAACATGGAGACGGTGGCGATCGCGGCGCATCGCTGCTGGATCGCCAGTGGCGACGCGGCCTTCCGCGACACCAGCTTCGCCAACGAGCTCAACTCGTTCTCCGGCCAGCCGCGCTTCCTGCTGGTGCCGAAGGGCAATTTCGGCGGCCGGCCGCTGCTCGTCGTGCAGGCGCAGGGCCCGGCCGGCAGGGTGGAGGCGTTCGGCCCGCTGATCGACGGCCCGCACGGCGCCCGCATCCGCGCCGACATCGCGCGCTGGGCCGCCGGTGCGCCCGGCTGCGCGGCGCAGGCATGAGGGCTGCCCGCGCCCTCGCCGCCCTCGGGCTCGCCGTCAGCGCGATCGCCGTCATCATCCAGCTTCCGCTCGGCTTCGAGCGGATGACGGCCGCCGGCATGAGCGGCCCGGGCGCTGTCGTCGCCTTCTTCTCCTATTTCACCATCCTGACCAACATCTTCGGCTGCCTCGTCTATGTGGCCGCGCTGTCCGACGGGCGGCTTTCCTTCTTCCGCCGGCCGGTGGTGCGTGCGTGCGCGGCGGTCTCGATCCTGGTCGTCGGCATCGTCTACCATTTCCTGCTCGCGCAGCTCTGGAGCCCGCAGGGCATCCGCTACGTCACCGACCTCATGCTGCACTATGCGGCCCCTGCCCTGATGCTCGCCTGGTGGCTGACCTGCGGCCGCAGCGGCGCGCTTTCGTGGGCGGACCTGCCCAAGCTGCTCGTCTACCCGATCGTCTATCTCGCCTATGTGCTCGCCCGCGCGCCGATCGCCGGCCAGGTCCCCTACCCGTTCCTCGACCATTCGGCGAACGGCTGGGGCCCCGTCGCCCAGACCGCGCTCGGCATCACGGCGCTCTTCCTGATCCTCGGCGCGCTCGCCATCGCCCTCGACCGCCATTTCGCCAACCGCCTGCCCGACCGGACGCCTGCGTGACCATCCGCAACGACATCGCCATCACACCCGACCTCATCGCCGCCCACGGCCTCAAGCCCGACGAATACCGGCGCATTCTCGACCTGATCGGCCGCGAGCCGAGCTTCACCGAGCTCGGCATCTTCTCGGCCATGTGGAACGAGCACTGCTCCTACAAATCGTCGAAGCGCTGGCTGCGCACGCTGCCGACCAGGGGACCGCGCGTCATCCAGGGGCCGGGCGAGAATGCCGGCGTGGTCGACATCGGCGACGGCGAGGCCGTGGTCTTCAAGATGGAGAGCCACAACCACCCCTCCTACATCGAGCCCTATCAGGGCGCGGCGACGGGGGTCGGCGGCATATTGCGCGACGTCTTCACCATGGGCGCGCGGCCGATCGCGGCGATGAACGCGCTGCGCTTCGGCGAGCCGGACCATCCCAAGACGCGCCATCTGGTGGCCGGCGTCGTGTCGGGCATCGGCGGCTACGGCAACGCCTTCGGCGTGCCCACCGTCGGCGGCGAGGTGAACTTCGACGCACGCTACAACGGCAACTGCCTGGTCAACGCCTTCGCAGCCGGGCTCGCGCGGGCCGACGCGATCTTCTATTCCAAGGCGGAAGGCGTCGGCCTGCCGGTCGTCTATCTCGGCGCCAAGACCGGCCGCGACGGCGTCGGCGGCGCGACGATGGCCTCGGCCGAGTTCGACGACGCGATCGAGGAAAAGCGGCCGACCGTACAGGTCGGCGATCCGTTCACCGAAAAATGCCTGCTGGAGGCCTGTCTCGAGCTGATGGCGTCCGGCGCGGTCATCGCCATCCAGGACATGGGCGCGGCGGGGCTGACCTGCTCGGCCGTCGAGATGGGCGCCAAGGGCGACCTCGGCATCGAGCTCGATCTCGACAAGGTACCGGTGCGCGAGGAGCGCATGAGCGCCTACGAGATGATGCTGTCGGAGAGCCAGGAGCGCATGCTCATGGTGCTTCGGCCCGAAAAGCAGGCCGAAGCGGAAACCATCTTCCGCAAATGGGGCCTCGACTTCGCCGTTGTCGGCCGCACCACCGACGACCTGCGTTTTCGCGTCTTCCACCAAGGCGAGCAGGTGGCCGACCTGCCGATCAAGGAGCTGGGCGACGAGGCGCCGGAATACGACCGGCCGTGGCGCGTTCCGCCGCGCCAGCCGGATGCGATCGAGCTCACGGGCGAGCACCCGGACGTCGCCGACGCGCTGCTGGCGCTGCTCGCCTCGCCGGATCTCTGCTCGCGCCGCTGGGTGTGGGAGCAGTACGACACGCTGATCCAGGGCAACTCGCTGCAGCGGCCGGGCGGCGATGCCGGCGTCGTGCGGGTCGAGACACATCCGTCGAAGGCGCTCGCCTTCTCCTCCGACGTCACCCCGCGCTATTGCGAGGCCGACCCCTACGAGGGCGGCAAGCAGGCGGTGGCCGAATGTTGGCGCAACCTGACGGCGGTCGGCGCCGAGCCGCTGGCGGCCACCGACAACCTGAATTTCGGCAATCCCGAGCGGCCGGAGATCATGGGCCAGCTCGTCATGGCGATCAAAGGCATCGGCGAGGCCTGCGAGGCGCTCGGCTTCCCCATCGTGTCCGGCAACGTCTCGCTCTACAACGAGACCATCGGCCGCGCGATCCCGCCCACGCCGACCATCGGCGGCGTGGGCCTGCTGCCGGCCTGGGGCCGGATGGCACGCATCGGCTTTTCCGGCGAAGGGCACACGATCCTGCTCGCCGGCGCGCCCGCCGACTGGGGCACGCATCTCGGCCAGTCGCTCTACGCCCGCCGCTTCTTCGGCCGCAACGACGGCGCCCCGCCGCCGGTCGACCTCGCCTTCGAGAAGACGGTGGGCGATTTCGTCCGCGGCCTGATCCGCGAGGGCGCGGTCTCGGCCGTGCACGACTGCTCGGACGGCGGCCTTGCCGTAGCGCTCGCCGAGATGTCGATGGCCGGCGGGATCGGCGCGGTCGCGCGCGACCTCGACCAGTCCGGCAACGGGCTCGCCGCCCTGTTCTTCGGCGAGGACCAGGGCCGCTACGTCGTGACGATCGCCGCGCCGCCGGAGAGCGACGTCGTCGCCAGGCTGTGCGACCGCGCGGCGGAGGCCGGCATTCACATGCCGGCGATCGGCACCACCGGCGGCGGCGAATTGAAACTCGGCAAGGCGCGTGCGATACCGCTTGTGGATCTGAAGGCCGCCCACGAATCGTGGTTTGCCCGCTTCATGGGCGAGTGACACCGGGGCGAGTGACGGGGCGTACCGACATGGCGATGAACGCCGGCGACATAGAGAAGATGATCCGGGAGGCGATCCCGGACGCGAAGGTGACCATCCGGGACCTGGCCGGCGACGGCGAGCACTACGCGGCCGAGGTCGTGGCCGAGAGTTTCCGGGGCAAGAGCCGCGTGCAGCAGCATCAGATGGTCTACAACGCGCTGAAGGGAAACATGGGCGGCGTGCTGCACGCGCTCGCCCTGCAGACGAGCGTGCCGAACTGATGTCGATCCTGGGTGAAATCGTGAAGAGCGTCGCGGATGGCGTGGTGAGCGAGATCCGCGGCAAGCGCGCCCGCCGCCGCAAGCGCACGACGGCGACCGGCATGCTGAGCCAGATCGAGAATATCCTCTTCCCGCACAAGCAGCAGACCAGCCGCAAGAAGACGACACGCACCCGCTCGGCCGCGCAGCAGCGGCGGGTGAAGAGCAAGACGCAGCGCCTCACCAAGTCGCAGCGAACGGGCAAGGCTCGCCGCTAGCCGCCTAGCGGAGCAGCGCGGCCACACCCCTCGCCGTCAAGGCGAGCGCGACGAGCAGGAAGGCGACCTGTCCGGTCCGTACGGCCGTGCCCCACATGCGCCGCTGCTCGCCCGACGACAGGGCGGGCGACGCCCAGTCGGCCGGCTTCGTGCCCCAGACGCCCAGCACGCCGTTGTCACCCCTCGCCATGCCGAGATCCTCGACGGGCGCCTGGGCGCGCGCCGCGATCTCCTCGACCGCGCGGGTGAAATAGTCGGATTGCAGGCTGGTGCCCAGCGCCCGCTCCTCGAACAGATAGACCCTCTCGCCGCTCTTGAGACGCAGCACGTAGGCGCGCTGCATGTTGGCCGTGCCGAAGCTGGCATAGGCCTCGAGGCGCGTCTCGATGGACGCGATGTCCCGGTAGGCGATCGACAGGCGCCGGCTCGGCGGCCTGTGGATCAGCGAGCGGTTGGCCGGCAGGTCGAGCTCGACCGTCTCGGGGGTGAAGACGATGCGAAGGCCCCATTTGCCCTGGAGGTCGCGAAGGACGTAGCGGGTCAGCTCGACCATCAACGCGGCGACGACCGCGATTCCCGCCCCGATGAGCCATTGCTTCATGAAGAGCGTCACGACGGCAACGCCCACGATGACGAGGCTTGCCGCACCGATGAGGATCGTCCCGAACAGCGAGAACAGCCGGGTACCGAGCGGCATCCGGAACCGGTGCAGCGAACCCGTGCCCTTCCGGTTCGTCGCGGCCGGCAGACCGGCCTCAGCGTTGCTGGTCAAACCTTCCCCCACAATGCCCGGGCGACCATAAGCCGCCCGCCCCAGTGTGCCGCCCGTCTTCGCGCGATTGCAACACGATCCTGCCGGCCGCGGGTGACGATGCATTATGCAGATCCGCATAACAATCCGTCAGGAACGGTGTTTGTGCGGCTCACCGCGCGCCGCCTAAGTGCCTCGGCCGGTTCTGATCCGGTCGAAGACAAAGGCGATGGCGATGCGCAAATGGCTCAGGCGGGCGGCGGCGACGCTGCTCTCGATCATCCTTCTCGTGCTCGTCGGCGTCTATGCCGGCGCCCAGATGCGGCTGAAGCACCGCTACGACGTGCCGCTCGCCGCCTTCTCCGCCCTGATGGTCCTGCCGGGCGACGAGGCGAGGCGGCGCGCCCTCACCTTCATGTGCTCCGGCTGCCACCAGGAGGCCGGCGGCGTCATCTTCGAGGCGCCCGGCGTCGGCAGACTGGTCGCGCCGAACCTCGGCCGCGTCGCCCGCGCCTATTCCGACGACGAGCTGGCGCGCCTCGTCCGGCACGGCGTCAAGCGCGACGGCACGGGGGTGATCGCCATGCCGTCGTCGACCTTCGCGCATATCGCGGACGAGGATGTCGGCGCGATCATCCAGTGGCTGCGCGCGCTGCCCGAGCGGCCCGACGCGCAGCCCGCGCAGACCGAGTGGGGGCCGCTGGGGCTGGTGGCGCTCGTCGCCGGCGAGGTTCCGTTCGAGGCCGACCACATCCCGGCGGTTACGCCGCCGGCGCGGCGGCCGGCGGAGCTCGGCAGGTATCTCTACGAGACGACCTGCAGCCACTGCCACGACCTCGACACCGAGCGCGCCGTCGAAGGCGCGGTGGCGCCGGCGCTGCGCATCGTCGCGCCAGCCTATGCGCCCGAGGATTTCGCCCGGCTGATGCGGACCGGCAAGGCGCTGGGCGAGCGCGAGCTCAAGCTGATGTCGAACATCGCGCGCAGCGATTTCGCCCATTTCACCGACGCCGAGATCGAGGCGATCCAGGGCTATCTCACCGCCGGGGAAACGGCCTCCGACTGACGGGCCGCACCCGCCTGCGGCATTGCGAGCCACCGGCGATGCAATTCCGCGCTGGAATTTTGCGCCGTGAAAGACTAGGTAGAGGCACGGAGACTGTCGCCGGGCCTTGAACCCGGCTGCGAAAGGAATTCGACATGGCCGGTATCGCGGACTTCATCGCCAACGAGGTCAAGACCAACGACGTCGTCCTCTTCATGAAGGGCACGCCGGGCTTCCCGCAGTGCGGCTTCTCCGGTCAGGTCGTGCAGATCCTCGATTACCTCGGCGTCGACTACAAGGGGCTGAACGTGCTCGCCTCAGACGAGCTGCGCCAGGGAATCAAGGAATATTCCAACTGGCCGACGATCCCCCAGCTCTACGTCAAGGGCGAGTTCGTAGGCGGCTGCGACATCGTGCGCGAGATGTTCCAGGCAGGCGAGCTGCAGGGCTTCCTGACCGAAAAGGGCGTTTCCGCGCGCGGAGCCGCCTGACCGGCGGGGCCGCTCCGGCCCCCGGACAGCAAGCACTTCATAGCCAGTTTCGACGATGCGCCGGCAGAGCTTTTTGCAGTCAGGTGGAATCACCTGACGTCCGCAAAAATGCTCAGATTCAACAGTGCTAGAGCGTCCTTTGTGCGCCCGAACGGGCGTACGGCGCTCTAGTCCGGCGCATTTGTTTCCGTTTCGATCGCGAGGACGATCATGGACCAGCAGGTTACACCGGCAGGCAGCGCAACGCGTCCGCCGCTCTCCAAATGGGAATTCATCGCGCTCTGCGCCTCGCTCATGGCCGTCAACGCGCTCGCCATCGACGTGATGCTGCCGGCGCTGCAGCAGATCGGCGCCAGCCTCGGCGTCGAGGACGAGAACCGGCGCCAGCTCGTGATCTCGGCCTATATCGGCGGCATGGGCATCGCCACGCTGGTCTTCGGGCCACTGTCGGACCGCTTCGGCCGCCGCATCCCGCTGATCGGCGGGCTGGCCGTCTACGTCATCGCCGCCTTCGCGGCCGCGCTGTCGCGCGACTTCACGCTGCTGCTCGTCCTGCGCTTCGTGCAGGGCTTCGGCGCGGCCTCAACCCGCGTCATCGCCGTCTCCGTCATCCGCGACGTCTTCGGCGGCCGCGCCATGGCGGAGGTGATGTCGCTCGTCTTCATGGTCTTCATGGCCGTGCCGATCGTGGCGCCGACGCTCGGCCAGGGCATCATGCTGGTGTCGGGCTGGCCGTGGATCTTCGTCATGATGGCCGTGCTCACGCTCGTCGTGCTCGGCTGGACGGCCATGCGGCTGCCCGAGACGCTGCACGAGGAATACCGCCGCCCGTTCACCCTGCGCTCGACGATCGAGGGGTTCCGCGTGGTGCTGACCACGCGCGCCTCGATCTGCTACACGCTGGCGCTGACGGCGATCTTCGGCGCGCTGTTCGGCTTCATCAACTCGGCCCAGCAGATCTACCAGGACGTCTACGGCGTGTCGGAATGGTTCCCGCTGCTGTTCGCGGCGGTGGCAGGCATGATGGCGGTGTCGTCCTTCCTCAACTCGCAGCTCGTGGGTCGCTTCGGCATGCGGCGGCTGTCGCACGGGGCGCTGATCGGCTTCATCGCCGTCAACGCGGTCGCCTTCGCGCTGTCGCTGGCGGCCCCCGTGCCGCTCTGGGCCTTCACCGGGCTCTACTGCATCGCCATGGTGCAGTTCTCGTGGATCGGCGCCAACTTCAACTCGCTGGCGATGGAGCCGCTCGGCCACGTCGCCGGCACCGCCTCGTCGGTGCAGGGCTTCATCCAGACCGTGTTCGCCGGCCTCCTCGGCGCGCTGATCGGGCTGGCCTTCGACGGCACGATCGTGCCGCTGGCGGCCGGCTACTTCGTCACCTCGGTCGTGGCGCTGGTGCTGGTGCTGCTGGCCGAGCACGGAAGGCTGTTCCGGCAGATCAATCCGCGCGTCTGAAGCGTTCTTTTTCCAGCCGCATTTCCGGACGCAAAACCGCTGCGCACTTTTGCTGGAAATGCTCTATTCCGCCGCGACCGGCACGGTCGCGGCGGCGGCCAGCCCCGCGAAGTCGAACAGGCCGGTGTCGAGCAGGTGCGAAGGCCTCACGTTGGCGAGCGCGCGGATCATCGTGTCCTTGCGGCCCGGCATCTTCCGCTCGATGTCGTCGAGCATCGCCTTCATGGCGTTGCGCTGAAGTCCATCCTGGCTGCCGCACAGGTCGCAGGGGATGATCGGGAAGGCCATCGCCTCGGCGAAGCGGGCGAGATCGGCCTCGGCGCACAGCGACAGCGGCCGCAGCACGGTGACGTCGCCCTCGTCGTTGACGAGTTTCGGCGGCATGGCCGCCAGCCGCCCGCCGTGGAACAGGTTCATGAAGAAGGTCTCGAGGATGTCCTCGCGATGGTGGCCGAGCACCAGCGCCGCACAGCCCTCCTCGCGCGCGATACGGTAGAGATGGCCGCGCCGCAGGCGCGAGCACAGCGAGCAATAGGTGTTGCCTTCCGCGATCCTGTCGGTGACCACCGAATAGGTGTCGCGGTACTCGATGCGGTGCGGCACGCCGTTCGCGGTCAGGAACTCCGGCAGGACGTGCTTGGGGAAGTTGGGCTGGCCCTGGTCGAGGTTGCAGGCGAGCAGGTCGACCGGCAGCACGCCGCGCCATTTGAGGTCGAGCAGCAGCGCCAGCAGTCCGTAGCTGTCCTTGCCGCCCGACAGCGCCACCAGCCAGCGCTCGCCCGGCCGCGCCATGCCGTATGTCTCGATCGCCTCGCGCGCCTGTCTGAGCAGCCGCTTGCGCAGCTTGTTGAACTCGACCGACGACGGCACCGCCCGGAACATCGGGTGGCAGGCGCCGGCGTCTTCCATTTCGATGGAAACAGGAACGTTCATGGCTGCGGCATAGCGCGCGGCACCACAAGCGGCAAGCTCACGCACCACCCGGAGTCCCCGCCAGGCCGTCATCCTCGGGCTTGTCCCGAGGATCCGCCTCGGGTGCCATGCCGGGCGGGTGGCGCCTGGAAGCCTCCGTTCCGCAGCGATTATCGTAGCAGATCCTCGGGACAAGCCCGAGGATGACGGTGCGATCGCACAGACGCGATGGCGCCAGACGCCCGTCAACAAAAAGGCCGCCCGGAGGCGGCCTTTCGGGATCGACGGAACGAGCCGGTCAGCGCGAGTAGAACTCGACGACCAGGTTCGGCTCCATATGGACCGGATACGGCACGTCGGTCAGGCTCGGCGCGCGGGTGAAGGTCGCCGTCATCTTGTTGTGGTCGGCGTCGATGTAGTCCGGCACGTCGCGCTCGGCGAGCTGGACCGATTCCATCACCAGGACGAGCTGCTTCGACTTCTCGCGGACCTCGATCACGTCGCCCGGCTTGCAGCGGTAGGAACCGATGTTCACGCGCTTGCCGTTGACGTTGATGTGGCCGTGGTTGACGAACTGGCGGGCGGCGAAGATCGTCGGCACGAACTTGGCGCGGTAGACGATCGCGTCGAGACGCGACTCCAGCAGCGCGATCAGGTTGTCCGGCGTGTCGCCCTTGCGGCGGTTCGCCTCCTCGTAGACCTTGCGGAACTGCTTCTCGGAGATGTCGCCGTAATAGCCCTTCAGCTTCTGCTTGGCGCGGAGCTGCAGGCCGAAGTCGGACATCTTGCCCTTGCGGCGCTGGCCGTGCTGGCCGGGGCCGTATTCACGCTTGTTCACCGGGGACTTCGGGCGGCCCCAGATGTTCTCGCCCATGCGGCGATCGATCTTGTATTTCGCGGATTCGCGCTTGCTCATCGCATTTCCTTCAAACGGTTGCGACCCGATGCTCACGCAACGGATCAAGGAAACGCGCCCTCCTCTGGCCCCCTTTTGCGAGGCCTGACAGGATCTTCCACGCACGCTTTGCGGAAAAATCCACGGGACACGTCAAATGAAACCGCCGGGCTTGCGGCCCGACGATCGGCGGCTGGCTATGCCATCGGCCGCCCTTTGTCAACCGGCGGCGCTATTCCGCGGCCTGGCGCAGCGGCGAAAGCGCGACCCGGAGGTCGGCCGAACTGCCGACCCAGCCGAACAGCGTCTCGATGGTCAGCAGGCTCGCCTCCTGGTTGCTGCGTCCGGTATCGGCCGCGATCGGCTCGGCCGTGCAGCCCTCCAGCACGAGGCACCAGTAGTCGCGGAACATGGCGTCGCGCACCGTCGATTCCACGCAGATGCTGGTCGTCGCGCCGGTGACGATCAGGTATTTCGCGTCGAGCCGGCGCAGATGCGCGTCGAGGCTGGTCTCGAAGAAGCCACTGTAGCGATGCTTGCCCACCACGATGTCGCCCGGCTGCGGCGTCAGCTCCGGCACGTTGTCGGTATTCCAGGTGCCGCGCACCAGAACCCGGCCGACGGTGCCGTCCGGGGCCGGAAAGGCTTCGCCGATCTTCTTGGGCACGTGCTTGATGAAATGCGGCGCGCCCGGGCCGCCGGCGTCGGCGAGGTCGGGATCGTGCTGCTGGCGCAGGAAGATGACCGGGATGCCCGACGCCCGCGCATCCGCCACGACGGCCGCGATGCGCGGCACGATGGCCTGGATCGCGGTGCGGTCGATGCCGGCGCGGTCGAACATGCCGCCCTCGGCGCCGAAATCGTTCTGCATGTCGACGACGATCAGCGCCGCGCGGCGCGGATCGATATCCACGGGCTCGGGGCGCGCGGCAACACGGATCGTAGACATCGGCTCCTCCCTTTTTAGTTTGCTCTCAAACCATCTCTCAAATCGACGGGCGATTCAAGGTCGGGGCAGAAGAGGCCTGCAATCGTATATCACCTTGCGACACCGCATAATCGGGCCGTCATCCTCGGGCTTGTCCCGAGGATCTGCTTCCGCTGGCTGGATTTCGGCCACGTGGCTTTCCGGAACGCCGCTATTCCCGACTCAACGCCGCCATGTGGCAGATCCTCGGGACAAGCCCGAGGATGACGTTAGGGAAAGCTGGCCGGCCGCCGCGTCGCTCAGTCCTTCTTGGACTTGTGCTCCGGCTTGTCCTTGCGGCTGGTGGAGGCCATCTTCTCCAACTCCTTCTCGGACATCGAGTCGTACATCCCCTTGGATGCACCCTTGAGCTCGGATTTCCTGGTGTCCCCGCGCTTGGCGGAGAGCGCCGCACCTGCGGCCTTCTGCTGTGCTGCTGACTTCGCGGGCATCTCGGTCACTCCTGTCGTCGATCCTGCAAGGGATTCAACAACGAAGCCGCCCCGGCTGTTCCCTGCGATCACAATCAGGCGACGGCGAGACCGAAGCCGCGCACCAGCCGCCGCGCCGCGGCGTCGGCCCGGCCGGAGGTGAAGATGGCGACGTCCTCGCCGCCATCCGGCTGCTGCTCGCGCTCACCGGGCAGCAGCGACAGGGCGCGGCGGGCGATCGCCTCGGCCGGGTCGATCCAGTCGACCGGCCAGGGCGCTGTCTTGCGCATCCGGTTGACCAGGAAGGGATAGTGCGTGCAGGCGAGCACGACGATGTCGGTGCGCCGGCCGTCCTTCTCCACGAAGCACGGCGCGATCTCGGCCCGCACCGCCTCCTCGTCGACGAAGCCGTCGCGCATGTAGGTCTCGGCGAGCGCGGCAAGCCGCGAGCTGCCGACGAGGCGCACATGGCATTTCTGCGCCCAGCTCGCGATCAGGTCGCGCGTATACTGCCGCGCCACCGTGCCCGGCGTGCCGAGCACGGAGACGAGGCCGGAGCGCGTGCGCTCCGCCGCCGGCTTGATCGCCGGCACGGTGCCGACGAAGGGCGTGTCGGGATAGGCCGCGCGCAGGTCGCCGAGCACGATGGTGGAAGCCGTGTTGCAGGCGATCACGACGAGCTGCGGCCGGTGCCGTTCCAACAGGCGGCCGAACAGGCCGACGATCCGCTGGGCCAGCGCCCGCTCCTCCCAGTCGCCGTAGGGAAAGCCCGCATCGTCGGCGACGTACACGAAGCGGCGCGCCGGCATCAGCACGCGCGCCTCGCGCAGCACGGTCAGCCCGCCGATGCCGGAATCGAAGACGAGAACCGGGGCGCTCACGCCTCGCCCTCCCCCTCCGCCGGCGCCTTGCCGCGCGCCGAGCCGTTCTCGCGGTCCGCCCTCGCCTTGCGCTCGGGATAGGTCGCGCCGCGCGGCTCCTTCGGCGAGAAATAGTCGAGCGAGGCGACGACGCCGCGCAGCACCTTGATCTCGGCCTCGGTGAAGGCCGGCCGGGTCAGCACCGCGGCGAGGTTGTCGAGCATCTTCGGCTTCTTCGGCTTCGGCCGGAAATAGCCCCGCGCCTCCAGCGCCTCCTCCAGATGATTGAGAAGGCCCTGCAGATGATGCTTCTCCGCCGGGACGAACTCGGGGCCGGAGAACACGGTCTGCTCCTCGCTTTCCAGCCCCGACTTCATCCACTCGTAGGACATCAGCAGCACGGCCTGCGCGATGTTGAGCGAGGCGAAGGACGGGTCGACCGGGAAGGTCACGATCTCGTCGGCGAGCGCCACCTCGTCATTGTAGAGGCCGAAGCGCTCGCGGCCGAACAGGATGCCGGTTTTCTGGCCGGCGCGGACGCGGGTGCGCAGCTCCCGCCCCGCAGGAACCGGCCCGCGCACCGGCTTGAAATTGTCGCGCTGGCGCGCGGTTGTGGCGAGCGAGAAGTTCAGGTCGGCGACGGCTTCGGCCGCGGTCGCGTAGACCGTGGCGGCGTCGATCACGTGGTCGGCGCGGCTGGCGGTCGCGCGCGCCGCCTCGTTGGGCCAGCCGTCGCGCGGGTTCACCAGCCGCAGCTCGCTCAGCCCGAAATTCGCCATCGCCCGCGCGACCATGCCGATGTTCTCGCCGAGCTGCGGCTCGACCAGGATGATGGCCGGTCCGCCGGCGGGCGTCGTGTCGATGTCGGGCATGGCGGTCAATCAGACGTAATTTGCGGCATTTCCGCGTCCCTGACATATTCGGCCGGGAAAATGAAGCGACAGCAAACGCGCCGGCCCGGCGGCGAAAAAGATCCACTGCCGCAAAACGGCCAAAGCCTGCGGGTGTGCTTGCGACGGGCCAAGGCATTGGGGTCGCCGCGCGGGAGCGCGGCGGGACAGGGATGATCGGATTGCGCAGCTCGTTTCTGGGTCTGCTCGGCGGCGTCGCGCTGGGCGCCATCGCCGTCGCGTGGGACGCGCAGGCCCAGACCGGCGCGGCCACCGGCGAGCCGCCGGCGGAGATGAAGGCGGCGGCGGACGCCGCCGATCCCTACGGGCTGTGGCAGCTCGGCGATTTCTACAGGAAGCGCAACGCGGCCGGCGACGCCCAGCGCAGCATGGACCTGTTCCGCAGGTCGGCCGACGGCTACCGCACGCAGGAGGGCGAAGGCAGCGCCAACACGGCGATCGTGCTGCGCGACCTCTCCGGCGCCGCCGCGGCGCTCGGCCGCCACGACGACGCAGTCAGGGCGGCGCGCGAACGCGTGCGCGCGCTCGCGGCGGCCGATCCGGCGTCGGCGGACCTCGCGACGGCGCAATGGGATCTCGGCCGCTCCCTCCAGAACGCGGAGCGGCTGGACGAATCGCTGGAGCCGCTGGCGGAGGCCGCCCGGCTCTACGCGGCCCTGCCGGACGACCAGAGGCAGTGGATCGGCGGCGTCGAGCTCGACCGCGGCTATGCGCTGCAGGTCCTCGGCCGCCCGGACGAGGCGCTGGCGGCCTTCACTCGTTCCCTCGACGCCTATGACGGGACGACCGCGCCGGTCGACGTGAGCAAGGCGGACGTGCTCGGCCGCATGGCCGACATCCACTTCGCCGCACGGGATTATCGCGTGGCGGCCGACGAGCGGCAGCGTCAGGTGGACCTGCTCAGGGTGGCGGCTCCGGCGTCGGAATCGCTCGCCGTCGCCGCCTACTCGCTCGCCCAGGCGCGCAACGGCGTGATGGACTCCGCGGCCGCGCTGCCCCTGCTCGAGGGGGCGCGGCGGCTCTATGGCGGGTTGCGGGAAAACCCCGCCTCGACCGACGTCGACATCCTGATGACGCGGGCGGTTGCCCGCCAGGGGCTGGAGCAGTTCGACACCGCCCTCGACCTCTACCGGCAGGCCGTGGACCGCTACGCCGCGATGGGCCAGGGGCAGCGGGCGAACCTCGCCATCGCCCACAGCAACGTCGCGCAGGCGCTGACGCAGCTCGCCCGTTTCGCCGAGGCGGACACCGAGATCAGGAAGGCCGTCTCCCTCTACGACGCGGAGCTGCCCGGCTCGGACTACGTGGCCGGCGCCTACCAGCAGCAGGCGTCTATCCTGCAAGGCCTGTCGCGCTACCGCGACGCGCTCGAGCCGCTGGCGAAGGCGCGGGCTATCTATCTCGCCAACCAGGGCGACATGTCGGAAGCCGTGGGCGACACCTGGCTGAACGAGGGCATCAGCCACGAAGGCATGAAGGAATACGAGACCGCGCTCGCCGATTACGACAGGGCCAAGGCACGTTACGACGCGCTCGGCGAGCGGGGCCGGCTGCCGGCCGCCTATGCCATCAACAACAAGGCCTGGGTCTACCGGCGCATGGGCGATTTCGCGAAATCGGAGGCGATGTTCCGCGAGGCGCTGCCGGTGCTGGAAGAGAAGCTCGGCCCGGCCAACCTGACCACGACCAAGGTGCTGATCAACATCGGCATCGTCTCGCAGCTCCAGGGCAAGAACGACGACGCGATCCGCTGGTCGATGAAGGCGCTGGCCAACCTCAACCGCGCCGAAGCCGCCACGCTGGAGGACCAGCGCTGGACCTACGACACGCTGTCCAAGGCCTTCAAGGGCCGCGACGACCCGAAGCGGGCGATCCTGTTCGCCAAGCTCGCCATCAACGCGCAGCAGAAGATCCGCGCCAACAACAAGGGCTTCAAGGCCGACGACCTCAAGGAATTCAAGCAGGAGTGGCGCTTCCTCTACCAGGACCTCGCCGACCTGCTGATCGGCCAGGGCCGGCTCGCCGAGGCGCAGGCCGTGCTCAACATGGAGAAGGAGGAGGAGCTGAGCGACTTCGTCCAGCGCGACGCCTCCGCCGACCTGCGCGACAGCCAGGCGCCGCTGACGCCGAAGGAGGACACCGAGCTCGCAGGCCTCGACAAGCTGCTGGCGCAGCCGATCGCGGCGGCGGCCGCGCTGTCGCAGCTTACCGCCAGGAAGGACGCGGGTGCGCTGTCGGCGCAGGAGCAGGAGCAGTTCGACAGGCTGCAAGCCTCGCTGGACGACGCCTATTCCGGCTTCATGGACGAGGTCGACGCCTTCCTGAAGACGGCCGGGGCGGAGGATGTCGGCGTGCAGAAGGAGGTCGAGGCCATCAATCTCGACTACGTCGCCGACACGCAGGAGGAGCTGCGCGCCTTCGACGGCAAGGCCGCCATGCTCCAGATCGCCAGCCTCGGCGAGGCCACCCACCTGTTCTTCACCGTGCCCGACGCCTCGGTGCACCGCGAGGTGAAGATCGCTAGGGCCGAGCTGTCGCGGCTGGTGTTCGAGGCGCTCGACGCGATCGAGCGGCGCGACCCGGCCGTCGACGACAGGATGCAGGCGCTCTACCGCGTGCTGATCGAGCCGGTCGCGGCCGACCTCAAGGCGAGCGGCGCCGAGACGCTGATGCTCAATTTGCAGGGCTTCCTGCGCTACGTGCCCTTTGCCGCGCTCTACGACGGCAAGCACTATCTGGTCGAGGACTACGCGCTGTCGCTCTACACGCCGGCCGCGCGCACCGAGTTCGCGGCGGCAGACCGCGATCCGCACAGGAGCGCGGGCTTCGGCGTGACGGCCAGCCATCCCGGCTTCGCGCCCCTGCCCGGCGTGGCACGCGAGCTGGAGGCGATCTTCGGCGATCCCGGCAAGCCGGGCGCGCTCGCGGGTGCCGCCAGCCTCGACGCGGGCTTCACCCGCGAGGCGTTCCGCGCCGCGCTGCAGAAGCGGCCGGAGATCGTCCACATCGCCAGCCATTTCAAGCTGGTGCCGGGACGCGAGACCGATTCCTTCCTGCTGCTCGGCGACGGCTCGCCGCTGTCGCTCTCCGACATCCGCAAGGGCCGCGGCTTCCGCTTCGGCGGCGTCGACCTGCTGACGCTGTCGGCCTGCGAGACGGCGCGCGGCGGCGACGGGGACGGCGACGAGGTGGAAAGCTTCGGCGCGCTGGCGCAGATGAACGGCGCCTCGTCGGTCATGGCGACGCTGTGGCCGGTCGCCGACGAGGCCACCGCCGCGCTGATGAAGTCCTTCTACCACCACATGGTGGAGGACAGGATGAGCAAGGCCGACGCGCTGCGCGCCGCGCAGGTCGAGGCGATCCGCGGCGGCAGGGCCGGCGCAGGCGGCGAGCGCGGCGCCGCCTCGCTGGCCAGGAGCGCGGCTGCACAGCCGGCGGCCGGCAGCCACCCCTATTTCTGGTCGCCCTTCGTGCTGATGGGTAACTGGATGTGAGGCGACGCATGGCCGCGCCCGGAGAGGCCGGAATGCTGCTTAGGCCGTGTTTGCGCTTTGCAGCGCCGATGCTATAGAGCGGCCCGTTTCCTATCAATTTCTCGGGCGGGCGTGCCCGCCGGCAGCGCAGAGGCTCTCCGAATGGCGAAAATCAAGGTGGCCAATCCCGTCGTCGAACTCGACGGCGACGAGATGACCCGCATCATCTGGCAGCTCATCAAGGACAAGCTGATCCATCCCTACCTGGATGTCGACCTTCGCTATTACGACCTCTCGATCGAGTACCGCGACCAGACCAACGACCAGGTGACCATCGACGCCGCCAACGCCATCAAGGAGTTCGGCGTCGGCGTGAAGTGCGCCACCATCACGCCCGACGAGGCGCGCGTGAAGGAGTTCGGCCTCAAGAAGATGTGGAAGTCGCCCAACGGCACGATCCGCAACATCCTGGGCGGCGTCATCTTCCGCGAGCCGATCATCATGCGCAACGTGCCGCGGCTGGTTCCCGGCTGGACGAAGCCGATCGTGGTCGGCCGCCACGCCTTCGGCGACCAGTACCGCGCCACCGACTTCCGCTTCCCCGGCAAGGGCAAGCTGACGATCAAGTTCGTCGGCGAGGACGGCAAGGTGATCGAGCACGAGGTGTTCGACGCGCCCTCCTCGGGCGTCGCCATGGCCATGTACAATCTGGACGATTCGATCCGCGACTTTGCGAGGGCCTCCTTCAATTACGGCCTGATCCGCAACATGCCGGTCTACCTGTCGACCAAGAACACCATCCTCAAGGCCTATGACGGCCGCTTCAAGGACATCTTCCAGGAGGTGTTCGACGCCGAGTTCAAGGCCGAGTTCGACAAGCGCAAGCTGACCTACGAGCATCGGCTGATCGACGACATGGTGGCGGCCTCGCTGAAGTGGTCCGGCGGCTATGTCTGGGCCTGCAAGAACTATGACGGCGACGTCCAGTCCGACATCGTCGCGCAGGGCTTCGGGTCGCTCGGCCTGATGACCTCGGTGCTGATGACGCCGGACGGCAAGACGGTGGAGGCCGAGGCCGCCCACGGCACCGTCACCCGCCACTATCGCCAGCACCAGAAGGGCGAGGAGACCTCGACCAACTCGATCGCCTCGATCTTCGCCTGGACGCGCGGGCTGGCCCACCGCGCCAAGCTCGACGACAACGCCAAGCTGAAGCACTTCTCCGAGACGCTGGAGAAGGTCTGCATCGAGACCGTCGAGTCCGGCTACATGACCAAGGACCTGTCGCTGCTGATCGGCCCCGACCAGCCCTGGCTGTCGACCACCGGCTTCCTCGACAAGGTCGACGAGAACCTCCAGAAGGCGATGGGGTAGGCAACGACTCCTTCTCCCCTTGTGGGAGAAGGTGCCCCGAAAGGGCGGATGAGGGGTGTTCCAGCGTAGCGCTCCGTCCAGCACCCCTCATCCGTCTCGGCGCTGCGCGCCGATCCACCTTCTCCCGCAAGGGGAGAAGGAAGGGGCTGCTCTATCCCGCCATCAGCGCCTTCACGTCCACGGAAACGTCCGCCGCGCGCGCGGGATCGAGCTTCGTGCCTGCCGCGATGATGCGGCGGGCGGCCATGTGGTCGGCCGGCGCGTTGACGGATTCGACGCAGGCCAGCCGCTCGCCCTCGAACAGGAAGACCGAGAACTTTCCGGCGGCCGGGTCGCCGCGCACCACCTCGGCCAGCCCCGGCTTCGACAGGCCGGCGATCTGCAGCCGCGCCTCGCCCTGGATCGACCAGAACCACGGCAGCGCGTCATAGGGTTTCGCCTCACCTGTGAGCCGGGCGGCGACCGCCCTGCCCTGGTCGGTGGCGTTCTGCACCGATTCCAGCCGCGCCATGCCCGGCAGGTGCCGGCTCGGATACCAGGCGCAGTCGCCGATCGCCGAGATCGCCGGGTCCGACGTCGCCAGCAGCTCGTCGACGACGATGCCGTTGCCGACCTCCAGCCCGGCCGCCGCCGCCAGCTCGACATTGGGCACTACGCCGGCGGCGAGGATCACCGCGTCGCAGGCGATCGTCTCGCCCGACGACAGCGCCACGCGCGCGCCGCCCTCGCCGTGCTCCACCGCCGTCACCTGCGTCGACAGATGCACGCGGTTGCCCTGGCTGTGATGGAAGTCGAGGAACCATTGCGAGACGGTCGGCGAGACGGCGCGCTGCATCAGCCGCGGCGCCATCTCGACCACCTCGACATGGACGCCCATCGTGGCGAGCAGGCCGGCGGCCTCCAGCCCGATGAAGCCGCCGCCGACGACGCAGACATGCTTCCAGCCGCCGATGACGGAGACGATCCGCCTCGCGTCGGCCAGCGTGCGCAGCTCGACCACGGCCGCATCGCCGAGGCCCGGCACGGGCGGCCGGCGGTTGCGCGCGCCGGTCGCCAGCACGAGATGGTCGTAGGCAAGCGTCTCGCCGTCCGACAGCCGCACGGTCCGCGCCGCCCGGTCGATCGCGGCCGCGCGCGCGCCGAGCCGCAGGCCGATGCGGTTGTCGGCGTAGAACTGCGCCGGCTTGAGCACCAGCGCGTCGCCCGGCCGCTTGATGTATTCCTTCGACAGCGGCGGCCTCTGGTAAGGCAGGTCCGGCTCGTCGCAGACGAGCTCGATCGACCCGGCAAACCCCCGCTGGCGCAGCGCCGCGGCGCATTCGACCCCTGCATGGCCGGCGCCGACTATCACCACCTTTTCCACGCCGGCCTCCATCGCTCCCCCGCGTCGCAATGCCTGACGCGCGTGGTCGGCCAAAGAACATAACCTGTCAAGCATGGCACCGGGTCGCCGTTGCTTGTATCGGGGCCCGAAAAGGTGGGATAATGGTCCTGCACGGGCCGACCGGCCCGTCGCTCCGTCCCGCAGCGACGCTGCGGCTGCAACGCGAAACCGGATCTTCGGCGATGAGTACCAACCCACAGCAATCCGCCCCGTCTTCCGCGAACGTCCGCCCGCTTGCCGTGGTGCACCCGGTGGCGGGGGTTGCCGGCGGCGTGCCGGCCTTGGTCGCGGACGACGCGCCGGTGGTGCGCAATCCCGGGATGGAGCTGGACCTCGGATGGCTCGAGGGGATGCGGGCGGTGAACCGCTCCGCGCTGGAGCGGCGGGTGGCGAGCCTGACCAAGCGGCGCTCGATCAAGGGCGAGAACCAGGCGGCGTGGCTGCTGCGGTCGATCGCAGTGATGGACCTGACGACGCTGAACTCGAACGACACGCATGAGCGCGTGCGGCGGCTGTGCGCCAAGGCGCTCAATCCGCTCAGGCCCGACATCGCGGAAGGGCTGGGGGTCGCGGGGCGCGGCATCCGTCCCGCTGCGGTGTGCGTCTACCATCCGTTCGTTGCGACGGCGGTCGAGGCATTGCAGGGCTCCGGCGTGCACGTGGCGGCGGTCTCGACGGCCTTCCCGCACGGACTCGCGCCGCTGGCGACGCGGATCGCAGAGGTGAAGGCGTCCGTCGCCGACGGCGCCGACGAGATCGACGTGGTGATCCCGCGCGGGCTGGTGTTCGAGGCGCGCTGGCGCGAGCTCTATGACGAGGTGGCGGCGTTCCGCGAGGCCTGCGGCGAGGCGCATCTCAAGGTGATCCTCGGCACCGGCGACCTCGCCACGCTGAGGAACGTGACGCTCGCCTCGATGGTCGCGATGATGGCCGGCGCCGACTTCGTCAAGACCTCGACGGGCAAGGAGAGCGTCAACGCGACACTGCCGGTCGGGCTCGCGATGGTGCGGGCGATCCGCGCCTATCGCGAGCGCACCGGATACCTGATCGGCTTCAAGCCGGCGGGCGGCATCTCGACGGCGAAATCCTCGCTCGACTGGCTGGTGCTGATGAAGGAGGAGCTAGGCCGGCGCTGGCTGCAGCCCGACCTGTTCCGCTTCGGCGCGTCGAGCCTTCTGACCGACATCGAGCGCCAGCTCGAATACTTCCTCACCGACCACTATTCGGCGACCTACCGCCACGCCATGGCGTGAGCGGTCGGCCCGACCTGCGCTCCAGCCCGCTTTCCGTCCGGAGACTTCGATGAACATCCTGCAACGCTACGACGCGATGGACTATGCGGCCGCCCCGGAGGGGCGCGGCGAGGCGGACGCCTGGATGAAGGCGACCGACTTCGCGTCGGCCCTGTTCGTCGACGGCAAGTGGCGCAAGGCCGCCTCCGGCAAGACGTTTGCCGTGCGCGAGCCCTCGACGGGCAAGGTGCTGTGCCACGTGGCCGAGGCCGGCAAGACCGACGTCGACGAGGCGGTCGCGGCGGCGCGGAAAGCCTTGCCGAAATGGCAGGCGGCGGGCGGCTATGCGCGGGCGCGCGTGCTCTACGCGATCGGGCGGGCGATGCAGCGCAATGCGCGGCTGTTCGCGGTGCTGGAGGCGATCGACAACGGCAAGCCGATCCGCGAGAGCCGCGACATCGACGTGCCGCTTGCGGTGCGCCATTTCCTCCACCATGCCGGCTGGGCGCAGCGGCTCGACGCCGAGTTCCCCGGTTACAGGGGCGTCGGAGTAGCCGGCCAGATCATCCCGTGGAATTTCCCGCTGCTGATGCTGGCCTGGAAGATCGCGCCGGCGCTCGCCGCCGGCTGCACGGTGGTGCTCAAGCCGGCCGAGTTCACGCCGTTGACGGCGATCCTGTTCGCGCAGGTGTGCGAGCGGGCCGGCGTGCCGAAGGGCGTGGTCAACATCGTCCATGGCGGGCCGGAAGCCGGGACGGCGATCGTGGAGCACGAAGGCATCGACAAGATCGCCTTCACCGGCTCCTCCGAGGTCGGCAAGATTATCCGCAAGGCGACCGCCGGCACCGGCCGGAAGCTGTCGCTGGAGCTCGGGGGAAAATCACCCTTCGTCGTGTTCGAGGACGCCGACCTCGATTCGGCGGTCGAGGGCCTCGTCGACGGTATCTGGTTCAACCAGGGCCAGGTCTGCTGCGCCGGCTCACGCCTGATCGTGCAGGAGGGCATCGCGGAAGCCTTCTACGCCAAGGTGAAGCAGCGCATGAGCCGACTGCGGGTCGGCGACCCGCTCGACAAGAACACCGACATCGGCCCGCTGGTCGACACGACCCAGCTCGAGCGGGTGGCGGGACTGGTGGGCGAAGGCGCAAAGCAGGGCGCGGTCTGCTGGCAGCCGCGGCTGGAGCTGCCGTCGTCCGGCTATTACTTCCTGCCGACGCTGGCGACCGAGGTCGCGCCGGCCAATATCCTCGCGCAGGAGGAGGTGTTCGGCCCGGTGCTGGCGGCGATGACGTTCCGCGACATTTCGGAGGCAATCGAGCTCGCCAACAACACACGCTACGGGCTGGCCGCCTCGGTGTGGAGCGAGAACGTCAACGTGGCGCTCGCCGTCGCGCCGCAGCTCAAGGCCGGGGTCGTCTGGATCAACGGCACCAACATGTTCGACGCCGCCTGCGGCTTCGGCGGCTACCGCGAGAGCGGATACGGCCGCGAGGGTGGCCGCGAGGGCATGTTCGAGTACCTCACGCCGGTGAAGGTGAAGGCCGCCGCACCGCTCAAGGCCATCGCCGCGCCGGCCGAGATCGTGCCGGTCGAGGCCGACTTCATCGACCGCACGCCAAAGCTGTTCATCGGCGGCAAGCAGGTGCGCCCCGACGGCAACTACGCCTGGCAGGTCGCCGATGCGAAGGGCCGGCTCGCCGGAGAGGCCGGGCTGGGCAACCGCAAGGACATCCGCGACGCTGTCTCGGCCGCCCGCGCCTGCAAGGCCTGGCCGTCCGCCACCGCCTACAACCGCAGCCAGGTGCTCTACTTCCTGGCGGAGAACCTGTCGCTGCGCGTCGACGACTTCGCCGCCCGCCTGGTGAGCCTCACCGGCGCGTCGGCGAAGGCCGCCCGCGCCGAGGTCGACGCCTCGGTCGAGCGGCTGTTCGAGGCGGCCGGCATGGCCGACAAATATGACGGGGCCGTGCACAACCCGCCCGTGCGCGCCGTGACGCTAGCGCTCAACGAGCCGGTCGGCGTCATCGGCATTGTCGCCCCTGACGCCGAGCCGCTGTTCGGGCTGGTCGCGATGCTCGCGCCGGCGCTCGCCATGGGCAACACGGTCGTGGCCGTGCCCTCACAGCGTTTCCCGCTGCTCGCCACCGACCTCTACCAGGTGATCGAGACTTCAGACGTGCCGGCGGGCGCGGTCAACATCGTCACGGGCAAGCGCGCCGAGCTGGCAAAGGTGCTCGGCCGCCACGACGACGTCGACGGGCTGTGGCTCGTCGCCGAGGCCGACATCTGCAAGGCCGCCGAGGCCGACTCCATCGGCAATCTCAAGCGCGTCTGGGCCACCCACGGCCTCGCCGCCGACTGGCAGGCGGGCGACGGCGCGCTTTCGCCCATGCTGCGCAGGTCGGTCGAGGTCAAGAACGTCTGGGTCCCCTACGGGGATTGAGACGCGACGGCCCGAATCGAAGACCCGCGCCGGAGAAGGCATGAGCGAGCTCGTCCTGCACAACTACTTCCGCTCCTCGACCTCGCACCGGGCGCGCATCGCGCTCGCCATGAAGGGCCTCGCCTACGACTACGTGCCGCATCACCTGCGCCATGGCGGGCACAGGCTGCCCGGCTATCTTTCCGTCAATCCGCAGGGCCTCGTGCCGGCTCTGGTGCTCGGCGACGGCACGATGATCGCGCAATCGCTGGCGATCATCGAATATCTCGACGAGGCGGTGCCCGAGCCGCCGCTGCTGCCGGCCGACGCCAAGGGCCGCGCGCGGGTGCGCATGCTGTCGCAGATGATCGCATGCGACATCCACCCGGTGAACAATCTGCGCGTGCTCAACGCGCTCAGGTCGCGCTTCGGCGCCGACGACGCCGCGATCGCCGACTGGTTCCGCCACTGGGTGCGCGAGGGCTTCGAGCCGCTGGAGGCGATGCTGCGCGATGCCCCGCAGACCGGCACGTTCTGCCACGGCGAGGCGCCCGGCATGGCCGACATCTGCCTCGTCGCGCAGGTGACCAGCAACACGCGCTTCGCCGTCGACATGGCGCCCTATCCCACGATCACGCGCATCAACGCCGCCTGCACGGAGCTGCCGGCCTTCAAGGCCGCCGCGCCGGCCGCGCAGCCCGACGCCGAATAGGCGAAAGGCCCTGTGGATAGGCGCGCCGGCACGCGCGGAGCGATGGCCGCGCCCGCGCCCCGCGCCTATGTTGCGGCCATGACCCCTTCCAAGGACATTTCGCGCCTGATCGAGATCATGGCGGCGCTGCGCACGCCGGTCACCGGCTGCCCGTGGGATCTCGAGCAGGACTTTTCCACCATCGCGCCCTACACGATCGAGGAGGCCTACGAGGTGGCCGACGCGATCCAGCGCGGCGACCTCGACGACCTGCGCGAGGAGCTGGGCGACCTTCTGCTGCAGGTCGTCTTCCATGCCCGCATGGGCGAGGAACAGGGTTCGTTCGACTTCGGCGACGTGGTCGAGGCGATCACCACCAAGATGATCCGCCGCCATCCGCACGTCTTCGGCGACGCGGCCGCGCGCGGCGCCGGCATGGCCAAGGGCATGTGGGAGAAGATCAAGGGCGAGGAGAAGGCCGAGCGGCGCGCGCGCCGCCTCGCGCAGGGTCTCGACCCGGAAGACCACGGCAAGGGCCTGCTCGACGGCGTACCGGTCGCCCACACGGCGCTGACGCGGGCGCTCAAGCTCCAGCAGAAGGCCGCGACCGTCGGCTTCGACTGGAAGGAGGCCGCGCCGGTGCTCGACAAGATCGAGGAGGAGACCGGCGAGCTGCGCGAGGCGATCGCCGCCGGCCGCAAGGCCGAGATCGCCGACGAATATGGCGACCTGCTTTTCGCGCTGGTCAATCTCGGCCGCCATCTCGACGTCGACCCGGAATCGGCCCTGCGCGGCACCAACGAGAAATTCCGCAGCCGTTTCCACGCGGTCGAGACGGCGCTTCAGGCACAAGGCCGTTCGCCGGCCGAGGCGACGCTGGAGGAGATGGAAGCGCTCTGGCAGCAGGCGAAGCGGAAGGGCTGAGCCGTTTCCTTCTCCCCGTTCACGGGGAGAAGGAGGCAGCGGCGATGTAGCGCCCTACTTTCGCCCCGCCAGCCGCGCCGCGATCTCGGCGGCGCGGGCGGCGGTGGTCCTGATCTTCAGGTCGAGCCCGCCATCCTCGCGGTCGGTGCGCGACAGCACCGAGCCCGAGCGGTAGAGCCAGTCGGTCAGCTGCAACTGGTCGGGCCGGACGGCGACGTCGACCACGGTCGTGCTGCCGGCCAGCCGCGCCTCGATCAGCGCCACCAGCTCGCCGATCCCCTCGCCCGTCGCGGCCGAGACCGCCACCGGCGGCTGGTCGGGATTGCGGCCGGCGATGTCGGCCAGATGCGCCCGGCCGTCGGCGTCGAGCAGGTCGATCTTGTTCCACACCTCGATCACGCGCTCCCCGTCTGAGGCATCGACGCCGAGGTCGGCGAGGATGCGCTCGACGTCTTCGGCCTGCGCCAGCGTGTCGGGGTCGGAGATGTCGCGCAGGTGGATGACGAGGTCGGCCTCGACCACCTCCTCAAGCGTCGCCCGGAAGGCGGCCACGAGGTGCGTCGGCAGGTCGGAGATGAAGCCGACCGTGTCGGACAGGATGATGTCGGTGCCGAGCGGCAGGCGCAGGCGCCGCAGCGTCGGGTCGAGCGTGGCGAACAGCATGTCCTCGGCCAGAACGCTGGCGCCGGTCAGCCGGTTGAACAGCGTCGACTTGCCGGCGTTGGTGTAGCCGACGATGGCGACGACCGGATACGGCACCTTCTGCCGCTTGGCGCGGTGCAGTTCGCGGGTGCGGCGCACCTGCTCCAGCTCGCGCTTCAGCTTGACGATCTTTTCCTGCAGGAGCCGCCGGTCGGCCTCGATCTGCGTCTCGCCGGGGCCGCCGAGGAAGCCGGCGCCGCCGCGCTGGCGCTCCAGATGGGTCCAGCTCCGGACGAGGCGGCCGCGCTGGTATTCGAGATGCGCGAGCTCGACCTGCAGCGTGCCCTCCCGCGTCCGCGCCCGCTCGCCGAAAATCTCGAGGATCAGGCCGGTGCGGTCGAGCACCTTGGCGTTGAGCGTCTTTTCGAGGTTGCGCTGCTGGACGGGCGTCAGCGGATGGTCGACGACGGCCACCTCCGCCTCGTTCTCCTTCACGATCGCCGCCAGCTCGTCGAGCTTGCCGGAGCCGATCAGCGTCGCCGGCTTTGGGTCGGAGAGGTTGACGATCTCGGAATGGACGATGTCGAGGTCGATCGCGGCCGCGAGGCCCAGCGCTTCCTCGAGCCGGGCCGCGGGCGTGCGCGTCGTGGCCGACTCAGCCTGGCGCGCGCCGCGCGGCTGCCGCGTGATGACCGGCACGATGACCAGCGCGCGCGCCGTCGCCCCGGCGCGATGCGCGCCACCGCCGCCCTCTTCGCTGCGCCCCTTGCGGGGTGCGGACCCGGTTTGAGTCAATCAGGCGTCCCGGCCGTTTTCCTCGCCATCGAACATCTGCACAGGCTGGCTCGGCATGATGGTCGAGATCGCGTGCTTGTAGACGAGCTGGGAATGCCCGTCGCGCCGCAGCAGCACGCAGAAATTGTCGAACGAGGTGACCACGCCGGTCAGCTTGACGCCGTTGATGAGGAAGATGGTGAGAGGGATCTTGCTCTTGCGAACGGAGTTGAGGAACAGGTCCTGAAGATTTTGCGTACGTTCCGCCATTGTTGTTTTCTTTCGCCCATCCCATGCGGTCGGGCACAGTAGCGCCCGAACGAAGGGACGATGTCAACCTTCCATGCTCACGGCCGGCGTTGCGGTCCCGCAAAACCGGCACTCGGCCCGATCCTCCGCAAGGCGGGTATCAGGCTTGCGTCTTTTCCGCAACGTCAAAGAAGGCCGCACGCAGCGAAACGGCGACGGAACCGGGATGTCCGTTGGCGATCGCGCTGCCGTCGATGTCGACCACGGGCATGACGATCGTCGTGGCGGCCGTGATGAAGGCCTCGCGCGCCTTCCTGGCTTCCTCGACCGTGAAGGCGCGTTCCTCGACCTTCACGCCCAGCTTCTTCGCGACGTCCATGACGGTCGCGCGGGTGACGCCGCGCAGGATGCCGAACTCGGCCGGCCGGGTGACGAGCCGGCCATCCTGCGTCACGATCCACGCGTTGGTCGAAGCCCCTTCCTTGACCGTGCCGTCGGGATCGACGAACCAGGCCTCCTGGGCGCCGGCTTCCTTGGCCTTCTGCTTGGCCATCGCGTTGGGCAGCAGGCCGACCGTCTTGATGTCGACGCGCTCCCAGCGGTTCTCCGGCACGGTGATGACCTTGATCCCCTTCTCTGCCCTCTTCGCGGCGGCCGCGGGGTCCGTCTTCTTGGCCGTCACCACCAGCGTGCGCGGCGTGTCGGCGGCCGGGTAGACATGGTCGCGCGGCGCCACGCCGCGCGTCACCTGGAGATAGACCAGCCCGTTGCGGACATGGTTGCGGCGCACCACCTCGCGCATGACGACCTGCAGCGCGGAGCGGTGCAGCGGCCAGCCGATCGCGAGCTCGCGCAAGGAGCGGTCGAGCCGGTCGAGATGGCGCGTCATGTCCATGATGTGGCCGCGCGCGACCTCGCAGACCTCGTAGACGCCGTCGGCGAACTGGTAGCCGCGGTCCTCGATGTGGATGCCGGCATGGGCGTGTGGAAGGTAGCGACCGTTGACATAGGCAATGCGCGGCATTGCGAAATTCCCCCAATCAATGCGAATGCGGCCGGCCCCGCGGCCGGTCAGAAAAACTCGAGGCTGACGCGGAACATCTGCTCGACCTGCTTGACCGCCTTCTCGAGCGCGAACATCACCACGCGGTCCTTGGGCTTGATCCTCAGCGAGCCGCTGGGCGTGATCATCTCGCCGTCGCGGTAGACCGCACCGATGCGCATGCCGTCCGGCAGCTCCAGCTCGCGCAGCGGCGCGCCGACCAGCGGCGATGTCTCCAGCGCCTCCGCCTCGATCACCTCCGCCGCGCCGCGGTGGACCGAGTGGACGGCGCGGATGCGGCCGCGGCGCACGTGCTGGAGCACGCGCGAGATGGTGACGTTGCGCGGGTTGACGTGGGCGTCGATGCCGAGCGTCCTGGTGAACTCGTGATAGGTCGGGTTGTTGATCAGCACGAGGTTCGACTTGCAGCCCAGCCGCTTGGCCATGACGCTCGACAGGATGTTGACCTGGTCGTCATTGGTCAGCGCCACCATCAGGTCGGCGCTCTGGACGTCGGCCTCCAGCAATACCTTCTGGTCGAGCGCGCTGCCGTGCAGGACGACCGTGCGGCGCAATTCGTCGGCGATGGCGACGGCGCGCTCGCGCGTGCTCTCGATGATCTTGACGCGGGTGCGGCTCTGCCGCTGCTCCAGAGCGCGCGCCACGTAGAGCCCGATATTGCCGCCGCCGGCGATCACCATGCGGGTCGCCTCCTGCTCTTCGTGGCCGAACAGGCCGAGCGTGCGGCGCACCTGGTCCTTGCTGGTGACCACGTAGGCGATGTCGCCGGTGACGAGCTGGTCGGCCGAATGCGGCACGAACAGGCGCTCGCCGCGCAGCACGCCGACGACCGTCGAGGTGAGGTCCGGGAACAGCTCGGAAAGCTGCGCCAGCGGCGTATTCACCACCGGGCAGTCCTCCAGGCACTCGATCGCCACAAGCAGGATCTTGGAATCGGCGAAGCGCACGACGTCGGTGGCGCCCGGCAGCGAGATGCGGCGCAGCACCATGTCGCCCACCTCGACCTCGGGCGAGATGATGACGTCGATCGGCAGGTGGTCGCGCGAGAACAGGTCCATGTAGTGCGGCTGCAGGTAGGACTGCGCGCGGATGCGGGCGATCTTGGTCGGCACGTTGAACAGCGAGTGCGCCACCTGGCAGGCCACCATGTTGACCTCGTCGTGCAGCGTCACGGCGATGATCATGTCGGCTTCCTGCGCGCCGGCCTTCTGCAGCACCTCCGGGTGCGAGCCGTGGCCGACGAAGCCGCGCACGTCGAGATTGTCGCGCACGCCGCGGATCAGATCGGCCGAGGTGTCGATCACCGACACGTCGTTCTGCTCGGCCGCCAGCCGCTCGGCGATGCCGTAGCCGACCTGCCCCGCGCCGCAGATGATGACGCGCATCCCGCCCTAGACCCCCAGTGACTTCAGCTTCCGGTGAAGCGCCGAGCGTTCCATACCGATGAATTCGGCGGTGCGCGAGATGTTGCCGCCGAAGCGGTTGATCTGGGCGATCAGATACTCCTTCTCGAACAGCTCGCGCGCCTCGCGCAGCGGCAGCGCCATGATGTGCTGGTCGGACTGGCTGGGCGTGCGCGGCATGACGTCGCCGACCTGCTGCCGGCCAGTTGTGCGCCTGCAGCACGGCCATCGCGTCGTCGCCGATGCGGCGCACCTTGATGCCGGCCTGCATGGCCACCTGGCGCATGAAGTGGTCGACGAGGAAGGGGATGTCCTCGCGCCGCTCCGACAGGCCGGGCACGACGACCGGCACCACGGCGAGGCGGCGGGAGAGGTCCTCGCGGGAGCGGCCCCGCTGGACCGCGCTCTCCCGGGGGAGCGCGCTCGACGGGCCGATTCGCCCCGCGACCTG
>Ga0066256_1001595_pt1 | contig 30225 bp, 23 predicted proteins | sample ThiBio_1000_biof_FD_87107 | JGI IMG/M metagenome (GOLD analysis project Ga0066256, IMG submission 87107) | Wastewater bioreactor microbial communities from Cape Town, South Africa - Thiocy_expt_1000_biof (version 2) | ecosystem: Engineered > Bioreactor > Thiocyanate-remediating >... | reverse complement strand
GCGGCTCAGCTTTTCGCCCAACGTACGAGTAGGTCTGGGTCAGGCCAAAGCGGCCACTCCGGACAACACACGCTTGGCGCTCAACGTCTGCTGCAACTACGGAGGCCGTTGGGACACCGCCCAGGCGGCTGCGTCGCTGGCTGCGCGGGGTGAGCCCATCACGGAGGCCAGTCTGCACAGCGCGATGGGGCTGGCCCATGTGCCAGATCCCGATCTGGTGATCCGTACCGGGGGAGAGATGCGGATCAGCAACTTTTTGCTCTGGCAGTCGGCATACTCCGAGTTCTTCTTCAGCGACCGGTTGTGGCCCGATTTTGATGAGTCCGCCCTGGACGAAGCCATCGACGCCTTCAGCCGCCGCGAGCGCCGTTTTGGCAAAACCTCTGAACAGATTCTGTCCGCGCATCCTGATCCGATGCCGGGTTGAGAACCTGAACAGGTTCTGAAAGCCCCCATGCTTCAACAGCGCGTCATCACTGCCTTGGTTCTGCTGGCCATTTTGCTGCCGGCGCTTTTCTATGCCAACACCGTTCCGTTCACGCTGGTTGTGCTGGTTCTGATGGCTGCCGGTGCCTGGGAATGGGGGCGTCTGAGCGGTTTTGGCCAGGCGGGCTCCGTGGCCGTGGGTGTGGCCTGTGTGGCCTTGTGTGCTGGGTCGTGGGCGTTGGGCTGGGTGGATCGTCCGTTGACAGCCCTCTGGGTGGTGGGCGGCGGGCTGTGGGTTCTGGCGGCTGCCTGGCTGCTCAAGGCCGGAGTGCCCGGCTGGCCCCGCATACCAGCCGGTGTGCGTCTGGTGGCTGGCGTGCTCGCCTTGTGGCTCGCGTGGCTGGCCGTGGTGCAGGCCCGCAATGTGGGCATCATCTTTTTGCTGTCGGTGCTGCTGCTGGTGTGGGTGGCCGACATCTTTGCCTGCTTTGCGGGACGCGCATTCGGGTTGCGGTTTACCAAGGGCAAGCTGGCGCCCTCGATCAGTCCCGGCAAGAGCTGGGAAGGTGTATGGGGCGGCCTGGCAGGGGTGATGGTGATGGCCTTCGTCTGGGTAGCGGCGGATGCCCACTGGCAGGCGTCGGTGCCCAGCCTCTATTCGCACCTGGCGCGCCGGGGCTGGTGGCTGCTGCCCATCGGCGCGGTCTTCATGGCGGCCATGAGCGTGGTGGGCGACCTGGTGGAGTCGCTCATCAAGCGCAGCGCCGGAGTCAAGGACAGCAGTGGCCTGTTGCCTGGGCACGGTGGCGTGCTCGACCGCGTGGATGCCTTGTTGCCCACACTGCCCCTGGCCATGATGCTCACGAGCCTGACAACCCTATGAAGAAACAACGACTCACCGTTCTCGGTTCCACCGGCTCTATCGGGACCAGCACACTGGATGTGGTGGCGCGCCACCCGGAGCGCTTCGAGGTGTTTGCCCTGAGTGCGGCGATGCAAGTGGATCTTTTGCTGGCGCAGTGTGCGCAGTTTCGCCCGCGTTATGCGGTGATGGCCAGCGCTCCGCATGCGGCTGTCTTGGCTGAAAAATTGCAGGCAAACGGCCTTCCAACGCAAGTCATTCAAGCGCAAGATGCTCTCGAAATGATAGCGTCGCACGATGATGTGGATGCCGTGATGGCTGCCATCGTGGGGGCGGCCGGTCTTGCGCCCTGTCTGGCTGCGGCGCGTGCGGGCAAGCGATTGCTGCTGGCCAACAAGGAGGCCCTGGTGGTGGGCGGCGGGTTGTTCATGCAGACCGTGCGCGACGGTGGCGCCACGTTGCTGCCCATTGACAGCGAACACTCGGCCATCTTTCAGTGCCTGCCCGAAGGCCCCACCACCTGGTCTGACCGTGTGGACAGCATCCTGCTCACGGCTTCGGGCGGCCCGTTCCGCCAGCGGGACCCTTCCACGCTGTCACAGATCACCCCTGACCAGGCCTGTGCGCACCCCAACTTCTCGATGGGACGCAAGATTTCCGTGGATTCGGCCACGATGATGAACAAGGCGTTGGAGGTCATCGAGGCCCGCTGGCTGTTTGACCTGCATCCGGACCAGATCAAGGTGGTCATCCACCCCCAGCAGATCATCCACTCCATGGTGCAGTTCAAGGATGCCTCCATCCTGGCGCAGCTGGGGACCCCTGACATGCGCGTGCCGATTGCCTGCGGCCTGTCCTGGCCCGAGCGCATCACCAGCGGGGCCAGCAAGCTGGATTTCTCGACCCTGAGCGCTCTCGCGTTTGAAGACGCAGACGCCGTGCGCTTCCCAGGCCTGCACCTGTCCTGGCAGGCGCTCAAGGCGGCCGAGGGGACCACCGCCGTGCTGAATGCGGCGAACGAGGTGGCTGTGGGCGCCTTTTTGTCCGGGCGGCTGCGTTTTGACCATATTCACGCGGTCAACCTTGCAACTTTGGATGCCGTTTCGCCCTCCAAGCCCGATTCGCTGGCTGCATTGCTGGATCTGGATACCCAGGCCCGCCATGCGGCAGAACATGTGGCGGGCCGTCTGGCTGCCTGATTGCCGTCCCGTTCAGGAACTCTCCATCCATGCTGCTCACCATCGCTGCCTTCATTGTGGCCCTCGGTCTGTTGATTGCGGTGCACGAATATGGGCATTACCGCGTGGCGGTGGCCTGTGGGGTCAAGGTGCTGCTGTTTTCGGTGGGCTTTGGCAAGCCGTTGCTGCGCTGGCAGCCGCAGGGGTCTCCCACGGAATTCGTGATCGGTGCGTTTCCCCTGGGGGGCTATGTGCGTATGCTGGACGAGCGTGAAGCGCCTGTCGCCGCAGAGGAGCGGCATCTGGCCTTCAACACCCAGCCCCTGCGCTCGCGTGCAGCCATCGTTGCCGCCGGGCCCATCGCCAATTTGTTGCTGGCCGTGCTGCTGTATTCGGTGGTGAACTGGAACGGGGTGGAAGAACCCCGGGCCATTCTGGCGAGCCCGGTTGCGGGCTCGGTGGCGCAAAGTGCCGGCTTGCGGGGCGGTGAGCTGGTGGAGCGCGCCGCATTGGGGGCAGAAGACCTGGAGCCGGTGCGTTCGTTTGAAGACCTGCGGTGGCTGCTGACCCGTGGTGCTCTCGAGGGGCTCAATGTTCGCCTTGATGTGCAATCTGCCCAGGGTGCAGGCCACCGTGAGGTGGTTCTCGATATGTCCCGCATCGACAGCCGCGAGGCCGATGCCCAGCTGTTCCGCAAGGTCGGCATCCTGGGCCCCTGGACCCGTCCCGTGTTGGGCGAGGTCATGGCGCAAAGCGCTGCCGAGCGTTCCGGCCTGCGCTCCGGCGATCTGGTGCTCAAGGTGGGCCAGACCGATGTGGTGGACGGCCAGCAGTTGCGTGAGCTGATCCGGCAATCGGTGCGTGGCAATGAGCCGGTGGCGCAGCCCTGGCGCGTGGAGCGCGGCGGCCAGGTGATCACGCTGGACGTGTTGCCTGATGCCGCGATCGAACCTGGCAACACGGTTGGGCGTATTGGTGCCTACGTAGGAGCTGCCCCGGAGTTCGTGACGGTGGACTACGGCTTGGTGGATGGCCTGTGGGGCGGCGTGGTGAAGACCTGGGACGTGTCGTTGCTCACCTTGCGCATGATGGGGCGCATGGTGATCGGCGAGGCGTCGCTCAAGAACCTCAGCGGCCCCTTGACTATCGCCGACTATGCAGGCCGCTCGGCGAGCATGGGGCTGACGCAATACCTCATTTTTCTGGCCCTGATCAGCGTGAGCCTGGGGGTGCTGAACCTGCTGCCGCTGCCTGTCTTGGACGGTGGGCACCTGATGTATTATCTTTGGGAGGGTGTCACGGGCAGGGGTGTGTCGGACGCATGGATTGAGCGGCTGCAGCGTGGAGGCGTTGCAGTCCTGCTGGTCATGATGTCCATAGCCCTGTTCAACGATATCACCCGGCTCTTTGGCTAACACTTTTGCCGCGTTTGCCCTGCAACTGCGGCTCCCGCTTCATTCATGAAAAAACACATCAATCGCCTGGGCGTGCGTACTGCATCGGCCGTTGCAGCCATGATTTTTGTCGCCAATGCGGCATGGGCTCTGGAGCCATTCAAGGTGCAGGACATTCGCGTGGAAGGCTTGCAGCGTGTGGAGCCCGGCACCGTATTTGCATCCATGCCCCTGCGGGTCGGTGACGACTATAACGACGAAAAAGGCGCTGCGGCGATCCGTGCGTTGTTCGGTCTGGGACTCTTCAAGGATGTGCGCCTGGAGGCCAGCGGCAACGTGCTGGTGGTGGTTGTCGAAGAGCGCCCCACTGTCGCCGATGTGGACTTTGCCGGTGCCCGTGAATTCGACAAAGATGCGCTCAAAAAAGCCATGCGCGAAGTGGGCCTGACGGAAGGCCGCCCGTATGACAAGGCGCTGACCGACCGCGCTGAACAAGAGCTCAAGCGCCAGTACATCAACAAGAGCCTGTATGGCGCCGAGGTGGTGACCACGGTCACACCCATCGAGCGCAACCGGGTGAACCTGACCTTCACGATCACGGAAGGTGAGCCTGCACGCATCAAGGAAGTGCGCATCGTGGGCAACAAGGCGTTCAGCGAATCGACGCTCAAGGGCCTGTTCGACCAGGATACGGGGGGCTGGCTGAGCTGGTACACCAAGTCCGATCGCTACTCGCGCACCAAGCTCAATGCCGACCTCGAAACCCTGCGCTCGTATTACCTGCAGCGCGGCTACCTGGAGTTCCGTGTGGACTCGACGCAGGTCGCCATCTCTCCAGACAAGCAGGACATCTCCATCACCGTCAACGTGACGGAAGGCGAGCGGTATGTGGTGTCGGGTGTCAAACTCGAAGGCAACTACCTGGACCGTGAGGACGAGTTCAAGTCGCTGGTGACCATTCGCCCCGGCGAGCCCTACAACGCCGACCAGGTGACCGAAACCACCAAGGCCTTCTCCGAGTATTTCGCCCGTTTTGGTTTTGCATTTGCCCGCGTAGAGGCTGTGCCCGAAATCGACCGCGAGAACAATCGCGTCAGTTTTGTGCTGCAAGCCGAACCAGCACGCCGCGCCTATGTGCGCCGCATCAACGTCAGTGGCAACAACCGCACGCGTGACGAAGTCATTCGCCGTGAGTTCCGCCAATACGAGGCCTCCTGGTACGACGGCGACAAGATCCGCCTGTCCCGCGACCGCGTGGACCGCCTGGGTTTCTTCACGGAAGTGAACGTGGAAACGCAGGAAGTGCCTGGTTCTCCCGACCAGGTCGATCTGGTGATCAACGTGGCTGAAAAGCCCACCGGCTCGCTGCAACTGGGCGTGGGTTTCTCCAGCGCCGAAAAGGCGTCCCTCTCCTTCGGCATCAAGCAGGAGAACATCTTTGGCTCGGGCAACTATCTGGGCATCGATGTCAATACCAGCAAGTACCGGCGTACGCTGGTGTTCAGCACCACCAACCCGTACTTCACACCAGAAGGCATCTCGCGCACGCTCGATGTGTACTACCGCACTGACAAGCCGTATGAAGACCAGGGGGGCAACTACCAACTGGTTACCACTGGGACCTCCGTGCGTTTTGGCGTGCCCTTTAGCGAGACCGATACGGTGTTCTTTGGCGGCGGGCTGGAGCAGACCCGCATCAAGCCCGGCACGAACATCCCCGCCACCTACCTGTTCTATGCCGACAAGTTCGGCTACAGCAGCACGTCGATTCCGTTGACCGTGGGCTGGTCCCGCGACGATCGGGACAGCGCTCTGGCGCCCAACTCCGGTCGCTATCAGCGCCTCAATTCCGAATGGTCTGTGGCGGGCGACGCGCGCTATGTGCGGGCCAATTACCAGTACCAGCAATACATTCCGCTCAACAAGCGCTTCACCATTGCCTTCAATGGCGAAGCCGGTTATGGCAAGGGCTTGAACGGCCGCCCATTCCCGGTGTTCAAGAATTTCTACTCGGGCGGTCTGGGCTCGGTGCGTGGTTTCGACCAGGGCACCCTCGGCCCGCGTGATGTGACCGGTGCTTCCTTGGGCGGCCCCAAGAAGATCACGCTGAACACCGAGCTGATTGCTCCGTTCCCAGGTGCTGGCAATGACCGGACCCTGCGTGTGTTCACGTTCCTGGACGTGGGCAATGTGTACGGCGAAAACGACAAAGTTACCTTCAGTGACATGCGTGCCTCCGTGGGCTTGGGTCTGAGCTGGATTTCGCCACTCGGCCCCTTGCGTTTGGCGTTTGCGCAGCCAGTGCGCAAGTTCGCCGGCGATAGAATCCAGAAACTGCAATTCCAGATTGGAACGTCTTTCTAATGAAATCCTTTTCTCGCCATCTCTCCGTGGCCTTGCTGCTCGGCACCGTTGCCTTCGCACCCCTTGCACAAGCGCAAGAGTTCAAAGCCGGTTCCGCCAACCCCGACCGCTTCTCCCGGAAAGCCCCCACAGCAAGGGCGGCGCAGCCCAAGCGGGGGCAGGAGTTCTCCCGCCGCGAGAAAGAACTGGTGGACATGGGCAACACCCTGAAGACCGCCAGCGACAAGTTTGAACGTGAAGCGCCCACCATGGCCGAGAGCCAGCGCACTGCGCGCCAGCGCCAGCTGGTGGACCAGGACCGCGACTTCCAACGCAAGCGCCGTGAATTCCAAGAAGACCTGAGCGCCCGCAAGAACGAAGAGCTGTCGCAAGTGCTGGAGCGTGCCAACAAGGTGGTCAAGCAGGTGGCCGAAGCTGAAAAGTACGACGTGATCCTGCAAGAGGCCGTCTACATCAACCCCAAGCACGACATCACCGACAAGGTGATCAAGGCCCTGAATGCCGCTGCTGCAACCAAGTAAGCCGCTGCGCAGGACAGGTGGCGCGTGAGCAGCTTGCTTCTCGGGCACATCGTTGATGCGCTCGGTGGTTCGCTGGAAGGGGGAGCGCGGGAAACCGCCATTGCCCGCATCGCGCCACTGGAGGTTGCAGGCCCGGGAGACCTCAGTTTTCTGAGCAACCCGCGCTACCAACAGCAACTGGCCGCCTCCCGGGCGGCCTGTGTCATTGTGGCGCCTGCCATGCGTGATGCCGCACTGGCGCGCGGCGCATGCATCGTGGCCGACAACCCGTATGTGTACTTTGCCCGCGCCACCCAGTTGTGGCGCCAGCGCAATGCGCCCGCGCGGCCATCGGGTGTGCACCCCAGTGCGGTGGTCGATCCCACGGCGCAGGTGCACCCTTCGGCCACCATTGGTCCGCTGTGCGTGGTCGAGCGCGGGGCGAGCATCGGTGCGGACACTGTGCTCAAGTCCCGCGTCACCGTGGGCGAGGATTGCCATGTGGGTGCGCGTTGCATCGTCCATGCGGGCGTGGTCATCGGGGCCGATGGTTTTGGTTTTGCGCCGGAGAACGGGCAATGGGTCAAGATCGAGCAACTCGGTGCCGTGCGCATCGGAGACGATGTCGAGATCGGGGCCAACACCTGCATTGATCGGGGTGCGCTGCAAGACACGGTGATCGAAGACGGCGTGAAGCTCGACAACCTGATCCAGATCGGCCACAACGTGCGCATCGGCAAGCACTCGGCCATGGCCGGGTGCGTGGGTGTCGCGGGCAGTGCCACCATCGGGGCGCATTGCACCGTGGGCGGCGGCGCCATCGTGTTGGGGCACCTGGAGCTGGCCGACAACGTGCACATCTCGGCTGCGACGGTGGTCACCCGCTCTCTCACCCGGCCTGGCCAGTACACCGGCATGTTCCCCATCGACGACAATGCGCGCTGGGAAAAAAACGCTGCCACACTCAAACAATTGCACAGCCTGCGCGAGCGCATCAAGGCGCTGGAGCTGGCCCTCAAGGCAGCATGAACGGAAGAACAACTCGATGATGGATATTCACGCAATTCTCAAGCAACTGCCCCACCGCTACCCGTTTTTGCTGGTGGACAAGGTGATCGAGTTGGAGAGCAACACCCGCATCAAGGCCATCAAGAACGTCACGTTCAACGAGCCCTACTTCATGGGGCATTTCCCCGGCCGTCCGGTGATGCCGGGTGTGTTGATCCTGGAAGCATTGGCCCAGGCCGCAGGTTTGCTGGCTTTTGACGCCATGGGCAAGGTGCCCGATGAGAACAACATCTACTACTTTGTCGGTATCGATGGCGCGCGTTTCAAGCGCCCGGTGGAGCCCGGTGACCAGCTGATCCTGACCATCACCATCGACCGTGTGCGCGGTGGCATCTGGAAGTTCAAGGGCGTGGCCAGCGTGGGCGAAGAGGTGGCTTGCGAGGCCGAACTCATGTGCACCATGCGCGCTGTGGGTTGACCCGCGCAGGCCTGTTGGATCGTGAGCAATATCCACCCTACAGCCCTTGTTGCGGACGGTGCCTGCCTGGACCCTACGGTCACGGTGGGGCCATACACAGTCATTGGCGAACACGTGACCATTGGTGCGGGCACCACGGTCGGCGCGCACTGCGTGATCGATGGGCACACCACGATTGGTGCTGACAACCGCATCTTCCAGTTCAATTCCATCGGCGCCATCCCGCAGGACAAGAAGTACGCGGGCGAGCCAACCGAACTGGTCATCGGCGACCGCAACACCATCCGCGAGTTCTGCACGCTGAACCTCGGTGTGCCCCAGGCTGGTGGCATCACCACCGTGGGCCATGACAACTGGATCATGGCGTACACCCACATCGCCCACGATTGCCATGTGGGCAACCACACCACACTGGCCAACAACACCACGTTGGCGGGTCATGTGCACCTGGGCGATTGGGTGACGGTGGGCGGACTCACCGGCATTCACCAGTTCGTCAAGATTGGTGCCCACGCGATGGTGGGCTTTGCCAGCGCCGTGTCGCAAGATGTGCCACCTTTCATGCTGGTGGATGGCAACCCCTTGGCCGTGCGCGGCTACAACGTGGTGGGGCTGCGCCGCCGTGGCTTTTCGGCCGAGCGCATTGCGGCGGTCAAGCAGATGCACAAGCTGATCTATCGCCAGGGCCTCACGCTGGAGGCTGCGCGCGCCGCCATTGCCGAGCTGGCGCAGTCCGCGCCGCAGGCCAGCGACGACGCGGCGATGATGGAGCGATTCCTGGCCGACGCCACGCGCGGCATTGCGCGCTGAGGGCTGGGCGATGGCAGATTCCCCCCGCGTCGCGATGGTGGCGGGCGAGACGTCGGGCGACTTGCTGGCGGGCTTGCTGATCGACGGCATGCAGGCGCATTGGCCGGGGCTGCAATCCAGCGGCAGTGGCGGGCCGCAGATGGCGCGCCGCGGCTTTGCTGCCTGGTGGCCCAGCGACAAACTGGCGGTACACGGCTACAGCATGGAAGTGCTGCGCCGGCTGCGCGAGTTGCTGCGCATCCGCAAGCAGCTGCGCGAACGCCTGCTCAAAGACCGCCCCGATGTATTCATTGGCGTGGATGCGCCGGATTTCAACCTGGGCCTGGAGGCCGATTTGCGCGCTGCGGGCATCAAGACCGTGCATTTCGTGTGTCCGTCCATCTGGGCCTGGCGTGCAGACCGCGTCGAAAAGATCCGCCGCAGCGCAGACCATGTGCTCTGCATCTTCCCGTTCGAGCCAGAGTTGCTCGCGCAGCACGGCATAGCCGCCACCTACGTGGGCCACCCCCTGGCGGGCGTGATTCCCATGGTGCCGGACCGTACGGCCGCGCGCGCGCAGCTGGCCCTGAGGGATGAGGAGGAAGTCCTGGCCATCCTGCCGGGGAGCCGCTCCTCCGAGATCCAGTACATCGCGCGGCCCTTCTTTGAGGCTGCAGCGCTGGTGCTTAAAGCGCGACCAGCTATTAAATTAATAGTGCCTGCGGTGCCTGCACTGCGTGACCGCATCGAGCAGGTGGCGCGCGCGTGTGGTCTGGGTGATGCCCTGCAGATCACCACAGGCCAGTCGCACACGGTGCTCGCGGCCTGTGATGCCACCTTGATCGCCAGCGGCACCGCGACGCTGGAGGCTGCGCTGTTCAAGCGGCCCATGGTCATCGGCTACCACATGCACCCCCTGAGCTGGTGGCTCATGCGCCGCAAGCAGCTGCAGCCCTGGGTGGGCCTGCCGAACATCTTGTGCCGTGAGTTTGTGGTACCCGAGCTGATCCAGGACGCCGCCACGCCCCAGGCGCTGTGCGCGGCAACGCTGGACTGGCTGGACGCAAAGCGTCAAGATTCCTCCAAAATTGCGGCCCTGGAGCAGCGCTTTACGGCGCTGCACGAGAGCCTGCTGCGCAACACTCCCCAACTGGCTGCCGATGCGATCCAGAAAATCCTCGCTCCCGCAGCCTGAGCAGGCCTGCCTGCCCTGGCATCCGCCCGGCCTGGTGGCTGGCGTGGACGAGGCCGGCCGTGGTCCCCTGGCCGGGCCCGTGGTGGCAGCGGCTGTGATCCTGGACGACCTGCACCCGATTGCGGGCTTGGCCGACTCCAAGAAACTCACGGCCGCGCGGCGTGAAAAGCTTTACGACGAGATCCGCGCCAAGGCCCTGTGCTGCAGCATTGCCGAGGCCAGTGTCGAAGAGATCGACCAGCTCAACATCCTGCAGGCCACGCTGCTGGCCATGCGCCGTGCCGTCATGGGGCTGCGGCTCAAACCGGCGATGGTGCTGGTGGACGGCAACCGGCTGCCCGTGCTGGATGTTCCGGCGGAGGCCATCGTCAAGGGCGATGCGCTGGTGCCGGCTATCTCGGCGGCCTCCATCCTCGCCAAGGTCCACCGCGACCGCTGGTGTGCGCAGGTGCATGACGAGCTTCCCCAATACGGCTTTGCCGGACACAAGGGATACGGCACCGCCGTGCACATGGCTGCCTTGCGCGAGCACGGTGCCTGCATTCACCACCGGCGCTCGTTTGCACCAGTGGCCCAAAACCTGCGCGCCGGATCCTGACCGGGCGCTGAAAACTAGCCATGACCTCCTCGTCCGTCACCGCCATCCATTCCCGCGATAACGCCTTCGTCAAGGACTTGCGCCGTTTGGCGCAGGACACGACGGCGTACCGCAAGCAGGGCCGTGTCTGGCTGGAGGGAGACCATCTGTGCCGCGCCGCGCTGGCGCGGGGGCTGCGGGCATCGGTGGCAGTGTTTTCTGAGTCTTTTTGGCTGCAGGCGCAGGTGGAATATGCCCAGGCTGCTACAAAATTCATAGTTCTTGCGGATGCACTGTTTGCAGACGTGAGCGGGCTGGAGTCGCCCGCCGCGATGGGCTTCATCCTGGATCTGCCTGCACCGGCGTCACTCCGGCCCGATGCCGCCACCGTGGTGCTGGACAGGGTGCAGGACGCGGGCAATGTGGGTTCCATCCTGCGCAGCGCCTCGGCGTTCGGGTTTCGCCAGGTGGCCGCCATCAAGGGAAGTGCCGCGCTGTGGTCGCCCAAGGTCTTGCGGGCTGGCATGGGGGCGCATTTCGCGCTGGACCTGATCGAGGGGCTGGCGCTGGATGATCTTGCCGCGCTGCAGGTGCCGCTGCTGGTCACCAGCTCGCATGCGGGTGACTTCCTGCACCGCGCCGCCTTGCCCTGGCCCTGCGCTTGGGTGATGGGCCATGAAGGGCAGGGCGTCAGCCCGGCTCTGGAAGGTAGGGCTTCTTTGCGCATCCGCATCGCCCAGCCCGGCGGCGAGGAGTCGCTGAACGTGGCGGCGGCTGCGGCCATCTGCCTGCACGCGAGCGGAGCAGGGCGCTGACGCTGTCTGCGCCCGCATCGGTGCTGTGGGCGTCCAAGGCGAGCTTGGGGCTCGCAGGTCATAGACGCTGGTATCAGGGTTATGCAAGGCGTGCATTGCGGAGGTGTCAGCGACGGAGGGTATAATCGGGAGCTTTTCTCGCAACAGCGTCGCCCGACCGCACCCAAAGCAACAACCCATCTGAGAGCAGCCATTGGCACCATCGCGCTTCGAGTGTGCGAGTGGTCTGCAGGCGCCGGGCGACCGTAACCATCCGGAGAACCCAGTGCTTTTGTCTCTCAAGGGAAACTTCCCGCCCGCCATCCTGGCGCTCGCAGACGGCACGGTCTTTATCGGTAACTCGATCGGTGCCACCGGCACCACGGTCGGTGAAGTGGTGTTCAACACCGCCATCACCGGCTACCAGGAAATCCTCACCGACCCCAGCTACTGCCAGCAGATCGTCACCCTGACGTATCCGCACATCGGCAATTACGGCGTCAATGCGGAAGACATCGAAGCCGACAAGGTCCATGCTGCAGGCCTGATCATCAAAGACCTGCCCCTTCTGGCCAGCAACTTCCGATCCGCCGAAACGCTTTCGCAGTACCTCGTGCGCGAGAAGACGGTGGCCATTGCCAACATCGACACCCGCAAACTCACCCGCCTGCTGCGCGACAAGGGTGCGCAGAACGGCGCCATCCTGGGCCTGGCGGCTGGTGAGGCTGTGACGCAGGCGCGCATCGACGAAGCCCTGGCGGCTGCCAAGGCTGCGCCCAGCATGAAGGGCCTGGACCTGGCCCAGGTGGTGACCACCCCTGCGACCTATACCTGGGACCAGACCGAGTGGAAGCTGGGCGATGGCTATGGCACACAGGCTGCCCCGCGCTTCCATGTGGTGGCGTATGACTTTGGCGTCAAGAAGAACATCCTGCGCATGCTGGCCGAGCGTGGCTGCAAGCTCACCGTGGTGCCCGCCAAGACGCCCGCGGCCGACGTGCTGGCCATGAAGCCGGACGGCGTGTTCCTGTCCAACGGCCCTGGCGACCCGGAGCCCTGCGACTACGCCATTGAAGCCACCCGCCAGATCGTCGAAGCGGGCGTGCCCACCTTCGGCATCTGCCTGGGCCACCAGATCATGGCTCTGGCCAGCGGCGCCAAGACCTTCAAGATGGACAACAGCCACCATGGTGCCAACCACCCCGTGAAGGACCTGGACAACGGCCGCGTGAGCATCACCAGCCAGAACCACGGCTTTGCCGTGGACATGGCCTCGCTGCCCGCCACGCTGCGCCCCACGCACATCAGCCTGTTCGACGGCACGCTGCAAGGGCTGGAGCGCACCGACAAGCCTGCGTTCTGCTTCCAGGGCCACCCCGAGGCATCGCCCGGCCCGCACGACATCGCCTACCTGTTTGACCGCTTCACCGCGCTGATGGAGAAGAAATAATGCCAAAGCGCACAGACCTCAAATCGATCCTCATCATTGGCGCCGGCCCGATCATCATCGGCCAGGCCTGCGAGTTCGACTACTCCGGCGTGCAGGCCTGCAAGGCCCTGCGTGAAGAAGGCTACAAGGTCATCCTGATCAAGAGCAACCCTGCAACGATCATGACCGACCCGGCCACCGCCGACGTCACCTCCATCGAGCCCATCACCTGGCAGACGGTCGAGAAGATCATCGCCAAGGAACGCCCCGACGCCATCCTGCCCACCATGGGCGGCCAGACTGCGCTGAACTGCGCGCTCGACCTGTGGCGCAACGGCGTGCTCGACAAGTACAAGGTCGAGTTGATCGGTGCCACACCCGAAGCCATCGACAAGGCCGAAGACCGCCTGAAGTTCAAGGACGCCATGACCAAGATCGGTCTGGGCTCCGCGCGCTCGGGCATCGCCCACAGCATGGACGAAGCCTGGGCGGTGCAAAAGAGCGGGGGCTTCCCCACGGTGATCCGTCCTAGCTTCACGCTGGGCGGCACGGGCGGCGGCATTGCCTACAACCCCGAAGAGTTCGAGACCATCTGCAAGCGCGGCCTGGAAGCCTCGCCCACCAACGAGCTGCTGATTGAAGAGTCGCTGCTCGGCTGGAAGGAATACGAGATGGAAGTGGTCCGCGACAAGGCGGACAACTGCATCATCATCTGCTCCATCGAGAACCTGGACCCGATGGGCGTGCACACCGGCGACTCGATCACGGTGGCCCCCGCGCAGACGCTGACCGACAAGGAATACCAGATCATGCGCAACGCCTCGCTCGCGGTGCTGCGCGAGATCGGCGTAGACACGGGTGGCTCCAACGTGCAGTTCTCGGTGAATCCGAAGGACGGCCGCATGATCGTCATCGAGATGAACCCGCGCGTGTCGCGTTCGTCGGCGCTGGCCTCCAAGGCCACGGGCTTCCCGATTGCCAAGGTCGCGGCCAAGCTGGCCGTGGGCTATACGCTCGATGAGCTCAAGAACGAAATCACCGGCGGCGCCACGCCTGCCTCGTTCGAGCCTTCGATCGACTACGTCGTCACCAAGATCCCACGTTTTGCGTTCGAAAAATTCCCCACGGCCGACAGCCGCCTGACCACGCAGATGAAGTCGGTGGGCGAGGTCATGGCCATGGGCCGCACCTTCCAGGAATCCTTCCAGAAAGCCCTGCGTGGCCTGGAAGTGGGTGTGGACGGCATGAACGAAAAGACCCAGGACCGCGAAACGCTGGAGAAGGAACTGGGCGAGCCAGGTCCCGAGCGCATTTGGTACGTGGGCGACGCGTTTGCCATGGGCCTGTCGGTGGACGAGGTGTATGACCTCACCAAGATCGACAAGTGGTTCCTGGTGCAGATCGATGAGATCGTGAAGATCGAGCTGGAGCTGGACAAGATCGCTGCAGAAAAGGGCGACGCTGCATTGGCATCGCTGGATGCTGACACGCTGCGCACCCTCAAGAAGAAGGGCTTCTCCGACCGCCGACTGGCCAAGCTGCTCAAGACCACCGAGAAATCGGTGCGCGAAGCACGCCGCGCCCTCAACGTGCGCCCGGTCTACAAGCGCGTGGACACCTGCGCTGCCGAGTTTGCGACCAACACGGCCTACATGTACTCGACCTACGAGGAAGAGTGCGAAGCCGCGCCCACTGACAAGAAAAAGATCATGGTGCTGGGCGGTGGCCCGAACCGCATCGGCCAGGGCATCGAGTTCGACTATTGCTGCGTGCATGCCGCACTCGCCATGCGCGAGGATGGCTACGAAACCATCATGGTCAACTGCAACCCTGAAACGGTTTCGACCGACTATGACACGTCGGACCGCCTGTACTTTGAGCCGCTCACGCTCGAAGACGTGCTCGAAATCGTGGACAAGGAAAAGCCACACGGCGTGATCGTGCAGTACGGCGGCCAGACGCCTTTGAAGCTTGCACTGGGCCTGGAAGCCGAAGGCGTGCCGATCATCGGCACCAGCCCCGACATGATCGACGCAGCAGAAGACCGCGAGCGCTTCCAGAAACTGCTGGGCGATCTGGGCCTGCGCCAGCCGCCCAATGCCACCGCACGCACCGAAGCCGAGGCTCTTGAAAAGGCTGCAACGCTCGGTTACCCCCTGGTGGTGCGCCCCAGCTACGTGCTGGGCGGCCGTGCGATGGAAATAGTGCACGAACAGCGCGACCTGGAGCGTTACATGCGCGAGGCCGTGAAGGTGAGCAACGACTCGCCCGTGCTGCTGGACCGCTTCCTGAACGACGCCATCGAGTGCGATGTGGACTGTCTGCGCGACCCCGAAGGCAAGACCTTCATCGGTGGCGTGATGGAGCACATCGAACAAGCCGGTGTGCACTCGGGTGACTCGGCCTGCTCGCTGCCTCCGTACTACCTCAAGCAAGCCACGGTGGACGAGCTCAAGCGCCAGTCGGCTGCCATGGCTGAAGGCCTGAACGTGGTGGGCCTGATGAACGTGCAGTTTGCCATTCAGGAAGTGGATGGCAAGGACGTGATCTACGTGCTGGAAGTGAACCCCCGCGCCTCGCGCACGGTGCCGTTTGTCTCCAAGGCCACCGGCATCCAGCTGGCCAAGGTCGCGGCACGCTGCATGGCGGGCCAGACGCTGGCTTCGCAGGGCATCACCAAGGAGGTCACACCGCCGTACTTCAGCGTGAAGGAAGCCGTGTTCCCGTTCGTCAAGTTTCCCGGTGTGGACACCATCCTCGGCCCAGAGATGAAGTCCACCGGCGAAGTGATGGGTGTGGGCAAAACCTTTGGCGAAGCCTTCGTGAAGAGCCAACTGGGCGCGGGTACGAAGCTACCCACCTCTGGCAAGGTGTTCCTCACCGTGAAGAACAACGACAAGCCCCGCGCGGTGGACATTGCCCGCCAGTTGGTGGCGCTGGGCTTTGACTTGGTCGCTACCAAGGGCACGGCTGCAGCCATTGCCGAAGCGGGTGTCCCGGTGGTGGTGGTCAACAAGGTCACCGAAGGCCGTCCGCACATCGTGGACATGATCAAGAACAACGAGATTGTCATGGTCATCAACACGGTGGAAGAACGCCGCAACGCAATTGCCGATTCGCGTGCGATCCGCACCTCGTCGCTGCTGGCCCGGGTGACCACCTTTACCACCATCTTTGGTGCGGAGGCGGCCGTGGAAGGCATGAAGTACCTGGACAAGCTCGACGTGTATTCCGTGCAGGAACTGCACGCCCAGCTGGCGGCCTGACCGGGTTTTTGCGGTGGCTTTGGCCGCCGCAAACACGGCATAATCGCCACTGAACCAACACCGCCGCGCGGCAACGTGCGGCGGTTTCCTTTTGTAGATGTGCCACGTGCACCCCCCAATGTTTTGTGGGGAGCAGCGTGGCGAAAGATCGGTGGAAGTGCCTTGCACTTTCACCGTTTTGACTTGTGGAGACTCAATCGCATGGCCACCATTCCCATTACCAAGCGCGGCGCTGAAATGCTCAAGGAAGAGCTGCACCGCCTCAAGACCGTGGAGCGTCCTGCGGTGATCGCTGCCATTGCCGAAGCGCGCGCGCAGGGTGACCTGAGCGAAAACGCCGACTACGACGCAGCCAAGGACCGCCAGGGCTTTATCGAAGGCCGCATTCAGGAGATCGAGGGCAAGCTCTCGGTAGCCCAGGTCATTGACCCCAGTGCGGTCGATGGTGGCGGCAAGGTGGTGTTTGGTGCCACGGTCGAACTGGAGGACGAAGACTCTGGTGATACGGTGAAGTACCAGATCGTGGGCGAAGACGAGGCGGACCTCAAGCGAGGCTTGATCAATATTTCCAGCCCCATCGCGCGTGCGCTGATTGGCAAGGAAGAGGGCGACACCGCCGAAGTGCAGGCCCCTGGCGGCATTCGCCGCTACGAAGTGGTGGCGGTCAGCTACCAGTGAACGTGCACGGCATGTCCCACCGCTTTCCTGCCCTGGTCGCTGCACTTTGGTGGGGCAGTTTGACCACCATCGGGTTTCTGGTCGTGCCCATGCTGTTTGCCCATCTGCCTTCGCCCACGATGGCGGGCAACATGGCGGCCAAGCTGTTTGCGGCTCAGACCTGGGTGGCGGTGGTGTGTTGTGTGGTGCTGCTGCTCTTGTCCAGGCCTCGGCATGGGGTGGCCCAATATCCTTGGGCACGCGCTGCCATGCTGTTCGTTCTCGGTGGCCTGCTGCTGGCGTTGCTCAACCAGTTTGGCGTTGCGCCCCGCATTGTGGCCAGGCAGGACTTGCGTCTGTGGCACAGCGTGGGGACGGTGATGTACGCAGCGCAATGGGGCTGCGCCTTGGCAGTGTTGTGGCAAACGCTGCGGCCGGGAGCGCACGCGGCAGAGGAAGAGCGGTCCGCCAGCGATTGACGGTCAAGCGAGCGATTCGCTGACAAATCTACTGCGGCATAGACTTTTTTTAGAACAAGCCGGCCCGCCGCCGCGCCTATTCGTGCCAGTGTTCCGCCACCCAGGTGGCTGGGCGGATGTAGCGAAACCGCCGGTTGCGCCGGCCCGCCAGGGCATCCGGGGGGTTGCATTCCCCATGAAAAATCACGATGCGTGCACCTTCCGGCACAAACGGCGCGCGCCAGTAGTTGGTAGGCCAGGGGGGGATTCCGTGGTACTTGAAACTGGGGCACCACGCGGCGGGCCAGTATTGCAGCTTGCCCTGCTTGTGCAAGAAGTCTGACAGGTAGGCTTGCTCATTGCGGAACTGTGCCCGGATTTCGGCGAAGTGCTCGCGAAAATACGCCAGCACATCGGGGTGCGCACCCAGTTCAAAGCGGTACACGGACGAGTTGCCGGTGATGCGCCACGGACGCTTGTAGTCGTGAATGATCAGAAATTCGCCGGGTTGGGTGAAAAAATCATCCAGGCTGCCGGTGATGACCACATCCACGTCCAGAAACAGGGCCGTGCCGCGCAGCCCGTGCAAATCTGCGCTGAAGGTGGCCAGCTTGGTCCAGCCCCGCTCGGGAATGCCGGGCGGCAGATCCAGTGCGGGAATGGGCAGGCATTGCACTTCGCTGCGGATGCCGGTGCTGTCATCGGTAAGACAGACAAAGCGAAAATCCCCGCTCAGGTGCCTGCGCACCATGGCATACAGCCGGTTGACGTATTCGGGGCCGTATTTCGTGCCCCATTTCATGCAGAGGATGTGGCGCGTGGGCGCCTTGCCGGCAGGTGCTGCAACGGTTGCAGGTACTGCCGAGCCTGCATCGTGGCTCATCAGTCGGCCTGACGCTTCTTGATGGATTTTTGCTTGGGCTTCGCCCGCTTGATCTGGCCGCCCGAGGTGAGGCGCTGGTTACCGAGCACGCGCAACTGCTTGATCTCGGGGCGTTGGCCACCCCGCTTGCTGTACTTGAGCACCTTGACGTCGCGGGGGCCGGGCATCCGGTCTTCATCGACAGCGCGTTCCTTCACGGGCTGAGGCCGCCACAGCACCAGCAGCTTGCCGATGTGCTGGATAGGCGCGGCGTTGAGTTCAGCGGTCAGCTCCTGGTACATCAGCTCGCGCGCGGTGCGGTCATCGTTGAAAACACGCACCTTGATCAGGCCATGGGCGTTGAGGGCGGCGTCAATTTCCTTCTTGACGGCGGGGGTGAGGCCATCGCCGCCAATCAGGACCACGGGGTCCAGGTGGTGGGCAGCGGCGCGTTGTTCCCGGCGCTCGGCAGGAGTCAGTTGAATTTGGGGCATCCCCGTATTATGTCTGCGGCCCGGCTGGACGTAATTCCGGCTGCCGTGCGCAGCGCTGGGGGGCAGGTCCGCCACTGGAGAGATTGTCGAGAGACAATACCGCCATATGAAAGTCAAAACCCAGAGCAAAAAGGTGAACAAGGCGTGGCTCAACGACCACGTGAACGACACCTATGTCAAATTGGCACAGAAGGAGGGTTACCGCGCCCGTGCCGCCTACAAGCTCAAGGAGATTGACGAGCAACTGGGCCTTATCAAGCCGGGATATACGGTCGTCGATCTGGGCTCTACCCCGGGGGCATGGAGCCAGTATCTGCGCCGGCGCCTGTCACCCTCGGGTGCTGCAGCGGGGCAGCTCAACGGAGCGATCATTGCGTTGGACATCTTGCCCATGGAGCCGATTGAAGGTGTCACCTACCTGAACGGCGATTTTCGGGAGCCCGAAGTGCTGGAGCGCCTGGAGCAGGCGCTCGACGGCCGGGTGGTGGATGTGGTGGTGTCGGACATGGCGCCCAACCTGTCGGGCATCGAGTCGGCCGATGCAGCGCGGATTGCGCACCTGGTGGAGTTGGCTGTCGATTTCGCTTGCAACCATTTGAAACCGGAGGGCGCCTTGGTGGTCAAGCTTTTCCATGGCAGTGGATACAGTGATCTGGTCACCTTGTTCAGGCAGACCTTCAAGGTCGTCAAGCCCTTGAAACCCAAGGCTTCGCGCGACAAGTCCTCCGAAACGTTCCTGGTGGGGATGGGGCTTAAAAAGTAGCCTGTCCAGGCTTGCCTCAGGTCAAGAATCCGTGAACTTTGGCGCCAAAGCCCGCGCTGATTCCATGGGCGTGAGGGGGAATAGGGCTGGCCCCGTGGCTTGAAAGACCTAAAATGGGCCGCACATGCGTGCCGTGACGGCAGTGTGTCCGTTTTCTGTTCCCCGCAACTGGAGCCCCGCTTGAACAATCAGTGGTTTTCAAAAATTGCCGTATGGCTGGTCATCGCCATGGTGCTGTTCACGGTGTTCAAACAGTTTGACACCCGCAGCGGCGCCAGTGCAGGCCACGTCGGGTATTCCGAGTTTCTTGACGAAGTTCGCAACAACCGCATCAAAAGCGCCACCATTCCTGAAGGGCTGAGCGGCGGCGAGATTGTGGCGGTCACGACCGATGACCGCAAAATCCGCACGAATGCCTCGGTGTTGGACCGTGGTCTGGTGGGCGACCTGCTGAACCATAACGTCAAGTTCGACGTGAAGCCCCGTGAGGAAGGTTCCCTGCTAATGACCCTTCTGGTCAGCTGGGGCCCCATGCTGCTGCTGATTGGCGTATGGGTGTACTTCATGCGCCAGATGCAGGGCGGCGGCAAGGGCGGCGCCTTCAGCTTCGGCAAGAGCAAGGCGCGCATGCTGGACGAGAATAACAACCAGGTCACGTTTGCGGACGTCGCTGGCTGCGACGAGGCCAAGGAAGAAGTCAAGGAAGTCGTGGACTTCCTGAAGGACCCGCAGAAGTTCCAAAAGCTGGGTGGCCGTATTCCCCGTGGCCTCCTGCTGGTCGGCCCTCCCGGTACCGGTAAGACTTTGCTGGCCAAGTCCATTGCGGGCGAAGCCAAGGTGCCGTTCTTCAGCATCTCGGGCTCGGATTTTGTAGAAATGTTCGTTGGCGTGGGTGCGGCCCGCGTGCGCGACATGTTCGACAACGCCAAGAAGAACGCCCCCTGCATCATCTTCATTGATGAAATCGACGCCGTGGGCCGCCAGCGCGGTGCAGGCTTGGGCGGCGGCAATGATGAGCGCGAGCAGACCCTGAACCAGATGCTGGTCGAGATGGACGGCTTCGAGACCAACCTGGGGGTGATCGTGGTGGCTGCCACCAACCGTCCCGACATCTTGGACGCCGCGCTGCTGCGCCCTGGTCGTTTTGACCGCCAGGTGTATGTGACGCTGCCCGACATCCGCGGCCGCGAGCAGATCCTGAATGTGCACATGCGCAAGATCCCGATCGGCCAGGATGTGGCCCCTGCGATCATCGCCCGCGGCACGCCCGGCATGAGCGGCGCCGACCTGGCTAACCTGTGCAATGAAGCGGCTCTGATGGCTGCGCGCCGCAATGCGCGCACCGTCGAGATGCAGGACTTTGAGAAGGCCAAGGACAAGATCCTCATGGGCCCTGAGCGCAAGAGCATGGTCATGCCGGAGGAAGAGCGCCGCAACACGGCCTACCACGAGGCTGGCCACGCCCTGATCGGCAAGCTGCTGCCCAAATGCGACCCGGTGCACAAGGTCACCAGCATCCCCCGTGGCCGCGCCCTGGGTGTGACGATGAGCCTGCCTGCTCAGGACCGCTACAGCTATGACCGTGAATACATGCTCAACCAGATCAGCATGCTGTTCGGTGGCCGTATCGCTGAAGAAGTGTTCATGAACCAGATGACCACGGGTGCGAGCAACGACTTCGAGCGCGCCACGCACATCGCCCGTGACATGGTCACCCGCTACGGCATGACGGATGCATTGGGCCCCATGGTCTATGCCGAGAACGAAGGCGAAGTGTTCCTGGGCCGCTCGGTCACCAAGACCACCACCATGAGTGAGCAGACCATGGAAAAGGTGGACATGGAGGTGCGCCGCATCATCGATGACCAGTACAACCTGGCACGCCGTCTGATCGAAGAAAACAGTGACAAGATGCACGCCATGGCCAAGGCCTTGCTCGAATGGGAAACCATCGATACCGAGCAACTGGATGACATCATGGCCGGCAAGGAGCCACGTCCTCCCAAGGACTGGACGCCGCGCACTCCGCCCTCGGGTGGCGACAACTCCAGCGGCGGTACTCCTGCAGTAGCCACGGACACCGCACCGACAGCAGCCTGACCAGGCTCTCGGTACAGTCGTTCAGACGGGGCCTTGTGCCCCGTTTTTCGTGGCGTTCCATTTTTCACTGCGAATTTGTTGGCTTGGCCTCTCTTTCGCAAAACTGCATGGGTTCGATTGACACATGATCTGGCAAACCTCTCGCTTCGCCATTGATCTGGCCCGTCCCCAGGTCATGGGTATCGTCAATGTGACGCCCGACTCTTTCTCCGACGGGGGCCGGCACGACTCCACGGCTGCTGCGCTGCGGCATTGCGAGCAGCTGCTGAAGGAGGGGGCCGACATCCTGGACATCGGTGGCGAGTCCACCCGGCCGGGCAGCCCCGCTGTGCCCTTGGACGAGGAGTTGTCTCGTGTGGTGCCTCTGGTGCGTGAGGCGGTCACCCTGGGTGTCCCGATCTCGGTGGACACCTACAAGCCCGAGGTCATGCGCGCGGTGCTGGACCTGGGGGCCGACATCGTCAACGACATTTGGGCCTTGCGGCAGCCAGGCGCTGCGGCGGCGGTGGCTGCGCACCCGCTGTGCGGCGTGTGCCTGATGCACATGCACCGCGACCCGCAGACCATGCAGCAGGCGCCCATGGACGGGGATGTGGTGCCCCAGGTGCTATCATTTTTGAAGCTGCAGGCGCAAAATCTACTAGCGCTTGGGGTCGAAAAGACTCGTATCCTGCTGGATGCGGGCATTGGCTTCGGCAAAACGGTGGAACAAAACTTTGCCTTGCTGGCGCGGCATTCTGAATTGCTGGCTGCTGGCTATCCGCTGCTGGCAGGGTGGTCACGCAAGTCGTCGCTGGGCGCGGTGACCGGGCTGGAGGTGGATCAGCGCATGGTGCCCAGCGTGGCCGCCGCCGTGCTGGCGGTCGAGCGGGGCGCTTCGGTGGTGCGTGTGCACGATGTGCGCGAGACGGTGGCGGCACTGGCCGTGTGGTCTGCGATGCAGCGATCTGGCTGAGGGGCCAGTGATTTGAGAGCAGGTTGTGGGGCGCCAAGTCCTCGCCTGTGAGAACAACATACAGAGATCCGTACGAGGAGACGCCAGAACATGACACGCCAATACTTTGGAACCGACGGCATCCGTGGCACTGTCGGACAGCCCCCCATCACGCCGGACTTCGTGTTGCGCCTGGCCCACGCGGTGGGCCGCGTGTTGCGCCGTACGGAAGAGCGCCCTACGGTGCTCATTGGCAAGGACACGCGCATCTCGGGCTACATGCTTGAAAGCGCGCTGGAGTCTGGCTTCAACTCGGCTGGGGTGGATGTGGTGCTGCTGGGGCCGTTGCCTACGCCTGGCGTGGCGTATCTGACCCGTGCCCAGCGCGCCAGTCTGGGTGTGGTCATCAGCGCCAGCCACAACGCCTATCCCGACAACGGCATCAAGTTCTTCAGTGCGCAAGGCACCAAGCTGTCGGACGCCTGGGAGCTGGCGGTGGAGGCCGCGCTAGCCGAACCACCGGTCTGGGTGGACTCTGCCAGCCTGGGCAAGGCGCGACGCCTGGATGACGCTGCTGGGCGCTACATCGAGTTCTGCAAAAGCACCTTTCCCCAGGACCTGACGCTCAAGGGGCTGAAGATCGTGGTGGATGCAGCGCACGGAGCTGCGTACCAAGTGGCGCCCAAGGTCTTCCACGAGCTGGGTGCAGAAGTGCTGTCGATTGGCTGCGCGCCCGACGGCCTCAACATCAACCACGAAGTGGGCGCGACACATCCCGACGCCTTGGTCCGCGCCGTACGCGCGAACCGTGCCGACTATGGCATCGCGCTGGATGGCGACGCAGACCGGCTGCAGATCGTGGACGCCACAGGGCGGCTGTACAACGGCGACGAGCTGCTGTATCTGATGGCCGCAGACCGCATGGGCCGTGACGAGCATGTGCCGGGTGTGGTGGGTACCCTGATGACCAACATGGCGGTGGAAGTGGCACTGCAGGCCAAGGGCGTGAAATTTGTGCGCGCCAAGGTCGGTGACCGGTATGTACTGGAAGAACTGGCGCGCCACCACTGGGTGCTGGGCGGGGAGGGCTCGGGCCACCTGCTGGCCCTGGACCGGCACACCACCGGCGATGGTTTGGTGAGTGCGCTGCAGGTGCTGCAGGCCTGTGTGCGCAGCGGCCGCACGCTGGCACAGTTGCTGGCAGACATCACGCTCTACCCGCAGGTGTTGCTCAATGTTCGCCTGGCGCCCGGGCAGGACTGGAAGGCCAACCGCCTCCTGGCTGAGACCACGCAGGCGGTAGAGCAGCAACTGGGCTCCTCGGGTCGGGTCTTGATCCGTGCCAGTGGCACCGAGCCTTTGCTGCGTGTGATGGTGGAGGCGCGCGACGCGCAAGTGGCCAGCTCCTGTGCGCAGCGGCTGGCAGATGCCGCTCGCGCGGGCTGAGTTCCTGGTCTCTCAGCGGCGTCCGTTGCGTCCTGAGTGGTATTGGGTCGGCTCAGTGCGCGGCGGTGTGCTGCCGCATGAAGCGCTCCAACTGCTCTGCGGGCAGCGGTGTGCTGAAGTGGTAGCCCTGTGCCTCGTCGCAACCCTGTTCGTGCAGAAAGGCCAGTTGGCTTTCGGTTTCCACGCCCTCGGCGGTGGTGCGCATCCCCAGCGCCTGCGCCATGCGGATGATGGCGCTGACGATGGCGCGGTCGTTGCTGTCGTTGCCCAGGTCGCGCACAAAGGATTGATCGATCTTCAGCTTGAAGATCTGGAACCGCTTGAGCTGGCTGAGTGACGAGTAGCCTGTGCCAAAGTCATCCATCGACATCCGCACCCCGCGCGCGTGTAACTGGTCCATGGTCGCCACTGCCGCATGGGGATCGTCCACGGCCACACCTTCCGTGAGCTCCAGTTCCAGCGAATCGGGGGGGAGGTCAAACTCCACGAGCACGCGGCTCACCAGTTCAGGCAGCTGAGGCTGGCGAAACTGGATCGCCGACAGGTTCACAGCCATCGTGAGTTCGGGAAACCCGCAGCTGCGCCATGCCTTGAGCTGGGCCAGCGCCGTGCGCAGCACCCACTCGCCAATCTGCAGAATCTGCCCGCTGTCTTCAGCAATCGGGATGAACTCTCCAGGAGAGATGGGACCAAGCTGGGGGTGTTGCCACCGCAGCAGGGCTTCCACACTGCGCACGGTTCCCGTGGCCAGGTTCATCTGCGGCTGGTAGTGCAGGTGGAACTGCTCTCGTTCCAGGGCGCGGCGCAATGCGTTTTCGAGCTGCAAGGCGCGCACCGACTGGGCCTGCATCTCGGGGGTGAAGAAGCGGAAGGTATTGCGCCCATCCAGCTTGGCGCGGTACATGGCCACATCGGCCGACTGGGTCAGCGTGTCGAAGTCGTGTCCGTCTTGCGGAAACAGCGCAATGCCCATGGACGGGGCCATCGTGAGCTCGTGGTGATCGATCTGGTACGGCTGGCGCGACGCCTCCTGCAACTTGCTGGCGACCCGGGCTGCGCCCCGCGCATCTGCTCCGGGCAGAAGCAGGATGAACTCGTCACCGCCCAGGCGAGAGACCGTGTCCTTGTCGCGCACCACGGCGCGCAGCCTTTTTGCAATTTCGACCAGCAGTACATCGCCCACCCGGTGGCCTAGAGAGTCGTTCACATGTTTGAAGTGATCCAGGTCCAGGAAGATGACGGCCAGGGGTGTCTGGTTGTCCTGCGCCAGCCGAATGGCCTGCTGCGCGCGTTCTGCCAGCAGGGCCCGGTTGGGCAGTCCCGTGAGTGCATCGTAGTGGGCCAGCCAGTAAATGCGCTCCTGGTCGGCCTTGCGGTCATTGATTTCACGGTGCAGGTTGGCCACGGTTTCGCGCAGCTCGCGCGTGCGGTCTTGCACCTGTCGCTCAAGCTCCTCATGGGCCTGGGCCAGCATCGCCTGTGCGCGTTTGCGGTCGGTGATGTCCATGGTGATCCAGATGGTGCCCTGGGCTGGGTCCGCCGGATCGATGCATTTGCTGCGGACTTCACAGATGACCGGGGTGCCGTCGTTGCGGCACAGCTCCACTTCGCCCTCGTACGACTGCCCCGCCACCAGCGTGGGGTAGCAGCGGTCCCCCACTTCTTGCCACGCGGCATCGCTGGCATACCAGCGGCGGGACGAACAGCCCATGAGTTCGCCCGGCTCAAAGCCTAGCATCTGCTCAAAGTGGTGGTTGCAGCGGGTCAAGTGCCGGTCGCGCAAAAACACGATGCCCACCATTGCGCTGTCAAACAGCAACTGTTTTTCACGCACAGCGGCATTCAGCGCGGCCTGGGCACGCTTTTGCTCGTCGATGTCGTCCACGATCCAGATCGAGCCTTCGCCGGTGTCGTGCGGATTGATCAGGCGCCCTGTCAGGCTGCCCCAGAACAGCGTGCCGTCCTGGCGACGGAGCTGGCGTTCAATCCGGAAGGATTGCCCCCGGGCCAGCGCAGGATAGGCAGTGCGCCCAAGGTCTCGGAAGGCATCCCGGTCTGGGTAGAAGGCTTCTGTGTTGAGCCCTACCAAGTGGGCTGGGCTCGCGTAGCCAAAAATTTCAGCATACCGCTGGTTGCAGCGCACCACACTGCGCTGGCGAAGAAACACGATGCCCACGCCCGCGCTATCCAGCAGGATCTGTTGTTCACGCAGAGTGCGTTGCAGTGGGGTGTCGGTAGGCACTCCTGCGCGCTGCGAGGGCGGAGTGCTGAACAGCGAATACATAAGACCAGTACAGGCGGCAGGGCCAGACGGCCTCAAAAATTGTGCCAAAGTGTAGCAGTGGCAGCTTACAAGCCGTTTGAGGGTATGCCTCAGGTACAGCGTTGCAGGTTCTGCCGTACGGCTGGCGCCGGTGCACTTGTCTGAAGCCCGGGCCCCAGAAGGGGCTGTTACACGTCGCCCGGTTGCTTTGGACAGGTTCCTAGCGTCCCAGGTGTTCCCGCAGATAGGCCTCAAACGCATCAGCCGCCAGGGGGCGACTGAACAGGTAACCCTGCCCCTCATCGCAGCCCTGCGCGCGCAGAAACTCCAGCTGGCCATCCGTCTCCACCCCTTCGGCAGTCGTCTGCATGCCCAAGGCCTGCGCCATGCGGATGATGGCGCTGACGATGGCCCGGTCGTTGGCGTCATCGTCGAGGTCGCGCACAAACGACTGGTCGATCTTGAGCTTGTAGATCTGAAAGCGCTTGAGATAGCTCAGCGACGAGTATCCGGTGCCAAAGTCATCCATCGACAGCCGAACACCCCGGTCATGCAATTGGTCCATCATGGCCAGTGCAGCCGCGGGGTCGTCTACCGCAGCCCCCTCGGTCAGCTCCAGCTCCAGCCGACGTGCAGGCAGTCCAGCTTGTTGCAGGCAGCGCGTCACCATCTCGGGCAACTGGGGGTGGCGGAACTGCACCGCCGACAGGTTGACCGACACCGCCCGCAGGGGCAGCTGCAGGTCCAGCCAGCGCTTGGCGTCGTGCACGGCGGTGTTGAGCACCCACTCGCCAATCGCCACGATCATGCCGCTGCTCTCTGCGACGGGGATGAACTCCGCCGGAGACACCATGCCCAGTTCGGGATGCTTCCAGCGCAGCAGCGCTTCAGCCCCGACCACCTGGCGCGTGGCGAGTGACACCTGGGGTTGGTAGTGCAGCTCGAACTGGTTGCGTTCCAAAGCGCGGCGCAGCGCATTCTCGATCTGCAAGGCCCGGGCGGTGCGCGCCTCCAGATCGGCAGTGAAAAAGCCAAAGCGATTGCGCCCGCTTTGCTTGGCACGGTACATGGCGGCATCGGCGCGCTGGTACAGCGTGTCGAACGAGTCTCCGTCCGCCGGATACATGGCAATGCCCACGGACAGGGTGGTGGTGAGTTCATAAGGCTCGACCTGAAAAGGCTGGGCCACCGCAATCAGCAGGCGCTGTGCTAAGTCGGCCGCCTGCATCGCGGAGGCGGCGGGTAACAGCAGCAGAAACTCATCGCCCCCCAGGCGCGACACAGTGTCCTGCGTGCCCAGCAGCGACTCCAGCCGCCGCGCCACGGCCACCAGCAGGATGTCGCCGATGCGATGCCCCAGCGAGTCGTTGACGTTCTTGAAATGGTCCAGGTCCAGGAACAGCATGGCCAGCGTACCGCCCCGCGCTTGCTCTTGTTCAATGTGGCGCTGGGCGCGCTCCGCCAGGAGCGCACGATTGGGCAGATCGGTGAGGGGGTCGAAATGCGCGAGCCGCTGGATGCGGTCCTGCGCCTCGCGCTGGAGCGTGATGTCGCGGAACAGCGTGATGGAGTGGGTGGTGCTGCCGTTGCCGTCGCGCACACGGCTCACAGCGAGCCGTGGGGGGTGGGTCGTCCGGTCGTGGGGCGGGCTCTGGGTTTCACTTTCCTGGGGTCGGTTTTGGGGGTGTGGGGTGGCCCCAAGGTGGCTTTTGGTGTCCGGGGTGGGCTCTGCCCCGCTCAGCGGGGGATTGGGTGGCCCCGCCGCCTCTGCTTCGGAGTAGCCGGTGATGCGGCTGAATGCCCGGTTGATGCGCACGATGGTTTGGGCTGCATCGGCAATCACTATGGCCTCGCCACTCTGGTCAAACACCTGGGCTGTCAGCTGCAACTGTTCCTGGGACCGCTTGCGTTCAGAGATGTCGCGGGAGAGCACAATGAACCGGGGTTTTCCTCCTGCGGATCCTGCCTTGCGGGCTGCAGAAAGCTCGAACCAGGTGGGCCCCAGGCCGGGCAGGTCCAACATGATCTGGCGCCCGGTGGACCACCCCTGGGACTGTGCTTCGTTGAGCACGTCCATCACGGTCAGTGCAGCCAGCGCAGGCAGCACGTCTGTGACATTGCGGCCGATCAATTGATCCGCAGGGCCCATGAGCAACTCGGCGCGCGGGCTGTGTACGCTGCAATAGCGGCCGTCTTGATCGATTTCAAATAGCGGATCGGGAATCGCGTCGATGGTGGCACGCAACTGTTGCTGTGTGGCCTGGATCTCGGACGTGCGCTGGGCCACTTGCGTTGCCAGACCGCGTTCATGGGCCTTCAGTTCGACCAGCAAGCGTGCGAGATAGCCCATCAGCAATGCAAACAGTAAACCCAAGGCGCAGCGCAGGGCGAGCACGCCGGGCGCCCCCCATCCTTGGGCAGGGGACAGGCTTAGCGTCCACTGGCCATTGGGCAGGGTGAGTGAGCGACCCACAGCGTCGTCGGCCGGCGGGGGGGCAGACGCCGCGATAGTCTGCTCTTGATGGTTGTCCGGGCGAACACGCCACAGTCGATAGTGGAAGCCTCGCTCAGTGAGCTGTGGCAGGCGCGCAGTCGCCAGCACCTCTGGAAGGCGGATGGTGACGTACGTGAATCCCCAGAAGTTGCGGCGCCCCAAGTCATCCTCCAGATACACCGGTTGGCGCCCCACAACGCCCAGGCCTCCCTGCACCAACTCCATGGGCCCTGCCAGCGTCAGCAGACCGGACTCGCGGGCGCGGGCGGCTTCCACCCCTTGGCGGGGGTCGTTGAGCTGGTCAAAACCAATTGAATTTTCGTTGCCCGCACGGGGAACGACTTGCTGCACCACCCCTCCCGGGGACAGGCCCATGGCCGCGATGCCCGGGTAGAACGGCAGCATCTGCATGCCGATTTCTTCGAACTGGGGGACGTTGCCATGACCCTGGCGCACCAGGGCCACTAGGGTGTTGTTGGCCGACAAGGCCAACTCGATGGCGCGCTGCAGGGCCTGTACATGGTCGCCCGCCACATCTGCCGCCTGGGTGCGCTGCTGCGCGCGTTCCTGCCGCTCCAAGGTCCAGACAAGTGCTCCAGCGCAGGCCGCTGCCAGCAAAAAAGCGGCGGCAAGGGCGGCAATAGGGTGGCGGGTGGAGGGGGGGGCGGCGGAAGACACGACGAAGTTCCTCAATCCATTAGGCAGGCCCGCGGGGGGCGGGAGGGCCCCAGGTGCGAGGGAAAAACATGTCACGACGCTGACATGCGGTGGACACGGGCATGTCACGCGCGGCTTTCACACTCCCGGCCAGGGAAGCGGATTCCCGCCTCGGTTGGAGATGCCAGCTGAGCCCGTTTTAACCGAAGGAGACGTTGTCCATGAACGACCTGCCCACTCTGATGCATTTGTCCACATCGCCTGAGGCGGCCGGCACCGGCATTGTTCAACGTCCTGAAGTTGTACCGGGCGCGGCGCAGGTTGCCCCGGCGCGTGGCGCCATTGAGGTGACCTGGGCCAGGCATCTGGATGAAGTCCGCGAGGCGCAGCGCCTGCGCTTTGAGGTGTTTGCGGCAGAGATGGGCGCTCGATTGACGACCCCCGTTCCTGGCCACGACGTGGACCTCTTCGACGACTACTGCGAGCACCTTCTGGTGCGCGACGCCCAAAGCCTGCAAGTCATTGGGACTTACCGGGTGCTGACGCCTGCGCAGGCCAAACGGGTGGGTGGAACCTACAGCGATACCGAATTTGACTTGACGCGCCTGCGCACCTTGCGCCCCCGGATGGTGGAACTGGGCCGTAGCTGCGTGCACCCCGATCACCGCCACGGCGGCGTGATCATGGCGCTGTGGAGCGCGCTGGCGGACTTTATGGTGCGCAATGAACTCGACACGATGATCGGCTGTGCCAGCATTCCCATGCTTCACAACGGCGTGGTCAGCGGTGATGCGGCCGCCAGCATCTGGCAGCAAGTGCGCAAGACCCATCTGGCGC
>Ga0066256_1001591_pt1 | contig 30294 bp, 22 predicted proteins | sample ThiBio_1000_biof_FD_87107 | JGI IMG/M metagenome (GOLD analysis project Ga0066256, IMG submission 87107) | Wastewater bioreactor microbial communities from Cape Town, South Africa - Thiocy_expt_1000_biof (version 2) | ecosystem: Engineered > Bioreactor > Thiocyanate-remediating >... | reverse complement strand
CCACCGCCTCCGCCTTGCGGGCGACGAATCTTTCCCGCCACGCCCGCAGCGTATAGGCATAATGCATCGGCAGGATCTCGACGTCCTTGACCAGCAGGCCGGCCTTCTCGATCGAAGGCAACACTTCGCCGACCGCGGGGATGTAGCCGCCGGGGAAAATATACTTCTCGATGAAGGGGTTGTTCATGAAGCTCGGTTTCGGCCGGCCGATGGCATGCAGCACCATCACCCCGTCCTGGTGCAGCACGTCGGAGACCTTGCGGAAGAAACCGTCGTAATGCGGCCGGCCGACATGCTCGAACATGCCGACGGAGACGATGCGGTCGTAGCTGTTCTTCGGCAGGTAGCGGTAGTCCTGCAATTCGAAGCGCACGCGGTCGGTAAGTCCGCGCTTGGCGGCGCGGTCGCGCGAGACTTTCAGCTGTTCGTCGCTCAGCGTGATACCGGTAACATCGACGCCGGAGGATTCCGCCAGGTAGAGGCCCATGCCGCCCCAGCCGGAGCCGATTTCCAGCACCCGCTGGCCCGGTTCGGGCAGCAGCTTGGCGGCGATATGGCGTTTCTTGGCGAGCTGCGCCTCCGCCAGGCCGATGCCCGGCGGGTTGAAATAGGCACAGGAATATTGCCAGTCCTCGTCGAGGAACAGGTCGAAGAGCTTGGCGCTCAGGTCGTAGTGATGCGAGACGTTGTAGCGGTTGCGGTTGATCGGAACCCGTGAGGCAAGCTGCGACAGTCCGATGCGCCAGAGCAGCTTGAGGGCCATGGCCTTCGTAAAGACTTCGTTGACGGTGTTGCTTTTGACCAGGGACAGGAAGTCATAGATGTTGCCCTCTTCGACAAGGAAGCGGCCTTCCATGTACATTTCGCCGAGCTTCAGGGTTGGGTCCGTCGCGATCAGCTTCTCGGCGTCGTCATCGGTGAAACGCACCGCCACGGGCGTGCCCGATCCATCGCCGAATGTCAATTTTTCGCCGGACGCCCGGGTGACGATCAGCGAACCCTTGCGAACGATGCTCTCGACCAGAGCATAAAAACCTGAAGCCATGCCAACCTCCGAGCATTTCAAAAATACGTCGATGAGGCTGGGTCCATTCTGTTCAAGCGAACCTGCTCGGGCAGATCGTCCATATGAACGGAGGGAAAAGGGAGGAAATATAACGATATTTTCTAATTCAATTCCGGCGCATTCAAACGGAGAACATGCCTCGCTTTCTGAAAAAGGGGAAGCCGCAGACAGGCAACCGCCCGGTAAGAAGCCGAGCCGGCTGTCGGCCCCGGGTACGCTCCCAACGGGTGACACGAACCTTACGGAACCAGACTCTTATATGCATAAAAAATCTATGCACGTCTTGCCGAAGTTACAAGCGCGGTCCCAAGTTTGACAGATGCAAAGAGCGGAAGTGTTGCAACATCGCATCGCTTCCGCTGTTTACGGTATTTTACGGGGCTATTTGCGTTTCATCGCCGCAGCCAGCGCAGCGCCCAGACTCCCTTGCGTTTCGGGCTTTTTCTTGTCGTCGCGCGGTTTACCCCCCGTCGGACGTGTCGCTGCCGCCGCGCCACCGCGATCACGCGATTGTGATGCCGGCATGCTGCCATCGTCCTTGCGCATCGAAAGGGCGATACGCTTGCGCTTGGCATCGACTTCGACCACGCGCACCTTCACCACGTCACCTGCCTTCACCACCTCATGCGGGTCCTTGACGAACCGGTCGGCAAGCTGGGAGACGTGCACCAGGCCGTCCTGGTGCACGCCGATATCGACGAAGGCGCCGAAGGCGGCGACGTTGGTGACCGTGCCTTCCAGCACCATGCCCGGCACCAGATCGGAAATCTCGTTGACGCCCTCGGCAAAGGTCGCCGTCTTGAAGCTCGGACGCGGGTCGCGGCCGGGCTTTTCCAGCTCGGCGATGATGTCGCGCACTGTCGGCAGGCCGAATTTATCGTCGACGAACTGGCGCGGATCGACGCTCTTCAGGAGCACGCTGTCGCCCATCAGCGTGCGCAGGTCGCGGCCGCAGGCGGCGACGATCTTCTTGGCGACGCCGTAGGCTTCCGGGTGCACGGAGGAGGCGTCGAGCGGTTCCTTGCCGTTGGGGATGCGCAGGAAGCCGGCGGATTGTTCGAAGGTGCGGTTGCCCAGGCGGGCGACCTTGAGCAGGTCCTTGCGGCTGGCAAACGGGCCTTCCTGGTCGCGATGGGCGACGATCGCCTCGGCAATCGACGGGCCGAGACCGGAAACGCGGGCGAGCAGCGGCGGCGAGGCAGTGTTGAGATCGACGCCGACCGCATTCACCGCATCTTCGACGACGGCATCCAGCGAGCGGCTGAGGCGCTGCTGGTCGACATCGTGCTGGTACTGGCCGACGCCGATCGACTTTGGGTCGATCTTGACGAGTTCGGCCAGCGGGTCCTGCAGGCGGCGGGCGATGGACACGGCGCCGCGCAGCGAAACGTCGAGGTTCGGAAATTCGTTGGCCGCCGTCTGCGAGGCGGAATAGACCGAGGCGCCGGCTTCCGAAACGATGACCTTGGTGGGTTTCGGCGCCGGCAGGCTGGCGAGCATGTCGGCCACCAGCTTTTCCGTCTCGCGGCTGCCGGTGCCGTTGCCGATGGAGATCAGCTCGACATTGTGCTTGCGGACCAGCGCCGCGAGTTCGGCCTGGGTGCCGCGCACGTCGTTCCTCGGCGGGAAGGGATAGACGGTGGTGGTTTCGATGAGCTTGCCGGTGCCGTCGACGATCGCCACCTTGACGCCGGTGCGGATGCCCGGGTCGAGGCCCATCGTGGCGCGCGAGCCGGCGGGGGCGGCGAGCAGCAGGTCCTTGAGGTTGCGGGCGAAGACGTGGATCGCCTCTTCCTCGGCGCGCTCGCGCAGCTCGCGCATCAGGTCGAGCGACAGCGACATGGAGAGCTTGACGCGCCAGGTCCAGCCGGCGATTTCCATCAGCCAGCGGTCGGCGCCGCCCTTCTGGCCGATCTCATAAGCCGCGGCGATCATCCGCTCGACCGGCTTGACCGGCGAGGTGTCGTCGGCATCGACGTCGATGGTCAGCGTCAGCACTTCCTCGTTCCAGCCGCGCAGCATGGCGAGAGCGCGGTGGCCGGGGACATTCGCCCAGCGTTCGGCATGGTCGAAATAATCGGAAAACTTGGCGCCCGCCTCCTGCTTGCCGTCCACCACCTTCGCCCGCAGGAAAGACTTGTCCTTCATGTAGTTGCGCAGCTTGCCGAGCAGGTCGGCATTTTCGGCGATGCCTTCCGCAACGATGTCGCGGGCGCCTTCCAGCGCCGTCTTCACGTCAGGCACATCCTGCGTGAGATAGGCCTCGGCGAGGACCGCCGGCTCGGCGGCGCGGTTGGCGAGGATCGCTTCGGCCAGCGGCCCGAGGCCGCGCTCGCGGGCGATCTCGGCCCGGGTGCGGCGCTTCGGCTTGTAGGGCAGATAGAGGTCTTCGAGCTCGGCCTTGGTGGCGGTGGCGGCGATCTTCGCCCGGAGTTCGTCGGTCAGCTTGCCCTGGCCGTCGATCGATTCGAGGATCGCCTTGCGGCGGGCGCCGAGCTCGCGCAGGTAGACCAGCCGTTCGGAGAGCGTGCGCAGCTGCGTATCGTCGAGGCCGCCGGTGACTTCCTTGCGGTAGCGGGCGATGAAGGGCACGGTGGCGCCTTCGTCGAGCAGGTCGATGGCGGCGACCACCTGCGGGGCGCGTGCATTGATTTCCGAGGCGATGAGCTTGGCGAGTTCTTGTGTATCGACGGCCATGGGTGTTCCTGTTGCGAGATCGAGGCTTGGCGCATAGCGCAATTCCAGCAAAAGTGCGTAGCGGTTTTGCGTCCGGAACTGCATAGAAACAAAACGCGCTAGCGGCACAAAACGGCAAGACGACGGAGAAGTGCCGATCTTCCCCGTGAAAGCAATACTGCCCGAACCGCTTGGCGCTTGACCTTTGCTGCGCCCGCCCTTAACCCGCGGAGAGCGCGAAAGGAAGGGTGAAGCGATGAAAGTTCTGTTGATCGGATCCGGCGGCCGCGAGCATGCGCTCGCCTGGAAGCTTTCGCAATCGCCGCGTCTCGGCACGCTGTATGCGGCGCCCGGCAATCCCGGCATCGCCGAGGTGGCGACGCTCGTGCCCATGGACATCGAGGACCACGCCGCGATCCTGCGCTTCTGCGCCGAAAACGCCATCGATTTCGTCGTCGTCGGCCCGGAGGCGCCGCTGGTCGCCGGTCTCGCCGACAGGCTGCGCGCCGCAGGCATCACCACCTTCGGGCCATCGGCGGCCGCCGCCCAGCTGGAGGGTTCGAAAGGTTTCACCAAGGATCTCTGCGCCAAATATAACATCCCGACCGGCGCCTACCAGCGCTTCAACAACGCGCCGAAGGCCAAGGCCTATATCCGCGAGCAGGGCGCCCCGATCGTCATCAAGGCGGACGGGCTGGCGGCCGGCAAGGGCGTCACCGTCGCCATGACGCTGGACGAGGCGCTGGCCGCCGTCGACGACTGCTTCGAGGGCGCTTTTGGCGCGGCCGGCGCGGAAGTCGTGGTCGAAGCCTTCCTCGACGGCGAGGAAGCGAGCTTCTTCTGCCTCTGCGACGGCAGGACGGCGCTGGCGCTGGCAACGGCCCAGGACCACAAGCGTGTCGGCGACGGCGATACCGGTCCGAACACCGGCGGTATGGGCGCCTATTCGCCGGCCCCGGTGATGACGCCGGCTTTGATCGAGCGCACGATGAAGGAGATCATCGAGCCGACGATGCGCGGCATGACTGAGGGCGGCCATCCCTTCAGCGGCGTATTCTTCGCCGGCCTGATGATCACCGCCAGGGGGCCGGAACTGATCGAATACAATGTCCGCTTCGGCGATCCGGAATGCCAGGTCTTGATGATGCGGCTGAAAAGCGATCTTCTGTCCTTGCTGCACGCCACCGCTACGGGCACGCTCGATCAGGTGAGCGCCGAATGGCGTGAGGAGGCGGCTCTGACCGTCGTCGTCGCCTCGAAGGGTTATCCGGGCGCCTACGAGAAGAACACCCCGATCGCCAGCCTGCCGCAGGCGCAGGACGGCGCCAAGGTTTTCCACGCCGGCACGGCGCTCAAGGACGGCCAGCTGGTGGCCACCGGCGGGCGCGTGCTCAACGCCACGGCAACCGGCCGGACGGTGGGCGAAGCGCAGGCGCGCGCCTATGCCCTGGTCGATGGCATAGAATGGCACAACGGCTTCTGCCGCCGTGACATCGGCTGGCAGGCGATTGCCCGCGAAAAGGCCTGATTTCCGGGAAGATTCCGCTCGTCAGTTCAAATTTTACCATTTGCCCTGACGGGAAAGAAAGAAACAGCTGCTACTTTCCCGGTAACAAACAACCGGGTGGTGGTTCCAATGCGTTTTTTCCTTCTTGCATCTGCCCTTTCGCTGATCGCCGGCTCGGCGGTCGCCTCCTCCGTGGAACCCATCACGACCAAAAAAGTCTCGGCCGGCAGCATCGTCATCAAATCCTGTGATGACTGCCCCGAGCTGAAAATCATCAAATCGAAACGTGCCTATGTCGTGCCCGCTCTCAAAGAGGGCACGCAGGTGACCGAAATCCGCGACGTCAACGGCGAGAAGAAGGTGGTGCGCACCGAAGCCTGGCTCGGCGGCTCGCCGGTGATCTTCGTCAGCAAGGCGCCGGCAGAGGCGGGTTCGGGCGCGGCAGCGGCCGGACGGCCGGCCCAGGCAGCGGAGATCGAGTTGCCGGCCACCGGCGTCGATGCGACGGCCACCACGGCCGCAGTCGGCGTTGCCGGCGCTGAAGAGCCGGCCATTGCCGCCAGCACGCCGACGCTCGATGCCACGGACTTCAACCTGCGGGTCGAATAGGCCTGGCTTTCCCTGCCCGCACAGCCGATCCACAGCGCTGTTGAGGCCACGCCGTAAGGCGAAACATGCGTCCCCGAGAGAAGCGGGGACGCATTTTTTTTGACTGAACGCAATTTCGGGGCATGCGGAGAACGGCTGCAATGCAGACAAAATGACTTCGCCGCCCAAGATTATAGTCTTCTATCTGCATTCATATTAGGTATGGCTAACTTTGAAATTCCACTCCTGGTTACGGTTTTCGGAAAAAACAATCCAAGTATTTGAATTAAATTCTTGTTTATAAAAAAACCACTATTCTGCCGCCCACGAAGACCCGCGACACTTTACGCGCATGACGACGCCGGCAATTGCGATGGGGCAGCGGAAATGGGAGCAGATGATCTGTTTTCGTTTCTATCATCAACCCCTCTGTGAGGCGTCATGAAGAATCTGAAAATCTCCCGACAGCTGATAATACTTGTCGGCATCTTGCTGATTGCCTTCGCGGGGGCAACCTATTACCAGATCCGTTCCTCCATCGAGGCCATCTATGCCGAGCGCTACGACATGCTGCGCACGCAGGTGGAATCCGGTCTTTCGATCGTGCAGTCCTTCTACGACCGCGAGAAATCCGGTGAACTGACGCATGAGGAAGCCCAGGCCCAGGCCTACAAGATCCTCTCCGGCGTCAAGTTCGAGCCGGCCGGCTATCTGTTCGGCATGAGCTACGACATCGTCACGGTTTTCCACTACAACCCGAAGAATGTCGGCACGCAGCAGAAGGGCATGCCCGACAAGATGGGCAACATGTTCCGCGACGAACTGGTGTCCAAGGGGCGCGCCGGCGGCGGCATCACCGAATATTACTGGGAAAAGCCCGGCAAGCCGGCCGAAGACGTCTTCAAGAAGGGCGTTTATTCCAAGGCATTCGAACCCTGGCAGATGGTCGTCGCCACCGGTGTCTATCTCGACGACCTCGACGCCAAGGTTTGGGATACCATCCTGCAGGTGCTGGCGATCGGCGTCGCCGTGCTTGTCCTGGCCATTGGCGCCGCCTATTACGTGATCCGCAGCATCACCCAGCCGCTGGCCGCCATCCATGCCTCTCTGGAGGCCGTGGCCAACGAGAACACCTCGATCGCCATTCCCCACACAGATATGTCGAACGAAATCGGCATGATGGCGAAGGCGACCAGGGAACTGCAGGAAAAGGTGCGTGAGCGTCATGCCATGGCCGAACGCCAGAAGCAGCAGGACGCCGAATTCGAGGCCGAGCGCCGTCGCAACCTCAGCCAGCAGGAGCAGGAAGCCGAGCAATCGGCCCATGTCGTCGCCACCGTCGGCAAGGCGCTGGAAAGCCTCGCCCGGGGCGACCTCACCATCCGCTGCAGCGATCTCGGCCAGAACTATGCCGGCCTGCGCAACAACTTCAACGAGGCCATCGCCGGACTTGAAGACGCCATGAGCCGCGTCAACACCAAGGGTGTCGAAATCGGCGCCAGCAAGGACGAGATCCGCCGTGCATCGGGCCAGCTCGCCCAGCGCACCGAGCAGCAGGCGGCAAACCTCGAAGAGACGTCGGCAGCCCTCGACGAACTCAGCGTTGCCGTCCGCCAGACCGCCGAAGGCGCCCATGAGGCCGCCAAGCGCGTGAGCAGCGTCAGCAAGGAAGCCTCGCGCAGCGACGACATCGTCTCCGAAGCCATCGGCGCGATGAGCGGCATCGAAAAATCCTCCGAAGAAATCGGCAAGATCATCGGCGTCATCGACGAAATCGCCTTCCAGACCAACTTGCTGGCCCTCAACGCCGGTGTCGAGGCCGCGCGTGCCGGGGAATCGGGCAAGGGTTTTGCCGTCGTCGCCCAGGAAGTCCGCGAACTCGCCCAGCGCTCCGCCGCTGCCGCGAAGGAAATCAAGGAGCAGATCTCCCGGTCGTCCGGCCAGGTGGATGCGGGCGTGCGCCTCGTCGGCGAAGCCGGCGATGCGCTGAAGCGCATCTCCGACCAGGTGAAGGCGGCCAGCGACATCGTCGTCAAGATCGCCCACAGCGCCACCGAGCAGGACACGACGCTGCGCAGCATCTCCGCCTCGCTGAACCAGCTCGACCTCGCCACGCAGCAGAACGCCGCCATGGCCGAAGAAACGACGGCGTCTGCCGAATCGCTGGCCACCGACACGGACGAACTGCTCGGCCTCATCGGCAGCTTCCGCGTCGGCTCCGGCCAGGCGCAGAGCCGCAATGCCGGTTACCAGGCGCCGCTGCGCAAGGCCGGGTGACGAAGGGTGCCATGAAGAAACAAAGTCGCCGGGCCATCGCTCGGCGGCTGAGGCTGTCGATAAAGCCAGAAAACCTCTCTTCCGTCATCCTCGGGCTCGTCCCGAGGATCTGCCAAGGCACGCTAAACCATTGACAATGAAGGGTGTGTCTTGCGAGCTTGGATGCTCGGCACAAGGCCGAGCATGACGGCGTTGAGAATGGCGTGCGCCTGCTGCCGGCAAGCGGGCGGTCGAAAGCGCCTGGCCTTGGCAACTGCCTCCAGATCTGATGTGGTTAACAGCCTGGTAATTCCAAAGGTTTAGATTGCGTGAAATCCAGCAGGCCCGCGTTTCGGGCCCTCTCCGTATTGCGTATCGTTTGGAGTTTCCCTCGTGTTCAAGTCATTGCCTTCGTTCGTCTGCGCGACCGTTTTCCTCGCCTCCGCCGGTGTCGTTTCGGCACAGGAAGGCCGGGCCTGGTGGTCGGGCGACTGGTATGTGTCGATCGGCGCCGCCGGCTTCGTGGCACCGCGCTTCGAAGGCGCCGATAGCCGCAAGCTGCAGTTTTCGCCGCTGATCTCGGTCGGCAAGGTCGGCCCGGCCGTGCGCTTTTCCTCGCGCAACGACAACCCGTCCTTCGCGCTGCTCGACAATGGCGGTATCCGGGCCGGCATTGCCGGAAAACTGATCACCAAGCGCGACGAGGATACCGATTCCGACCTGGTCGGCCTTTCCGACGTGCCGTGGGGACTGGAAGCCGGTGCCTTCGTCGAGGTCTATCCGACCGACTGGATCCGCGCCCGCGCTGAACTCCGCCACGGCATCCGCAGCCATCACGGCGTCGTCGCCGACATCGCCGTCGATGCCTTCACCGACATCACGCCCAACCTCAGGCTTTCGGGCGGGCCGCGCGCCACCTTGGCCAGCGCCAAGTTTTTCGACGCCTATTACGGCGTGAACGCCGCCGAATCGGCGAAGTCCGGCTTGAGCCAGTATTCGCCCGACGGCGGCGTTCATTCCGTCGGCGCCGGCGCGGCGCTGACCTGGCAGGCATCGGAGGCGATCACCACCAGTTCCTTCGTCGAATACCGCCGCCTGACCGGTCCGGCCAGCGATTCCAGCCTGGTGAAGGAACGCGGCTCGCGCGACCAGCTGCTGATCGGCCTTTCCGCCACCTACAAGTTCGGCTTCAGCATCGATTGACGCCGGCTGCAGGATTTGTGGCCTGGCGAAAAATATCCGTTTCGGCACCACGCCGGATCGGCTAGAGCATTTCCGGTGAACGCGGCTTCACCGGATTTTGTTGCCGCATTGTCCGACGCCGATGCGATTCCGCTTCGGCTGGAAATGCTCTAGGAATGCGCCATGGAAACGAACAGTCAGACCTCCGGCCGCGTTGCCGATGCGCCCTCCGGCAATTTTGTCTATCAGATCCTGCCGCGGGCATTGTGGCCCTATGCGCAGCTCGCCCGCTGGGATCGCCCGATCGGCTGGCAGCTCCTCATGTGGCCCTGCTTCTGGTCTGCGGCGCTTGCCGCCAACGTCGCCGCCGGCGAGGGGCATTTTTCGCTCGGCCAGTTTGTCGGCCACCTCGTGCTGTTCCTGATCGGCTCGATCGCCATGCGCGGCGCCGGCTGCACCTATAACGTTATCGTCGACCATCGCTTCGACATGGAGGTTGCCCGCAACCGCTCGCGGCCGCTGCCGTCCGGCCGGGTCAGCCGCTTCCAGGCCAAACTGTTCATGCTGGCGCAGGCGCTAGTCGGCCTCGTCGTGCTCCTGCAGTTCAATATGTTCACGATCGTTCTCGGCATCCTGTCGCTCGCCGTCGTGGCGGTCTATCCCTTCGCCAAGCGTTTTACCGACTGGCCGCAATTCTTTCTCGGCCTTGCTTTTTCCTGGGGCGCGCTGGTCGGCTGGTCGGCGGTTTTCGGCACACTCTCCTTTTCCGCCGTTGTCCTGTTCATCGGCGCCGTCGCCTGGACGATCGGTTACGATACGATCTATGCCCACCAGGACAAGGAGGATGACGAGCTGATCGGCGTCCGCTCCACCGCCCGCCTGTTCGGGGATGATACGCGCGCCTGGCTGGTCGGGCTCTACGGCCTGACCTTCCTGCTGGTCCTCACGGCCTTCGTCGCCGCCGGCGTCGGCCTCGTCGCCTATCTCGGCCTGCTGGCCGCCGCGGTGATGCTCGCCTACCAGATCGCCGTTCTCAACATCCATGACGCGGCGGATTGCCTGGCGCTGTTCCGCTCCAACAACAAGGTCGGCCTCGTGCTGTTCTCCGGCCTGGTCCTGGCGTTGCCCTTCGCCTGAAACGTTATAATACGAAAAACCCGGCCTGTCGTGACGCCGGGTTTTTTGTTGTCGAGTGATGGAGATCAGCCGCGCGCGATAATCTCGCGGCCCTCGATCTTCATGCTCACGCCGAGCGTGCCGGTGCGGCGGCGCACCAGGAAACGCGGGCGGCGGTTGGCGAAGAAGGAATGGCGGCGGCGGTTCTTGACCGGGGTGGCGCGCAGGTCGCCGAGATGCTCCTCGAGCGGGCGGGCAACGCCGTCGGCTTCCACCATCAGCATCGGAATGCGGAAGGAGGCGGCCCAACTGCGCCAGTCGGCGGCGATGTCGCAGAGGTCGTGGGCGACGAGCAGCGGGATGCAGAGGCTCGGATCGTCGTGATGCAGTTCCAGCGTCACGGTGACTTCGCCGTTGCCGTGGTCGATGGCGCGGGCGGCGACGCCCTTGAAGGCGCGGGCCGGCAGGGCGATGGAGAGCGGCAGGCCGCTCGACGGCAGGATCTTGCGCATCACGGCGCCGCGTTCGTCGATGGTTATCGTGACATCGCTGGAAGCACCGTGCATCGCATAGGTGAACTGCTGCGGAAAGCGCGTGGGATCCAGTCGCAAGGTCGTTTCTGCCCAATCGGGCTTCATCACCGTGTTTGTCATCAATTCTTACCCTTGTTTTACCTGAGAGCCGGTTTTCCGGTCTTCCCTCGGGACTTTGCGTCCTCTGATGGCTGCACCATATGCGGCGCACATTCCGGACAGCTTAAAAATCGCAGTTAAAAAAACTTTGCGCTGTCAGATGGTTAGCAAATCCGAACGCGGCAAGGTTTTCAAAAGCTGAAGGCCGCCCGCATTTGGCACGGTCGCCGCGCCGACCGGCAGGGGCCTGCAGGCGTAAAGCCCCATGCAAGGCAGGCTTCCTACAACGCTGCGTAATCCGAATTAAAATGGGAGCGATGCGCGATGGTCTCGACGTATCTCAGCTACGATCTGGTCAACCGCGATATCCGGGCTTCGCTGAAGCGTGTCGAACAGGAACAGCAGGTTGCCCGCGAGGCGGCCTATTACAAGGCAAACATCGGCTCGGTCAAAACAGTCGACGAATTCCTGAAGAACGACCGTCTCTACAATTACGCCATGACCGCCTACGGCCTGGAAGACATGATCTATGCCAAGGCCTTCATGCGCCAGGTTCTCGAAAGCGACCTCACCGACAGCAACTCCTATGCGAACCGTCTGACCGACGAGCGCTACAAGGATTTCGCCGCCGCGTTTTCGTTCGCCAGCAACGCACCCGTCGCCCAGTCCAGCGTGCAGATCGACGAAATCATCGGCCTCTATACCAGTACCATTGAACGCACCGATGCCTCGATGCACGAGGAAACGGCCTATTACAATGCGATGATGGACCACATCACCAGCGCCGACGACATCCTCAACAACGACCGCCTGCGCGCCTATATGTTCACAACCTTCGGCATCGACGAAAGCAACTATGCGCGCGTCACGATCCGCGGCGCCCTGATGAGCGATCTCAACGATCCGAACAGTTACATCAATACCGTCTGGGGCCCCAGGCTGGCGCAGTATCAGAGCGAGAACGATGCCGCCAACACGCAGATCGCCACCCTGACAACCTCCTACCAGGCGGACATGGCTGAGCGTGCCGACTACATCGCGCAACTGGAGGATCCGGGTGCCGATGAGAACTATATTCTTGCCCAGATCACCACGATCGAAACCCGGATGGCGCAGAGCTACCAGACGATGTCGGTGCTTTCGAACCAGGTCGAAAGCAACAGCCGGTCGATCAGCGAAATCGGAAAATATTACGATATCGCCGCTGCCTACAATTTTAACGCCGATGGGAGCGTTCCAGCGGGTCAGGGCGCCCAATCGGATGAGATGAAGAAGCTGACGAATGAGCAGTACATTCTCGCAAATCCGCGGGTGACATCATCCGCAGCGCTGCTCAACAAGGAGTATTTCGAGCAGAAGGTGGCGGCGGCGACAAATGTCAACGACCTCTTTGCCGATCCGTTCGATGAGCGCATCTACAATTATATCAAGACGGCTTTCGGTTTGACTTCGGCTGTCGTGCTGCCGTCCACGATCGAGAATATTCTCACCAGCGACCGCGATCCGGACAACCCGAGCAGCTACATCAACCTGTCCGGTACAAACAAGCAGACCTACAAGGCATTGATGGAGGCCTTCAATTTCAATCAGGACGGCAGTCTGGACGCTGGCGTCCCGGCGCAGTCCGAGACCCAGATGCAACTCGTCTCGAATTATTACATGTCTGCCTACAACGACAAGGACGATGCCGCGGACGAGAAGGCGATTACCCAATACAAGAAGGACATTGAGGCCATCACCAGCGTTGCGCAATTCATGGCGAAGGCCAGCGTTTATGAATTCGCCCTGAAGGCCGTCGGACTCAATCCCGACAAGGTGTCGTCGCTCACGATCAAGAACGTGCTGAAAAGCGATCTCAACGACCCGAAAAGTTATGTCTACCAGTTGAAGGACGAGCGCTACGTCAAGCTCGCCAAGGCATTCAATTTCGATACCAAGGGGCAGATCGTCGAGCCGCTGACGGCGCAGTCCCCCGCCGTCGTCACGCAGAATTCCAAGGACTACATCGTCCTCAAAACCCGCTTCGTCGCCAGTGGCGAGGTGGCTGCCGTCCGCAAGAAGGCGGAAGAAGAAGCACAATATTACGCGGACAACATCGGAAAGATCGACAATGTCAAGGAACTGCTGGCGGATCGCAAGATCCTGGACGTCGTGCTGTTTTCCAAGGGCATCGATCCGGCGAAGGTCACGGACGAAGACCTCAAGAAGATGTTCGAGTCGGATCTCGACGACCCCAAGAGCTATGTCAACGGACTGGCCGACTGGCGGTTTGCCGAAGTGGTGGCTTCGTTCAACTTCAACGCGGCCGGCAACCTCATCCAGTCGGCGCAGGACGGTATCCAGCAGCGCGGCGAAGTTCTCGAAACGGCCAATCGTTATCTGAACCAGGTCCTCGAGACCGAGCAGGGCGAGGAGAACGCCGGCGTTCGTCTGGCGCTCTACTTCAAGCGCATGGCGGATTCGATCACCTCGGCCTATGATATTCTCGGCGATACCGCGCTTCTCGAAGTCTTCCGCACGATGTTCAGCCTGCCGACCGAACTCAGCAACATGGACATCGACCAGCAGGCGAAGATCGTCGAGAAGAACCTGGATCTCTCCGAGCTCAAGGATCCCGAGGCCCTGGAGAAGCTCGTCAAGCGCTTCACCATTCTCTACGACCTGGAAAACGGCGTCAACAACGCACCGTCCCTGGCCATCCTCCTCGGCGATGGCGGCAGCGCCACGATCAATGGCGACACGCTGATGGCCATCGCCCAGCTTCGCAAGGGATAAGCCGCAAAACCGCCGCGCAGCTTTGCGCGGCGTGCTCAGCCCGCGGCGATCACCTTGCCGGGGTTCATGATGCCGGCGGGATCGAAGCTGCGCTTGATGCGCCGCATCAGCTCGATCTCGATGCCGGTGCGGATTGCGGCGAGTTCGTCGCGCTTCAGTTGGCCGATGCCGTGCTCGGCGGAAATCGAGCCGCCGTAGGATAGCACGATGCCATGGACGATATGGTTGATCTCGCGCCAGCGGGCGATGAAGGCCTGCTTGTCGGCGCCGACCGGCTGCGAGATGTTGTAGTGGATGTTGCCGTCGCCGAGATGGCCGAAGGCGCAGATGCGGGCGCCGGGAATGGCTTCCAGCACCGCCAGCCGCGCCTCCTCCATGAAGGCCGGGATTTTTGAAACCGGCACCGAGACGTCGTGCTTGATCGAACCGCCTTCCGGCTTCTGCGCATCCGACATGCTTTCGCGCATATGCCACAGCGCCGCCTGCTGCGCGCTGGATGCCGCCACCACCGCATCCTCCACCAGCCCCTCCTCGAAGCTGTGCTCCAGCAGCGCCTGCATCATCCGCTCGGCGGTCTCGGCCGAATCGGAGGTGGAGATATCGATCAGGGCATACCAGTCGTGCGGCGAGGCCAGCGGATCGCGGGCGCCGGGAATGTGGCGCGTGGTGAAGTCCACGCCGAGGCGGGGCATCAGCTCGAAGCCGGTCAGCGCCGTACCGCAGCGGTTGGACGCCTCCTGGAACAGTGCAAGGGCGGCATCGGGCGAGGCGAGCCCCGCCAGCGCCACCTGACGGCCGAGCGGCTGCGGAAACATCTTCAAAACGGCGCCGGTGATGACGCCGAGTGTGCCCTCCGCGCCGATGAACAGGTCGCGCAGGTCGTAGCCGGTATTGTCCTTCTTCAGGCGCCGCAGCCCGTCCCAGATTTCGCCGGTCGGCAGCACCACTTCGAGGCCGAGGCAGAGCTGGCGCATGTTGCCGTAGGCGAGCACCGCCGTGCCGCCGGCATTGGTCGACAGGTTGCCGCCGATACGGCAGGAGCCTTCGGAGCCGAGCGACAGCGGAAACAGCCGGCCGGCATTGTCTGCGGCCCGCTGCACGTCGGCAAGGATGCAGCCGGCATCGACGACCATGACGTTGGCGACCGGATCGACCTCCCGGACGCGGTTCATGCGCTCCAGCGACAGGATGAGGTCGCCGCCCGCCTCGCGCGGCGTCTGGCCGCCGACGAGCCCGGTATTGCCGGTCTGCGGCACGATCGCGGTTCCGGTTTCGCTGGCGAGCGCGAGGATCGCCGCGACCTCGGCCGTCGTGCCCGGCTTGAGCACCAGCGGCGAGGCGCCGCGATAGAGCCCGCGGTTTTCGATGAGCCGCGGCGCGATGTCGGCAGGCTCGCGCAGGACATTGGCCTCGCCGACGATCGTCGCAAAGCGGTCGAGCAGGGCAGGGGACGGCGGCGTGGTGTTGGACATGATTTCCTCCATCCGGGCATTTCCGCTTTCCGTGGAACTGCGGATAGCCTCTGTCCTTTTTATGTTCGCGCACTTGCGCAGCGGTTTATTCCCGCGGCGCGGCGGCGCGGCGCAGCCGGTCGTTGATCGCTTCGCCGAGGCCCGTTTCCGGAATGGGTGTGAAGGCGATCATGCCGGCGCCGGTGGCATCGGCTTTTTTCATGTAGTCGAACAGGTTGGCGGCGGCTTCGGCGAGATCGCCGTCGGGGCTGAGGTCGAGCACGATGCGGGCCCGTTCCATGCCTTCGACGTCTACGCCGCCGAACCGCACGAGCGCCTCGCCGGCACCGACCGAAACCGCGTCCAGCCGCATCGCCGCGCCCGGCGCATAATGGGAGGCGAGCATGCCGGGGGCCTCGATCGCGGCGCCGGCTGCGTCCGGCCGGACCAGCAGCCGGTCGATGAAGGTTTCGATCTCGGCGGCGCTGAGGCCGCCCGGCCGCAACAGCCGCACATCCTCGCCCTCGACCTTGAGGATGGTCGATTCGACACCGACGGTGGCGGCGCCGCCGTCGAGGATCAGCGGAATCTTTGCGCCGAGGTCGGCGGCGACATGCGCCGCAGTGGTCGGGCTGATCTGTCCGGAGGTGTTGGCGCTGGGGGCCGCCAGCGGCCGGCCGAAGGTGCCGATCAGTTCGCCGGCAAATCCCTTGGGCGACCGGATGCCGACGGTATCGAGCCCCGCGGTTGCCAGCGCATGGATCGGGCTCTCGGCCCGGCGCGGCAGGATCAGCGTCAGCGGTCCCGGCCAGAACCGTTCGGCCAGCCGGCGCGACAGAGGATCGAACACGACGTGGCGCTCGGCCATGGCGACATCGGCCATGTGGCAGATCAGCGGGTTGAAGCGCGGCCGCCCCTTGGTCTCGTAGATGCGGGTGATGGCGGCGGGATTGGTGGCGTCGGCGGCCAGTCCGTAGACGGTTTCCGTCGGCAGCCCGATCGGCAGGCCGTCATTGAGGGCATCGACGGCGGCGCGAAGGGCTTCCTGCCGGTCGGTTTCGATATGGATCAATCTGGCCATTGTGGTCCGGGCACGGATGCGGGCGAAAAAGAAGGAGGCAGCAGAGGTTCTGTCTGCGTCCTGCTTTAACCCCTGGGCCGCCCGGGATCAAATGGTCTTTGATCAGATAGTCTTTGGTGGGAGAGCGGAATTGCTCAGAGCGACCGGATGACGTCGCGCAGCTTTTCGTTGCGGGCGCCGAGCAGCAGCACGTTCTTCAGCGCCACCTTCGGATCGCTGGTGCGGAAAATGACGCCGTTGCCGCGGATTTTCCGGTCGATGGTCAGCTTCTTCCTCTCGTCGTCCGGCTGCATGGCGACGGCGAAATACATGCGCGAGCCGCGCCGGCGCAGGTTGGAGATCATCTTTTCGTCTTCGCCGATATCGGCCATGAAGTTGGCGATATAGAAGGCCCACTTCACCTCGTCGAATTGCGCAAAGCGGGTTTTCGAGGCGGTGACGTGACAGTAGCCAAGATGCGGGCGATCATCGAGCGTGCGGTGAAAGATCATCTTCGGCAACTGGATCGAGCGGTGGAAGCTGTTCAGCCGGTCGTGCGCCTGTTCGCCGGCAGCGTCCAGGCGGCGCCCGGTGCGCTCGGCGACTTCCTGGTAGGAAAGGTACCGCCGTTCCTCGGGAACCCAGTTGTCCTTGTGCCGGATGATCTTGCCGGTGCGCAGGAAATCGGAATGCAGGGTTTCGAGAGCCGGAACCTGGGGCTTTTTCTGCCCGCTAGCATCGAAATAACGGAGCTTGGACATGCCGGCACTCTCTGCTCGTGACGAGGTCTGCACCGTGAAAGAGTAGTGCAGCCTGGGTTAACATCAGGTTTCCCATGTCTAGACCGTGGCGGTTTCGCGAAACTTGCGTCGTTTATGCCGTCCGCCCACGTGATCCGCATTGGGTCCTTCGCGACGGCATGGAGGGTGTGGTTAACATCGGCTGAACGGCGGGTTAATACGGGGTTCATGCCCGCAAACCTATATTTGCGGCTTCACCATGGCGTCGCCGGCCAAATTCGGCTCTTTCCGGAACCAAATCAATGCCGGCGCGTTAAGCGATTATCCAAAATGACCAGGGAGTCGAAACGTATGAACAAGTGGATGGCAAGGATCGCCACTGTTGGTTTATCCATGGCGGTGGTTTTTTCGAGTATGGTGCCGTCGTCGGCAATGCCGTTGCCGCAGGTTTCTCGGGCCGAAAGCCCGGTGGTCAATGTCGCCGAGCAGGGAGCCCGCGTCTATCCGAACGAATGGCGTCACAACCGCAACTGGCGTGGTGACCGACGTGGCTGGCGTGGAGATCGCGGCTGGCGTCATGGGCGCAATTGGGATCGCCGCGGCGACCGCCGTCACGGCTGGTACAACGGCCACCGCGGCTACCGCGATTATCGTCGCGGCTATCGCCGGCATGGCGGATACTGGTTCCCGCTGGCAGCCTTCGGCGCTGGTGCCATCATCGGCGGAGCGATGAACCAGCCGCGCGTCTATCGCAATGTCGGTTCGGACCATGTGTCCTGGTGCCAGAACCGCTGGCGGTCCTATCGGGCTTACGACAATACCTACCAGCCCTATAACGGCCCGCGCCGCGTCTGTGTCTCTCCGTATAGCTAACGAGAGCAGGCAGTCAGTTTCCAAGCCCCGTCCGCAGCTGCGGACGGGGTTTTTCGTTGTTGTTTCTAGAGAATGCCCGCCCGCCGCAACAGCCACCATGCGAGCGCAATCGACAGGACGATAAAGCCGACGGCATACAGCGTGCCGCTCACGCCCTCGGCAAACGGCAGGCTCGAGGTGTTCATGCCGAAAAAGCCGGTGACCAGCGACGGCGGCAGCAGGAAGGCGGTCATCAGCGACAGGATGTACAGGTGCCGGTTGGTCTCCGAAGACAGCTTGGAATCGATTTCTTCGTGCAGCAGCCGTGCCCGTTCCTGCAGGGCATAGACGTCGTGGTCGACCGCCTCCAGCCGGTTGGTGAGCCGTCCGGCCACGTCCTCGAAACCGGCGGGCATGTCTTCGTCGTCGGCGGCGGATGCCCGGCGCATCAGGGTCAGCACGGTGCGCAGGTGGCGATGCAGGCGCACCACGGTGCGCCGCACCGGCGCCAGTCGCCGGCGTTCGTCCCGCGGCGTGTTGTCGTAGACGAAATCCTCGATGACATTGAGTTCTTCGGTCATCTCGAGGACGAGCGAGATCAGCGTCCGCTGGAATTCCGCCACCAGCGTTTCGAACACGTGGATCGGTTGGGTATATTTGCCGGCGTTCTTTTCGATCGCCGCCCGCGCCCGGTCGATGCTGCGCAGCGGCTGCAGCCGGGTGATGATGATGAACCTGTCGGAAACGGCGAAATGCTGCCAGGCGATATCGCGGGTATCGGCATCGAATTCGCGCTGGAAATCGACCAGCGTACCGAACAGCAACTGGTCCTCGGCGGCGATGGCCGCATGCGTGTCATGGGTCGTCAGCGCCGTGCGCGCCTGCTCGGTCAGGCCCGGAAACGTCTCCAGGAAGGCCGGCACGCGGGCGTCGGCGAGGTTGAGATGCAGCCAGACGAATCCGTTCTGCACCGCAAGCTGCGAGCGCGAGCATTCGTTCGGCATCCGCAGCGCTTTTCGGTTTTCGGGCTGGAAATGATAGGCCCAGACCAGGCCGGGAATATCGGAGGTTTGCAGTACCATGGGCCGGCTTTCGAACACCGCGGGAAATCTCTGCCCCGGCCAGGTGGCCGCGGCAGCGCCCCTATCTGCCTCGTATGACGGAAAGGCTTCAAGCGAAATCGTGTGCAGTGCATTATCGCCGGCGCGGCTGCAGGACGAGAGGTGTCCGGTCGGCAACAGCAATTCCTGTGGGCGCAACCCGATCCTTCGGTTAAGTTCCAACCGACGAACGCATTTGAGTCGGAAGGAGACCTCATGTACCGGGCACCGGTCGCGGATATCGTATTCACGCTCAACCATGTCGCGGGCCTGTCGGAGGCGACGGAGAACGGCACCTTCGGCGACCTGAGCGGCGATCTCGTTGAGGCGATCCTCACGGAGGCCGGCCGCTTCGCCAGCGAGGAAGTGGCGCCGCTGGCCGAGATCGGCGACCGGCAGGGCGCCCGCCTCTCCGATGGCGCGGTCAGGCTGGCGGACGGCTGGGCCGATCTTTACCGCCGCTGGTCCGCCGGCGGCTGGAACGGCCTGACGGCACCGGAAGCTTTCGGTGGCCAGGGCCTGCCGCACATGCTCAACGTCGCCGCCTTCGAGATGTGGAACTCCGCTTCCATGGCCTTTGCCATCGGCCCGACGCTCACCGTTGGCGCCATCGAGGCGCTGGAGGCGCATGGCAGCCAGGCACTCAAGGACAGCTATCTCGCTCGCCTCGTTTCCGGCGAATGGACGGCAACGATGAACCTCACCGAGCCGCATGCCGGCTCCGACCTCGGCGTGATGAAGACGCGGGCCGTGCCCCAGGGCGACGGCACGTACCGCATCTTCGGCCAGAAGATCTTCATCACCTGGGGCGAACACGATGCGGCCGAAAACATCGTGCATCTCGTGCTCGCCCGCCTGCCGGATGCGCCGGCCGGCACGCGCGGCATCTCGCTGTTCCTGGTGCCGAAATTTTTCGTCAATGCCGACGGCACGCTCGGTGCCCGCAACGATCTTTTCTGCCATTCGCTGGAGCACAAGCTCGGCATCCACGGCTCGCCGACCTGCACGATGATCTACGGCGACGGCCGTTTCGGCAGCGAGAAGGGGGCCGTCGGCTGGCTCATCGGCGAGGAGAACAAGGGCCTCAACTGCATGTTCACGATGATGAACAATGCCCGCCTCATGGTCGGCATGCAGGGGGTGGCGATTGCCGAGGCGGCGACGCAGAAGGCGGTGCAATATGCCAAGGACCGCACCCAGGGCAAGGCGCCTGGCTGGCGCGGCGAGGGCATGAGCCCGATCATCGAGCATCCTGACGTCACCCGTATGCTGCTCACCATGAAGGTGCTAACGCAAGGCGCACGCGCCATCGCCTACAGCTGCGCCCATGCCGGCGACCGGGCGCATCATGCCGAAGGCGAGACCGCTCGCCACTGGCAGGAGCGTTCCGCCTTCCTGACGCCGATCGCCAAGGCCTTCTCCACCGATGTCGGCGTCGATGTCGCTTCACTCGGCGTGCAGGTGCATGGCGGCATGGGCTTCATCGAGGAGACCGGTGCCGCCCGCCTCTTGCGTGACGCCCGCATCGCGCCGATCTACGAAGGCACCAACGGCATCCAGGCCATCGACCTTGTCACCCGCAAGCTGCCGCTGTCGGGCGGCGACCACGTCCGTGGTTTCATCGGTGAATTGAAGGCGATTTCCGCCGATGTCCGCGCCTCCAACCATCCGGCCTTCGGGGAGACGGCCGGCCGGCTGGACGTCGCCATCGCCGATCTGGAAACGGCGACGGACTGGCTGTTGTCGCACCAGAAGGACGGCGATCTTGCCGGAGCGCTGTCCGGCGCCACGGCCTATCTGCGGCTGTTCGGCCTGGTGCTGACCACGGCCTATCTCGCCAAGGGCGGGCTCGCCGCCGTCGACAATGGTGGGACGGAAAACCGCGTGGCGCTTTGCCGTTTCTCGGCGGAGAACCTGCTGGCCGAGACGCTGGCGCTCAAGGACCGGGTGCTGAACGGCGCCGACAGCCTTGCCGCCGCACGCAGCATTCTCGATTGAAAGACGATCCCATGAGCGACACCCACATCCTCGTCGACCGCCCGCAACAAGCGCCCGGCGTGCTGACGATCCGCTTCAACCGGCCGGAAAAGAAGAACGCCATCACCACCGCCATGTACCGGCGCATGGCGGCGGCGGTGGAAGAGGCGGGCGCCGATCCGGCGATCCGCGCCGTGCTGTTCCTCGGCACCGAGGGTTGTTTCTCCGCCGGCAACGACCTCGCCGATTTCCTCGCCTTTGCCGAGACCAATCCGACCGAGCCGCCGGCCGCCTTCGTCTTCCTCAAGGCGCTGGCGCTCTGCGAAAAGCCGGTCGTCTCGGGCGTCGACGGCCTGGCGATCGGCATCGGCACGACGCTGAACCTGCATTGCGACCTGACGTTTGCCTCCGATCGCAGCCTGTTCAAGACGCCGTTCGTCGATCTCGGCCTGGTGCCGGAGGCGGGGTCGAGCCTGCTCGGACCGCAAGCTATGGGCCACCAGCGCGCCTTTGCCCTGCTCGCCGCCAGCGAAGGGTTTTCCGCCGAGGAGGCGCGCGCCGCCGGCATCGTCTGGAAGGTCGTCGCGCCCGACCAAGTCGAGCCACAGGCGCTCGCCGCCGCCGCAAGGCTCGCCTCACGTCCCGCCGAGGCGCTGCGGATCACCCGCGATCTGCTGCGTGGTGACAGGACCGAGCTGCTGGCGCGTATGGACGAAGAGCTTCACCATTTTACCGAACGGCTGAGGAGCGACGAAGCGCGCGCCGCGTTCCAGACCTTTTTGAAGCGTTAGGCCGTTGCGGATTGTCTTGAGCCGACAAACGCCTTATCGCCAAGGACGGAACGGAGAGTTGAGCGATGACGGACGATGAGGCGCAGCGGCTCGCGAACCTGAAAGAAGCGCTCGAATTCGGCCGTTACGTCGGTATCTGCAATGCCATCGAGGCCCTGCGCACGACCATGCCGCCGGATCTGGCGAAAGAAACGCTGGACCGCGCCGCCAGGATTTACGATGAGTGGGACAGATCGCAGATCCTGCTGGCGCTCGCCCGCCATCTACCGGACGAGCTGTTCACCGAAGCGCTTGAACTCGCCGCACGGCTAAGCGATCCGGACATCGGCAATCGCGACCATGTCCTGGTCGCTCTGGCGAAACGGTTTCCCGAAACCCAACATCCGCTTATCGCTGCCGTCGCGCGCCAGACGGAAGGCGCGGATGAGCGGGTTGCCGCATTGACGCGCCTCGTGCCGCTGATGCCCTCTTTGCTGCCGGAAGCCGTCGCCACCGCCAATCTCCCGACCGTCCATGCAACCACGCGGGCCTGGGCCTTCGTGAAATTTGTGCTCCAGGATGCGTCGCTGGCTGCAGAAGCGCTTGCCGCCATTGCCGCCAATCCGGTCGAGACCGAGCGCGCATCGATGCTGACGGGGATCCTCGACAGCATCGACGATCAGCATATTCCTGCCGTCTCTGCCATTCTCGCCAGCGTCCCCACGGCGACGTTTCGCGAGCCGCTGCTCGGAGCACTGAAGAAGCGTTTTCCCGGCGTGCTCTGGTTCCCCTGATCCGCCGTTGGAACAATTCCAGCAAAAGTGCGCAGCGGTTTGCGTATAAACAAAAAGATAGAGTGTTTTCGCGTTTCGGGGAAATGCGGAAATACTCTATTTCTCCAGCGTCGCCACCACTTCCACATGCGACGACCACAGGAACTGATCGATCGGCACAACCCGGGTGATCCTGTAACCACCCTCGACCAGCAAAGCGAGGTCACGGGCCAACGTCAGCGGATTGCAGCTAACGGCGACGAGCTTTTTCACGCTCGACCGCGCCAGTTCCTTCACCTGCGCCTCGGCGCCGGCACGCGGCGGGTCGAAGACGACCGCGTCGTAGACTTTCAGGTCCTGCACTGTCAGCGGCCGGCGGAACAGGTCGCGTTTTTCCGTCGTCACCGGCTTCAGACCCTGCGCGCCGCGGGCGGCAAGATCGAGCGCCTTCAGCGCCTTGTCCTCGGATTCCACCGCGTGTACCCGGCCGATGCGGGCGAGCCTGAGCGAAAACGTGCCAGTACCGGCAAAGAGGTCGGCGATGCGTTTTGCCTTGCCGACTTCGGCCAGCACCAGTTCGGCCATCGCATCCTCAGCCGGCTTCGTCGCCTGAGTAAAGGCGGCAGGCGGCGGGGAAACCTTGACGCCGCCGAAATCCAGCTGCGGCTTCTGCGGCTCGACCAGCGCCTCGCCGTTGATCGAAACGCGGGCGATGCCGCGTTCGGCCAGCACCGCTTCGATCGTCGCGCGCCGCTGTTTGTCGGAAACCGCCTTCAACCCGTCTATGGCGATGTCGAGTCCAGAGAGGGTTTCGAGCACCGTGATGCGGAACGGTTCGGCATTCGCCGCCGCCGCCTTGCCGATGGCTCGGATGGTGCCGAGCCGGGCGACGATGCCCGGCACGGCGATGGGACATTCCTCGATGGCGACGATGTGATGGCTTTCCGCCTGGTTGAAGCCGAGCAGCAGGTCCTTCTCGGTCTTGCGCGCCGCCAATGCCACGCGCCGCCGCTCGCCCGGCCGTGCGGTGACGAGATCGTCGACGGCGGGCGTGAGCCCCTTCGCTTGCAGCGCCTCGATCACGAGGTTGCGCTTGAAGGCGTGGTAGGGGTCATCCTTGAGATGCTGCAGCACGCAGCCGCCGCAGGTGCCGTTGACGCCGTCCGGCCCGAAATGCCGGCAGGCCGGCTCCTGGCGCTCCGGCGAGGCCGTGGCGATCGACATGATCGTGCCGTGGCTCTTGATCCGCGCCACCGCCACCGTTTCTCCGGCCAAGGCAAACGGCACGTAGAGCGGGCCGTCCTGGGTGTGGGCGATGCCGTCGCCCTGGGCGCCGAGCCGGGAGATGGTGACGGTTTCGGTGCTCATGGTTTCGTTCCGGCCAGCAGGAATTCCTTGTTGCCGTCGCCGCCGTCGATGGGAGAGGGGATCAGGCCGAGGCTTTTCCAGCCCATGTCCTCGACGAACCAGCGCTCAAGTTCTGCCGCGACGTCGGGCGCCGTCTCCGGCTCCTTCAGCAGGCCGGCCTTGCTGATCGCGTCGCGCCCGGCCTCGAACTGCGGTTTCACCAGCAGGATCGCCCTGGCGCCCGGCTCGGCAAGCTCCAGCGCCGGGGCGAGCGCCAGTTTCAGCGAGATGAAGGAGACGTCGGAGACGATGAACTCGATCGACCGGTCGTCGATGTCGCCTGGCTCCAGGTAGCGGGCGTTGAGCCCTTCGATGTTGGTCACCTTCTCGTTGGCGAGCAGCCGCGGATGCATCTGGCCATGGCCGACATCGATTGCCGTGACATGGGCCGCGCCGCGCAGCACCAGCACTTCGGTGAAGCCGCCGGTCGAGGCGCCGACGTCGAGACATTCGGCATCCCTGGGGTCGAGGCCGAAATGGTCGAGCGCCGCCACCAGCTTCAGGGCGGCGCGTGAGACGTAGTCCTGGGCCGGATCGTCGATGGTGATGATGACGTCGGGGGCGAAGACCAGGCTCGGCTTGGTCACCACCTTGCCGGCAACGGTGACGGTGCCGCGGGCAATGGCGTCGCGGGCGCGCGAACGGCTGGCCACGAGGTTGCGGGAGACCAGGAGCTGGTCCAGGCGCTGGGGTTCTGATGAGGTCGACATGCGCCGTCAATGACGGCCAAACGCCGTTCTGGCAAGCCTTTTGTTGCGGCGCATCAGCCGTCGCGACAGTCGGCAGGCCATGCCTGGCCGGCGAAAGCGGGTGCTGGGAAGAATTCCTGCTCTCGGACAACCCCTGGTGGCGGCGGGGACGCGCCGGCGCTCCGAGTTCGCGCTGCGTCGATCTGCATCGCTGAAATGTTGGGAATCGCGACGGTTTTCAACGCAATCTTAACAGCTGCGCCCTCTTTTGGGATCTGGAGGAGCCGACCCATTCGAATCGAACAGAGCGAAACCCATGTCTCTTAGAAATCTCTCTCTCAACAAGAAGTTGATTGGTACTTTTGCCGCACTGATGTCGGTTTGTCTTTTCGCGTCCGCAGGCGTCTATTGGCAGGCTGCCGCTTCCCGGGAAGCGTCCCGGCAACAATATGAGGCCCAGGGCATCCTCGGACATGTCGATAATGCGCTCGAGGCGATGCTGGAACAGGCCGTCAATCAGCGCGGTTACCTGCTGTTCAAGAGCGACAGCACCTATAATGACGTTTTCGCCAATCGCGACAAGATGATCGCCGCGCTGGATGCCGCAAAGGCGGCCGCGGCCGATCGGCCGGAGATGCTGGAATCGCTCGTTGCGATGCGCCAGGCTGCCGACGTTTTCCACAAGGAACTGACCGAACCGCAGCTGGAAGCCCGCAAGACGACCGACATGCCGGTCGAAGAGGTCGCCAATCTCAACCGCGACAAGTCGCGCGGCCAGCTCGACCGCTTCCGCGAGGCTGCGGCCAAGATCAAGCAGCAGTCGCTCGAATACAGCAACGGCCTGGTCGAGGTGCAGAAGGCCGCATTCCGCGACCTGCTGCTGGCGCTGCTCGTCGGCGGTGCTCTGGCCGGCGCCATTGCCGTTCTCCTCGTCTGGGCGCTGTCGCGCGCCATCGTCACGCCGATCGTCGGCATGACGGACGCCATGACCCGCCTTGCCGGCGGCGACAATTCGATCGACGTGCCGGCGCTGGACCGCGGCGATGAAGTCGGCAGCATGGCCAAGGCCGTCGCCGTCTTCAAGGACGCGGCGATCGAAAAGATCCGGCTCTCCAAGGATGCCGATGCCATGCGCAGCTCCGCCGAACGCGAGCGCCAGGCAAACGACGAGCAGAAGGCACGCGAGACCGGCGAGATCGAGTTCGCCATCGACGCTCTCGCCAAGGGCCTGTCGAGCCTCGCCAGCGGCGACGTCGCCTCGCGGCTCGAAACGCCGTTTGCCGGCCGCCTGGAGCGTCTGCGCGTCGATTTCAACGGTGCGGTCGAGAAGCTGCAGTCGGTATTGCGTTCGGTCGGCCAGAATGCCACCGCGATCAACTCCGGCGCCAACGAAGTGCGCGCCGCTGCCGACGACCTGGCGCGGCGTACCGAGCAGCAGGCCGCTTCCGTCGAAGAGACCGCAGCGGCGCTGGAGCAGGTGACGACCACCGTCAAGGATACCGCCCGCGGCGCCGAAGAGGCCGGCCGCCTCGTCGAGCGCACCCGCGCCGGCGCCGAGCGGTCGGGCGAGATCGTCCGCAATGCGGTGTCGGCGATGCATGAAATCGAAAAGTCCTCGGGCGAGATTTCCAACATCATCGGCGTCATCGACGAAATCGCCTTCCAGACCAACCTGCTGGCGCTGAATGCCGGCGTCGAGGCCGCCCGCGCCGGTGAGGCCGGCAAGGGTTTTGCCGTCGTCGCCCAGGAAGTGCGCGAGCTGGCCCAGCGTTCTGCCAAGGCCGCGAAGGAGATCAAGGCGTTGATCACCGCCTCCAGCCAGCATGTCGGAAACGGCGTCTCGCTCGTCGGCGAGACCGGCAAGGCGCTGGAAGCGATCGTGGCCGAGGTGGCCGAGATCAACACCCATGTCAGCGCCATCGTCGTCGCCGCCCGCGAACAGTCGACCGGCCTGCAGGAGATCAACACCTCCGTCAACGCCATGGACCAGGGCACGCAGCAGAACGCCGCCATGGTCGAGCAGCAGACGGCGGCAAGCCATTCGCTGGCCCGCGAAGCCCATGCGCTGGACGAGTTGCTGGCGCAGTTCAACCTTGGCCATTCCATGCTGTCGGCGTCGCGCCCGGTTGCCGCCTCCGCCAACGCCCGGCCGGTGGCGTCGGCACCGCGCGACATGCGCTCCACCGTCGCCCGCGCCTTTGCTTCGCGGGGCAATGCCGCGGTGAAGGAAGAGTGGTCGGAATTCTGAGCCAAAAGGCACCCATGAAAAAAGGCAGGCTGGTATCGTCCGGCCTGCCTTTTCATTTTTCGGGGCCTGGCGGAAGTTTGCCTGCAACGACAAAGGCCGCCGGGATCACCGGCGGCCTTTGTCTTTGTAGTCTGGGATTGTCCGTCGTTACAGCCAGATGATCCGGCCCCTGTATTTCATGATGCTCGGTTTCAGAAGTTCGGCCCAGTCGGCGGCTTCGTCCTTTTGCGCCGCCGTCTGCGCCGCGCCCGTCACGTCGTAGCTGCTGCGCAGCTCGGGCAGCCTGGTCTGCAGCCGGGCGATCATCGCCGCTTCGAGCTGGCGATCATATTGCGGGGTGTCGTCGGCGGCTGCCGAAAATGCCGTGGCCGCGAGCAATCCTCCCGCCAGCAGGATCTTGGTAAGCATGGTTCTGTCCCTGTCATTCTTGTTTGTTTTGATGCTTAGAACCTTAGCAAGGAGACATTCAAAAACCGCCAAGGAAGATGGTTACACGCCAGCCAACGGCCATGGTTTCGCGAAGGTTTCCAAAGGCGTCGAGGGCCGTGTTGCCGACTTTCTTTGGGCGCATTGCGCCTTGCCGCCGCAGCTGTGCCGCCGGTCGCTTGCACCGGGGCGAGGGCTTGTCTAACGCTTGTGCCAGCCGGGGGCGGAGACTGCCGCCCGACCTTTCCTCGAACCGGGACTTGCGACGATGATGACCAGACTTTCGGCGGCGCCCATCACCTGCCTCTTGACCGCCTGCCTGCTTGCCGCGCCGGCGCTCGCCAACGACACCATGGCCGAACTGAAGACCGGCGGCATCACCTATGTCGAGACGCTTGATGTCACCATGGAGGAGGAGGACCTGTTCATCTCGCCGGCCGAGGTGCGGGTGAACTATGTCTTCGCCAACGATACCGATCGCGACATCCACACCGTCGTCGCCTTCCCGATGCCGGAGGTCACCGGCGGGCCGGAGCAGAACATCGCCGTCTACGACCCGAACTCCGACAACATGCTGGGCTTCACCGTCAGCCAGGACGGCAAGTCGATCACGCCGCAATTGCAGCAGCGCGCCACTGCCAACGGCGTCGACATCACCGGCGACCTCATCGCTCACAAGATCCCGCTGCTGCCGCTGAGCGAGGCCACCAACAAGGCGCTGAACGCCTTGGCCGACGACGTGCGCCAGGATTTCTTCGACCGCGGCATTGCCATGGATTCGAGCTACGATGGCGGCGAGGGCATGCAGCGCGATACCTCGGCGCTGTGGACGATGAGTTCGGTCTACTGGTGGCGCACGACGTTCCCGGCGCATTCGAGGATCAAGGTCGCCCACACCTACAAGCCGAGCGTCGGCGGCACGGTGGCGACCACCTATCTCGACGAAAACAACGAGGGCAAGGGCGAGCGCTACGAGGAATATGTCAAGCGCTTCTGCATCGACGACGCCATGGTCAAGATCGCCAGGCAGTCGAACGAGGCGATGGCGAGCGGCAAGCCCTACTTCATGGAAAACTGGATTTCCTACGTGCTGAAGACCGGCGCCAACTGGGGCGGCACCATCAAGAAGTTCAAGCTGACCGTCGACAAGGGCAGGCCGGAAAACTACGTCAGCTTCTGCGGCACCGGCGTCAAGAAGGTTGGCCCGACCAGCTTCGAGATGACCGCCGAGGATTTTTTCCCGGAAAAGGATCTCGATATCCTGCTCCTGGCGAAGGTGGACAACACCCTGCAGCCGTAAGGGCTTGGATCAGCCGTCCCCTTCTCCCCGGCGGGGAGAAGGTGGCCCGAAGGGTCGGATGAGGGGGCGACGCGCGGCAGGACTTCCCCTTGGGGCAGCCCCCTCATCCCCCTGCGTCTTTCGGACCCTTCTCCCCGCCGGGGAGAAGGGGATATGCCGCGCCGTTCTCCCATCTCTATGAGAGCACGTGCTCACGCACGCGGATTACCCCGCGGCGCCAACCTCGACCTGCTTCTGCCCGAGACCCGGGACCCCCGGGGAGACGGGGCGGGCGGGGTCGGGCCCCGCCTTGGCGTACAGGGCTTCGGGTTTGGCCTGTCCCACCCAGTTGTCCGGCAGCACAAGCGGCCGGATCCTCAGCCCGTTGTCGAGCAGCCCTTCGGTGGCGAGCAACTGCATCACCTGCGCGCCGAAACCGCCGATCGAGCCTTCCTCCACCGTCACCAGCACCTGGTGATGGCGGGCGAGCTGGCGGATGAGATCGGCATCCAGCGGCTTGGCAAAGCGCGCGTCGGCGACGGTGGTGGAAAGGCCGGCAGCATCGAGGTCCTCGGCCGCCAGCAGACATTCCGCCAGCCGGGTGCCGAAGGAGAGCAGGGCGACCGTCGTACCCTGCTTCATCACCCGGCCCTTGCCGATTTCGAGGATTTCGCCACGCACCGGCATCTCGACGCCGACGCCCTCGCCGCGCGGGTAGCGGAAGGAGATCGGGCCTTCGTCATAGGCGGCCGCGGTGCGCACCATGTGTTTCAGCTCCGCCTCGTCGGCCGCCGCCATGACGACGAAACCGGGCAGGGAGGCGAGGAAGGTGGTGTCGAAGGAGCCGGCATGCGTCGGCCCGTCGGCGCCGACGAAACCGGCGCGGTCGATGGGGAAACGCACCGGCAGACCCTGGATCGCCACATCGTGCACCACCTGGTCATAGGCGCGCTGCAGGAAGGTGGAGTAAAGCGCCGCAAACGGCTTGTAGCCTTCGGCGGCCAGGCCGGCGGCAAAAGTCACCGCATGCTGCTCGGCGATGCCGACGTCGAAGCAGCGGGCGGGAAACAGCTCGGCCAGCTTGTCCAGCCCGGTGCCGGAGGGCATGGCGGCGGTGACGCCGATGATCTTTTCGTCATGGCGGGCTTCCTCGACCAGCGCCTCGGCGAAGACGGAGGTATAGGCGGGCGCATTCGGCTTGGCCTTCGCCTGCGCGCCGGTGATGACGTCGAACTTGTTGACGCCGTGATATTTGTCGGCGGCTGCTTCCGCCGGCGCATATCCCTTGCCCTTCTGGGTGACGACATGGATCAGCACCGGCCCCTGCTGGTGGTCGCGCACGTTGCGCAGCACCGGCAGCAGGTGGTCGAAGGAATGGCCGTCGATCGGGCCGATGTGGTAAAAACCCATCTCCTCGAACATGGTGCCGCCGGTGACGTAACCGCGGGCGTGCTCGACGGCGCGGGTGATCGCCCGGTCGATGTTCTTGCCGAGATAGGCCGTCATCTTCTTGCCGAGTTCGCGAAAGCCCATATAGGTCCGGCCGGAGGCGAGGCGGGCGAGATAGGCGCTCATCGCGCCCGTCGGCGGCGCGATCGACATGTCGTTGTCGTTGAGGATGACGATCAGCCGGGCATCCAGCGCGCCGGCATTGTTCAGCGCCTCATAGGCCATGCCCGCCGACATGGCGCCGTCGCCGATGACGGCGATGACGCGGCGGTCGG
>Ga0066256_1001590_pt1 | contig 30304 bp, 25 predicted proteins | sample ThiBio_1000_biof_FD_87107 | JGI IMG/M metagenome (GOLD analysis project Ga0066256, IMG submission 87107) | Wastewater bioreactor microbial communities from Cape Town, South Africa - Thiocy_expt_1000_biof (version 2) | ecosystem: Engineered > Bioreactor > Thiocyanate-remediating >... | reverse complement strand
GGGAAATCCCCGCCGCCGTGGTGCCGCGGGGCGGGCCCGGGAGACTTTGCGCCCCCGCCTCCAGAACATCGGCGAGGCCGATTTCCGTAGTCATTTCAGCGAGTTTCGCATGGTCCAGATCCTTTGCGAGACGCCCCCAGGCCACCTTGCGAAGCTCGATCGGGCACATCACGGAATCGATGCCTAAAAGGCACACTCCGCGCAAAATGAAAGGCGCGACCGAGGACGGCAGGTCCATACCGGCGGCGAGGCCGCAGGCAGCGATGGCGCCGCCATACTTCGTCATCGACAAAAGATTCGCCAGCGTGGTCGAGCCGACGGTATCGACACCGCCCGCCCAGCGCTCCTTGGCCAGCGGCTTCGCTGGGCCGGACAGCTCGTTGCGATCGATGATCTCCGAAGCGCCGAGGTCGCGCAGGTAGCCGGCTTCCGCCGCGCGGCCGGTCGAGGCGATCACATGGAAACCGAGTTTCGAGAGCAGCGCGACCGCGACCGAACCGACGCCGCCCGCGGCGCCCGTGACGACCACAGGGCCGTCCTTCGGCGTAACGCCATGCTTTTCCAGCGCCAGCACCGACAGCATCGCGGTGAAGCCCGCGGTGCCGATCGCCATCGCCTGCCGCGCGCTCATGCCCTCAGGCAGGCGCACCAGCCAGTCGCCCTTCACCCGCGCCTTCTCAGCGTAGGCACCGAGATGGGTTTCGCCGAGGCCCCAGCCGGTGGAGACCACCTTGTCGCCCGGCTTCCAGCCCGCATGCGACGATTCCACGACCGTGCCCGCGAAATCGATCCCCGCGATCATCGGAAAGCGGCGCACCACCGGCGACTTGCCGGTGACCGCAAGCCCGTCCTTGTAGTTCACCGTGGACCATTCGACCGCGACGGTGACGTCGCCGTCCATCAGTTCGGCCTCGTCGAACTGCGTCAGCGCAGCCGTGGTGCCTTTTTCCGCCTTGTCGATCCTGATTGCCTTGAACGTTGCCAAACCCGGTCTCCCTGTTCTTGTACGTCTTGAATCCGTTCTGATGCCCGCACCATAGCGCACGGCGCGCGCATCGCAACGCGCAGGGCGCAATGCATTTTTCCGATGTCAAAGGTGCAAGCGAGGGGGTGCCGGGACGACTACGAGCTTTTGTTCAAACAACAGCTACTTCCCGCCAGCCATTTCGGCCGAGCTTTTCGCCGCTTCAGCGAGCTTGGCGGAAATTTTCGCGGTCTCTTCAGCGCTGCCCCAGCTCGGCGCATCCTTGCCGTCACCCCAGGCGCGGGGACGATAGAAGGTGTGCACGCCGTACCTGTACATCTTCTTCATCTCGTTGACCCACGACGGGCGCACCCAGTAGGCGTGATAGTGCGTGGACTTGCCGACTTCCGGCAGCCACAGCTTGCCGTCGAGCGAAGCCTTCGCGATCTTCTTGGCGCGCTCCCACATGTCGGGCTCGCGCACCACGTCCGCGACATTGTCGCACGCGAAGGTGAACTGGCAGGCCAGATGGCGGTGCTTGTTCTGATAGACCACACCGCACACCGTGGTCGGATAGTAACCGGAGAACGCGCGGTTCAGCACCACCTGCGCCACGGCGATCTGGCCGCGCACGGCTTCGCCGCGCGCCTCGAAATAAATCGCATCGGTCAGGCAGCGCTCGGCCTTGGCGCGCGACTTGTCGTCGAGGCCGAGGCGCTCGGCGGGAGTCCGCGGCCGCTGGCCCTGCGTGTTGACTTCGCCCTTGCTCGCGACGCTTTCACCGCCGTTCGACGGGTCCGCAGGCGCGACCGACAGCGCGGCCGGCTTCTTCATGTCGGGATCGACACCCGGCACGATAACGATGGGCTCTTCGCCCGGCTGCCAGCGTTCAAGCGATCCGATCGGAAGACCGAGCGAGGTGTTGCCGAAAAACGGCGTCGAACTCTGGAACGAAAAGCTGTCGCCGCCGGACGCCGCTGCAGCGTCGTCGCTCTCCGGCGCCGCATTCAGCGGATGGCCGGCGGGAAGATTCTGAAGCGAGGCCGCCTCGTATTGCTCCAGGTGCGGCGCATGGAGCGCGGCTTCAAGCTCGGCATCGAGCGGCGCGGCAGAATCCGCAGCGGGCGCGGCTTCCGCGGTCTTTGCGCCGAAGACCGACGCATTGGACTCCGGCTGTTCCGGCGCGGGTTGCGGCATCGCCTGCGGCGCAGCGGCTTCCGGCGCGCGCAGCGGCAGGCGGTCGCCCTTGGAGGCGCGCATGACCTTGGGGAAATCCGATTTCTGATACGGACGCAGCACTGGACCCAGCGGATCGCCGCTGATGGAACCCGTGACGTCGATGCCCTGACTTTCGAGGCTGGCGAGGCGATAGGATGCCGTCTCAAGCGTGCGCGTGCCCATCGGGCGCGGCAGATTGAACGAGGCGACCTGAAGCGTGCGGCGCGCGGAGGAGAACAGGAATTCCTGCCAGCGCTCGGCGACGCCCGGCTGGCGCGCCAGCAGCGAGGCGAGATCCTGATAGCCGATTTCGGTCGGGCTCACTGTCATCAGACAGAGAACAAAGCCGAAGGGCGCGAACCGCGCGCCCTTCGACCCGTTACGCAACACAAACATCGAACGCTCACGCAACTATACGCTTGTACACACGCGACCGAACCGCACATTCGGTGCAATTCGATCGATTTCGTTGTTATCGAATTAAAGTTGCCGCGGAGTTAATCGGCGCGGCACGCGCGCCACACGCAAGCGCGCGTGAAACTCCGCGCGATCACATCAAAACCCTTGGTAAACAGTGCGTCCAGCAAGGTGGTAAAGATCGCGTCAATGAAAATGGTGAATGCGAAATGGTGAGAGTTCCAGTTCCGCACTCCATTCAGCCGTCATTGCGAGCGAAGCGAAGCAATCCACTCTTAGAAAAAGCTGGATTGCTTCGTCGCCATAGCGCGTCAAAGACGCGCGTGAACGCGCTAATGGCTCCTCACAATGACGATTACCAGGTCTCCGAAACGCAAATGCCGCCTCCTTTCGGAGGCGGCATTTGATGTCTTGATACAACTCCAGCTTACGCCTGGCTGGCGACGGTCTTGCCGAGGGCGGCCTGCGCGGCGGCAAGGCGCGCGATCGGCACGCGATAGGGCGAGCACGACACGTAATCGAGACCGACATCGTGACAGAACGCCACCGATGCAGGGTCGCCGCCGTGTTCGCCGCAAATGCCCATCTTGAGATTGGCGCGGGTCTTGCGGCCGCGCTGCACACCGATCTTCACCAGTTCGCCGACGCCGTCGCGATCCACCGAAATGAACGGATCGATATCGAGGATACCGCGCGTCACATAAGTGCCGAGGAAGCTCGCGGCATCGTCGCGGCTGATGCCGTAGGTCGTCTGCGTCAGGTCGTTGGTGCCGAACGAGAAGAATTCGGCGGTCTGCGCGATCTCGCCGGCCATCAGGCAGGCGCGCGGCAGTTCGATCATGGTGCCGGTCTGATAGACCAGCTTCGCGCCGGTATCCTTCATCACCGACTGCGCCATGGCATCGATCCGCGCCTTGACGATATCGAACTCCGCCTTGGTCGCGATCAGCGGCACCATCACCTCGAGTCCGACCGGCTTGCCGCTGCGCTTGCCCGCTTCGACGGCGGCTTCGAAGATCGCGCGTGCCTGCATCTCGGCGATTTCCGGATAGGCGATCGCCAGACGGCAGCCGCGGAAGCCGAGCATCGGATTGAACTCCGACAGTTCGCGCACGCGGTCCGCGAGCCTGCGCGGATCGGCATTCATGGCCCGCGCCACTTCCTCGATCTCGCCCTGCGTGTGCGGCAGGAATTCATGCAGCGGCGGATCGAGCAGGCGGATGGTGACCGGCAGGCCCTTCATGATCTCGAACAGATCGACGAAATCGGCGCGCTGCATCGGCAGCAGCTTGGCCAGCGCCGCGCGGCGCGCACCCTCGTCTTCCGCGAGGATCATCTCGCGCACCGTGCGGATGCGCGTTTCCTCGAAGAACATGTGCTCGGTGCGGCACAGGCCGATGCCCTCGGTGCCGAACTTGAGCGCGGTGCGCGCATCCGCCGGCGTATCGGCGTTGGTGCGCACCTTCAGCTTGCGGATCTGGTCGGCCCAGCCCATCAGCGTGTTGAAATCGCCGGACAGTTCCGGCTCGATCATCGGCATGCGGCCCGCGAGCACCTGCCCCATCGCGCCGTCGATGGTGATGACGTCGCCCGCCTTGAAGCTGCGGTTGCCGATGCTCATCATGCCGCGTCCGTAATCGACGCGAATGGTGCCGCAGCCGGAGACGCAGGGCTTGCCCATGCCGCGCGCGACCACCGCCGCGTGGGAGGTCATGCCGCCGCGCGTGGTGAGAATGCCTTCGGCGGCGTGCATGCCGTGAATGTCTTCCGGCGAGGTTTCGATGCGCACCAGAATGACCTTGCGGCCATCCGCCTGAAGCTTCGCGGCTTCATCCGACGAGAACACGATTTCACCCGCAGCCGCGCCCGGCGATGCCGGCAGGCCGGTGGCGATGACGTCGCGCTTGGCGACCGGATCGATGGTCGGATGCAGCAGTTGATCCAGCGACGCCGGATCGATGCGCATGATCGCATCCTTCTTGGTGATCAGGCCTTCGTTGGCGAGATCGACCGCGATGCGCAGCGCGGCTTTCGCGGTACGCTTGCCGTTGCGGGTCTGCAGCATCCACAGCTTGCCCTGCTCGACCGTGAACTCCATGTCCTGCATGTCGCGGTAGTGCTTTTCGAGCAGCGTGTAGATGCGCGTCAGTTCCTTGAACGCATCCGGCATCGCGACTTCCATCGACGCCTTGTCGGAGCCGGATTCCTTGCGCGCATGCTCGGTGATGTCCTGCGGCGTGCGAATACCCGCCACCACGTCCTCACCCTGCGCGTTGATCAGGAATTCGCCGTACAGCCGCTTCTCGCCGGTGGACGGATTGCGCGTGAAGGCGACGCCGGTGGCCGAGGTCTCGCCCATATTGCCGAACACCATGGACTGGATGTTGACGGCGGTGCCCCAGGATTCGGGAATGTCGTGCAGCCGGCGATAGGTCACCGCGCGCGCATTCATCCATGAGGAGAACACCGCGCCGATGGCGCCCCAGAGCTGCTCGTGCGGGTCCTGCGGGAAGTCGTTGCCGGTCTCGCGGGCGACGGCCTCCTTGTAGCGGCCGACCAGATCGACCCAGTCGTCGGCGTTCAGTTCGGTGTCGAGCGAGTAGCCCTTGCTGTCCTTGTAGGTATCGAGGATGTCCTCGAAGTGATGATGCTCGAAGCCGAGCACCACGTCCGAATACATGGTGATGAAACGGCGGTAGCTGTCATAGGCGAACCTGCGATCGCCCGAGAGCTTCGCCAGCGCTTCCACCGTCGTGTCATTGAGGCCGAGATTGAGGACGGTGTCCATCATGCCGGGCATCGACGCGCGGCCGCCGGAGCGCACGGAGACCAGCAGCGGATTCTTCGAATCGCCGAATGTCTTGCCGGCAATCTTTCCGACGCTGTCGAGCGCCTTCTCGACCTGCGCCTTCAATTCCTTCGGATAGGTCTTCTCGTTGGCGTAGAAATAAGTGCAGACCGAGGTCGGGATCGTGAAGCCCGGAGGCACCGGCAGGCCGAGGTTCGCCATCTCGGCGAGGTTCGCGCCCTTGCCGCCGAGCAGATTGCGCATGTCCGCCTGCCCTTCGGCGCGTCCATCGCCGAAGGTGTAGACCCACTTGCCGGCCTTGATACCGGCGGCCTTGATACCGGCGGCTTTGGCGGGCGCGGTCTTCTTCGCAGCCGCCTTCACCGGCGGCTTGCGCGCCGCAGACGAAACAGCCGGCTTCGCTTTCGCGGCCGGCTTGGACGTCACAGCTTTCTTGGCTGACTTGGGGGCGGACTTCGCCACCACATTTTTGGTAGCGGGTTTCTTCGCGGCGGATTTCTTCGATGAGGCTTTGGCCATGGGCTTCCAGACGCTGCAAGAGGAAAAAGAGCAGCGGCGTTACACCACGGTTGCGCTGCGGCACGCAAGCGCCGTCCCGCCGATATTCGCGTTTTTGGTCACGAACCATGTCAGATTGTTGCAGTTTGTGGCAATTTCGCAGACGGAGCACCGAATCTGTAACAATCGGATATATTCCGTTACTTAATGATCCCCAGCCCGATGATGCCCACCAGGATCAGATAGATCGCCACGATGAAGTTCAGCAGCCGCGGCATGATGAGAATCAGCACGCCGGCAATGAGGGCGACGATCGGCTGAAGGTGGGTGCTGAGAGTCATCTGGTTTCTCCGGCAGGGATGAAAGCAACGGGACAAAGAACGATTACGATTCGCGGGAATTGTATCGCCATCGGATACGCGACGATAGCAACGGCGCACGCCGCTCTCCGGTTCCGCCCGCGCATGAAAATGCCGCAATGAAACCACGCATCGTGCAGGAACGACCCGCAGCGCGATGAATTGTCAGGGCTGGTCGATCGGCAACCGCCGGTTTCCTGATCGTGATCGATGCACGGCACTGATCATGATCGCGTTCATCAAGGAGAAAGCCATGCGTAACCCCATCCTCGCAGCCGCGCTGCTGTCGACGGCCGTCGCAATGCCGCTCGCGGCGCACGCCCAGCAACGTGTCATCGTGGAAGAAGGCGTGACCACAGGTCTCGCCGGGCCGGGCGTCGGCATCATCAGCGATGACGAACGCCCACGCTTCCGTCAGTACATCGTCGAGGAACGCGTTCCGTCCTACAGCGTCGACGCGCCAGTCCGCGTCGGCACGGTGCTGCCGGAAAGCGGCGTGACCTATTACGACGTGCCGCAGCAATACGGCGCCACCAGCTATCGCTACACCGTGGTCAACGACCGGCCGATCCTGGTCGAGCCGCGCACGCGTCGTGTGATGCAGGTGATCGACTAGCACTTTGCGCGATCTTCGTTTGCGCGAAGTGGTTCTTCCCCCTCCCCGCTCCGAGCGCAAGCGAAGAGCCCCGCCCGGATCGCCGGGCGGGGCTTTCTAATGCGCAGGTGATCGGCTTACGATCCCTGCAGGATCGAGAGGATGTTGCTGGTGGCCTTGTAGCTCTGCACCATGCTGTCGCGGAACGCCGTGGTCCAGCCCGACGCCTGACGCTCCTCATCGCTCATGGCCGAATAGCTTTGCAGGATGCCGAGACTGAGCTGCGAGGGATCGCCGCTCTGCTGGCTTTGCTGAAGCGAACTGAGGATGCTGGCGCGCGTGCGCGAATCCAGTTCCTTCTTCGCCGCGTAGCTCTCCAGATTGGAGAACTTCTGATCCTGGTTGAGCGCGATCGCGGACAGCGAGCGATTGTCGATGCCGGAGAAATCGACAAGCTGCCCGGTCTTGCGGCCAGGATCGAACACCAGCTCCTTGTTCTTCGACGCGGCGTCGGCGGCCTGCGCATCGAGCGTCGCGCGCGCCCCGGTCGCGACATCGCTGAAGCTTTCGGTCGATGTGGTCGGCCCCGAGCCGTCCGGATATTTGACGAAGTAGGCCGCGACCGGATCGCCCGAAATGCCGGACGGCGCGGTGTCCGGCTTTTGCTGCGCGGCCTGGAAGCCCTTCAGCACCGCGGCGCGCTGTGCGGCCCATGCCGACGTGGCCTTCTCCTCGGGGCTGGCGCCGTCGAGATAGTCCAGCGCCGCCTTGTAGACCACGGTGTAGTTCTTGGTCATCGAGGTGGCGGCGGCTGCGGGCTTGAGCGCGGCGTTGAAGCGATTGCTCAGTTCTGTGGCCGCGACGTTCTGTTCATCCGGCGTGAACGTGCCGCCGTTGTTGGTGGAGATCGCGAACAGCGAGCGGCGGTCGAACGAGGACAGATCGATAGTCGTGCTGCCGTCGGTTGCCAGCGGACCGGTGACGTTCGATGCGGCATAGAGCTTGTCGAGCGCGGCGCGCGCGGCGCTGGTGACGGTGGTGAAATCCGGCAGGGCCGCATCGCTGGCGAGCTTCGCCTTCGCCGCATCCGACAGGGTGAGATTGGTCGCCGCGTTGGGATCGTAGGAGCTGCTGCCGGTCTCCGCCGCGTTCAGCGCATCCGCCAGCGAGGGCTGCGTCGCCGCCGCGCGGGCATAGGCCGCGCCGTACTGGGCGTAGGGGTTGTACCCGCTAATCGAGGTCATGTCCGGCCCGCCATTCGCTAACGGCTGTTAACGGAAGTTACCGGAACCTTACAGAACAGGGTTAATGAGAGGTTAACAGCGATGAAGCCGTCCCGGCGAATGCCGGGACGACGGAGTTAGCGTCATTGCGAGCCAACGGGTCCGGCTTCGCCGGCCCGATGATAAACTCCGCGAAGCAATCCACCCTTAAGGCAAAGAAGCTGGATTGCTTCGTCGCTCTGCTCCTCGCAATGACGCCTATGTCAGTCCTGAATCTTCGAGAAGTCCGCCACCGCGCGGGTCGCGGCGCGAATTTCGTTCAGCAGCTTGAGGCGGTTTTCACGCACGGCCCTGTCGTCGTCGTTGACCTTCACCTTGTCGAAGAAGGCATCCACCGCCGGCCGCAGTTTGGCCATCGCACTCATGGCCGACGCAAAGTCTTCCTTGGCCACGGCCGCACCCGCTTCCGCCTTCACCTGATCGATAGCGGCGGCGAGCTTTTTCTCTTCATCGAGTTTGAACAGCGACGCATCCGGCGCGCCGTCGAAGGTGCGCTTGTCCTTCTTCTCCTCGATGGCGAGAATGTTCGACGCGCGCTTGGTGCCCGCGAGCAGGTTCTTGCCGTCATCGCTGTCGAGGAATTTGCCCAGCGCCTCGACGCGGCGGACAACCATCAAGAGATCGTCCTGACCTTCGAGCGCAAACACGGCGTCCACCAGATCATGCCGCGCACCCTGATCGCGAAGCTGGACCTTCAGGCGATCCGCGAAGAAGGCGAGAAGATCATTCACCCTAACCCATGACGTAGAGACGGTTTCGTCGCTTAACTCTCTTGCTCTTTCATCTGATAGCTCGTGCGAAATTAAAGAACGAAGGCGCTGAATCTCTCTCTCGTCGAGGTTGGTTTTCTCTAGTTCAGCGATGGCTTTCCGAGCCTGAGCTAAACGAGCGAGGTGCATCCCCGCAATATGCCAGGCAATCTGCGCAAGACTTTGCTTAAGCAGGTTAATGCGCAATCGATTATCAAGAATAATTCTGATAACCCCAAGCGCAGCACGCCGCAGCGCATATGGATCTTTGCTGCCTGTCGGCTTCTCGTCGATAGCCCAAAAGCCTGTAAGAGCGTCGATCTTATCGGCAAGCGCGACCGCAATCGCCACCGGGTCGGTCGGCACGCGATCCGCAGGCCCCTGCGGCTTGTAGTGATCCTCAATCGCGGCAGCGACAGAAGCGTCTTCGCCCTGCGCCAGTGCGTAGTAGCGGCCCATCAAGCCTTGCACTTCGGGGAATTCGCCAACAACTTCCGTGAGCAGGTCCGCTTTAGATAGTTGTGCAGCTCGGCGGACCTGCATGACGTTTGCCCCTATGGATGAGGCGATTCCAGCTCCAAAGTGTTCGATGCGCGCGATGCGTTCGGCTTGCGTGCCCAGCTTTTCGTGGAACACGATCTGGTCGAACTTTTTCAGCAGATCGTCTGCAGACTTGTCTTTCCAGTTCTTCAGATCAGTCTCGTAGAAGAATTTCGCATCCGACAGGCGGGCGCGGATCACGCGCTCGTTGCCCGCGACGATGGCCTTGCCGCCGTCAGTGGCTTCGATGTTCGAGATAAGAATAAATTTGTTGGCGAGCTTGCCGGTCTTCGGATCGCGAACGACGAAGCACTTCTGGTTGTTGCGGATAGTGGCGCGGATCACTTCGTCGGGGATCGACAGGAATTCCGCGTCGAACGAACCCATCAGCACCACCGGCCATTCGACCAGGCCCGCCACTTCATCGAGCAGCACCTGATCCTCGACCAGTTCAAAACCCTGCGCGAAGGCGAGGTTCTTGGCTTCGGTGAGGATGATGTCCTTGCGGCGTTCGGGATCGAGCACAACCTTGGCGGCTTCCAGCTTCGCGACATAATCCTCAAAGCGGCGCACGCTGAATTCAGCGGGCGCCATGAAGCGATGGCCGCGCGTGGTCTGTCCGGCTTCGATGCCTGCGACATCGAACTTGACGATGTCCGGCTCTTCGGTTTCCGGACCGAAGGTCGCGATGATCGAATGCAGCGGGCGCACCCATGTCAGCGCGCCGTTCTTCGCGGAGCGTTCGCCCCAACGCATCTGCTTCGGCCACGGGAAGGTGCGGATGATGAGCGGGATGATCTCCGCGATCACGTCGATGGCGGGGCGGCCCTCTTTCTCCAGAAGCGCGATGTAGAAGTCACCCTTCGGGTCGCGCTGGATCTTCGCTTCATCGAGCGATTTAAGGCCAGCAGCCTTCAGGAAGCCCTGCACGGCGGCGTCCGGCGCGCCGATCTTCGGGCCCTTGCGCTCCTGCTTGAGGTCCGGCTGGCGCTGCGGAATGCCATGCACGGTGAGCGCGAGACGGCGCGGCGTGACGAACGCCTTCGCGCCTTCATAAACAAGGCCTTCGGCCACCAGCTTGTCGGCGACCATCTTGCGCAGGTCATCCGCCGCCTTCGCCTGCATGCGCGCGGGAATTTCTTCGGAGAACAGTTCGAGGAGAAGATCAGGCATCTTACGCCGCCCTTCCCGCTTCGGTGTGGACCCAGGCTTCGCCGCAGGCTTTCGCAAGCTCACGCACGCGCAGGATATAGCTCTGCCGCTCGGTGACCGAGATCACGCCGCGCGCATCGAGCAGGTTGAACACGTGGCTGGCCTTGATGCACTGGTCGTAGGCCGGCAGCGCCATCAGATGGCGCTCCTTCTTTCCATCGGCCCATCCCGCTTCGAGATATTTCTTGCAGGCGCTTTCGGCCATCTTGAACTGCTCGAACAGCATCGCGGTGTCGGAATGCTCGAAGTTGTGCCGCGAATATTCCTGCTCGGCCTGCAAGAACACGTCGCCATAGGTCACCTTGTCGGCGCCCTCGCGGCCGTTGAAGTTGAGATCGTAGACGCGGTCGACGCCCTGCACGTACATCGCGAGGCGCTCGAGGCCGTAGGTGAGTTCGCCCGCGACCGGCGCGCATTCGACGCCCGCCACCTGCTGGAAATAAGTGAACTGCGAGACTTCCATGCCGTCGCACCAGCACTCCCAGCCGAGACCCCACGCGCCCAGCGTCGGACTTTCCCAGTCGTCTTCGACAAAGCGGATGTCATGCAGCGCGGCGTCGACGCCAATCGCCTTCAGTGAATTCAGGTAGAGGTCCTGAATGTCCGGCGGCGACGGCTTCAGGATCACCTGAAACTGATAGTAGTGCTGCAGGCGGTTCGGGTTCTCGCCATAGCGGCCGTCCTTCGGACGGCGCGACGGCTGCACATAAGCGGCATTCCAGCGCTTCGGGCCGAGCGCGCGCAGCGTCGTCGCCGGATGGAACGTGCCCGCGCCCACCTCCATGTCGTAGGGCTGCAGGATGACGCAGCCATAGTCGGCCCAGTAGCGCTGCAGGGTCAGGATCAGGCCCTGAAACGAACGTTCGGGACGCATGTGCGGAGGCAGGGAATCCATCGGAAATCTTTAATGGTTTGGGAGGGGCGATTTTCGCGCGGACCGTATCGGCGCGGCCTTCCGGAATCAAGGCAAGGCCGGGCGATGAGCCGCGATTCTTGCCGGATTCGGCTGAATTTTAGCGGACGGCGGAAGGCCGGTTTAACCGCGGCCGAAGATCGGCCGCCTGCGAGGTACAGGCCTTTCCGTTTGTTAGGAACTGGCCGCTAGCAAGACCGGATTGCAACCAACGGCCGGGCCAACCGGCGGTGCATCCGGCAAGGGCGACAATGATTGCTTTTCAGGTTCTGGTGGCGGCGCTGATCATGGCCGCGCTTTGCGTCATGACCATCAACGACGTGCGCGGGCACGGGTGAGATTATTCGTGCGGTCATCCTTCGAGGCTCGCAAGTGCTCGCACCTCAGGATGACGGCTCAACGTCTTCTTCAAATTTTGCCACCTGAAGGAACGTCATCCTGAGGTGCGAGCCGCCTTTTGCGGCGAGCCTCGAAGGATGACGCACGCTGAAACGGCCTATCCCGGCCGATAGGTCCCGGTGTCGGGATCGCGGCGAAGCTTCGGAATGTCGTTCATCTCGCCGGGAGCTGCCTTGCGCGCTTCATCAAGCTCGCGATTGATCCGCCGGCCTTCGCGCACGGCAAGGCGTACCAGCGCGGCGCCTCCCGCAAGTCCGGCAGCGATCAGGATCAGCGGCGGCATGGTCGGTTCTCCCGCGTTACAATCCGTAGCGCGCCCAGATCGCGCGTTCTTCCAGCGACGAAATCAGATCTTCCGAAAAGCCGATAAAGCCCGGCAGCGCCGCGCCCGCGCCCGGCTTGCGTCCGGCAAGATTTGACAAAAGCCCCGTCGGCGGCGAGATCACCGGCGTCTGCACCTTGTCGCCATAGCGCGCGCGCAGCACCGTGCGCAGATCGCCGATCGCGTCCACGAGGCCCAGCTTCATCGCGCGCTCGCCGGCCCAGTATTCGCCGGTGAACAGATAACCCTCTTCGCCCTTCAGCCGTGCGCCGCGGCTGTCCTTCACCAGTGCGATGAAGGTGTCGTGGATCTCGCGCTGGATCGTCTTCAGCCGCGCCACGTCCTCTGGATTTTCCGGCAGGAACGGATCGAGCTGCGACTTGTTCTCGCCGGACGTATAGACCCTGCGCTCGATGCCGAACTTCTTGATCAGATCGACAAAGCCGAAGGTGCTGCCGACCACGCCGATCGAGCCAACGATGGAAGACGGATCGCAGAAAATCTCGTCGCCCGCGCAGGCGATCATATAGCCGCCGGATGCCGCGACATCCTCGACGAACACCAGCACGCGTACCCGCTTCTCGGCGGCCAGCTGGCGGATACGCTGGTAAATCTGCCGCGACTGCACCGGCGAGCCGCCGGGCGAGTTGATCACCAGCGCCACCGCCTTCGCGCCCTTGGTGGCGAACGCCTTCTCCAGCAGCCGCGATACGCCGGCGAGCGACATCCCGGGCCGCAGCGGCGTCACCGCTCCGATCACGCCGGACAGGCGCACCACGGGCACCACGGCTCCGCCGCGCCAGCGCGCGGGCAACAGCCGCTTCAACCTCTCGCCAAAGTGACTGCCGCTGTCATTCTGGGTCATGAAACGTCCTTCATCTTCACGGTTTATTATTCGCTAACTGACATCAGGAAGCGAAGCGCGTTTGACAAGCGTTTAGCACGGCGTTTGTGCCCAAATTCCGTCTAAATGACTGATCTGACGCGATTTCTTCTCAACGCCCGGTTCTTCGCGGGATCGCGCGACAAGAAAACTGGCAAGAAAACTGGAACGCCCTTTGCTTTGCAGCAACCAAGACGGCTGCAATGGCGCAGCCCCGAAGGTGCAAACATGAAGATCTACCTCTTGATCCTGCTGATGAGCGCTCTCCTGACCGCAATTCACTTCACGCAGGCTCCCGATACGGGCTCCAAGCCGGTATCGCAGTAAGCATCCTGCCCGTCCTCCGGGCAGTCGCTGCCATTTTATGAGTCCGCCAATGGCAGGACCGCCGTCCCGCCGAGGACGGCCTGAACCTTCTGAGGAACATTCCCATCTGCGTCCTGCAGGGCGAAACCGGGATGCAACACCAGCGGTGCCCGCCCGCCCTTCACCGCGCGGATCAGAATCCGGATCGCGACCGCGTCCGGCGCAGGGTGAACGGGCACAACGGCGACGCTTCCGAATCCACGCTCGAGCGCAGCCAGCACCTCGGCCAGTCCGTCGGCCCGCCAGATCAACGTCAGGGAACCACCGCTTTTCAGCACGCGGCGCGCGGCATGAATCCATGCCGTCAGTGTGTCGTCGGTCGCCAGATGAGCGGTCCGCCGCGCCGGATCGGGCGACGCCCTGTGCCGTCCGGCATCATGGAACGGCGGATTCATCAGAACGACATCAGCACTGTCTGGACCCAAGCCGGACGCCGCGAACACGTCCGCGCCCGCAGTGACATCCAAAGCGATGACCTGCGCATCGATGCCGTTGGCGGCGGCATTGGCGCGCGCCAGCGCGGCGAGCGCCGCATCGATTTCGACAAGGGTCAGATCGATACCGGGAACACGATGCGACACGCTCAGTCCCGCCGCGCCGACGCCCGCACCGAACTCCACAACACGCTGGCCGGATTGAACCCGCGTCGCCGACGCCAGCAGGATCGCATCATGTCCCGCGCGATGACCGCGCCTGGGCTGACGCAACCGCAAGCGGCCGCCGAGAAACAGGTCCTCTGTCGTCTCTTCGGAACGATCCTCGGCGGGATCAGGCATTGTCGCGCAACTCGTGGGCGAGTCCGGCCTCGGTAAGAAGGTGGCGCGCGGCCAGATCGTCGTCGTCATGGACCAGAATCCGGCGCGGCAGGACGCCCAGCGATCCGTCCATGATGCTCATGTTACTGTCGAGCACGAGGTGATGGATATTCGCGCCGTCCAGCAAAGCGCCCACCGCGGACACCAGCACCGCGTCGTTGGTTCGGACCAGTTCACGCAAAACCGTTATCTCCCGCTGCGTCAAAAACGGCCCAAAGCGGCCCGTTCGTCGCTCTTGCCGCATCGCACGGCAGTTTCTATTGTGGCCCTGGAGCCTTTCCGGCTTTGATAAAATCAAAGCCCCGGCTCCAGGTTTTTGCTTTAACGCGTTTTCTTCACGCGAACCGGTATCCACTTCGCTTGAAAACGCTTTGAATTCCATCCGGAGACCGGACGTGGCGGTTATTGTACCCTTTGAGAGCCACTCGACGCCATCGATAGATCGGCTGGTCGAGCTTGTTGCGCCCGATATGGAGCGCGTCAACAGCACCATTCTGTCGCGAACCGGCTCGGAAGTCACGATGATCCCGGAAGTCGCCAACCACCTGATCTCGTCGGGCGGCAAGCGGCTGCGCCCGATGCTGACGCTGGCGATGGCGAACCTCACCGGCTACACCGGCGAGGGCCATATCAAGCTCGCCGCCGCTGTCGAATTCATGCACACCGCGACGCTACTGCACGATGACGTGGTGGACGAAAGCGAATTGCGGCGCGGCAAGCTGTCCGCACGCATGCTCTGGGGCAACGAGGCCAGCGTGCTGGTCGGCGACTTCCTGCTCGGTCAGGCCTTCCGCATGATGGTCGAGGTCGGCTCGCTGCGCGCGCTCGACATTCTGTCCTCTGCCGCCGCCACCATCGCCGAGGGCGAAGTGATGCAGCTCGCCGCGGCGAAGAACACCGCGACCACCGAAGACGAATATCTCGCCGTGATCCGTGGCAAGACCGCCGAACTGTTCGCCGCCGCGAGCGAGGTCGGCCCCGTGATCGCCAACCGGCCGAAGGCGGAGCAGACCGCGTCACGCTCGTTCGGCATGAATCTCGGCATCGCCTTCCAGCTTATCGATGACGTGCTGGATTACGGCGGCAAGGCCGCCAAGCTCGGCAAGAATGTCGGCGACGACTTCCGCGAAGGCAAGATCACGCTGCCCGTGGTGCTGGCGTTCCGCCGCGGCAACGATGTGGAGCGTGCGTTCTGGATCCGCACGCTGGAAAAGGGCGAGATCGGCGATGGCGATCTCGATCACGCCATCGGCCTGATGACCAAGCACCGCGCGCTGGAAGACACCATGAGCCGCGCCCAGCATTACGGCGCGATGGCCGTCGACGCGCTGGCGCTGTTCCCGTCATCGCCAATGAAGACCGCGCTCGAGCAGGTCGTGGCGTTCTGTCTGGCGCGGTCTCACTAAATTCGTCATTGCGAGCGAAGCGAAGCAATCCACTCTTTTAGAAAGATGGATTGCTTCGTCGCCATAGCGCGTCGAAGACGCGCGTAAACGCGCTAATGGCTCCTCGCAATGACGGGATTGATACAGGGCTAGCTCAGCACGCCCGCATGCACCCACCACGCTGGATAGGCCTGCGAAATCACCTGCGCGGCGGCACGCGCCTCGGCATCCGTCGTATAAATTCCAAAGCACGTCGCGCCCGAGCCCGACATGCGGGCGAGCCGCACGCCACCGGTCTCACCCAGCGCCGACAGCACATCGCCGATCACCGGCTCGACTTTCAGCGCGGGCTTTTCGAGATCGTTGGTGCCGTGACGAATGGCGTCGATCCATTGATCGAACGACGCGCCATCCCTGGGCCAGCCCAGCGACAGCACGACGTCGCCGACGCCGGCGAGGAATTCACCCTTGGCAAGCCCGAGCGCGGCGAACACATCCTTGGTCGCCACGCCGACGCGCGGATTAACCATCACGCAGGGCATCGGCGGCACATCCAGCATCGCCAAATTTTCGCCGACGCCGGTCATCGTGCAGGCTTTCGAGGCGAGGCAAACCGGAATGTCCGCGCCGGTCTCGCGCGCGACCGTCACGATGCGCTCGTCATCGGCGGCAAGATTGTTCGCGCGCGCCAGCAGCCGCAGCGCCGCCGCCGCGTCGGCAGAGCCGCCGCCGATCCCCGCTGCGACGGGAAGATGCTTGTCCAGCGTGAAATGCCCGAGCGTCAGGCCTGGAATGCGCTCGCCCAGCAGCCTTGCCGCACGCACCACGAGATTGTCCGATGTCTCGCCGCAGTCCGGCGCGCCCGGTCCTTCGGTGGACAGGCTCAGTTCCGCGCCGGGCGTCAGCGTCAGCGTATCGGCGCAGTCCGCGAACACGACGAGGCTTTCAAGATCATGATAGCCGTCGGCGCGGCGGGCGAGCACGCGCAGGGTGAGATTGACCTTGGCGCGCGCGATGTCTGTCAGCAGTGTCATTGGCAATAAACTCTCGCTCGTCATGCCCGGGCATAGCCTGTCGAAGACGGGCGTGAACGCCCTTTTGTCCCGGGCATCCACGCCTGACTGCATGTCCCAAAGACGTGGATGGCCGGGACAAGCCCGGCCATGACGGCAGTGATAAATTGCAAATCATTCAATGGCAATCCGCGCCATGCGGGCGGACGCCACGCCCGGAAGGATTCAACCGCCCTTGCCGTCTTCCTTCTTCTTCTCGGCGGCTGCGGCATTGGACGTATCGTCCGGCAGGCCGTCGCGCAGCTTGGCCTCGATTTTCGGCAGCTCTTCCGGCTCGGGCTTCAGGTCCTTGGCATGCTGCCACTGGAACTTGGCTTCCAGCGTGCGGCCCACGCGCCAGTAGGCGTCGCCGAGATGATCGTTGATGGTCGGGTCTTCCGGCTTGAGATCGATGGCGCGTTCGAGGTTCTTCACCGCATTGTCGTAGTCGGCGATGCGGTAATAGGCCCAGCCCAGCGAATCCACGATGTAGCCGTCGTCGGGGCGCTGCTCGACCGCGCGGCGGATCATCTTCATCGCCTCATCGAGATTGATGCCCTGATCGATCCACGAATAGCCGAGATAGTTCAGAACGTGCGGCTGCTCGGGCTGCATCTCGAGCGCCTTCTTCAGGTCGGTCTCGGCCTTGGCCCACTGCTTCGAGCGCTCGAAGCAGATGCCGCGGAAATAGTAGAGCACCCAGTTCGGCTTGTCGGCGTTGGCCTGCTGGTCGATGCCGCGCGTATAGGTCTCGGCGCAATCGGCGAACTTCTTGCGTGAACGCTCGATGTTGCCGAGCGCCATGATCGCCTCGGCATCCTTCGGGTCCTCGCCGACGACATCCTTCAGGATCTTGATGCCCTCGTCGGTGCGGTCCACCGCATCGAGGTCGGTCGCGAGCTGAATCTGCGCGTTGCGCTTCAGCGGCGAATTGGCCGGAACGCGCTCGTAGATATTGATCGCCATCGCAGGCTTCTTCACGGACTCATAAAGATCCGCGAGCGAAAGCAGCGCCAGCGCATGGTTCGGGTTGAGGTACAGTGCGAGCTGCAGATAGACCAGCGCGAGGTCCTCGCCGCCGCGGCGCGTCAGCGATGCGCCGATGCCATACAGCGCCTCGGCCGCGCCCTGCTGCGGAGTTTCCGCCAGCGGCTGCATCTTCTTGCCGGCCTTGGCTTCGCGAATGCCTTCCACCACCAGCGGATGCCGCGCGAGTTTCTTGTCGAAGGCTTCATAGAGCGCAGCCGCCGCCGCATCATCCTTGTTGCGCGACAACCAGCGCGCATAGGCGTCGGTGACGCGCAAGGCAGAGTCGTCCAGCTTGTAGGCGCGCTCGAACCGCACGCCCGCGTCCTTCTGCTTGTTGGCGAGTTCAAGGATCATGCCGGCATGGAGATCCTTGAAGATCGGATACCATTCAGGGCCCGCGAGCTTGTCGATATTGGAGATCGCGGTCTGCGTGTGGCCCGCGCCATAGCTTGCCCAGGCCGACAGCAGGGTCGCGACCAGATCGGTGATCGGCCCGCGCACCGACTGGTTGATGTTCTGCTGGGCCGCGGCATACTGCTTCTGCTTCAGCGCGCGCACGCCGGCCACCAGCCGGGCGACACGGTTGTTCTTGTCGATGACCAGAAGGCGGTCCGCGAGTTTCACCGCCTCGTCAATGTCGCCATCGGCCAGCGAGGCAATAAACGCGCGGTCGAGAAGTTCGTTGTTCTTCGGATCGGAGCGCAATGCCGCGCGATAGAACGCCGCGGCCGCCGACGCATCGCGATCGACGCTGGCATGGCGCGCGGCAAGATAGCTGCCGGACACCGTGAGGCCGATCAGATCGCGCCCGCTCGGAAACGGAGCCGCCGACTTGGCGTCCTCGCTGGCGCCCGCCCGCGTTTGGGCGCCGAGCGGACCTGCCGAGGCGAGCACCGTGGCGAAGGCAAGCGTGGCAATGGTCACGCGATTGAAACGAACTGAAAACATCACGCTCGCCGGCTCCATCTGATGGGGTCAATGCGCGACCGGTCGATCGGTCAGCGGCACCGGGACAATGGCCCTTTTGCTCGTCATCCGCAAGGATTCGAGGGATGCCGGCCACGGAGCCGAGCTACTGTGGCGCAATCGTGGCGATACGCCCGTCTCGCGCGAACGTGCTTACATCGACTGATAGTTCGGTCCGCCGCCGCCCTCCGGAGGAACCCAGGTGATATTGCCGTTGGGGTCCTTCACGTCGCAGGTTTTACAGTGGACGCAGTTCTGGGCGTTGATCTGGAATCGCGGCGCGGAATTCTCATCGACCCATTCGTAAACGCCCGCCGGACAGTAGCGGTTCGACGGACCGGCATAGACATCATGTTCGGAGGCCTTCTGCAGGTTCATGTCCTTGACCTTGAGATGGATCGGCTGATCCTCCTCATGGTTGGTGTTGGACAGGAACACCGACGACAGCCGGTCGAAGGTCAGCGCGCCGTCGGGCTTCGGCGCGGGACGCGGCTGATGCGCCTTCGCCGGATCGAGCGACTTCGCATCGTTCTTGCCATGCGGCAGCGTCCCGAACAGCGAGAAGCCGAACAGCGTATTGGTCCACATGTCGAGACCGCCGAGCGCGACGCCGATCACGGTGCCGAACTTCGACCACAGCGGCTTGACGTTGCGGACCTTGAACAGGTCCTTGCCGACAGCACTGTCGCGCCACGAATTCTCGTAGTCGACAATCTCGTCATTGGCGCGGCCCGCAGCCAGTGCAGCGGCCACATGCTCGGCGGCCTGCATGCCGGTGCCCATGGCGTTGTGGATGCCCTTGATGCGCGGCACGTTGACGAAGCCTGCGGCGCAGCCGATCAGCGCGCCGCCCTTGAAGGTCAGGCGCGGCACCGACTGATAGCCGCCTTCGGTGATCGCGCGCGCGCCATAGGAAATGCGCTTGCCGCCCTCGAAGACGCTGCGCACCTTCGGATGGGTCTTGAATCGCTGGAGTTCCTCGAACGGCGACAGATACGGATCGTTGTAGTTCAGATGCACGACGAAGCCGACGGCGACGAGATTCTCGTTGTAGTGATAGAGGAATGAGCCACCGCCGGTGGAATTGCCGAGCGGCCAGCCGAACGAATGCTGGATCAGGCCCTTCTTGTGCTTGGCCGGATCGATCTGCCAGATTTCCTTGAGGCCGATGCCGAACTTCGAGGGCTGGCTGTCCTTGTCCAGCGCGAACTTCGCGATGAGCTGCTTGGTCAGCGAGCCGCGCGCGCCTTCGGCGAACAACGTGTACTTGCCGAGCAGTTCCATGCCGCGCGTATAGGACGGCTTGTGCGAACCATCGCGCGCCACGCCCATGTCGCCGGTGGCGATGCCGCGCACTTCACCATTCTCGCCATACAGCACTTCGACGGCGGCGAAGCCCGGATAGATCTCGACGCCGAGCACTTCCGCGCGCGTGCCAAGCCAGCGGCAGACGTCGCCGAGCGAACCGATATAGCAGTGATGATTGTTCATCAGCGGCGGCATTGCGAAGTTCGGCAGCCGGATCGCCGCGCTTTCGGTCGTCCAGTAGAAATGATCGTCCGTCACCTGGGTCTTGAGCGGACAGTCCGGATCGTCACGCCAGTCCGGAATCAGTTTGTCGAGACCCGCGGGATCGATCACCGCGCCCGACATGATGTGCGCGCCGACTTCGGAGCCCTTCTCCACTACGACGACAGAGAGGTCCGGATTGATCTGCTTGAGCCTGATCGCCGCGCTCAGACCCGATGGTCCTGCGCCGACAATCACAACGTCGAATTCCATCGAATCGCGCGGGGGCAGTTCCTCGGTGCTCATGATCTCATCTCGAAATGACGTTTCAGAACGGTTCTAAGCATCGTTCTTCCCGATTTTGGGCGCAAGAACAACCCTGTTTCGCTGCAGCGCGATCCGGCCTAAATTGAAAACCGTGACAACACCCGAGCCCATGCCCACCGCACACGAACTTCTGGCCTTCTATCTGGAGGCCGGAGTCGATTGCGCGTTGTCGGAAACGCCTGTGAATCGGCTGTCCGAAGAGGCCGCACCCGAGGAACGAGCGCCGTCACGGCCTCAACAGTTTCGCACTGCGAACCCGGCTCCCATACCGCCGCTCGCAGAGCCCGCGCCGGCGCCCGATGCCGCCATCACCTCCGCCCGCGAGATCGCACCGAAGGCCGCATCGCTGGAGGAACTGCGCGACCTGCTCGAACGTTTCGACGGCTGCGCGCTGAAATCGACCGCGACGCGGCTGGTGTTCGCCGACGGCAATCCGCAGGCGAAGATCATGTTCATCGGCGAAGCGCCCGGACGCGACGAGGATCTCGAGGGACGGCCGTTCGTCGGCCGCTCCGGAAAGCTGCTCGACCTAATGATGGGCGCGATCGGCCTCGATCGCACCAACGCTTATATCGCCAACATCATTCCATGGCGGCCGCCGGGCAACCGCGATCCCTCACCGCAGGAAACGCAGATCTGTCTGCCTTTCATCCGGCGGCAGATCGAACTGGTGAACCCGGACGTGGTGGTCTGCCTCGGCAAGCCATCGTCGCAGGCGATCCTCAATGTTACCGACGGCATCATGAAAACGCGCGGCCGCTGGTTCGACTATGACACCGGCGCGCGCAAGATCAGGGCGATGGCCACGTTCCATCCGGCCTATCTGCTGCGCCAGCCGATCTACAAGCGGCTGACCTGGCAGGACCTGCGGGCGATCAGGAAAGCCCTGAACGTGGGCACCGCGTCCTGATCTTTTTCACATCGCGTGGACCGCGAAACGCGCATGGCGGCTATATCAATATCCGCCGTAGAATGATTTTCCATTTCCATCCATAAGCGGGAAAGGAATGACCAAACAATAACTCCTGGGTGGAATATGACGGTTCTTACGGCAGACGTTTTTGACGACACACGTGCACGCACGAACGTCAAACGCCTCGCCGCCGCGCAGGCCCTGACCGGCGCCAATGCCGCCGTGATCTTCGCCACAGGCTCCATTGTCGGCGCGACCCTTGCGCCCACCGTCTCGCTCGCCACCCTGCCGCTTTCGGTCTACGTGCTTGGCCTTGCCGCAGGCACCCTTCCGACAGGAATGATCTCGCAGGCGTTCGGACGGCGCATCGCCTTTGTCATCGGCACCGGATGCGGCGCGCTCTGCGGACTGCTGGCGGCGTTCGCGATCTACCGGGGTTCGTTCGCCCTGTTCTGTTGCGCGACATTTCTCGGCGGCCTTTATGGCGCGGTGTCGCAATCCTATCGCTTCGCCGCGACCGACAGCGCCAGTCCCGAATACAGGCCCAAGGCGTTGTCCTGGGTGATGGCGGGCGGCGTGTTCGCCGGGCTGCTCGGTCCGCAGCTTGTGCAATGGACCATGAATCTCTGGTCGCCCTATTTGTTTGCGGTGAGCTTCCTGGTGCAGACCGCCGTGGCCTGGTGGCGATGGCAGTGCTTGCCGGCGTCGATGCGCCGAAGCCCGTTCAAGCGGACCTCGCAGCCGGGCGGCCGCTGTTGGAAATCGCGCGGCAGCCGCGCTTCATCGCCGCCGCCATCTGCGGCGCGGTGTCCTACACCGGCATGAATTTCCTGATGACGTCAGCGCCGCTGGCGATGAAGTTCTGCGGACTGACCATCAGCGATTCCAATTTCGGCATTCAGTGGCACATCGTCGCGATGTACGGGCCGAGTTTCTTCACCGGTTCGCTGATCGCGCGTTTCGGCGCGGCGAGGATCACCGCCGTCGGACTCATTCTGGAGGGCATCGCCGCGGCGATCGGCGTGTCCGGAATCACCGCGATGCACTTCTGGAGCGTGCTGATTATGGTCGGGCTCGGCTGGAACTTCTCTTTCGTCGGCGCTTCGACTCTGATCGTCGAAACCCACCGGCCACAGGAGCGCAACAAGGTTCAGGCGCTGAATGACTTCATCGTCTTCGGCCTGATGGCGGTCGGCTCCTTCTCATCGGGACAGATGCTCGCCAACCACGGCTGGGCGATGGTCAACATCGCGCTGCTGCCTGCTCTTGCCATCGCGCTGCTGGCGCTCACAGCGTCATCCGCGATGCGCCCGCGCCCCGCCTACCCGCCCGCGATTTTCCCCGCAAACAGGACCGCCAGCAGCATCACCGCGGGTTTGGCTTCCGAAAAGCGCCCGGCGAGGATCTTCACCACCGCATAGGTGATGAAGCCCAGGCCGATGCCGGTCGCGATCGAATAGGTCAGCGGCATGGCGATGGCGGTCACCACAGCAGGCGCGTATTCGGTGACGTCATCCCACGCCATGTCGGCGAAACCGCGCGCCATCACGCAAGCGACGTAAAGCAATGCCGCTGACGATGCATAAGCGGGCACCATTCCGGCCAACGGCGCGAAGAACAACGCAAGCAGAAAGAACAGCGCAACGAACACCGATGTCAGTCCGGTGCGGCCGCCCGCGGCGACGCCGGACGCGCTCTCCACATAGCTGGTGGTTGTCGACGTGCCGATCAGCGAGCCGAACATCGCGGCGAAACTGTCCGCCATCAGAGCCTGCTTCATGCGCGGCAGCTTGCCGTCCTTGTCCAAGAGACCGGCGCGATGGGTGACGCCGATCAGCGTTCCGGCATTGTCGAACACATCGATGAAGAGAAAGCTGAACACCACGATGATGAACGTCAGTTCCCCGATGCGCGAGAAGTCGAGTTGCAGCAGCGTCGGCGCGAGCGATGGCGGCAACGATATCACGCCGTTGAAACTCGTTAGTCCGAGCGGCAATCCGATCAGCGACGCGATCAGGATGCCAAGCAGCGTGCCGCCGGGGACATTGCGCGCATTCATCGCCACGATCAGCGCGAAGCCGAGCAGGCAGAGCACCGGCGCGGGATTGGCGATGCCGAGCGGGCCTGCGGTCACGAGGGTTGCGGGACTCGCAACCACGACCTTGGCCTGTTCGAGTGCGATGATCGCGAGAAAAAGACCGAGGCCTGCGGAGATCGCGAATTTCAGATTTCGCGGAATGGCGTCGATAACGTATTCGCGCAGCCGGAAAATCGACAACGCAAAGAACAGCGCACCCGAGCAGAACACCGCAGCGAGCGCTTGCTGCCATGTGTATTTGTAGCCGAGCACAACGGTGAAGGCGAAGAAGGCATTGAGGCCCATGCCTGGTGCCAGTGCGATCGGATAATTCGCCAGAAACGCCATCGCCAGCGTGGAGACCGCCGCCGCAAGGCAGGTCGCGACGAACACCGCGCCCTTGTCCATGCCGGTGCCGGAGAGGATCGCCGGATTGACGACCACGATATAGACCATGGTCAGGAACGTGGTGAGACCTGCGATGAATTCGGTGCGGACGCTGGTGCGGTTTTCGGTGAGCGCGAATTGGCGATCCAAAAATGCGTCGGAAGACGTTTCAGGCCGCTCGCTCATCGTGGCACCTTTCTATTTCGGCGCGGGCAATGCCGGACGCACAATGCTCCAGCCGATCCGCACCAGGGCCTGCCGGCCCCTGATCCTGTGTTCGAACGCGCGCGGCACTTCCGGCACGAGGCCGGGAAAGCGTTGTGCAATATCCGCAGGCGGCGTACCCGCCGTATCCGCCGCGCGCCAGACCACGACACCGCCGGTCTGATTGAACAGCGCAGGCGTCAGCCATGGCGTCTGCCCGGGCGTCGCATCGAACATCACATGCGGACGCGACGGCGCGGCAAAGCCGATCAGGGTCGCGAGTTGCGCATCGCCCGCCACCGCAGCCAATGGCCGGCCCGTGCGCCGCTCGAAGTTTTCGCCGAAGAAGTGGCCGATCTCGGTCGCGGGCAGCGAGGTTTTCGCTTCGCTGCTGGCGATCCATGGCTGAATGAACGACAGGCCCAGAACGGCGATGGCGGGCGCCGCAACGATCAGCAGCCAGACAGAGCGCAGGAATTGCTGGCGCCGCAGCGGAATGAGATCGCCCGAAGCGACGATCACCGCCAGCCCCGTGAGCAGCAACGCGATGCCGTCGCCCCCGACCACCTGATCGCTGCCGAACAGCGCCGCGAAGAAGCTGAGACCGATAGGCGGCACCAGCGCGAAGACATAGACGAACAACCGCGCGAAAGGATCGACCGGCGGACGATAGATGATCGGCGCGTCTTCCGGCTTGCGCTCCATCAGGCGCGAATTCGCGATCAGCAGAATGGCGATGCCTGACACTGCCACCAAAAGCCCGGCCAGAAGCCAGCCCCAGCCGAGCACCTTGTCCTGAAGGCCGGTCATCACCGGCCATTCCGGCAGCACCGGCATATCCGCGCGCAGCAGCCAGATCGCATAGGGCAGCACCAAGACCGCGAGGATCACCAGCGCATACAGCGGATCGGCCGACAGCAGGGCACGCCGGCCTTGAGGCGTGACCAGCACGAAGCACGCCAGCAGCACCAGCAATGGAATTGACGCCGGTGTCGTCAGCAGCAGCAGACCGATTTCTACCGGCAGCATGAACCACGCATCGCGCCGTCCCTGCCCCACGATCTGCCATGCATGAAGCAGCACCAGCGCCCAGAGCGGCCGCGCCAGAACGAGCGGGCCGAACTCGGCACCCGGAAACGAAAAAGCGGTGATGGTCGCGGTCAACAGCACGGCCAGCACCGCATGCTGCGCGCCGACAATGGCGCGGCTGAGATTGAACAGCGCCCAGAACGTCAGAATGAAGCAGAGCTGCGCCAGTAGATAGACGCCGAAGATGTGATGACCCGCGAGACGGAAGGCCACATCCGCAAGCCAGAACGCAAAGGGCGGCCCGAGCTGGGTGCCGACCTGATGCTCCCGCCCGAAGGCCAGCACTGTCGCGACGTCACCCGGCGGGCTTCCATAGAGCAGCCACGGCAAAAACAGCCACAGCGCTGCCTGCGCCAGCACCGCCAGCCAGAACATCAGGCGAGGCCGTGCGCGGACCAGTTCAACGATCAGGGATGTGAAACGCATGAAACGTCCGAACCGCGGTGCGAGCAGCGTCCAGTGATAAAGCCCGCGGCACGGGGAGGCAACCGGAGCGCTTACGCGGTCAGGACAACATCCTCAGATATCGTCAGCGTTTCGATCATATCCGGCATCACGGCTTCATCGAGCCCGTGCTTGCGCCGCGCCGCGGCCACCGGCGCGAAAAGGCGGCGGTGATGGATGGTCGGACCGAGCCGGTCCAGCGCTTCGAGATGCGCCGGCACGCCATAGCCCATGTGCTGCTCGAAGCCGTAGCCGGGATGATCGAGCGCGAGGCGGCACATCAGCCGGTCGCGCGACACCTTGGCGACAATGGAGGCCGCGGCGATGGAGACGACAAGACCGTCGCCGCCGATCACCGCCTCGCAATCGCAGGTGACGTCGATCCGGTCGCGCCCGTCGACGAACACATGCTTCGGTGCCTCCGGCAGCGCCCGCACCGAGCGCGCCAGCGCCCATAACGACGCGCGCAAAATGTTGTCGCGCTCGATCCGGGACGGCGGCGCAACGGCGACCGACACCAGCGCAGTGGCGCAGATTTCCTCGAACAGCTCCTCGCGGCGTTCGCGCGTCAATCGCTTGGAATCGTCGAGCCCCTTCGGCACGCGCTTGGGATCGAGAATGACGGCCGCAGCCACCACTGGTCCCGCCAGCGGACCGCGCCCCGCCTCGTCGCAGCCCGCGACCGGCCAGACGCCGCGCTTGAACAGCGCGCGCTCCCGCCGGAAGCTCGGCGGCGCGACCGCGATCACGCCCTTGCGTGGCGCCGCTTTCGCCGTTGCTGCTGATGGCTTGCGAATCATGGCGCGATGCTGGGGCGGTGCGCTCACCATCGCAAGCCGGAACTTTCATCCATGCCCGTTATTCAGGGACGAGGACATGAATTGGCTGTCCTAAAAAAACGCTTTCTTCTCCCTCTCCCCGTAAACGGGGAGAGGTGAAGAACTCTCCTGCCGACTTTCAGAACAAATCGAGCTGTTCGTTGATGCGCTTGGGCCGCGCGAAATGCGCTGTGGTCAGCTTCGAGCGCCGTTTATTAAGTCCGAGCTTTTCGCAGGCGATCTCGAAGCGCCGTCCGATCATCCACGCCATCGGCCCGGTTCCCTTCATGCGCGTGCCCCATTGCGAGTCGTAGTCGCGGCCGCCGCGCATGTCGCGGATCAGCGTGAAGACATGACGATAGCGGTCCGGATAATTCGCCATCAGCCATTCGCGGAACAGGTCGCGGACCTCAAGCGGCAGCCGCAGCAGCACGTAGCTTGCTTCCTTGACGCCGGCATGGGCGGCGGCATCGAGAATGCGCTCGATCTCGGAATCGTTCAGCGCCGGGATCACGGGCGCGACCATCACCGTTGTCGGAATGCCCGCCTCCGCCAGCATGCGCAGCGCTTCCAATCGCTTCGGCGGCGTCGAAGCGCGCGGCTCCATGGTGCGCGCCAGCTTCGGATCGAGCGATGTCACCGAGATCGCGACCTTGGCGAGATTGCGCTTGGCCATTCGCGCCAGAATATCGATGTCGCGTGTCACCAGCGCGGATTTGGTAACGATGCCGACCGGATGCGCGGTGCGCTCCAGCACTTCGAGAATACCACGCATGATTTTGCGCTCGCGCTCGATCGGCTGATACGGATCGGTGTTGGTGCCGATCGCGATCATGCGCGGCTCGTAGCCCGGCGCGGCGAGTTCCTTCTCCAGAAGTTCGGGCGCATCCGGCTTGACGAACAGCTTGGATTCGAAATCCAGCCCCGGCGACAGGCCGAGATAGGCGTGGGTCGGCCGCGCGAAGCAATAGACGCAGCCGTGCTCGCAGCCACGATACGGATTGATCGAACGGTCGAAGCCAATATCGGGCGAATCGTTGCGGGTGATGACCTTGCGTGCGGTATCGAGGGCGACCGTGGTCTGGAACGGCGGCAGTTCTTCGAGACTCTGCCAGCCGTCGTCGAAGGCAACGCGCGCCTCCGCCTCATAGCGTCCGCTGGCGTTCGACTGCGCGCCGCGGCCCCTGCGCCGCTGCCGGTCGATGGCGACTTCGATCTCGGCAAAAGGCGAAGGCGCCTCCGCCGGCCCCTGGACCGGAGATTGGGGCGGCGCGACCGGCGGATGTCTGAGGGCATTGGACGCTCTGCTCATGCCGCCAACATAACATCGAATGAGAACAAAACAAGAACTTCAATTTCTCATCCCCGGAGAGGATCGCCCGGTGCCTGCTTTGAATGCCTGCCGCAAAAAGCTGCACCGAATGGGCTGTTCTGCCTGTGACAAGATGATAACCATGCCCCTGCAAGCATTTGGCGCAGCATTCCGGTCGTCACCTTATGATCAGCGTTGTCATTCCTACCGAAGGCGTCGAACAGCCGGTCGTGGCCACGCTCGCGGCCCTGGTTCCGGGCGCGGCGGCAGGAATCATCCAGCGTGTCGTGCTGGTCGACCGCCCGGGCTCGGACACCATCGAACGAGTGGCCGATGTCGCCGGATGCGATTTCCTGAGATTCGAGGGATCGCGCGCAGCAGCCCTTGCCAAGGGCGCCGAACAAAGCCGCTCGCCCTGGCTGCTCTTCCTGCGTCCCGGCGCGGTGCTGGAAAGCAGCTGGATCGATGAAACCACCCAGTTCATGGAGAGGATGTCGGCCAGCGGTCAGCGGCGCGCTGGCATCTTTCGCTATGCCCGCTCGCCCTATGAAGAGGCCACGGTGCGCGACGGCGTGCGCCTGCTGGCGCGCCTTATCTCCGGCCCCTCGGCCGATCAGGGCCTGCTGATTTCCCGCGATCATTATGAGCGGATCGGCGGGTATGCGCCTCAGGTGCGGCGCGCAGAGGCCAAGCTAATCTCGAAACTCGGCCGGACTGGCCGCGCCATGCTGCGGACCCGGATTTTCGTGGCCGCCTGACATTAGTTGACTGCGTCAAATTACTGATTGACATCGTCAACAATCAAGGAGCAGATTTCGTGCAGGACGAGATATGCCCATGCCAACCCCATCCGAACTTCCCGACGGCGCAGCGATCGACGCCATCCGACGGTTTAACCGCTTCTACACCCGCAAGATCGGCGTGCTCGAGCAGCACCTGCTCGAAAGCCCGTTCACCCTGACCGAAGCGCGCGTGCTGTTCGAACTCGCGCAGCGTGACGACCTGACCGCCCGCGACATCGGCACCAAGCTGGGCCTCGATCCCGGCTATCTCAGCCGCATCGTCCACGCCTTTACCGAAAAGAACCTGATCACGCGCAAGCCCGTGCCGTCGGACCGGCGGCAGTTCCGGCTGTCGCTCACGGCCAAGGGCCGTCTGGCATTCGGTCGCCTGAATCAGGAATCGCAATCCGATGTCGCGAACATGCTGAGCGCGCTGCCGGCTGACGACGGACAACGCCTCGTGGAAGCCATGACCACCATCGAACGGTTGCTGGACGACGAGGCGCCCCGCCCCGCACCCGTGCTGCGCGCACACCGGCCCGGCGACATGGGCTGGATCATCCAGCAGCATGGCGCGCTTTATGCGCGTGAGTACGGATGGGACATTTCCTTCGAAGCCTTATGCGCGGAGATCGCGGCGCAATTCCTCAAGACCTTCGATCCGGCGCGCGAGCGCTGCTGGATCGCGGAGATCGATGGCCGACAGGTGGGCTCGGTGTTTCTGGTGAAGCACACCGGCGACATCGCCAAGATCCGCCTGCTGCTGATCAATCCGGCGGGACGCGGCATCGGTCTCGGCAAGACCCTGGTCGATGAATGCATCGCATTTGCGCGCGCCTGCGGCTATCGCAAGATCACGCTCTGGACCCAGAGCATCCTGCTCGCCGCGCGCGGAATTTATCAACGGGCGGGCTTCGTGCGTGTCGCGACCGAGCCGCATCACAGCTTCGGGCAGGATCTGACCGGCGAGACGTGGGAGCTTGAATTGTGAGGCGGGGGCGTGACACGCGGCACTCCCGCGTCACGCCGGAAGTCATCGCCTATCACGCCGCCAGAGCCCGGCGGCTGCGTTTGCGCGCCTATCGTCAGGCCCTGCGGATGGCTCTTGCCGCCATGACGCGGGCACTCCGAAGGATCCGCTCCTGATATTCAACCCTTCGCCTTGCCGCGTTTCAGGTGTTCGTCCAGCCGCGGCATGATCTCGACGAAGTTGCACGGCTTGGTGCGGTAATCGAGCTGATGCGACAGGATGCCGTCCCAGCCGTCCTTGCACGCGCCCGGCGAGCCCGGAAGAGAGAAGATGTATGTCGCGCCGGCAACGCCCGCGGTTGCGCGGCTCTGAATGGTCGATGCGCCGATCTTGGCGTGGCTCAGCATGTGAAACGCAATCGAAAAACCATCCATCCGCTTCTCGAACAGCGGCTCGATGGCTTCCGGCGTGACGTCGCGGCCGGTGAAGCCGGTCCCGCCCGTGGTGACGATCGCATCGACACCGGGATCGGCGATCCACGCCCTCACCTTCGCGCGGATCGCTTCGATGTCCCCCCCCCCCCCCCCCCCCCCCCCCCCCCCCCCCCCCCCCCCCCCCCCCCCCCCCCCCCCCCCCCCCCCCCCCCCCCCCCCCCCCCCCCCCCCCCCCCCCCCCCCCCCCCCCCCCCCCCCCCCCCC
>Ga0066256_1001587_pt1 | contig 30405 bp, 28 predicted proteins | sample ThiBio_1000_biof_FD_87107 | JGI IMG/M metagenome (GOLD analysis project Ga0066256, IMG submission 87107) | Wastewater bioreactor microbial communities from Cape Town, South Africa - Thiocy_expt_1000_biof (version 2) | ecosystem: Engineered > Bioreactor > Thiocyanate-remediating >... | reverse complement strand
TTTCGACCCAGTCACCGCAGTTCAGATAGTGGACGTCGCCGATGTTGCGATCGGCCGCAAAGTGAATGTGCCCGCAGATGATGCCGTCGGCGCCATGGCGGCGCGCCTCACCCGCAACGGCCTCCTCGTAGGCGCCGATGAAAGCGACGGCCTTCTTCACGCGGTTCTTCAGGTAGGCGGAGAACGACCAGTACCCAAGCCCGAGGTGGCGGCGGATCCAGTTCAGAGGATTGTTGAGCCAGAGCGCGGTCTCGTATCCGCGGTCACCCAGAAATGCCAGCCATTTGGCGTTGCGCACGACGATGTCGAACTCGTCGCCGTGCATGACGATGTAGCGGCGGCCGGTCGCCGTCAGGTGGACGCAGCTCTGGTGAATCTCGATGCCGCCGAAGTGCATTCCGCAGAAATCGCGGAGCCCTTCGTCGTGATTTCCCGGAATGAAGATGATTCGCGCGCCCTTGCGCACTTTGCGGAGCAGCTTCTGGAGCACGTCGTTGTGCGCCTGCGGCCAGTGCGGGCCGCGGCGGACCTTCCAGAAGTCGACGATATCGCCGACGAGGTAAAAGGTGTCGGCCTCTACCGTGCGCAGGAACTCCAAAAGCGCATGAGCCTGGGAGGTGCGCGTGCCGAGATGGATATCGGAAATGAATACGGCCCGATAGCGCACGTCGGGTATGTCGTCCAGTTGCTCGGGCGGGGTGGCGTATTGCATAGCCCAAGCTCCTAAGAGATTCAGGTATCAGCCGGATGACAGCAAGAGCTGCTGCATGCGCGAGAGCACATCACCCAATGCAAATGGCTTGGGGATAAAGGCCTCGACGCCGAGTTCGCTTGCCCGCTTCCGATCCTCGGGGTTCGTCCGCGCGGTGAGCATGAAGACCGGCAGCGTGCGCGTGTGGGCGTTCTGGCGAAGCTGCCGGAGGATTTCGATGCCGGAGAGGCCCGGAACGACCCAGTCGAGGACGACAAGGTCGGGCGGGTCACTGAGCAGGCGCCTCAGCGCGACCGTGCCATGCGCCGTCCACTCGACGTCGAAACCCATGGCATCGAGATTGTAGTGCAGCAGCAGAGCAAGGCTCTCGTCATCTTCGATGAGAGCTATCCGCGGTGCTGACTTTGCGGGCAAATGCGTGCCCATGGTTTCTGGTCCCGAGGCTGGAGCACGCGGCTCACCTGATTCCGACGGCGCTCTCAGTGGTCATGCTGGCCGAGCCACCTGGCTGCCAGGCAACCTTGTGCCCGCCCCACTGGTAACCATGCGCCGTCCAGGCCCGCAGCCAGATCACGGGAATGAGCAGATCGCGCAGGAGCCAGGACACGGGCGCGCGCCAGGAGAGGTGCCATCCGCCTGTCCGCGCAAGAAGCGCCTCGCCGCCGAACCAAAGAGCAGCCAGTGCGGCAACGGCGATAACCGGCGGGAGGCCGAATGCCGGCGCGGCGACGATCATCGCGAGCAGAGGGGCGGCGCTCCCCGTCAGAAGCTCGAGTGCGAACCAGCCGGGGAACGTCAGGCGGCGCAGTTGTGCCCACCGGAGCTGCCGCGCGAAAACGTTGCCGGCGGAGCGCTGGCCCAGGGGCTGGAAGAAGGAGGGCCCGGCAAGACGGATGCGAAGGCCTGCATTGCGCACGATTTTTGTCGTCGCCGCATCCTCGGCGAGCTCCGAGCCGAGCGCGGCAATGCCACCCTGATTCTCCAGCACATCCCGGCGGAAGAGCATGGTCTTGCCCTGCGCGAACCCGAGCCCGAGGCTGTCGGCGGCATACTGCCAGCGCGCCTGGTAGGTATTGAGGAACGCGCATTCCACCTCGGCCCAGAAGCCGGCCGGCGCGCTGCCGATCGGTGGCGCGCAGACAGCGCCCGTATCCGATGTCCAGGCGGTCAGAACCTGCTCGAGATAGTCGGGCGGAAGCATGAGATTGCTGTCCGCGAAGACGATCCAGTCGTACTTCGCGTCCTGCCAGCCCTTGAGCATGTTGTTGAGCTTCGGATTGGCGCTGATGCGATCATCGCCAATGAGCAGGCGGGCCTGGACGTGCGGATACTCCGCGATGAGCTTGCGCACGGTGGCGACGGCGGGGTCGCTGTCCGATGCGGCGCAGAAAATCACCTCGTGATGCGGGTGCGTCAGATTGAACGACGACCGCAGCGTCTCTTCCTCGTGAGCTCCGAGGTCGCGGATCGTGCGCACAAGCGCAATGCCGACGGCCGGACGCCCTCCCGAAGTTGGCGACTTGGATCGATGGCATCGCCACATCGCCACGCCGATGGAGAAGAGGTGAACGGTCGTCGCAACGAGGACGAAGGCGAGAGCGGCGGAAACGGTGGTAGGCATTCCTGGCTCGCGAGTCGAGGTTCTACCTCTCTCCTGACCAGAGTCGCACGACGCAGGTGTGACATCCGCCGTTTACATCTCAACCGGCGCCGCGCCAGATTGTCACAAACCTGTTGCCGCAGCTGGCTAGCATTCCGCACGATGCGCTACGCGATCTATTTCACACCGCCGCCGGAGACGACACTCTGGCGCTTCGGGTGTTCTGTGCTTGGCTATGATGCCGCGACGCGTGGGGCTGCCGCCTATCCCAAGCACGGGTTGTGGCACGAGCCGTGGTTCGTGCGCGCTCAGGAAGCGCCCGCCCGTTACGGATTTCATGGCACTCTGAAGGCGCCGTTCGCGCTCGCCCCCGGAATGACGGAACACGCCCTCTTGGAGCGCGCCGCAGAGCTGAGCCGACATTGGGCGCCGATCTACTTACCGGCGCTGGAAGTCGCATCCCTGGGTAGTTTTGTGGCGCTGCGTCCGCTCGCCGAGGATGCCGAGCTCAATCGGCTGGCGGCTGCGTGTGTGCGGGAGTTCGATGATTTTCGCGCGCCGCTCGACGATGCAGACCGCGCTCGGCGCCTCTCTCAGGTGCTCACGCAACGCCAGCATGAGCATCTCGATCGCTGGGGCTATCCTTATGTCTTCGACGACTTCCGCTTCCACATGACGCTCACGGGATCGATCCCGAAATCACTTCAGCCGCAGGTGCTGGAGGCGCTGCAGGACCTTCATCGCCGTACGCGTGCGGCAGTCTGGATCGATGCGATTTCAGTGCTCGTTCAGCCGACGCGAGAGAGCAGGTTCGTTCTGCTCGAGCGGTTCGCGCTCCGCGCCGATGTTCCGGCAATCAGCTTTGGGCCTTAGGGCCACCAGGGAAAGATCGCAAGGCGGCGACGAGTGCAGCTACGCCATCGGCGAGTGTGCCGGAGTTATCGATCCGCACGTCAGCTTCACCCGGATCGAAATCAGAGACCTTGCGCATGAGACGCGCCTGAACGCTTTCCGCGGGCTCGCGTCCACGCTGCGCCAGTCGCTCGGCACGGACCGCGAGGGGACACTCGATCAGGACGAGGTGGACCTGGGCATAGCGCTGTCTTGCGGCGCCCGTGATGGCGCGCGAGCTGTTGACGATCACCGTCTGCCCGCGCCCGATCATCTCGTCGATGCTTGCCGGCACGGCGTAGCTGAGCCCGTGCGCTTCCCAGGTGAGTGCGAACTGCCCGTCCTGTGCGGCCTTGGCGAATTCCGCATCGCTTATGGGGATGTGCTTTTCCGAGCCGTGGGGTGGACGCGTGATCGTGCGCTCGGGAAAGACAAAGCGGCTGTCGTCCGCAAGGATCGAGCGCGCGCCGGCGATCAGCGCATCCTTGCCGACGCCGCTTGCGCCGACGATGAGCGCCAGAACACCGGGCCCGAGCGGAGAAGAATCCCGAGCGCCTTCTCGCGCATCAAGAGACACGCCGCCCCTCCCGATAGACCTCGCGGACAACGGGCTGGCCATCGACCAGACGAACGCGCACGAGGTCGGCACGCTTGCCTTCGGCAATCTCGCCGCGATCGTGGAGGCTCGCGGCGCGGGCCGGATTGAGTGTCACGGTGCGCAATGCCTTGGCGAGGCCGAAGCCCTCGATGCGCCGGGCCAGCTCGAAAGCGCCGAAGAGCAGGCTCGCCGGTACATAGTCGGACGACAGGATATCGAGGTGGCCGGCGCGCGCGAGCGCCTCCGCGGCGACATTGCCCGAATGCGAGCCGCCACGGACGACATTGGGCGCGCCCATCAGGACATCGATCCCGGCCTCGTGGGAGAGGCGCGCGGCTTCGAGGGAGGTCGGAAACTCCGCTATGGCCACGCGATCGGTGATGGATTCGTCGACGTGCGCGGGCGTCGTGTCGTCGTGGCTCGCGAGTACGACACCGCGCTCGCGCGCCAGAGCGACGATGCACGCGCGATGGCGCTTGTAGTTGCGCTCGTGCATGACGCGCTTCGTCTCGATCAGCCGGTCCAACTGGTCGGGCGGAAAGCCCGACTTCCCACCGTAATAGGTGCGCCAGGCATCGAGGCTCGCGAACTGACGCGCGCCCGGCGTGTGGTCCATGAGCGAAATGAGATCGACGCGATGCCGTCCCATGGCGGCTTCAGCTTCCTCCAGCACGCCATCGGCGGTCAGCTCGCACCTCAGGTGCAGGCGGTGGTCGGCGCGGAGCAGGTCGCGCTCACGTGCCTGCGCGAGGCTCCCGATGACCGAGACGATCTCGTTGGCCTGCGGCGCATAGTCGACATCGCGGCCCGCGCGGATGCAATCGAAAACCGTCGTGATGCCGGACGCCGCGATCTGAGCGTCGAATGCCATGATCGCGGAGGCCTCCGGCCAATGAACCTTCGGACGCGGCTTCAGGTGGGTCTCGAGGTGATCGGTATGCAGTTCGATGAGGCCAGGAATGACAAGATCGCCGGACACGTCGATGCTGTCGCGCGGCGCGACACCGCGGCCGATCTCGGCGATCACACCGTCGCGAACCGCCACCCACCCCTCGATGATCTCATCGGCGAGGGCCACTTTGGCATTGGCGAAAACGAGGTCGCGAGTCATCGGGCTGAGGCCTCAGGTGCAAACTTGGTGACGTCGATGACGCGGTCGGCAACACGATCGCGGACATCCTCATCGTGGAAGATGCCGAGAAGGGCCGCACCGGCGCGTTTGCGCGCTTCGATCAGCTCGACGACGGCGGCGCGGTTCGCGCCATCGAGCGAGGCGGTTGGCTCGTCCAGAAGAAGAATGGGCCGCTCGGCCGCAAATCCGCGCGCAATGTTGATGCGCTGCTGCTCGCCACCGGAGAACGTCGCCGGCGGGAGGTGCCAGAGGCGCTCCGGGACATTGAGCCTTTCGAGCAAGGAGGCCGCCTTGGCACGTGCAGCCGGCTCATCGAGACCGATCTCGCGCGCGGAGGAGGCGACAATATCGAGTGCGCCAATGCGCGGGATCACGCGAAGAAACTGGCTCACATAACCGATCGTGCTCTGGCGGAGCGTGAGCACCGCCCGTGGCACGGCGCGCGCGATATCCACCCAGCCCGTGGGGCCGTTGTTGTCGATGCGGCCGCCGTCCGCACGGTAGTTGCCGTAGAGCATCTTCAGGATCGACGACTTGCCCGTGCCTGAGGGACCGCCGAGCACGACACATTCGCCGCCGCGAACCGCGAACGCCACATTGCTCACGACCGGCAGCCGCGCGCCGCCGCGCAGATGCATCACGAACGTCTTGGTGACGGCATCGAGGCGGATCATTTCGCGATCGAGGGACATGGCGGTCATGCCTGAAGGATCGAGGCAACGAGGAGCTGCGTGTAAGGCTCACGCGGATCGTCGAGTACCTGGTCTGTGAGGCCCGTCTCTATGACGCGGCCGTGCCGCATGACGACAATGCGGTGGGAGAGCAGTCGCGCGACTGCGAGATCGTGCGTCACGATCACAGCGGCAAGCCCATAGTCGCCGACGAAGCTGCGGATGAGATCGAGCAGGCGCGCCTGCACGGAGACATCGAGGCCGCCGGTCGGCTCGTCCATGAAAATGAGGCGCGGGCGCGTCACCATGTTCTTGGCGATCTGGAGGCGCTGGCGCATGCCGCCGGAGAACGTATCCGGGCGATCGTCGATGCGGTCGCGCGCGATCTCGACACGCTCGAGCCACTGCTCGGCCTCGGCGCGAATGCGGCCATAGTGCCGCCAGCCGGTCGCCATGAGACGCTCGCCGACATTGCCGCCGGCCGAGACGCCCATGCGCAGACCGAGCCGCGCATCCTGATGGACAAAGCCCCAATCCGTGCGGAGCAGGAAACGCCGCTCGGCTTCTCCAAGCGCGAAAAGATCGCGCTCCTCGCCGTCGCGCATCCGATAGCGCACGCTTCCGGCACTCGGCAGAAGCTGGGTCGAGAGCAGCCCGAGCAGCGTCGATTTCCCCGAGCCGGATTCGCCGACGACGGCGACGACCTCGCCCTCGTGGATATCCAGCGATACATCCGCGCAGCCGAGATGGGGGCCGTAGTGCTTCGTGAGCCCTTCGGCGACGAGCAGCGGGCGGTCGTCCTGCACGCTCATCGTGGCACCTCGTGAAGGCCGTGGCCGGCCTCGTTGGGAGCTGCGCGCTGGCTCTCGCAGAAGTCGGTGTCGGAGCAGACGAACATGCGGCCGCCGCGATCGTCGGTGACGACCTCGTCGAGATAGATCCCTTCGGATCCGCAGAGTGCGCAGCCGCGATCGAACTTGGTCCGCTCGAAAGGGTGATCCTCGAAATCGAGGCTCACGACCTTCGTGTAAGGCGGCAGCGCATAGATGCGCTTCTCGCGACCGGCGCCGAAGAGCTGGATCGCCGGACACATGTCCATTTTCGGGTTGTCGAACTTCGGCGTCGGCGAGGGATCCATGATGTAGCGGCCGTCGACCTTCACCGGGTAGGCGTAGGTCGTCGCAATATGGCCGTGCCGCGCGATGTCCTCGTAGAGCTTGACCTGCATGAGGCCGTAATCCTCGAGCGCGTGCAGGCGGCGCGTTTCGGTCTCGCGCGGCTCCAGGAAGCGGAGCGGCTCCGGGATCGGCACCTGATAGACAAGGATCTGGCCTTCGCGAAGCGGCGCTTCGGGAATGCGATGGCGCGTCTGGATGACCGTTGCTTCGCTCGTGTGCGTCGTAGTCGCGATGCCGGCCGTGCGCTCGAAGAACTTGCGGATCGACACGGCGTTCGTCGTGTCGTCGGCGCCCTGGTCGATGACCTTCAGCGTATCGTCGGCGCCGAGCACCGATGCCGTCACCTGCACGCCGCCTGTTCCCCAGCCATAAGGCATCGGCATTTCGCGGCTCGCGAAGGGCACCTGATAGCCGGGGATGGCCATTGCCTTGAGGAGCGCGCGGCGGATCATGCGCTTCGTCTGCTCGTCGAGGTAGCCGAAGTTATAGGTGGCCGCGTCGCTCATTCCGCCGCCTCCTTGCGTTGCGCGTCTTCCCACTCGCGCCGCATCTGGCGGACGAGCTGCAACTCGGCCTGGAAATCGACGTAGTGCGGCAGCTTCAGATGCTCGACGAAGCCGGTCGCCTGCACGTTGTCGGCGTGCGAGAGAACGAATTCCTCGTCCTGCGCCGGCGCGACGATCTCCTCGCCGAGCTCGCGTGCGCGGAGCGCGCGATCGACGAGCGCCATGGACATGGTTTTGCGCTCGCAATGACCGAATGCGAGACCGTAGCCGCGCGTGAACTGCGGCGGGCTCTCGGCGCTCCCTTTGAACTGGTTCACCATCTCGCATTCCGTGACGGTGATCGTGCCGAGCGGCACCTCGAAGCCGAGCTCTTCCGGGACCAGGTGGACCTCGACCTGGCCCAGGCGAATTTCGCCGGCAAAGGGGTGTGTGCGGCCATATCCGCGCTGCGTCGAGTAGCCGAGCGCGAGCAGGAGGCCTTCATCGCCCCGCGCGAGCGACTGAAGTCGCAGGTCGCGCTCGGCGGGAAAGGAGAGGGGATCGCGCGTCAGGTCGCCGACAGGCGCGGGGCTCTCCGTCTCCGGGTTCGGCTCGATGAGCCCCTGATGCCCGAGCAGATCAGCCACGTGCGGGACCTTTGCGTCCTCCGAGACCGGCTTGCGGGCCGGGGATGGGGGCGTGCCGGCGGCGCCGTCATTGAGGCTGTCGTCGAGCAAGCGATGCGTATAGTCGAACGTCGGGCCCAGGACCTGGCCGCCGGGCAGATCCTTGAACGTCGCCGAGATCCGGCGGCGGATCGTCATCGCGCTCGTCTCGATTGGCTCGGCATAACCGAAGCGCGGCAGCGTCGAACGATAGGCGCGCACGAGGAAGATCGCTTCGATCAAATCGCCACGTGCCTGCTTGATGGCCAACGCGGCGAGATCGCGATCATAGAGCGAGCCCTCGGACATCACGCGGTCGACGGCAAGCGTGAGTTGCTCGCGGATCTGCTCGGTGGTGAGCTCGGGAACGGCAGGATCGCCACGCCGCTCCTTCGCGAGCAGCGTATGAGCTGCCGCGATTGCGCTCTCGCCTCCCTTGACGGCGACGTACATTCAGGCGCTCTCCACGATCCTGGTGCTTCTCGGCAGAGCCGCGATCTCCACGGAGGTAACAAAGATGAGATCGACGCCGCGCGGAAAGTGCGCGCGGTTGGCGGCGAGCTGCTGCGGGAAATCGGCGGGTGCTGGCGCGGCGCTGAAGGCCATGCGCTCGCGGATGCCGGGACCGCTGAAGTGCCAGCCGTGATTGGCAAGCGCTTCGACCTGCACGATCAGCGTCGTCGAGCGATCGGGATACTCGGGTGTTCCCTCGGCGAAAGTCGCGAGCGCCGGCATGTCCGCGGGCGCGGCGATGACAGCGAAGTCGGCCTCGCGGCGCTGGCGCGTGAGGCGCGCACCTGTGTGGAAGCGCAGGAAATCGCTGACGGCCGGGTTTTCGGAAAGCGTGTCGTCGAGCCAGATCGATGTCTCGTAGTCGGCGAGAGCCAGGAGAAGGCTTGCTGATGTGCCGAGCAGCGGCGATGGCGGCGTGAGCGAAGAAGCAAGCCGCGCAATGCGCCCCGGATGCGCCATGGCATCCAGCGCGGCACGGAACACCTTCTGCGCGTCATGCACGGGATCAGCGAAGCCGCGCTCGATTGCCTCGACGCTCATCGGTCAGTCCTCGCCGCGGACGAGTGTAAAGAACTCGACGCGCGTCGCCTCCGCCTCTTCGCGCGTGGTGCGTCGCTCGCTCTCCAGCCGCTCGGCGACCGGGCGAACGAGATGCTGAACGATCGATCGGCGATATTCGGGACGCTGGCCCGCAGCTTCCAGAACGGCGGCAAGGCGCGCCCGCGTCTTCGAGCGGCCGAGGAGATAGGAAAAGCCCGTTTCGCCGGTACCGAGGCGCACGGCCGCGCGGGTGACGGTTGCCTCTCCGAAATTGAAAGGGGCGCCGCTGCCGCCTATCCGGCCGCGCAACATCACGAGACCGGTTTCGGCAGGGCGGATGTCCGTGGCTTCGGGCCGAGGATCGAGCGCATCGATCGCCGATGTGAGCTCTGCCTCGGTCGCGTGCGCGCAGATCTCCATAAGCTCCTGACGCGCACTGACGACACGCGCATCCGGGTGATCATGAATCCGTTGAGCTTCGGGCATGGCCCGTGCTCTTAGATGGCGCACTTAAAGCTTTTGTGACATCGCGCACAGCGGTCAATTTACGAGGGCAGAAGCATCAGCGGCTCGCCCATGCGAACGGTGTTTCCGTCGACGATCGAGGGGGCAAGCTGGAACCCCGGCGGCGCGAGAACGATGATCGTCGAGCCGTGCTCGAACCATCCCATTTCCTCGCCTTTTGCGAGGTGGACATCGCAGTCGCGCACCCACGGCGCGGCGTGCTGGCGGTCCGCCGGCATATCCATGAAGCGGAGTTTCAATCCAGCGACGAGAATGGCAGCGACCGGCACCAGCACGATCCGGTGTCCCGATGCGTCGAGACTTAGGCGCAGAACGGCGCGCTCGTTGCGGCAGAAGACGCGGTTCTGCCGCTTGAGCGTCGGTGGATTCACATTCCAGGTGTCGCCGGCGATGTGATGGACCTGCTCGACGCGGCAGTCGTGCGGCGCGTGGAAGCGATGGTACATGCTCGCCGTCAGGCGCAGGGTGACGTACATGCCGTTGCGGTAAGCCGCGACGAGGGCTGGATCGCGAACGAGCTCCTCGAGCGCATAGGTCGAGCCCTTGACCTGCAGCATGACGCCGTCGACAACCCGGCCGTTCGCGCCGACGATGGCGTCGCATGGGCTGGTGAGGATGTCAGGGCGTGGATCGATGGGGCGCGCCCCTTCCTTGAGCTCGCGGATGAAGCAGTCATGCAGACTGCGGAATTTCGTCTTTCGCGCCTCGCTGAGATCGAGGTCGGAAAACTGGCGCCAGAGTGCGATGGAGAGATCGCGCACGAGGGGCTGCTCGATTTTGGCAAGCCAGCCGACGAATCGCGTGAGAGATCGCCGCGGAATCCTGTTCGTGAGGAGGTAGTTCAGACCGTCGTTATCGGTGAGGCGCGCCAGTAGCGTGCGCATTGTCATCATCCTGTATTCGTCTTGAGATTCGGTCGGCTGTCATGGAACTGAGTCTTATGACCCTGGCGCTTGGCGGCATCGGTGCCGCTGCGCTCACCTCCGCGGCAGCCAAGGCCAAAACGCGTCTCGAGCTGTCCCGTGCCAAGCACCCGTCGCTGACCGGGCATGTTCGCATGTCGCGGCGCGTCGCCTCGCTCATTCCGCACTACGAGTTCGGCGACGAGCGCTTTTTCAACAGCGATGATGCGCCGGGGGATGTCGCCGCGCGGCGGCGGCAGGCCTTCCACGGGCTCGCAGAGGATTATAAGGCGCGCTATCCGCGCACCATCGCGCTCAAGGCGGAGGTCAAGGGCGCGCTGTCCGACATGCAGTTCACCGATACCTATCGGGTGCCTTTTCCGTTCAGCCGGATGGTGCGTGAGCATCTCGGCGCGGGGCCCTTCCTCGAGGCATCGAGTGGCGTGACGCTCACCGATGTCGACGGCAATCTTTACTATGACCTCGCCGGATCCTACGGCGTGAACGTCTTCGGCTACGACTTCTACAAACAGTGCCTGGAGGAAGGGGCCGCGCGCGTCGGCGCGCTCGGGCCGGTCCTCGGCCTCTATCATCCGGTCATCGCCGAGAACATCGCGCGCATCAAGGAGATCTCGGGTCTGGACGAGGTATCCTTCCACATGTCCGGCACCGAGGCGGTCATGCAGGCCGTGCGCCTCGCCCGCTATCATACGGGCCGCTCGCATCTCGTGCGCTTCAGCGGCGCCTATCATGGCTGGTGGGGCGATGTGCAGCCGGGTGTCGGCAACCCCGAGCGGGCGCGATCCACCTACACGCTGGCCGAGATGTCGGAAGCAACGCTCAAGGTGCTGCGCCGTCGTCGCGATATCGCCTGCGTGCTGGTCAATCCCATTCAGGCCATGCATCCGAATGCGAGCCCGCCCGGCGACTCGGCGTTGATCGACAGCGGGCGCGCGGCTCATTTCGATCGTGCCGCCTATACGCAATGGCTGCACAAGGTGCGCGAGGTCTGCACGGAGCGCGGCATCGTATTCATCCTCGACGATATCTTCCTGGGCTTCCGGCTCGCGCCAGGCGGCTCTCAGGAGTATTTCGGCGTCCGCGCGGATATGGTCACGTACGGAAAGACGCTCGGCGGCGGGCTTCCGGTCGGCGTTCTGACGGGGCGCCGCGATCTCATGAAGCGCTACCGCGACGATCGTCCCGGCGACATCTGCCTCGCGCGCGGGACATTCAACGCGCACCCCCAGGTGATGGGGGCGATGAATGCATTCCTGCGCCGCTTCTCCGCACCGCAGACGCAGGCGATCTACAAGGATCTCGACGCGACGTGGACCGAGCGCGCGAATGCTCTTAACGCGCGTTTCGCGGCGGCCGGCGTGCCCTTGGCCCTCGCAAACATGTCGACCATCTGGACGGTGCTCTACACGCGCCCGTCGCGCTACAACTGGATGTTCCAGTACTACCTGCGCAAGCATGGCCTGGCTTTGAGCTGGGTCGGGAGCGGCCGTCTCATCTTCAGCCTGAACTATTCGGCGCAGGACTTCGCGGCGGTCGCCGACCAGTTCGTGGCTGCCGCCGAGGAGATGGCGCGTGATGGATGGTGGTGGCAGGACGCAAATGCCGCACCGATGAACATCAAGCGGCGCGTGCTTCGCGAGATGTGGCAGCTCGGGATTCTGAAGCGGAAAGCCGTCACGGCCTGAGATCTCCTCCCTCTGCCCGCGCGGACAGAGGGAGGAAACAGCGCGCAATCACCTACAATCAGTGCGGGCGATGTGAAGCGATCTCGGGATCGATGAGCTCGCCGCGCATGAGCGCCAGCGGCGCCTTGTGGTAGATCATGATGTCGTGGAAGGGGTCCGTGAGGATCTTCGTGACCCACACGACGCCGGCCTTCACGTCCTGGATGAAGAAAAGCTGCACCATCCGGAAGAGCACGCCGGCAACGCCGAGCGCGAGCCAGATCGTGCCGACATGGCGCGCAAAGCCGACCCAGCCCTCGTACGGCGCGAGCAGGCCGCCGACAGTCGGGTCGAGGATGACGACCAGCGGCAGGAAGGCCCAGATCCCCATCAGGATGACCTTGCGGAAGAGATTGTAGCCGACCTTGACCTCTTCCTTGTGCTCGTGGGTGACCTGATTGGCGTGGTCGTAGCCCTTGGGCTCGAAGAAGAAGTGGCCGCTCTGGCGCGTCAGCATGCCAATGATCCAGGCGATCAGCGCCGCCATCGGCGGATCGTAGAAGAGCATGCCGTAGGCAACCAGGAAGCTGATCGCGCTGATGAAGTGCAGTGACTGATTGATGCGGCTGTGATGATAGAAGCGGTGGTCATCCCACCTCTGCTCCCGCAGTGTCTCCATGAAGCCGGCCATGGCCAAGATCCTCCATTTGCTGTGAACGGACGTGAGAACGCTGTAATGCGACTGCATACCTATGCGGCTGTGACGAGCTCACGCTTCGTGCGCGAACCGGCGGCCGTTTTGCGAAAGCGCAGGAGCGCGAAATGTCCGAACGCCAGCCAAGGCGCTCGACGACGGGCTCCAGCAGCTTTTCGACCTTGAGCCGCGCCCCGCTTTCGGCGCCGACCCTGTTCACGACGATGAGCTCGCCGCCGGGCCGCAGCACGCGCATGAACTCGTCGAGTGCAGCCTCGGGATCGGGCACGGTGTTAACGACGTACTGTGCGGTGACGACGTCGAAGGAGGCAGTCTCGTACTGGAGATCCTGCACATCCATGATGGCCAGCTCTTCGACATTCGTCATGCGAAGGTCGGCCACGCGCTGGCGGGCGACCTCAAGCATTGCGCCGGAGATGTCGACGCCGACGATCCTGCAGCGGTTCGAGTAGTACGGGAGCGAGATGCCGGTGCCGACGCCGACTTCCAGAACGCGGCCGCCGACCTCTTCGCAGGCTGCGATGGCGGCTTTGCGCGCCTTCTCGAAGACGGTGCCAAAGACGAGGTCATAGACCGGCGCCCAACGGTCATAGGTCTTGACCACACCTTCTCGGTCCATGGGTCGGGTCATCGGCATTTACTCCAAGGTCGCTGGTTCGTGAGGATCTTCGCGGGAAACGCGGGCTTAGCGCCCGCCAACTTCGGCACGCATGCCGGAGGTCTTTACGAGCTGTGCACGCTCGGCTGTCACGTGCACAGGCTTCAGGTTCGTGAGAAACTGGGCGGCACTTCGCGACCAGGAAAATCCGATCGCGTGCTCGCGGCAGGCCGTGCGTGAAACCGCCAGGGCATCGAGGCAGGCCTGGCGGAGATCGTCGCTGAGCGCGCCGACCGGGGCATCGCCGATGACGTCTTGCGGGCCGGTCACCGGGAATGCGGCAACGGGCACGCCTGATGAGAGCGCCTCGAGCTGCGCAATGCCGAATGTGTCCGTCAGGCTCGGGAAGACGAAGACGTCGGCAGCCGCAAGATACGAAGCGAGTGTCTCGCCACTCATGGCGCCGAGGAAGTGGGCCTCGGGGTAGCGCGCGCGCAGCTCCGCCTCTTGCGGACCGTGGCCGATGACGACCTTGCTTCCTGGTAGATCGAGAGAGAGAAAGGCGTCGAGGTTCTTCTCGACGGCGATGCGTCCGACATTCATGAAAATCGGGCGTGGCAGATCGAGCCTTATGGCGCGCGCCGGATGGAACAGGGCCGTATCGACGCCGCGCGACCACATGCAGAGATTGGCGAAGCCGCGCGTCTCGAGCTCGGACCTGAGTGAGGGCGTCGAGACCATCGTTGCCGAGGCGGCCGAATGGAAGCGGCGCATCACCGCGTAGCCCCAGGAGACCGGGACCGGAACGCGCGCCGAAATGTACTCGGCAAACCGCGTCGTGAAGCTTGTGGTGAAGGGAATGCCGCGGCGGAGGCAATAGCGGCGCACGGCAAGGCCGATCGGCCCTTCGGTCGCAACATGTACGGCATCGGGCGCCGCGCGTGAGATCCTGCGGGCGATCTCGCGTCCGCTCGGAATGGCGCAGCGAAGGCCGGGATAGGTGGGAACGGCAACCGACGGGAAGCCCTCGGGCGTCAGGAACTCGACGACAACGCCCCGCTCGGTGAGGCTGCGTCGCAGCGCCTCGAGCGTGCGCACTACTCCGTTGATCTGCGGATGCCAGGCGTCCGTGGCTATGAGCACGATCATGTTCGACCTCGTCGATCGCCTGCAGAGGAACTGCTTCGTGCAGCGCGCAGACCGAGCGCATAGCGGCTTCACATCGCAGTCATATGACAGTTTCAGCCGTCTCCGCGGCGGCGGCTCTTTTCGTGCACCGGATCGCTTCTGGAGAGCACAAAGCGTTCATGGAACTGTCATGCGGCGCTGTTAGGCGGAGGCCGAATGCAGCGTTCGACCGCGCGTCGACTCTTCTTAAAATCGTGACGAGGTGTCATGAAGAAGCTCGGCCTTGCGCCTTTCATCGACGCTTCTGCAACTGTTCGTGACAGCAAGCTCGGCCGCTACACCGAAGTCGGTGCACGGACCTCGCTGGTCGAGTCGACGCTCGGCGACTACAGCTACGTCGTGAATGACGGCGACATCATCTACACGACGATTGGAAAATTCTGCTCGATCGCGGCGATGGTGCGGATCAATCCCGGCAACCATCCCATGTGGCGGGCCTCTCAGAGCCACTTCACGTACCGCGCCAGCGCCTATTTCGAGGGAGCCGAGGACGAAGCGGAGCTCTTCGACTGGCGGCCCGAGCATCCCGTGACGAACGGGCACGATGTTTGGACCGGCCCTTGCGCCGTCATCCTGCCGGGGCGCACCGTCGGTGATGGTGCGGTGATCGCCGCGGGGGCGGTCGTCACGAAGGATGTGCCCTCCTACAGCATTGTCGCCGGGGTTCCGGCGCGAATCATGCGGCCGCGCTTCGAGACGGCCATTTCAGCACGCCTCCAGAAACTCAAATGGTGGGACTGGAGCCACGAGCAGCTCCATGGCGCGCTGGAAGATTTTCGCCAGCTTTCGGTCGAGGCCTTTCTCGCGAAGTACGGCGGATAAGGCCTCGTGTGGCGGGAAGGTTCCGCCAGCCAAATCCCAGGCTCGCCGATCAAGGCTGTGGCCGTTTCTCACTCATTGTTTGCGTGGCGAGGCCTTGGGTTGCCCTCTCTTCCTCCTCGGCGAGCGCAGAGACAGCCGCTCCCAGTCCCGAGCGGCCGCGAGGCCCTCGCTGGCTTATCGATCGATCTCAAGCGATCTGGGACTGAACCTCAGCCTCAGCCGACGTGCGCCCAGTACGGATGTCCGCAGAAGGATCGCGTGCAGCGCGCATCGAGGTCGTTGAAATCGCCCTCGAAGGACGAGCAGATCGGGCCTCCAGTCGTCGAGGGGCATCTCCGACAGCTCGCGCTGAAATCAGAGCCCGGCCCAGCGGCGTCAACCGCAGCCCGCAGCTCCTGATAGGCGCTGCCTGTCTTGTCTGCCAGTGACTTGAGATCGGCGCGCTGCTTGTCAGTGAGCGAATGCCCGCTCTTCTTGTCGGCCATGACCAATTCCTTTCCTCAGCAATAAAATGTGCAGTCTCAAACAGGCCGCGAATCACTCGATCGATTGTGAATGACAGGATGCGAGGGCGTCGCGGGAAGTCTCAGCTTATTTCAGATGCTTTCTCTGCGCCGCAGAGTGACGACAACTTATCCGAGGACTGGGCAACTGCGGCGAGGCTGGCGCTGGCCCGAGGCATCACATCTGCTTGTTCGAAGCCTGACAGCGCCGGTTCGGTCGTCGCGGAGTTTGTGTGCTTCGCACGTGAAATAGTATACAATTTTCGTTCGATACCTTACCCACAGAGAGGTTAAGGCACCGCAGCGAATTGGCCCCGAGGCCTATCATGAGTTCACGAGAGAAGCCCATTTCTCGCGCCCGCACCTCGATTTCCGACATCGTCGTCGCCATCGAAAACGACATCGTGAGCGGTGCTTTTACGCCGGATCAGCGCCTGGATGAGCGTCAGCTCAGCCTGCGCTTCGGTGTTTCCCGCACGCCCATCCGCGAGGCCCTGAGCCGGATGGCGGCATCCGGCCTCGTGGTGACGCGGCCCAATCAAGGCGTATTCGTCGCGCGTCTGACACTGGCCCAGTATCTTCAGCAGTTCGAGGTCATGTCGGGGCTCGAAGCCATGGCTGCGGAGTTGTGTGCACGCCGCGCCGCGCCGACGGAGAAGGCCCAGATCGTGGAGATCCATCGGAAGGCTGCTGATGCCGTTTCCGCCTCCGATATGGGCGCCTACGTCAAATGCAATCTCGAATTCCACAATGCCATCTACAAGGGCTCTCAGAACGAGTTTCTGGAGCGTGAGGTGAAGTCGATCCGGCTGCGGCTCGAGCCGTATCGACGCTCCATATTCGGCCTGAACGGACGGCTCGAGGAATCCCACAAGGAGCATTCGCTCATCGTGGAGAGCATCCTCGCGAGGGAGGAGGTCGCCGCGAGAAACCTGATGCTCCTTCATCTCAACATGCATCGGCCGAGCTTCGCCGATTATCTCATGCATCTGACGAAGGTGCTGCCCCCCGCCTGAGCGACTGGAGCCATCCCGCAGGGCGTCGCCTTCGGCGTGGCCTCGTCACGGCAGCAGAAGTTGTCTCTTGCGGCACCGCCAGCGTCGTAATACGATCCAACAAAGATTGTATGCAATATAGCGGGCGCTGGGGACCGAGCGGGGCGTTGAAGCACGCTCTCCTGCCGCGCTGCAGGGGGACACGCGATGACTTCAGGCGATCGGAAGGGGCAAGGCCAACCCGATGTCCGCTTCGAGCGGCGCGGATCGGTCGCCGTGCTGGTGATCGACCGCCCCTACGCGGCAAATGCCTTCGGACCCAAGGCCGTCGCCGAATTCCGAACCCACCTCGAGGCGGTTCGCCAGGACCGGACGATCAGCGGCCTCATCGTGACCGGCGCCGGCGACCGGCATTTCTGCAGCGGCGGCGATGTCAAAGCCTATTCCGTGTTCGCCTCGCCGGCAGAGCTCAATCCCGTTTTCGACGATGCGCGGGAGGTTCTGAACGAGCTGGATCTGCTGGACGTGCCGACGGTGGCCGCGATCAATGGCGTCGCCATTGGCGGCGGCTTCGAGCTCGCGCTCGCCTGTGATTTCCGGGTTGCGCATCTTTCGGCCAGCCTGTCGCTCCCGCAAGTCCGCATGGGCATCCTTCCGGGATGGTTCGCGACCGACCGTCTTCTCAGCATCTGCGGCCGCGCGAATGCCAAGCGCTTTGCCTTGAGCGGCGCCCGCATAAGCGCTGAGGAGGCCCATCGCTTGGGTGTCGTCGATGAGCTGACAAGCGGCGACGTCGTCGAAAGGGCCGCCGAATTCCTCACGCAGTTCGAAGGCGCGAACCGCCGTGGCGTTGCCGCCTTCAAGCGCGTCGTGCGCGAGCTCGCCGACAACGGCCGCGAAGCCGCACAGCACCTGGAGCGCGATGTGTTCGCGGAGCTTTGGTTTCATCCCGAGCGCAAACGCTGAGAGGTGCGCGCAGCAGCGGGCGCCGACAAAAGAACTCAAGTGCTGCAGACCGGCGTGCAGCCATCACACGGAGGATCTCCCCCTTGCCCCTGCCTCTTCAAGGCTTGCGCGTTCTGGACCTGTCGCGCGCGCTTGCCGGTCCTTACTGCACCATGATCCTCGCGGACCTCGGCGCCGACGTGGTGAAGGTCGAGCCGTCGCCCAAGGGTGAGATGATTCGCTCCTGGGGGCCGTTCGCCGACGGTATCAGCGTCTATTACCTGAGCGTCCATCGCAACAAGCGCAGTCTTGTGCTCGACTTCCGCAAGCCCGAAGGCATCGCTCTGATCGCGGAGCTGGCGGCCAAGTCCGATATCCTCGTCGAGAACTTCAAGCCCGGCACCATGGAGGACATGGGCCTCGGCTATGACACGCTCAAACAGACGAACCCGCGTCTGATCTACGCGAATATCACCGGCTTTGGCCGCGATGGACCTTACGGAGATTGGCCCGGCGTCGATCAGATCGCGCAAGGCATGTCCGGCTTCATGAGCATAACCGGCACGCAGGAGAGCGGACCGGTGCGCGTCGGCCTGCCGGTCGGCGATGTGTGCGCCGGAATGTGGACGGCGCTCGGCATCCAGGCCGCCGTCATCGAGCGCATGGCGTCCGGCAAAGGGCAGCGCGTTGAGACGTCGCTGCTTGCCGGCCTCGTTGGCATGCTCAACGTGCAGGGCCAGCGCCAGCTCACGCTCGGCGACACGCCGAAGCGCATCGGCAACGACCATCCGGTGATCTGTCCGTACGGCGCTTTCGAAGCCAAGGACGGCCCCTTCAACATGGCCGCGCTAACCGACGACATGTGGCGCAAGCTCTGCGCGTTGACGGGGCTCGACGAGCTCGCAACGAACCCGGAGTTCAAGGACAACACCGCGCGCATGCGCAATCGCGACGAGATCAAGCGACGGCTCAACGCCGTGTTTGCTTCGCGCACGCGTCTCGAATGGACGAAGGATCTCGTGAAGCTTGGTCTGCCGGCCGGCCCGATCTACGACATGGCCGATGTCTTCGAGGACGCCCAGGTCAAGCACTGGGGCATGGTCGAGACCGTGGCGCATCCCAAGCTCGGCGACATCAAGCTCATGTCGAACCCGCTGCGGCTCGACAGCATCGGCAAGGAGACCGTTCGCACAGCGCCGCCTCTGCTCGGCGAGCACACGGCCGCTGTGCTCCGGGACTTCGGTTTCAATGACGCCCAGGTCGACGACCTGATCGGAAAAAGCATCGTACAGACAGGGGAAGCGCAATGAGTTTGGGACGTGATCTCGCCTATGTGGCGCTGGTGGTGAGCGATACGGACACGACCGCGCAGGTGCTCGGCCGTGAACTCGGGCTGAAGCGCAATGATCTCGACGATGGCACGGGGGGGCGCCTGCCGGTCTTCGCGATCGGCGAGAGCGCGCTTGCGCTCTTTCCGCAGGGACATCCGGGCGTCGGTGGCGAAACGCGGCCCGGCGTCCATCATATCGCACTCGGTGTCGATCACATCGACGATGGTCTTGCCGTGGCCGAAAAGGCCGGCGTGTCGGCCTTTGGAAAACCCGAGACAGGCCTCGGCGGTCGCCGCCGTGCCGCGCTCTCACCTGATCAGACCGCCGGTATCAAGACGTGGCTCACCGAGCGTGTTTCCATCGACCGCGCGAAAGCACCGCTCATCGAACGGCTCGATCATCTGGGCATCGCCAGTGCCGATAATCAGGCCGGTATTGCCGCGTGGTCACATCGGCTCGGCTGTCCGATCGAGAGCCAGCAGACGGACATGGAGGTGATGATCCCGGTCGAGAGCTTCACCTCCGACAAGCACGGCGTGGTATATCACTCGCGGGCTCCGATCCCGGTTGGCGGCCTGCGCGTTGCCTTCATCACGGTCGGGGACACCGATCTCGAGTTCCTGCAGAACTTCAATCCGCAGCAGAGGGGCGTAGTCGACCACGGCTGCGCGGGCACGACGCGGCAGGATCAGGGGGCGATCGCGAAGTTTGTCGCGTCGCGCGGCCCCGGCCTCCATCACGTTGCCATGAAGACGCCCGATATCAACGCCGTTCTTCGCGGCCTCGATGCTGCAGGCGTTCCCGTTATCGACAAGAAGGGTCGGCCGGGCTCGCGTGCGGGTCTTATCGGGTTCGTTCATCCTAAGGGGACAGGAGGGGTGCTATTCCACTTCGATGAGCGGCCCGGCTAGTCGGGCGCGGAGCGGCTCGTGGGACGGCGGTCTTCGATGATCGCCCGCCACGAATTCATGATGCGGCTGCATTGAGCGGGATATTGGTCTTCCGTTGTGGGCGTTGACTCTTGTCGGTCAGCTCACGAGGGTGGCGCCGGACCTGCAGCCAAGACGGTGACGGCTGGGCCATCGCGCCCGCAGATCAGGAGAGGAAACCTATATGAAGCTTCTTACGCGTCGTGCAGCTCTCTCGGCGGCCGCAGTGGCCGCCAGCTCGCTGCTGATTGCCGGGCCTGCGTCGACGCAGACTGTCGAGATGCGGGCCTCCCATCAGTGGAAGCAGGGTACGGACGCCCGCGATCGCGCGCTGCGCATCCTGGTCGACGAGGCCGTGAAGCGCTCCCCCGACTTGAAGGTTCGCATCTATCCGGGCCTTTCGCTGAACATCAAGACGGTTGCCCAGTACGACGCGCTGCAGTCGGGCAGCCTCGACATGTCGGTCTACCCGCTCGTCTACGCGACTGGAAAGGTTCCAGAGTATTCGATCACCATTCTGCCGGGCACGGTCGGCAACCTCGCCGAAGCTGCGAAGCTCAAGAAGTCCGCGTTCCGCGACAAGCTCCAGGCCATCGCCAACAAGGACGGCGTGCACATCCTGACGTGGTGGTGGACGCCCGGCGGCTTTGCTTCGAAGACGCGGGAAATTGCCGCGCCGGAGACGGTGAAGGGCCTCTCGATGCGCGCCGCGGATCCGATCTACGAGGTTATGCTCAAGAGCGTCGGTGCATCGATCCAGAGCATGCCCTCCTCCGAGGTCTACAGCGCCATGCAGTCCGGCGTGCTGGATTCGCTGCTGACGTCGGCCGAGACGTTCGTCTCCATGCGGCTCTATGAGCAGGCGAAGAACATTACGATCGGTGGCGACTACACCATGTTCATGCTGCTCCAGCCGGTGCTCGTCTCCAAGAAGACTTGGGACAAGCTGACGCCGGCTCAGAAGGCGGCATTGGAGGCCGGCGCCGCGGCTAGCGAAAAGTTCTTCGACGGCGTCCAGGACGAAGCCGTCAAGGCAGCCGAAGAGGCCTTCAAGAAGGCCGGCGCTAAGGTCCGCCCGCTCACGAAGGCGGAATATGACGAGTGGGTCGCGCTTGCGAAGAAGACATCGTGGCCGGAGTTCGAGAATAAGAGCGCCGATGCGAAAGAGCTGCTAAAGCTCCTGCTCACCGATCTCGGTCGCTGAACACATTGATCGGGCCGCGCACGTCGCGGCCCGATGCCCAGGTCTTCTCGGGGAAGCATCAATCCATGCAGGGATTTGTGAGAGCCGCCGACCGGCTCGCGGTCACTTGTGCCGTCTTGGCGGGCGCGCTGCTAACGACCGCGGCGCTGCTCATAACTTGGCTCGTGATCTGGCGCTCCCTCGGCAACTCGGCGTACTGGGAACTCGAAGCGGCCATCTACATGATGGTCGCGGCGTGCTTTCTCGGCTCGCCATACTGCCTCATGACCAAGGGACATGTCGGCGTCGATCTCCTGACGACGTATCTGCCGAGCGCATGGGCACGTCGGTTTCACCTGTTCGTCGTGTGGCTTGGCCTTGCCGTCTGTCTCTACCTCGCATGGAAGGGATGGCTGCTCACTCATGAGACCTTCGTGAAGATGGAACGCACCGGCTCGATCTGGAATCCCCGCAAGTGGCCGCTCTACGCGACAATGCCGGTCGGCATGCTGCTGACGGCGCTGCAGTACGTCGCCGAACTCTTTAGGACCACAAACACGAACGCGTCGGTTGGCCATCAATGACAGAGACACAGATCGGCGGGGTGCTCCTCGTTACCACCCTTCTCGTCCTCTTCTCTGGCGTTCCGATCGCCTGGGGCCTGACCGTCGTTGCGATCGCCTTCCTCTTGATCTTCGAGGGTTTCGGAAGTCTCGATGCCGTCGCGCTGATCATGCTCGACGAGCTTGCATCTTTCGCGCTCCTGACGATCCCGCTCTTCGTGCTGCTCGGCGCGAGCATCGGCGCCACGGCAGCCGGGCGCGACATCTACGAGAGCTTCTACAGGCTCTTGTATCGCGTCCCTGGCGGCCTGGTGATCGCGAACATTTTCGCCTGCGGCGTGTTCTCCGCAATCTGCGGCTCGTCTCCAGCAACGGCGGCCGCCATCGGCAAGGTCGGTGTGCCCGAGATGCTGCGCCGCGGCGTGTCGCGCGAATTGGCGACCGGGTCGGTCTGCGCAGGCGGCACCCTCGGGATCCTCATCCCGCCATCGGTGACGCTCATCCTCTATGGTCTTGCGACCGAGACGTCGATCGGGCGGCTCTTCCTCGCCGGTGTCATACCGGGCATCCTGCTCGTATTGCTCTTCGCGGCCTATGCCTGGCTGGCGTCGATCCTGGAGAACCGCGAGCGTGCCTCGACGTCGGCCGTTCCGCTCCCCGACGTCCATTTTACGACCGGCGAGAAGATCGCCGGCCTCGCTAAAGCCGGCCCTTTCCTTCTCATTCTGATCGCCGTCGGCTTCTTCATGTATGGGGGCTTTGCGACACCGTCCGAAGTGGCGGCGATCGCCGCGGTGCTCGGGCTCGGGCTCGTCATCGTGATTTACAACACGTGGCGCGCCCGCGACCTCTGGCGCATCTACAGCGACACGGTTCGGGAATCGACGATGATCCTCATGATCATCGCGGCGGCCGCGCTCTACTCGTACATGCTCTCGCGGCTCTACATCACGCAGACCGCGGCAGAGGCGCTCGTCTCCCTGCATATGAACCGCTGGGTTCTGATGGCGGCGATCAACGTCTTCCTCCTGGTCGCAGGTTGCTTCCTGCCGCCCGTCGCCATCATCCTGATGTGCATGCCGGTTCTGACGCCGGTGCTGGAGGCGAACAATTTCGACCTGATCTGGTTCGCCATCATCATGACGGTCAACCTGGAGATCGGTCTCATTACGCCGCCGGTCGGGCTCAATCTGTTCGTGCTGCGCGGTGTCGCGCCGGATATTCCGATCGGCGTCATCCTGCGCGGATCGATGCCGTTCGTGATCATCATGCTCCTGTTCATGGTGCTGATGTCGGTATTCCCGGAGATCGTGACCTGGTTGCCCGATAAGGTCATGGGCCCCGGGCGCTAGCCAACCATTGCGATCTCGTGGAGCTTCTAGCGGCGTCCGTTGAGGGCTGACCTCACGGCGCCGCTGTGCTTAAGCGAGGCTGTCGGTGCCGAGGGCTTCCAGGCGCTGCCTTGCCCGCGTGCCTCTGTGCCGGCGTCCCTGCCTGCGGTCCCGGGGAAGCCGCGGAGCGCGCCGCCAGATCAATCGGGGCGGCGTTCGGCGGTGGCGTATTTGTAAGGCATTGAGGCAGAGGGGAATTAACTGGGTCAAAAGGCTGGCGGAGAGAGAGGGATTCGAACCCTCGGTACGCTTTCACGTACACACGCGTTCCAGGCGTGCGCCTTAAACCACTCGGCCACCTCTCCTCGGCGCCAGGACCGGCCGCCGGGCGCAACCTCTAAAGGATTTCGTCGATTCTGCAAGCCATGGCCAACTCGGGCCAGGGCCGTCATCGAGCATGGCCAGGCTCCCGACCAGAGCCCCTTCGTGAACGAGGCCTTACCCCCACGCCGGGGGCAAGTCCGGTGATGGCAGGCGTGGGAGCTGCGGGGGCCGAAACCTGGCGTCGCGGCGTGCAGGCCAAGGCGCGGCAGTGGATGCAACCCTGACGAGCGGCCTCCGCCGGGCGGCTGCCTTGCCCTTGTCGGCGGCCTGCGGCTCTGTCAAACACGGATAAATGTGGCGAGAGTCGCATCGCAGTGACCGCCCGCGGTGGTCCGGACTTTGATCGCAGGACCCGGCGGAAGAGGCCGCAGCTCCGGCGCCGCCGGGCCGCCATTATGCCGCCGTAAGGCAGCTCCGCAGTGAAAGGCGGACGCGGCGGGGAGCAGGGAAGGGGACCTATGGACCGGATCAGGATCACTGGAGGACAGCGGCTCAAGGGCACGATCCCCATCTCGGGCGCTAAGAATGCTGCCCTGCCGCTGATGATCGCGAGCCTGCTCACGAGTGACCGGCTGACGCTGAAGAATGTCCCGAACCTCGCGGACGTCAATCTGCTGGCGCGCATCCTGCGCAACCATGGCGTCGACCACTCCGTCGACGGCAAGCGCGCCAATGCCGATCCCCATCTCCTCGGCGAGACCTTTCATTTCACGGCGCGCGACATTGTCGATACGACGGCGCCTTACGAGATGGTCTCGCGCATGCGCGCGAGCTTCTGGGTGCTTGGCCCGCTGCTGGCGCGCGCGGGCGAGGCGCGTGTTTCGCTTCCCGGCGGCTGCGCGATCGGCACGAGGCCGGTCGACCTGCACCTGCTCGGCTTGAAGGCGCTCGGCGCCGAGATCGACATCGATGCGGGATACGTTGTGGCCAAGGCGCCGAAGGGCGGGCTCAGAGGCGCGCGCGTCGTGATGCCGAAGGTGTCGGTCGGCGCGACGCACAATGTGCTGATGGCGGCGAGCCTCGCGCGCGGCGAGACCGTGATCGAGAATGCGGCGCGCGAGCCCGAGGTCGCCGACGTCGCTCAGTGCCTCATGAAGATGGGCGCGAAGATCGACGGGATCGGCACGTCGACGCTCAGGATCGAGGGGCGCGACAGGCTCGAGGGCGCGACGCATCACGTGCTGCCCGATCGTATCGAGACGGGCACCTACGCCTTTGCCATTGCGGCGACCGGCGGCGACGTGGGGCTCGAGGGCGCGCGCAAGGAGCTGCTCGAGACGGCACTCGACACGCTGCAGCAGACCGGCGCAACGGTCGAGGAGACGGCAGAGGGCGTGCGCATTGCGCGCAATGGCAATGCCATCGAGCCCGTCAGCATCGAGACGCAGCCCTTCCCGGGCTTCCCGACGGATCTTCAGGCGCAACTCATGGCGCTGATGACGCGGGCCAAGGGTACGAGCGTGATCCGCGAGACGATCTTCGAGAACCGATTCATGCACGTGCAGGAGCTCGCGCGGCTCGGTGCGGACATCCGTCTGCACGGCGATTCCGCGACCATCCGCGGTGTCGGCACGCTGCGCGGCGCGCCTGTCATGGCGACGGACCTGCGGGCTTCGGTGTCGCTCGTCATTGCCGGGCTCATGGCCGATGGCGAGACCATGATCAACCGCGTGTATCATCTCGACCGCGGCTTCGAGCGGCTCGAGGAGAAGCTCTCGCGCTGTGGCGCCCACATCGAGCGGCTCACGGGCTGAGGCCTCTAGTGTCACGATTCCGAAGTTCGCCATACCTCAATGCAAGCGTCGGGAGCGAACTATCGGAATCAAAAGGGACACTAGGATCACAATCTTGCTAGTGTGATTCAGATCGAGAAATTCGCTCGATACCGTGCCGCGGGTGGCGGCGAATTTCTCGATCATCACACTCGCGCGGGGCCGCCCCGCATCCCCTGGGAATTGGAAAGCTGGATCGCATGTCGACCTCGGATGTCAGGTCATCGTCCGTGCAGGCCTATGCTTTGCTGGCGCTGGCCGGCCTCTGCTGGTCGGGCAATCATGTGCTCGGCCGCGCGATCGCGGGGCACGTGCCACCGGTCGGCATCTCGGCATTGCGCTGGGTACTTCCCTGCATCATCGCAGGACTTCTCGCACGCAATCACCTCGGCCGCGACTGGCCGGTCATCAAGACGCACTGGAAGGCCATACTGGTGCTCGGCCTCACGGGAGGCGCGCTCTTCAGCGCGCTCCAGTATGTCGGGTTGCAGTACACGAGCGCGGTGAACGTCTCGGTGCTCAACTCGCTCGGGCCGGTGTTCATCGTCGCGGCGGTGGCGATCATGTTCGGCGAGACCATGCGACCGATCCAGTATGCGGGCATTGCGGTCTCGCTCGCCGGCGTCCTGTTCATCGTGACGCGTGGCGAGCCGGCGATGCTGGCCACGATGTCGTTCAACTACGGCGATCTCATCATCCTGTTCAACATGGGCGTGTGGGCTGTCTATTCGGCCTGCCTGCGTTTTCGTCCGAGCATTCATTGGACGAGCTTCATGTTCGTCTTCGCGCTGATCGCTGCCTTGGGTACGCTGCCCTTTGCCGTGCAGGAGTACCAGCAGGGCATACGCTTTGTGCCGACGCTCACGACGCTTCTCACGATCGTCTACGTCTCGATTTTTCCGAGCCTGGTCGCCTACATGTCGTGGAACCGCGGTGTGGAGCTGATCGGCCCGAACCGGGCGGGTGCGTTGTTGCACCTGGTTGCGCTCTACAGCGCAGTCCTGGCGGGGTTCTTCCTCGGCGAGCGCCTCGCGGCCTTTCACGTGATCGGTTTCGCGCTGATTTTGGCTGGGGTCACGCTGGCCGCCCGCAAGACCTGAAGGGCTGGCGCCCCTTGGAAATGGGGCCGAACTGGCTTACTTCTTGGGGTGCAGGGCTGCGGGGTGCGTTAGGGCTATACGACCCGGGGGCCTATAAGATCCGCTTGGGAGCTGTCCCTGGCCGGGATCCTGGTTCCGGACACACGGCGCCCACCTACATCATTGTAGGGACCACGCGGGTTCGTCCGCCGCGACGGCCTTCGCGGCTCTGCATCTCTCTTTATTTTGTTTGCCGCGGCCTGCCGGGAAGAGGCGCTATCGCTTTCCCGCGCGGTGCTATGCACGCGGCGGCAAGAGCGACAGCGATCGCTTGGGATCGCGGGCTGCCGGGAAGAGGCGCTGTGGTTTCCTGATACGGCCTACCGGCCGGCGCGCAGTCGCGCGCTCATGACTGTTGTGCGCCGGTGCCAATTAGTTGCGTCCCCTCGCTGGCGAGCGGACAGCGCTCGCGTGTGACGCCGTTCTTCCCCCTCTCCCCATTGTCTTCAATGGGGAGAGGGTCGGGGTGAGGGGCGGCGGCATACGCCAACGTCGGCACAAGTCCCCGCCCCTCATCCTAACCTTCTCCCCGTAAGGACGGGGAGAAGGGATACTTCGATCAGGCTGCGAGGTCGAAGCGGTCGAGATTCATGACCTTCGCCCATGCCGCCACGAAGTCCTTCACGAACTTCTCCTTGGCATCCGAGCTGGCATAGACCTCGGCGAGCGCGCGCAGCACCGAGTTCGAGCCGAACACGAGATCGACGCGCGAACCCGTCCACTTGACCTCACCGGTCTTGCGGTCGCGTCCTTCGAACACGTCCTTGGCGTCCGAGACCGCCTTCCACTCCGTGCACATGTCCAGCAGGTTCACGAAGAAGTCGTTGGTCAGCGTGCCGGGCTTGTCGGTCAGCACGCCGTGCTTGGAGCCGCCTGCGTTGATGTTGATCGCGCGCAGGCCGCCGATCAGCACGGTCAGCTCGGGCGCGGTCAGCGTGAGAAGCTGCGCCTTGTCGATCAGCAGGTGCTCGGCCGGCACGACATAGCGGGCCTTCTCGTAGTTGCGGAAACCGTCCGCAACCGGCTCGAGATAGGAGAAGGACTCGACGTCGGTCTGTGCCTGCGAGGCATCCGCGCGGCCCGGTGCGAACGGCACGGTCACGTCGTGTCCGGCCGCCTTCGCCGCCTGCTCGATGCCGGCGTTACCCGCGAGCACGATCAGATCGGCGAGCGAGACCTTCTTGCCGCCGCTCTGGTCCTGATTGAACTCGAACTGGATGCGCTCGAGCGCCTTCAGAACCTTGGAGAGCTGCTCGGGCTGGTTGACTTCCCAGTCCTTCTGCGGGCTGAGGCGGATGCGCGCGCCGTTTGCGCCGCCGCGCTTGTCGCCGCCGCGGAAGGTCGACGCCGAGGCCCAGGCCGTGCCCACGAGCTCCGACACGCTCAGGCCGGAGGCGAGCACCTTCGCCTTGAGCGCGGCAGCGTCCGCATCGTTGATCAGCGGATGATCGACGGCCGGCACCACATCCTGCCAGATCAGCTCTTCCTTCGGCACTTCCGGGCCGATGTAGCGCGAGCGTGGTCCGAGATCCCGATGGGTGAGCTTGAACCAGGCGCGGGCGAACGCCTCGGCGAAGGCCTGCGGATCTTCGAGGAAGCGACGCGAGATCTTCCCGTACTCGGGGTCGAAGCGCAGCGAGAGGTCGGTCGTCAGCATCCTCGGCTTGCGCTTCTTCGAGGGATCGTGCGCCTCGGGGATGATCTCGCCCGCGTCCTTGGCCACCCACTGGTTGGCGCCGGCCGGAGACTTCTCCAGCTCCCATTCGAACTTGAACAGGTTCTCGAAGAAGAAGTTGCTCCACTGTGCGGGCGTCTGCGTCCAGGTGACCTCGAGGCCGCTGCCGATGGCGTCCGCACCATGACCCGTGCCGAAGTTGCTGGCCCAGCCGAAGCCCTGCGCTTCGAGATCGGCGGCTTCGGGGTCCGCTCCCTTGTGGGATTCCGCCGAGGCGCCATGGGTCTTGCCGAAGGTGTGGCCGCCGGCGATGAGCGCGACGGTCTCCTCGTCGTTCATGGCCATGCGCTTGAAGGTCTCGCGGATGTCCTTCGCCGCTGCGATCGGGTCGGGATTGCCGTCAGGGCCTTCCGGATTGACGTAGATGAGGCCCATCTGGACGGCCGCGAGCGGGTTCTCCAGATCGCGCTCGCCGGAATAGCGGCTGTTCGGGTTCTTGCTCAGCGCGAGCCAGGTGGTCTCGCGGCCCCAATAGACGTCCTCGTCCGGCTCCCAGGTATCCTCGCGGCCGCCGGCAAAGCCGAACGTGCGGAAGCCCATGGTTTCGAGTGCGACGTTGCCGGTGAGGATCAGCAGGTCGGCCCAGGAGATGGCCTGCCCGTACTTCTGCTTGATCGGCCACAGCAGACGGCGGGACTTGTCGATATTGACGTTGTCCGGCCAGCTATTGAGCGGCGCAAAGCGCTGCTGCCCGCGACCGCCGCCGCCGCGGCCGTCGCCGATGCGGTAGGTGCCGGCGCTGTGCCACGCCATGCGGATGAACTGCGGGCCGTAATGGCCGGAGTCGGCCGGCCCCCAGGACTGCGAGTCGGTCATCAGCTTGCGCAGATCGTTCTTCAGCGCGGTGTAGTCGAGCTTCTTGAACTCGTCGCGGTAGTTGAACGTCCGGCCCAGCGGATCGGACTTCGACGAGTGCTGGCTCAGCAGGTCGAGGCGAAGCTGGTTCGGCCACCAATGGCGGTTCGCCGTGCCGCCGCCGGCAATCGGCGCCGAGCCCGAGAATGGGCATTTGTCTTCGCTACTTCCGTCCATGTTTCTCTCCGTTCGTGATCCGTAATTTTCTTCGAGGTTCCGAGTGGAAGTCTTGTGACAGCAGGACGTCGCGCCCGGCACTTTCCCCAGCTTGGCGGGTCCGCTGTGCGCCCTAGTGCTCCGCTTCCGAAGTTCGCTTGACCTCGCTGCCAGTGTCCCGTCGCGAGAGGGCGGCGAATTTCTCGATCATTCACACTAGGGGCGGATGATCTTCTGCATCCTTGAGTCTATGCGTCCTTCTGCAGCGCCCTTGCCTTGATCTGCTTCAAGGCGCGCGTCGCCCCTCGCGTAACGGCCGGAAATCGAGATCCGGCAGCGCGGGGCCGTTGCGCCGGCGGGCCTTGTCGGCCCTGGCTCCCAGGCCATTGCGCCTTCCTCCCAGAAACTAGAAGCACTCCAAACTCTAGGGGCCCTTGCTCTCACGGTCCAATCGCATTAACTTCGGGTGACGATAAGAAATTCTGATCGATATGATCTCCCTCAAGCAGCTTCGCTATCTCGACGCGATCGCGCGCCACGGCCACTTCGGCAAGGCGGCGGCGCAGTGCGCGGTCTCGCAGCCGGCGCTGTCCATGCAGATCCAGGAGCTGGAGCAGGAGCTCGGCGTGCAGCTCGTGGAGCGGCGGCGCCAGGGTGCCCAGCTCACGCCCGCAGGCCGCGAGATCGCGCGCCGCGCGCAGCGGGTTCTGAATGAGGTGCGCGATATCGGCGATTTCGCCCGGCAGTCGCTGGAGCCGCTTTCGGCACCCATCCGTCTCGGCGTGATCCCGACCGTCGCGCCTTATGTGCTGCCGGCGCTGCTGCCGCTGGTCAGCGCAGGTTATCCGCAACTCGTGCTGCGCCTGCGTGAGACGCACACACAGCAGCTCATGGCCGAGCTCATCGACGGTACGCTCGACCTCCTGCTTCTGGCGCTCCCCGTCGAGCATCCCGAGATCGAGACCTTGCGGCTCATCGAGGACCGCTTCCTGCTCGCCATGCCGCCGGGACGCAAGCTCGGCGGTCGCGTTCGGGCGACGCCCGAGCTTTTCGCACACGATCGCCTGCTGCTGCTCGAGGAAGGTCACTGCCTGCGGGATCAGGCGCTCGCCTTCTGCCATCTGCGTCAGGCGGAGGGAGTGGATACGTTCCGCGCCTCGAGCC
>Ga0066256_1001586_pt1 | contig 30407 bp, 8 predicted proteins | sample ThiBio_1000_biof_FD_87107 | JGI IMG/M metagenome (GOLD analysis project Ga0066256, IMG submission 87107) | Wastewater bioreactor microbial communities from Cape Town, South Africa - Thiocy_expt_1000_biof (version 2) | ecosystem: Engineered > Bioreactor > Thiocyanate-remediating >... | reverse complement strand
GACGCCCTGTTTGCCACCATCCCGCTGGCAGTGGTGGTGTCCAAGGCGGAGGTGACGGAGGTGAAGGCGATCCTGGCGACGGTGACGGAGTACAAGCTGGCGGCGAGGCTCATGCTGGCCATGCGCGCCACCGACCCCGCCGACTCGGTGCGGCAGATCGAGCTGGCAGCGTACATGACGCACTGCACGCTGGAGCCGGCGCACACGATGCTGGTGGTGAACGCCGCCATGTCGGCCGCCTTCAAGCACAAGAACTACATCCACGCCGCCAACTTTGCGCGCCGCCTGCTGGAGATGCCTGACATCAACGCGGCCAAGAACGCGGCGCTGGCGCAGCGCGCCAAGACGGCGCTGGCGCGCAGCGAGGCGGAGGCGCGCAACGCGCACAAGGTGAACTACGACGACCGCACGCCGTTTGTGATTTGCGCCGGCAGCCTGACACCCATCTACCGCGGCGGCGAGGTGGTGCGGTCACCGTACAGCGGCGCCGCCTACGCGCCCGGTTTCGGGGGAATGGGGGGGGTGGGGGACGGCGTGGCGCGGGGGGGCGTGGAGACGCGGGGCCTCTTTGGCCCCCCGGCCGCCACATCCGCTGCCGCGCCTGCCGCTGCCGGCGGCGCTGGCGGCGCGCCAGCATCCGGCCGTGGTGGCCGGGCACACCGCCCCTCCTTCTAGGATGGGCGGGCTAATATATGATAGGGGCTCGTTGTACCACCTGTGCGTGGCAGTGTGCGTGACAGTGTGTGCGTGGCAGTGGCAGTGTGTGCGTGTGCATGTGCATGTCGTGGTTGTTGTGGGAGCACTGTCAAATTGTTCAACACGACATGTAGGGCCAGGTGGGGAAGGCGGGTGGGGAGGACACAGGCACATGCAAAGCACGCGCGGCGGGCCACGTCGCGGTCGGGTGCGCACAGGAGGGGGGCAGCCGACGCATGACGGGCCGCGCGCGCGCGCGGCGAGGAAGGATACACAACACATGCAATTGCGCCGCCGCAGGGGGACTCGGCCCCTAAGCCAGTAAGTGCGCGCAGGGGGTGCGACTGGACAGCTGGCTTGCAACAGTGCCGTCAGGCCGGGTTCACAAAGAAGGTGGGGCACAGTGCGACGCAGGTTGTCGGGTCAGCACACGCATCCTGTATACAGAACAGCACATACACGCCGCCACTGGCGGGCGGCTTTACGCAGTAGTGGGGTTGCCGCGCGGCGACATCTCGCTGGCGAGGTCCACGTCGCAGCCACGCGGGCTGGTCACCGGCAGCAGCGCGCCAGCACTGCCGCCCGCGCCCACAAGCCCCGGGCTGCCCACATGCACGCTGCGCACCGCGAACCGCGGGCTGGGCATGGGATGCACACGCGACGACGCGGTGGGCGTCCCCAGCCGGCGGTCGGAGGCGCGGAGCTGCGCCATCCGGTTCACAACCGTGAACGCGGCGGTATCGGCGGCGGCATCGCCCTCCGCCCCGCCACCGGCACCGGACGCGGCGTCGCCCGACTTGCCAAACAGCGCCTTGCTGGCGGCGCGCGCGCGCTCGGCACGCGCGGCCACCACTGCCTTCCACGTAAAGTACACGACGACGGACAGCACGACGGCGCCCACCGCGCCACCCAGCGACGCCGCCACCGCCGTCAGGCCGACGGCAGACGACGTGTTGTCGGCGGGCGTGCGGAAGCAGACAGCAAAGCCGCCGCCCGCCAGGGTGCCGCCCGTCAGCACGCCGCGCTGCAGCGTGACCGACACCTGCGCCACGCGCGGCGCGTCAGACACAAACAGGTGAACGGGCAGGTAGGCGGTGGCGGTGGTGACGCCAACGTCAAAGCGCACGCGCACGGGCGCGTCGGGGAAGTCCAGGCCAACGGCAGAGGGGACAGAGCCTGGGATGGCCGCCAGCGCGGCGGCGGCGGAGGCGCCGGTGGGCGGGCGCAGCGCCAGCGTGACGGACGCCCAGTTGGTGGTGGCGCCGGCGCGGGTGAGTACCACCTTCACCAGGCCGCCGTTGGTGTCCAGGCAGCGAGGCTGCTCGCCGCCCGCGGTTGCCACCAGCGCACTGATGTCGGCACCGTTGGCAACGTCGGCGGTGGACGGCGCACTGGCGTCCACGATGGCACCGTAGCCGGACGCCGGGTTGCCCAGCGCCGCGCCGCCGGTGGGGTTGCGCACCCACACGCCAAAGCGCGGCGGCGGGTAGTGGAACAGGGCGTCGGGCATGACGGTGACGTTGAAGGAGCGGGAGGACACGCCGACAGGGAACAGCAGCGTGCCAGATGTGGGCACCACGCGCTCCGCCGCCGCCACCATCGCCGCCGCGTCCTCGTCGCCCGCCGGCGGCGTTGGCAGCGCGCCCGCCACGTACTCCACCGACGTGTTGCCAAACGTGCCGTTGGCGCGCGTCACCACCACCGTCACGTACCCGACCGCCTCGCTGCCGCCGTACTCCGCCACAAACGTGAACGCGCCCTTGCCCAGCGTCGTGGACGCCGGGTCGGTCAGGCCGCCGCTGGCGTCGCCGCTGGCGTTGGCGGTCACGACGGCGGGCGGCGCCACGAGGGTAAGGCTCTCCACCGGGAACGAAGACCCCAGGCTCGCCTGCAGGCTGCCGTTCAGCGCCACCGTCACCAGCGTGGCGGCAAGGTTCGTCATGTCGGCGTTGGCGGCGGGCGTGTTCAGCGTGGTGGAGTTGGCGGCGGCCGGCAGGAGGTCGGGGTTGGGCATGACGTCAAAGTCGGTGGCGGTGGAGCCCGGCACGATGCGCGCGATGCGGATGCGGGACGCCGGGATGTTGAGCACGAACGCCACCGACGACACAAAGTTCACCTGGTCCAGGTAGAACGTCTCCACCGGCACCGCCAGCGTCAGGCTCACCTGCACCACCGGCAGCGTGCGGATGTCCACCACCGCCGACCCGCGCACCGTCACGTGCAGCGTGCGCACCAGGCGCGCATACGCGTTGGTGCCGGCGGGCGCGTCCACGGTGGGGAACACGTCGGTGTACGTGGAGCCGCCCGGCAGCGTGCTGCGGTGCGCGCCGTTGTAGTAGTTCAGGTCACTCACCGCCGCGCCGTTCACGTACACCGCCAGCATCAGGGAGCGGGAGTACCAGATGGCCAGCACGACGGCGTCCGTCGGCCGCGCGCCCAGCAGCTGCAGGCGCACCGACTCGGGGTTGGTGGACGTGAAGTACGCCGTGTAGTACTGCGGCACCGCCACCACCGGCCAGAAGGTGGACAGGCGCAGGCGGCAGGCGTAGCCAAAGCAGGAGCCGTGGTCCGCGGGGCCCGCCAGGATGTTGACGTACCCGCCGCCGTCCGACCGGTTGTTGCCGCCCGCGCCCAGCGCCTCTGGCACCAGGCTGCCGTCCGCCAGCTGCGTGGCGCCGCGCGACAGCAGCGCAAACGGCACCAGCCGCCGCCGCGAGCTGTCGGCGTCCAGCGACTCCACCACCAGCATGCGGTGCGTGAGGCGCGCGGCGGGCGGCGCGCCCACCGCTGGGCTGGTGCACCGCCACGCATTCCACGCCGCCACCGCCACGCACGGCGGGTTGGCGCCCTCCACGCGCGCGATGCCGCGCCCCACCGCCAGGTCCGCCTCCACCAGCCGGCTGCCGTTGGCGCGCAGCAGCATGCCGTTGGGCAGCCGGTTGCCGTCCTCCGTGTCGTACGCAAACTCGGCGTGCGAGAAGATGGAGAGCGGCGCGGTGGCGGACCCCGTGAAGCTGCCGTCCGCGTCCAGCACCAGCACCTGCTTCTGCCCGTCGCACGCCTGGTTCACGCACCCACCAGGCGCCAGCGTCACGTCAGACGCGGCGGGCGGGTAGATGTACACCAGCGCGTCGTCCTCCACGTCGGCCGCCCGCGTGATGTTGGACAGCGTGGTGGGGTGCTGCACGTCGCGCGACGCCGGGTTGGAGCGCAGCACGCGGTTCAGGCCGCCGCACGAGTCGCGGCCAAAGCCCGCCAGCACCACGCCCGCCACGTACGTGGCGCCGGAGATGGCGGGGTTGGAGGTGGCGGCGTACGGCGGCGCATCATCCAGGCTGCCGGCGCCGCCTGACGTGAACGACGGCAGCACGATGCCGGTGCGACCGGGGTCGCCCACGCTGCCGTCCACGCCCCAGCTCCACCGCCACCGCCGCGGCGGCGCGACGTCCACGCACGGCCCGCTGCGCCCCGTCGCGCCCACCAGCACGCTGTCGCCAATCAGCACGGTGCGGTCGTCGCGCACGTGCGTCGCCGCGTCCGGCCCCTGCACGTTCACCACCACACCCACCTTGTTGTCCCACAGCCGGCTGTTGGTTACCGCGGTGGACGCCGCCAGGTACGCCGTCACGCCCGCGTCCCACGCGCGCCACACCGTCACGTTGTCCACCACCACGCACCGCGCTGTCCCCACGCTGCCCGCCACCCACACGCCCGTCAGCACGCCGTGCGCCTCGTTGCCGCCATACCGCAGGCGCGCCGCGAGGGCGGGCGGCAGGATGGGCGGCAGGGGCGCGAGGGAGGGCACGGGGCAGGGCTCGGGCGCCAGCAGGAAGCCAATGCGGTCGCTGCCCGCCACCACGCACCCGCGCACCCGGTTGCCGCCCGTGCGCACGTCCACGCCGGCGTGCTGCTCGGTGGACAGCGGCGCGTTGGCGCGCCACAGCGCGGGCGACAGCATGCCCACCACCAGCGCGCCCGTCACGTTCACGCCGGTGGATGACCCGCCGTCCACCCGGATGCCCGAGCCGACGGACCGCGCCACCACCACAGAGCTCACCGCCACGCCGCCCGAGCCGTACACCACCACGCCGGCGTGGTACAGGCTGGAGAAGGAGCACGCCTCCACAAAGTGGCTGCGCGCCGCCGGCGGCAGCGCCACGCCCGCACCCAGGCCCGTGAACCCCAGTGCCGCGCCCAGCATGCCGCTGTCGGTCACGTAGTTGGTGGTGCCGTACGACGCGCCTGCCGCGCCCGCGCGCACAAACGCCACGCCGCGCAGGTACGTGCCGCCGCGCCACGGAATGCACTCATCCGTCGTGTCGCGCGTGGACACGACGCGCGCGCCGTACCCCGTCGCCTCCGTGACGGCCGTGGCAGTAGCGGCCGTCGCGCCCGCCGGCGGCGGGTCGGCGCCCTCCACCACAATGCGGCGGCTGAGCAAGCCCACCTCCGCCGCCTCCAACACGCCAGATGCCAGGCCGCGCGCCGTCCAGTTCATCGTGCGGGCGCCGTGCGCTGCCGCCAGGCCTGCCGCCAGTGACAGGCGCGTGGTGTCGTTGGCCGCCACGTACAGCGCGCCCGTCACGCTCGCCACCTCGCCGTCATCCGGGTTCCAGCTGGACGTGCTCACCACCACGCTGTCGTTCGCCGCCCACTTCACGTTCCCGCGCACCCACAGCTCCCGCGCACCCACGCCAGCCGGCGCCGCCAGCTTGGTCCACGCGACCGCCGTCACGGCGCCCACCAGCGACAGCTCGCCAATGTTGACCAGCGACTTGGGCTCAATGACGACGCGGCCCCACTGGAACGGCGCGTCTGACTGCGGCGCCGCCAGCACAATGCGCGCACGGCCGGCGTACGGCGCCGCCACGGTGCCCGCCACCAGCGCGCCGGCGTTACGCACCACAATGCGCCCCGCCGTCAGTGTCAGCGGCGTGGTAGCGCCCGCGCCGCCGTCCGCAAACCGCACTGTGCCGCCGATCCACAAGCTGCCCAGCGGCGGCGTGTCCTCATCCAGCGTCACGTCCCACTTGGGCGGCACCACCACGTGGTCGCCCGCGCGCGGCTTGCGCAGTCCAATGGCGGCCCACGTGGCGGCCGACGACCAGGCGCCCGTGGCGGACGGCAGCGCGTCCAGCAGCTGCTGCATTAGGCAGGCGGGCACGACGGTGACATTGTCGGGCAGCGTGTAGTCATGGCTGCCGTCGCCGCCGTCGCCGTCGCCATCGCCGTCGCCGCTGCCGCCGCCGCCCGGCGTGGGGTCCGGCGGCGACCAGCAGCCGGCCTTGGGGCAAGGGTACGTGCGCCACGTGCCCGTCACCGTCGTGCGCCGCGTGTCATTCCACCACGGCCGGTGCAGCCAGTAGGCGGAGGAGACGTTGGGGTCCAGCAGCCACGAGCCCCACGTCGCGTTCCAGCTCCACGGGATGGCGCCGTCCGGTACGGGGTCGTCCACCAGGCCGGCGGGCGACGTGATGGCCAGCCTGCCGGGCGTTTGCGTGAAGTTGGTCCACAGCACGTTGTCGTCGCCCGGCAGCGGCTGGCCCACCGAGTAGTCAAAGTAGTTGGGGTCCACGCGCGTCGTGCCTGCCTGCACCCACGACAGCTCCGCCAGCGTGCGGTTGGCGGCCGTGACGGGCAGCAGCGCCGCCCACCCGCCCGCGTTCACGCGGCGTGCTGACAGGTACGGCACGAGGGAGGTGGCGCCGGCAAGGCGGATGGTGAGTGTGCGCCAGGCGAGGGAGGAGGGCGCGATGCCGGAGATGCCGAGGCGGCGGAAGGTGACGTTGGGGCACACGGACGCGCCCCAGCCGCCCGCATACGCGGCATCCACGTAGCAGGCGGGGAAGATGGCGGTGAGGCCGCTACGTGGCACGACGGCAACAGGCTTGGGCACGGCGGCGTTGTCTGACGTGCCCGTCAGGGTGCCGTCCAGGTCCACAAACACCGCCTCGTGCTCCCACTGCCACGTGGCGCGGTTGGGCGCGTCCACCCACGTGATGTTGGAGAACCGCGTCTCCCACCCGCCGTCGCGCGGCGTGAACTCCTCGCACCGCGCACACGCGCGCAGCGCCGTCATCATGGGCAGGTCGTAGTTGGCAAACGTGACGTTGTCCAGCGCGAAGCCGTGGTCCGCGGGGCCAATCACGCCCCAGTAGGAGGTCGCGTAGCTCACCATCTCCACCGCAGACGGCGTGTAGCCCACCACCAGCGACGACGCCAGGTTGTTTACGCCCCACGGGCCGCCCACCGTGCCGCCCTGCGCGCCCACCAGCTGCACGTTGCTGCGGCCGTTGGTGCACAGCGCGGCATCCGTGAACGACACATACGCGCCCGCCGTGTACTCGATGCCCGTCCACCCGTTGCGGTACGCCGTCAGGCGGGTGAAGGCAACCGGCACACCCGCCGCGCCAGAGGCGCAGCTGACGGCGGGCGTGTACCGGTCGAAACAAACGGGGCGGGGGCGGGGGTGGGGGTGCGCCAGGTGGGGGTAAAGGGAGGGGGGGGGGGTGGGTTGGGGGCGGGGGGGGGCGGGCGGGCGCCCCGCCGCCGCCGCCCCCACCGCGCCCGCCTCGGGCACAAAGGCAAAGCCCTCCGACACGCCGCCCACGGCAGCGCACCCCACCACCGTGTTGGCGGGGTTGGAGATCCAGAACACGGCGGGCACCAGCTCCGTGTTGAGGCTGGAGTCGGACGCCACGGTGCCCATGCCCAGGCAGTCCGCCACCACGTTATCCGTCTCCACGCCGTCCTCCGCAATGAAGTACGTGTGCCCGCGCACGCCCACCGCCACGCAGCCCGACACCGTCAGGCGCGTGACGCCGTGCAGCACGAAGCCGCGGTTGTACGCCTCGTGCAGCGACACGGCGCGGATGTAGCTGGCGGACGCGTCGCCCACCTGGTCAAACACCAGCGGGCTGTGGCCGTAGTTGTACCCCTGGCCCATGCGCACCAGCTCCACGTTGGCGATGCGGCCCACGACCGGCAGGCCGGCGGCGGTGTGCAGCATGATGACGCCGCCAAACAGGTCCACCTCGTTCCACAGGTCGTCGTCGCCGCGCACCACCACGTTCTGCGTCAGCAGCGCCACCTCCGCAAACATGTCCACCGACCGGCCGCCCGCGCTGAACCGCTCGCCCGCGTGCAGCCACGCCACCGGCGACTCCAGCGTCAGCGTGCGCCCGTCGGCTGACACGTCGGCAATGATGGCGGTCTCCATCTCATCGCTCGCCGTCGCCGCCATGCCGGTGGGCGCCAGCACGATGGTGTCGCCCCCGCGCCAGTTCACCGCCTCTGCCAGCTCCACCGTCGAGTCCCACGCCGCCACCTCGCGCGCCACGCGCGTCCAGATCTTGGACGGCCGGCCGTGCAGGTCCAGCGTGCCGTGGTGCACCGCCAGCACCTTGGCGCCAAAGATGGGCAGCTCCAGCGCCTTCATGTGCCCCGTCAGCGTGATGGTGGCGGAGTGCGTGTACGGCGCCTCCTCGCTGCCCACCGCAAACGTGCCGCCGTTCACAATGATGTACCCTGCCGTCAGCTCCAGGTCGTCGGCGTCGTCCCACACCAGCGCGCCCTGCACGATGAGCGCAAACAGCGGCGGCGGGCTGACGTCCAGCAGCACCGTGACGCCGGGCGGGATGACGGCGGTGTCGCCCTCCAGCGGCGGCGGCCCGCCGTCCCACGTCGTGTACGCGCTCCACCGGTCAATGAACTGGTACCAGGCGCAGGCGCAGGTGGGGGAGGGCAGCGCGTGGCCGCGGGTGGGCACCCACACCACCACGGAGCCGCGCGCCAGCATGGGCGCCGCGGCGTTGGTGACGCAGCGCACCAGGGTGGCGGAGAACATGTTGACGTCACACGCCACGCCCGCCAGCCACACCACGGGCGCCGCAGAGCCCGACGCAGGCTTCAGGTTGGTGCCGCGCAGCGTCACCGTCGTGCCGCCCGCCGTGCTGCCGCGGTTCACGCTCACGGACGTGACGGTGGCATAGGGCGCGATGGTGGGCGCGGGGGCCAGGGCGCGCCCCGCGGCGGAAGCCGCCATGCTATCAGCCGCCACCTCCGTCACCGCATCCACCGCCGCCGCCAGCTCGCAGCCGTACAGCGCCACCTCGTACACGCCGTACCGCGCGTGGAACGACTCGGCGCTGGACAGGAACAGCAGGCGCAGGTGGCGCGCGCGGGCGGCGGGCGCTGCGGCGTCCCACGTGAACACGGCAGGCACCGCCATGCCGGAGGCGTGGCTGTACAGCGTGCTCCACGTCGCGTTGTCCACCGACGCCTGGATGGCAAACGCCACCGGCACCTGCCACCACGTCACCGCCACGCCGCTCAGCGCCACGATGCGCCCCAGGCTGATGGTGAGCGATGGCCCGCCGCCCGCCGCGTACGCGGCGGGGTGCGAGCCAGCAGAGGGGGACAGCCACATTGTGGAGCTCACCCCGTCGCCTGCGCGCTCCGGGCTGTAGGTGGTGGTACCGTCCGGCCAGTAGGATGGCGCAGAGAACACGGCGCCCGCCGCCACGGCGCGCGGCAGCGGCATGGTGGCGTCACACACACCGTCGGCCGACACGACGCGCGCAGCGGCAGCGCTACGCCGGCGCACAGCGGTGGCACAGGTGCCGCTCACAGAGTTGGAGGCAGCCGTCACCGCCGCCACGCCCGACACCACCACCGATGACGGCACGGTGTAGGTGAGCGTGAGGGAGGGCGCGGTGGGCGTGGTGACACCCACCAGCGCGCCGGCCGCCAGGTCGGAAGATGCCGCATACCGGGGCGCCGACGTTGCACCAATGACCGTCAGTACCAGTGCCACGCCGCGCGCGCGGCCCATGCCGCCCACCTCGCGTGCCGAATCGTCGCCGTCGCTCGGCAGCTGGGTGCCGTTCAGGGCGCGGGGCGGCAGGGCGTCCAGCGCCCACGCCGTCATGTTGGCGGCGTCAGCACGCGGCGCCGACGCGCGTGACAGCGCATCCACTACCAGCGCCGACAGGTCGGGCGACGTGTACTGCGCGCCCAGGCTGCGCCACACCGGCAGCGACCACGTGATGGTGGAGCGGCTCAGCAGCGGCAGGCCGTAGGCGGCGGACGCGGTGGCGTTGAACAGGCGGGAGATGGCGCCGCGGGTGGGGGCCAGCTGCGTCGGCCGGCTGGTGGAGGTGGACTTGAACTGGATGGCAATGTCGCCGTCCGCGCCCGACGACGCACCCACCAGGCCACGGCTGCCCGTGAGCGTCAGCCGCGCGTTGGTCACCACCGCGCCGTACGGCAGGCGCACGCCGGGGAAGCGCAGGTAGTGGCGCACGCCGGGCGCAAAGGCCAGCTCTGGCGCGCTGGCGTCGATGGCGGTGTCGGTGCCCTCCGTCATGTCGTCCCACGCGCCGCTCGCCGTCAGCGTCAGGCTGTGCGAGGACTGCTGCACGGTGGGCGGCTCGATGATGCCGCGCGTCACGCACGTCAGGGTGCGGCCGTTTGGCGCCACACCAGCTGCCGGCGGCACCACGTCACACGGCATGCCGCATACCGCCACGTCAATGCCACCCGCGGACGGGTCAGGCAGGCCGGAGCCGTTGATCGTGATGGAGAAGCCGCCGGCGGGGGAGCCCACGGTGGGCAGGGTGGGCACGCCCGTTAGCGTGGTGAGGACGGTGACGGTGACAGCGTCCGGCACCGCCGCCCACGCCACACCCACGCTGCGCCCGTAGCTTGCCACGACCGGCCACACGCCCGCCGTCAGGTTTACCGACAGCGTGCAATTGAGGGCAGTGGGCGTGGGCGTGCCCACAACGACGCACGACATGCCGCCCACCGTGATGTTGGGCGTCACGCCGCCCGCCGTCAGCCGCCAGCCGCGCAGCGTCAGCCGCGCGCCAGGCGCCGCCGCCGCCGGCGACACGCTGCGCAGCAGCGGGTTGCCGGGCAGGGAGTACACCAGGGCGCCGGCGTCGGGGGAGGTGGCGGAGATGACGGTGGCAGTGGTGCCCAGGTCAGCAGCGGCGTACTGGTACCACACCGCTGCGCTGCCGTTGGCAGGCGCGCTGCCGTACCCCACCGCCGCACTCGAGTTGGATGCCAGCGTGCGGCCGCCGTCACCCGCGCCCGCCCACTGCACCGCCACGTTGGTGTAGCGCGGCGACCGGACGTCGTACGCCATGAATCCAAACCGGCCGGCGGCGGCATCCACGGAAGGCGTCGCGCCCTCCACCGTCGCAATGTTCACCACGAGCACCACGCGGCCGTCCAGGCGCACCGTCACTACGTCGTCAACCGCCGCTACGGCGTACCGCCGCCACTGCGACGGCGGCGCGGAGGTGAATGGCGCGGCCGTCATGCGCGGCGGCGCGCCCGTCATGTTGGCGGTCACGCCACCCAGCAGCGTCGCCACGCCGCTCGCCACGCGCACCAGGCTGTGGCAGTCGGTACCGGTGCTGCCCGCCGCCGGCGCCTCCGCCGTCAGCAGCAGGTAGTTGGAGGCATCGCGGAAGGCAAACACAAACGCCAGGCCGCTGCCGGTCGTGCCCGGCAGCGCGTCAAACGACACGACGTAGTCGGACCACGCGACCGAGCCGGGCGCGGCGTAGGTGTAGAAGGTGCGCGGTCCGCTCGACGCCGCCGCCGGCGCGCTGCACAGCGTCGTGGCGGCGCGCGACTGCGCCGGACTCACCGCCTGCCCGCCTGACAGCGTCCACGTGCCGCTGCCGCTCGCCGTGGCAGACGCCCAGCCCTGCGCCGTCGCGGTGGTGGCAGACGCCCATGCCGCCAGTGCAATGTCGCTGCGCGCGGCATGGTACGGCGGCGCCACACAGGTAAGCTTGGTGGGTGTCTGCGTGACGCCCGCCGCCAGCTCGCAGCGCGCGCCGCCCACCATCACCACGTCGCCGCCGTCCGCCGCAAACCCGGAGCCGGACACCACCAGCTGCGCGCCGCCGCCCACGCTGGCGTTGGCGGCAGGGCTCACGCTCGTGATGGTGGCAATGTACGTGAACGGGGTGGCCGCGATGGCTGCCAGGTCAGCGCGGCCGGCCGGCAGGAAGGAGACCGCCGGCACGCGCACGCCCGCCGACGGCGGCGCGGACACGCACAGACGGGTGTCGGTGACGTTGAGCACGGTGGCAGTCACGCCCGAGAAGGTGACGGACACGTTGGACGGCACGCCGCCCGCCAACCCAAACCCGGTGCCGGTGAAGCACACGGGCGTGCCCGCCACGCCGCGCACCGGCGCGTACGACGTCACCACCGCGGTGGCGGCGGTGGCAAACGTGAAGCTGCCGGTTGCCGACCACGCCGTCCACGTCAGTGTGGTGGCGCCCCCTGTGGAGGCGTCCGGCTGGCTGGCCACCACACGCACCGCGCCCGTCCACGTGCCGGCGGTGGCATTATTGGTGACGGGTGTGGTGCCGGGCGACGTGGTGACACGCGTGTTGTAGTCGCGGGAGGTGCACACAAGGCGGATGGGGCTGGAGGCAGCGGGCACAATGTCGCAGCCCACGCCGCCCGGCAGCGTGACGGTGAGCGTCAGGTTGGCGGCGGGGTCCGCCCACGCGCCAAAGTTGCCATCCACCACCACCGCCGTGCCGCCACGCAGGGATGCGGTGGCGGGCGCCACGCCCGTCACCGCCAGCGTGTTCACCACGTCACCCGTGCGAGTGACGCCTGACGTGACGGCGGCCGCCGGGCCGACGCTGGGGTTCACAATGCCACGCCCGCGGAACGGCACCATGAGCGCCACCGGCAGGCTGCCCAACGGCGCGGCGGGCAGGGTGCAGGTGATGCCGTCGGTCGCGACGGCAGTGACAATGCACGGCAGGCCGCCAAACGTAACAGCGGGCGTGTAGCCGGCAATGGGGCTGGCCAGGCGCGCGCCGGTCAGCCGGACGGACGTGCCGGCACCCACCACGCGTGGGGACACATCCCACACCACCGGCGTCGCGTCGTCCGCCACGCTCGCCACCAGGCCGCAGCTCTTGGCTGGCTTGCAGGCGTCGCGCCCCGCCACCAGCACCGTGATGTCAGCCGTCACCAGGCCGCCCGCCGCCCACGCCGCAGCCAGCGGGGCGGTCGCCACACCAAAGTTGTACACCGCCACGTCATCCAGCGCCACCGCGCCCGCACGCGCGCCGGCATCCGTCTGCAGGCGGTCGGGGCAGGGGTCGGCGGGGTCGCCCGACGGCGGCAGCGCCGTGCCAGCGCAGGCAACGCTGATGTTGGCTGGCAGCGTGGCCACGAGGGCGGGGGGCGAGGCGGGGGGCACCCCCACGCCATTGCCCAGCTGCAGCGGGGAGAAGCGCGCGGGGTCAATGTTGCGTGCGTAGCCGCCGCCGGGCAGCGGCAGCCGCACCACCTCGCTGCCGTTTACAACCAGGGACAGGGCGGCGGCGGTGGTGGACACCACGCCCGCCACGCCAAAGTAGGTGGCGCCGGTGGTGGCAGGCGCGTCGGACGGCACGGTATTGGCCGGCACCACCAGCGGTGCGTGCGCCGTTACCCACCCCGCCGCTGCCGCCGCAACCGCCCACGCGGTGGCATTGCCGCCGGGGCAGGTGGAGGGCAGTGGCGCGGTGGTGGGCGGCGTGGCATTGGTGGCCAGCAGCACACCCGCGCCCACCATCCACGTGCCGCACGGGCTGATGCCCAGGAACCAGCCGACGGCGGTGGTACGCAGCGCGTCGGTGGCGGACGAGCTGTCTGCCAGCAGGGTGAGCGGCGTGGCGCCAGCGGGCGCGCCGTTGAGCACGGCGGCGGGCAGCGCAACCGTCACCGCCACCGTCACGTCGCGCTCGTTGACCGCCAGCTGCGGCGGCACGATGGCCACGACGGTGCGCGGGAAGGCGGTGGCAGAGTTCCAGCCTGCCAGGCGGCGGCCGCGCATGCCAGGGATGGCACCCACCACCGCCGGCGTCCCGCTGCCATGCACGTACGCCCAGTGGTTGGCGGGCAGCGCCGGCGTGCCGCGGGAGCGCAGCACGTAGGCAGAGGTGGCATTGGGTGCCCAGGGCGCCAGAAGGGTGGCGGCACCCACCACCGCCGTGTCCTGCGCGTCCATCGTCCACACCGCGACGGGCGGGTCGTCAAACTCGGCTGCCAGGACGCGCGCCCACGGCGGGTTGACGGTGCAGGAGCCGGCAGCGGGGTCCAGCGCGGACGGCTCCGTCACCAGCAGGGAGGTGCCGTCGGCATTGACGTACGTCACCACGCCGGGCACCGGCGCCGCGTCGTCGCACCCGCGCTGCGTGAACAGAACCTCCAGGCCCGACAGCGCGCCAAGCCCGGTGCCGCCGATGGCCAGCACGCGGCCGCCCGCCAGCGACCCCGCCGCCGTGGTGTTGGTGGTAGTAACGGTGGTGGACGCCAGGGCGCGCGCGTGCGACGCAGCGGCGGCGGTAGCCTCGCCGCCTGCCGCCGCGCTGAGCCGGTCGGACGCCGCCGCGGTGGACCGCGTGCCATGCGTGTCGTGTGTGGCCGCCAGTACGCGGGAGGACGCCGCCAGCAGCGGCGCATGCACCTGGCCGGCGTGCGCGGACGCCAGCAACGGCAGGACGGCGGGCGCGTCGGCACCTGCCGCCAGCCGCCGGCTACCCCCGCTGCCGCCGTCGCCCGGCACCGCACTGGGTGCGGTGGCCAGCGACGTCAGGCCCAGCGTGTAGGTGTAGGTAGCGGGCGTGGGTAGCCAGCCTACGCCTGCCACATACACCGTGACCGGCACCGCCCCCAGCGGCGCCGCGGCATCCAGCGGCGGCGTGGTGCACGCCCACACGATGGTGGCGTTCTCCTCCGCTGCCGCCGCCGCCGCGTCCACCACCACCGTGTCGTTGCCCGCCGCCGCCGCCATTGCCGCCGCCGCCGCCGCCGCGTCACCCGCAGAGGTGTCAAACACAGCGGACGCGATGGTGGGGTAACGGCACGGCACGCCAGCCAGCGCAATCACGACGGCGCCAGTGCCGCCCAGCGCAGATGCATTCATCCCCGCAATGGTCACCGTCAGGCGCGCGTTACCGGCAGCGCTGCCGCCGGTCGGCGACACGGCAGTCACCACCGGCATTGCGCCGCCACCGGCAGAGGCGGCGCGCGGCTGCAGGGTTACCGACACGACGGCGGTGCGAACGGCGTACGACCCGCCAGCCGTCCACGGCGTCGTCACGCGCACCGTCAGGTTACCAACCCCGGAGTTGGGCGCGGTGAGGGGGATGACGAGCGACACGGCGGTCGGCGTCCATGACGTGATGGCCACCGGCAGGGTGGATGGCGCCCCGCCACCTACCGGGCGCACCGTCAGCTCGGCAGTGACGGTAGCGGCAGGCGCGGTGGGCAGGCCAACGGCGGGCAGGGTGACAACGCCGCCGGGCGTGCCGGTGGCGGTGGACGCCATCACGGCAATGGTGGCAACAAAGGTGGCAGCGCCGGACGGCGCCGCAGATGCCAGGCCACTGCACACGGTGGCAACAGCCCAGCCGTCTGCCGCGGCAGCGGAGCGCGGCAGCAGCCACGCCAGCAGCGCGGTGGCGGCCTCCAGCGTCGGGCCGGACGTATTTACGGCGGCGGAAGGCCAGCGGGCAGCCAGCGCGGTAGACGCATCACGCGCGTCAACCAGCGTGCAGGTGACGGAGGTGTTGGTGAACGGCGGCTGCGCAATGCAGGCGTACTGGCCGCCCCACGCCGCCACCGGCGGCAGCAGCACGGGCGGCGGTGGCGCCACCGACGCATTGCCCACCACCGGCGGCAGTGGCAGCGGCACGGCACACGCCAGGCGGCTGCCTGTGAAGGTGAGTACGGTACCGGCGCCACCGGCGGACGGCGCAGCAGTGGACAGAGCAGGCGTGAGAGCGGCGTCGGGAGTGAAGGTGCAGCCGGACGCCGCACCCGCCGCCTTGGTACGCAGCTTCGTGTAATCCCAAGGCGCGGCGCAGCCAGCGCGCACGCCATTTACCACCGCTGCCACGGGCGCCGCACCTGCGGCGGCGGGCGTGGGCGTGTACAGCCAGTCGCCGCGGATGGGCGCCACCCACACGCCGCCCGGCGTCGTCTCCCACGCCGACGACGTCGGCGCGCCTGCCAGGCGGGAGGCGTCGAGCGCCAGCAGCGGCAGGTCGCCGGGCGAGGTGGTGAACGTCACGCTCCAGGCGCGGTAGAAGCAGGTGGAGGTGGTGGTACGCAGGGTGAGCGCCGTGCCGGCGGTGCCGCCCGCCAGCAGCGCCGCCGCCAGCGTCGTATCGGGGCGCGTGACGTCAGCATAGGTGTACGTGCCGCCGCCAACCGCGAAGCCCAGGGAGCCCGCCAGCGGCATGCTGGCAGGCACGACGGCGGCGGACACGCTCACCAGCGCGTCGGGTGGCGCCACTGGCACGCCGCCCGCGGCCGCTGCCGTGCCGTTGGCGCCCAGGCCCCAGTCCACCGCGCCCACCACCAGCGGGTTCACGTACTGGCAGTCGCCCAGCCCCCATGCCACGTCGTACGCCCGCGCGCCGCCGCCCGGCGCGGGCGGCGTGGAGGCGGCCGTGGGCGTCGACACAGTGACGCTGGCCAGCGTGACGGCGGCCGGCAGGGCGTCGTACCAGGCGGCGTCGCGCGAGTCGCGGCTCACGGTGACGGGCGTGTCGGTGATCATGAAGTCGTCAATGTCAAACGACCCAAAGTTGTACGCCGAGGAGCCGGCGGGGTACCAGATGACGGCCGACACCCACACCGTGACGCCGGGGTACAGCTCCGCCACCTGCTCGCGCACGTTGATGCAGGTGTGGTGCCACTCGCCGTCGCTGTCCTCGTCTGCCAGGCCCCACGACCCCACGTAGCCGTACGTGGGCGAGGCGGCGGGGTCCAGCGAGTTGACGTACAGCGACGCCCACCCGGTGCCACTGCCCAGCGCGTAGTCCGAGATGTTGGTGCGGATGAGCATGTTGACGGAGGAGGCGGCGGGCAGGCGGAACGCCATGCACATGTATGGGTAGTCGGCAAGGTTGTAGCCGGCGGCGCGCTGGCCCGCCTCCAGGTTGGTGCTGCCCTCAAAGTTGCCGCCCCACGGGCTGTTCATGTGCAGGCTCCAGCGGCCGCAGAAGGGGTGCCGCGCCACGCGCGGCGTGTCCGAGTTGCGCCCAAACCAGGCGTCGCTCGCCACCTCAAAGGTGTCCACGTCGTACGTGCGCACCGATGCGGCCGGCACGCCGCCCGCCCACGTGTAGTTGCACGCCACCGACATGATGCCGTCCAGCGCGGCGGCGACGGCAGCGGGCGACGCGCCTGCCTCCAGCGGGCTGCTCGTCTTCACCACCGTGCTGCCGTTGACACCGGCGCCCGGCATGCCCAGCGTCACCGCCCACTGACCGGACGTCGTGCCGGCGGGCGCCACGGTGATGCGGTCGGTGCGCAGCGCGGGGTTCAGGCGGCCCACTGCAAAGCCCTGCACCTCGTCCACCGCAAACGGCGACGCTGCCGCGTTCCAAGGCGACGCCGCCAGCCGGAAGGCGACGGACACGTGTGCGGCGCCGGTACCCTGCTTGGTAATCACGCGCATGTAGTAGCCCGTGCCGGCGGTCAGCCACCGACGGCTGCTTGCCTGCGACGCGCTGGTGGTGTAGGCGCGGTAAGAGACGGCGGAGGGGCAGACGGCGATCTGCGTCAGATTGACGCCCGCCGCCCACGCATCCACAATCGAGGCAGGCGCAGCGGGCACGCCATTGGGGTTGCCGGCGGCAGCCAGCGCAACCGCCGCGTCGTCCGCCGTGGCTGCCACCAGCGCAGCGGGGTCAGTGAGCAGCGCCATGTCGGCGCCGGGCGCCGCCATGTACAGGCGCGCCTCGTCGTCAGAGGCGATGAAGAAGGTGTAGAAGCCAGACACAGCGGGCGCAAAGATGGTGGACAGCACCGTGCCCGTCCATGCCGTGGAGCTGGGCGCCAGGTCCAGGTCCTGCACCGCGTCGGTGGTGGTGGGCGTGCCCGCAATGTACGCCGGCGCCGCCAGCAGGTCTGCCACGCCGTAGCCGTTCACGCCAGTCCACACCTGCCGCAGCACGCCGCGCGCGCCGGCATACAGCGGCGCACGCGCCAGCGGCACCGGTGACGGCGACGGCGACGGCGTGACGCCTGCCGTACCAGTGCGGGAGGGCGTGCGGGAGGGCGTGGGAGTGCGGGTGGAGGACACCGAGCTGGAGTTGACGGGTGTGCCGGTGGGTGACAGCGTGGCGGTGCCGGAGGCGGTCGGGGAGGGCGGCGCGCCTGTCGACGACGGCGACGGCGTCGGTGACGGCGTCGGCTGCACGCCAATGGACGCCAGCGCGGCGGCGGCGGCGGTGAGCGGGCGCGTGATGCAGGTGATGACGGTGGGCGCGAGGGTGACGACGTCGCACGGCACGCCGGCGACGGTGACGGTCGCCGTCACGCCGCCGCCGTCCATGCCAAACCCGGCGCCGCGCAGTGTGAGCAGCGTGCCGCCGGTGGGGGCGCCGACGGCGGGCGTGACGCTGCGTACCACCGGCACCACCTGCATCTGGTACGGCGTGAGGTCGGGCGCGAGGGACAGGGAGCCGCCCTCCGCGTTGGCAGACCCGTAGCCCTCCACGCGCACGCTGGCGTTGTAGTAGCCGGCGCCGGTGGGCAGGGTGGCGTTGCACCAGTAGAACAGCCAGGAGGAGGAGGTGGGCAGGGTCGTGGTGACGGTAATGAGCGACGGGTCATTCACACCGCGCGTGCCCGCCACGCTCGCCTCCGTGCCCTCCGTCTCCGCCGCGCCCCACGGGTCTGACCGCGCGTCGCGCGCGCCCGTCCACCGGCACAGCCGCGCGCCGATGCGGATGGACACGGCGTCGGGGTCGGAGGAGTACACGCGCGCCTGCACGCGCAGCGGCGCGTCGCCGCCCCAGTTCTCCACGGGGCGCACCGACCGCACCAGCGGCGTCACGGCGTCGGTGTACGTGAAGGTGCAGGACGAGGTGCAGGGCAGGGAGGCCGTGGTGCCAGGCAGCACCACCGCCACGGTGCCGCTGCCCGCGCTGCGCGGCCCCGTCCGGCACGCCAGCGTGGCAGCGGTGGTGGCATGCCCTTCCAGCGCGCACGGCACGCCGCCCACCCGGATGTCGATGCCGCCCGCCGCCGCGTCCACCGGCGCCGACAGCGCGATGTACAGGGTGGTGCCACCACCCAGACTGCCGCTCGTGGGCGCCACGCCCACCACGGTCACACTCGCCGCGCCGCCGCGCCCACCAGGGCCGCAACCATCACCCACCGTGCTGCCATGGTTGTGGTTGGATGTGGCTTGGGGGTAGGGTTGGTGGGTGCACGCTGCACACACTGCAGCTGGTGGGATGATGGATGTGCGCGCGCGAAGGGGAGGAGGGAGTTACACTCGCTTGGTGTATCAAAACTGTGAAAAAGACGCGGGGAACCGGCGGCGGTGCGCTGCCGCCACCAGCACACGTCGAGCCGCGGCACCAGCAGCAGCCGCGTTGGCGCTGCGGGTGCCGCTGGGGCGCTTGGCGCTTGCCGCCGCGCTGATGCTCGCTGCGTGCGCGCAGTGCACGCGTGTACTGATCTGAACGTGTCGTGTTGCGTACTGTCAGGGTGAAAAGAGAGAATCCAAGGGCAACGGCGTGCGCTGCAGTGACAACCCGGCGCCGGCGGCAGCCGCAACGGCACCAGGGTGGAAGCAGGGGGACAGGGGTACCCGCGCGTGCGTTTTCTGTCACGCCCCGCCCAACAACTGCCGCATGCGCGACACGCACGCCACGCACACGCCGCGAGAAACCCTGTTGTCCCTGCGCACCAGGCCTCTTTCTTGAATCGGCCCACCACTCCCCTTCAACAGCCTGAGGAGGAGGAGATGCCGGTGGGAAGTGTGATGATGTGGCCGCAACGGCGGTGACACCCCAAGCGCGACACACAATTATCGCGTACAGTACAGCTGAAGCTCAATATTTGCCACGTGTGTCATCCACCACTGTCACCCCTGCGTCTCTGCGTGCCTGTGTGGTTGCGTGGCGCGTACTGCATTGCAGTAAGTAGCGGTGCGGCGTTGGCAGAAGCGACGAGCAGCAGGCACTGCAGGCGACACAAACAGCACCTACCGGTACGCCACCGCCACGCGGGCGCCATGGAGGGCGCACATGCAGCGGCGCATGGGAGGGGCGGGGCGTCATCATCATCATCGTCGTCATCGGCGTCGGCGCCGGCGCCGGCGTCGTCTGGTAGCCAAGCTGCCGCAGCGGCAGCAGCTCGTGCTGCCGTTGCAGCAGCGGCCAAGGCATGGTCGGTGGGCGAGTACACCGCCGCCATCGTGGCGGAGGGTAAGGTAGCAGACGGCTACGCATTTGTGCGTAATGGCAGATGGAGCGCGGAGGGCGGGGAGGGGAGCCTACCATACCACATGCCGCCACACCTCACACCCACCCGTCCAAACACACACCAACACGCAGCGCCTTCATTACTCACGGCCCACGCCAGCGGCGCCGGTGGCACCCCGCGAGGCGGTTGTTAATGTGTTGGCCATGGCGTCGACGCACGACGGCGGTGACGGTGGCGCGTTTGACCTGCGCATCACGGTGGCGCCGGATCGCACCGTGTTCAGCCACGCCACCTTTGCGCCCATCGCCGGTGCCCTGCTGGATGCACACCTGGCGGGGCGGCCGGCGTAACGTACTACAGACTGGATGCTATTTATGTGGTGGCGCCTGCAGCGGCACCGCAGTGTCGCGCGCGCGTGTGCCCTTGCCTTTGTCTTCCTTCACCCTTTACGCTTCGTGTCCGGCGCCCTGTTGTGATGACCATGTTGCGGTTCACCTAATACGTTCAACGTTCAATGCACCTTGGCGCGAGGCAGCGGCGCGAGGGCGAGGCGCGCGGCGCCGATGAAGATGGCAAAGTTGGCGGCGTACATGCCAAAGCACACGAGGCAGGCGTCGTGCAGCACAAACTTGAGGATGTACGCCAGGTAGGCGGTGTAGGCCAGGGAGCCGAGGGAGGCGGCGAGGAGGGCGGCCGGCGGCACGGCGTAGTTGTGCACGGCGACAGCGGCGTAAAACAGGAGGCCCATGAAGGCATTGGACAGGTCGGCGGCAGAGCCGGCGGGTACCAGACCCCACGCGCTCAGAATGTGCGCATACCGCGAGCCCAGCACCTTGCTGCCCGACGCAAACAGCCCAATGTCGCACCCCGCGCGGTAATCCTGCCCCATCGCCTTCGCCGCCTTCATCTCCGCCTCCGTGTACATGGCGTACAGCGACAGCAGCGCGCCCACCACCGCGCCCACCTTTATCCACGCATTGCTGCCCCCCGCCATCTGTCTATTGTGTGTTGGCGGTTAGGCGAGGGCGACGATGACCAGTGCTGGAGTGTTGAGCAGTAACTACAACTGCCGCAGCGGAAGCAGCAATTGCAGCAGTCCACTGGAGGGACACCAGCAGTAAGGGCAGCAGCAACACTAGTGATACTAGCCGCGACTCCCAAATCGACACTAATAGCAAAGACAGCCGTAAGTAGGCAGCAGCAATGTGTCGACAAGGGGTCGATGCGATGACATGCGATGACGTGGCAGCGGTGGGGCAGCGTGTGTTCCCACACACAAATTACTAACTACGAATCACACGATAAATCCACACCGTAGAAACAACTTAGCATTGCAGTACCGCGCCACTCCCACTCTTAGTTTTATGGCACCTCGTCGTTCCCGCATTTGCGCATTATCGATTTACCCCTCTCCTCATCGCGTCATCTTTCCACGTTCCGGTACGAAGCGGAGCGAGAGGGGAGAGGCTTGAACACCCACTTACTACTCCCACTGCAGCGTATGGGGAGGAGGCAGCAAATGCTTGTGTGTGTGTGTGTGTGTGAGAGAGAGAGAGCAAGGGAGTGCAGATTGGGAGCAGCAGCAGCTTGTTGTGTTGAAAGGGAGATAATTACTTAGTGACGCAACGACGCGTTGGTTTATGATACCCTCACCTCCTCAGACCTCCACCACCTCCTCTTCCTCCTCCAGCTGCTACCGACCCAAGATGGCGGCAGCCGCGCCGGTGGCCGTGGTGGCAGCACCCCTGTGCAGGACGGGGCCGGGTGGTGGCGGTCCCACCACCGCCACTACAACTGCTGCGGCCACACCCGCCGCGCCCGCGATGACCACCAGCCGGCCCGCCATACTGACTGCCACGGCGGGCGGGCTGGCGCCGTTGCCAGTATGGGTGGTGGATGCCCTGCGAGGTGTGTGGGCAGGCAGCGCGGGTGAGCTGCCGCCGGCGGTGGCAGAGTCTGCCACCTGGCGTGGGTTGACGGCGGTGGTGGCGTGTGCAGGTGGCCAGCCGCCGCCCGCGGGGCCGACGGCGGTAGCGGCGCCGACCGCGCCACCTGCCAGCGACCTGCACCTGGGCACCAACCCCGCGCTCCTGGCGGCGCTGCTTGCTCTGCTACGCTCCGCATGCCACGTGTTCACAGGCACGCCGCTGGCACTGCGCCGCCAGGACATCCGTGCCGCGGCCGCGGCGGTGGGCGCGGAGGTCCGGACCGCCTGCACCCACACTACCCCCACCGGCGGCGACGGCGGGTCAACTCTCACCCTGTCGCCACTGGCGCTGGTAGCAACCCACCTGCCGTCATCATCAACAACGGCAGCGGCAGCGGCAGTGGCAGAGGCAGAGGTAGTACCGCCGGCCGTGCATGCCGCGGCGGCCGGCTACGTGGTTGCCAGCTTGTTGGCGCTGACGCGGGCGTCGCCGCCGCTGGGGCCCGACTGCGCCGCTGCGCTGGCGCTGCACCCAGAGGCGATTACTACACTGACAGCGGTGGCGGGCGCGCGCGGCACGGCGCACATCGATGGCAGCGGCATGCCGTGTGACGTGGCGCTAGATGCCGCGGAGGTGCTGGCGGCCGCTGCTGCCGCCGGCCTGGATGTGACCGGCAGCGCCTATGCCGCCGCTGTGCGGTCTGCCCTCACCAAGCTGCCACCAACTGCACCACCCCTGCCGCCAGCCTCCCTGGACTTGCTGGCTGCCGGCTGTGCATTTGCCGGCGCGGGTGCCGGGGCATGCCTCTTGGCACACCTGCGCGCCACCATTGCCGCCGCTGCCACCGCCGCCACCACCGACGCTAGCAGCCACCTACGCACCGTCGTTGCGCTGCACACGGTGGCCGCGCTGGCAGCCACCCCTGCCAACGCGCCCGCACTGTGGGCGTTGGTTGACAGCGGCAGCGACGGCGGCGGCAGTAGTAGCGTGGCAGCCACCCTGCTGGCACACCTGCCACCGCCACCGGATGGCGCACCACTGCACGCGCGCCAGCTGCATGCCGCCTGCGTAATCACCCTGGCCGCGTTGGTGGCCACCGGCGACGCGCAGCTGCTTGCGTGGGCAGAAGCGCACGCGGGCGCCATCGTGCCGCCCCTGTGCGCCTTGCTGGCGTCACCTACCTCGCCACGCCTACTGAACGCCGCCCTCGCCGTGCTCACCACCCTCACCGCCACCCCCGCGCCTGCCGCCCTCTTGCCGCCCGCACTACCACACCTGGCGGCGGCGTCGCTAGCACACCCCGCCGCTGCCGCCGGCGTCGTCCGCCTCATGTTGCGCTGCCCTGCCTCAATTTAGGGTCAAAATAGCACCGTTCAACAGAACCATCGAAACAAATCGTCAGAAGTACACAATCAGGTGGCGGGTAACAACAGCAACAACAACAACATATCATAGCCATATATATACAAATATACCTGCGCCTGCCAATCATTATTACCCCTACTCTGAGGCGGGGCCATGCGGGTGGCTGCCAGCGCCCCACTGTGCCTCATCCATGCCCTCACCGCCGCCATCGTCCGTCAGCGTCAACGGTTCTTGTGACACCGTGGCGCTGGCGGCAGCCGCCGCGCTGGCGGTGGAGGACAGGTTACAAAGCGACAGCGCCACGTGCCAGCTGGTGGGCGAGGGATCAGCGGCTGCCGCCAGCTCATCCAGCCCGCCACCAGCCCGGTGTGCCGCCACCGCCGACTCCGCTGCCGGCAGCAGGTGCGGCGACGCCACCATGCCAGACACGTTTGCCAGCACCGACAGCAGGTCACGCGACACGCCGCCGCTGCCACCAGCTGCGTGCACGCTGTGCGCGCCGTGGGCCGCCTCCTCGTCGTCATCATCGTCATGGTCGTCGTGGTCGAGCTCACCACGCCGCCGGCGCACCGCCGATGGCGCCGCCTCCTCGCCCTCCTCATCGTCAACCACCCAGCTGTCGCGCCGGCTGCTTGACCACTCGCCCGCCGTCGTGCCATCCACGCAGCACGTGGTGTCATCCAGCGAGGTGGCGCCGCTGTCATACGCGCCGCCGCAGCCGCCGCCCCGGCTGGCGCTGCCAGTGCGCGCGCCCCGCCGCCGCTTGCTGCCAGGCGTGCGGCCATCACCGCCGCCACCACCACCCGGCGGCGACGGCGACAGCGGGATGGCTGCAGCAACACACCGGCTGGCGCTGGCACTGGCGGGGGCCGCGGCGGCGGCGCCCCCGCCCCCGCGGGGCGGCCCGCGGGGGCCAGCCGCCCCCCCCCTCGCGGCGCCCACGCCACTTCCGGCTGGCGCGATGCGCCGCCAGCGCACGCGAAATGACGGCGTCATACGCCGCCGGCACCGCCACGGCACCCACCAGCGCCAGCGGCATGCCACGGCTGAATGGTGCGCTAGGCGACGCCGCCGCCGCCGCTGGCGACGCTGCCGCTGAACCGGCTGCCCCCACCGCTGCCGCCGCCGCTGCCGCCCGACTGCGCTGCCGGGCGCTGCGCGCCTGCAGGCTGGGCGCCGGCACGCCGCTGCGCTCGTACAACGCATCCGCCGCGTCGCCCGCCACCGCCATACTGACGTCGCCCGCCGCGCCAGCGGGTGTCGTCCGCCCGCTGGCACGCGACTTGGGTGTGCGGCGTGCTGCTGTCGGCGGTGTGCCCGCTGCCACTGCCGGTGGTGCGGCACTCACCGTTGCCGCAATGATGGCGGCAGCTGCCGCTGCTGCTGCTGACTTCTTACCGCCCGCGCTGCCGCCTGCGCGCGGCGTGACGGTTGACGCACCAGCAGCGCGCTGCGTGGTTGCGCCGCCACCGCTGCCGCGCGGGCCGGCGACAAGAAAGTGGCCACCGCCGGCCGCCGCTGCAGGCGTGACAGGTGGTGCCGCGACCGGCGTGGCAGCAGCGCTCGCAGCTGCCGCAGCCGGCCGCCGGTTACGTGCCCACGCCGTGGACACGCCAGCCAGCAGTAGCGCCAGGCCGCCTGCGGCACAGCCCTCCCACCCGCGCACCCGCATGTGTGCCAGGTGCCACTCCGCCACCGCAGCTGCGTGCGCCGCCATGGTGTCCAGCAGCACGCGGCCCTCCAGCGTGCCGTCCCGGTACGCTGCGTACAGGTCCACCAGCGGTGCCATGGCAGCAGCGGGCGCGCGGCCCAGCAGCCCCACCGCAGCAGCGGCGGTGGGACCGCAACCCGCTGCCGGCACGATGGCAGCCAGCGGGTTGTGCAAGCACCGGCTCCACTCCCGCGCCTCCGCCAGCGCCGCCTCACCGCACCCGCCGCCCAGCGTGCTGGCGTCCTCCAGCTCGCCCAGCATGTCTGCCGCCACGCCGTCATCCTCCCCACCACCGTCGCCGCCATGTGGCAGTGCCACGGCGGGGACCCTTGCGCTGCCGGGCCGCCCGCCCCCCCTCTTCAGAGCGCCGCCCCCCGCCGGCGCACCGCCAGCAGCGGCGGCGGCTGCAGTGGCGGCAGGGCGGGGCGTGGAATGCCGGGTGGCACGCGGTGTGGCGCTGACGGCGGGCGCGCCGCCGTCCACCGTCTTCACAGGCGACGGCAGCGCGCCGGCCGTCATGTCCACGGCAGCGTTCCCCCCCTCCTCATCGCCACCCACGACGCCACCCTCATCTGCCGCTGCTGCCGCAGCCGCCGCTGCCACGGCAGCCGTCTCCCCGCCGTCCAGCTCGTCCTCCCCGCCGTTGCGGAAGATGCCCGGCGTCATGGGCGGCATGGAGGTGGTGGTGGGTAGGGGCAGGTGACCACCCGCCAGGTGCGGGGCGCCCGGCGACAGGGCGAGGCGGGACTTGGCAGGCGGCGGTGAGCCGCTGGCGTCGGAGGCCGGGTGGCGGGTATGGTGCGCATGCGCCGACAGCAGGCTGGTGGAGTGTGCGCCACCGGTGGACATGGCTAGCCGGCTGCCGCCGCGTCGTGCAAAGTAGGGCGTCTCGTGCGCGCCCTGCAGCAGCATGCTGCTGGTGTGGTTCAGGCTGATGCTGGTGTCATTGATGCCCACCGCACCACCCTCCCGCCCCTCCGCCTCCTCATCCTCCTCCACCACCACCTGCCGCCGCCCCCGCCCACCGCTGCTTGCCGGCGGCGAGGCCGCGAGCCGGCCGCGGGTCGGTGCCGTGGGTGACGCCGCGGGTGCACTGACACCCATGCCGCCGCCCCCACCACCTGCCATCGCAGAATGTGGCGCCGGCGGCGGTGCCGCCTGTGGTGCCGGCGGTGGCACCGCACCAGTGGCGCCATAGTGGCGGGCACTGCTGCCCAGCAGCGTACGCACTGCGCTGCCGCCGCACTCGGCAATGCGGCGTGAAGCGCTCGCCGGCCGGCGGCGGGCGGCTGACATGGCAATGGCGGCGGGCGGCGAGAAGGGCGCCACGTCCATGGAAAACGACGCGTCGCCGTACAGGTTGGCGTCCGGCAGCAGGTCATGCACCCCTGCGTGGCCACGCATCACCGGCTCCGGCGACGCCAGGCCGGGCAGCAGCATCATGGAGCTGCGCTCGCGCACAAAGCTGGAATCCAACATCATGGAGTTGTTGCCGGCGTCCAGATCACCGCCGGCGTCGGCGCCGCTGCTGCCACCCCCACCACCGGCCCCCACCCCCACGCCGCCACCACCAGCCGCCACATACGTCATGTGGTGGAACCCGCCGCCGCGCGCAAAGTGTGACACGCCGCCGCCGCTGTTGCCGCTACCCTCTCCGTGCGCGCTGCCGTCGGCAGGCATCGCCTCCGCCGCTACCGTCTCTGCTGCCAAAACCAGCGCAGCGGCGCCGGCAGCGGCGGCGGCAGCGGTGCCATCACCGCCATCGTCACCACCACCAGCACCACCACCGTCGCCGCCACCGCTGCTGTTCACTGCCGTCGTGCCAGCAGCCGCCGCAGCTGCACTGGCGCGGGCACCACTGCGCCCGCGGCCGCCACCACCACCGCTGGCGGCGGCGCCAGCACTGGCGCCACGCGACCGCGCCGCGCCGCCCGTGCTGCGCGACTTGGCAGCCGGCGGCGCCGCCGGCGTGACGGCCACCGCGCTGGTGGATACGTTGCTGGATGCGGCGGCACGGCGGCGGGCGGCGGCGGTGGTGGTGCTGGTGGCCGATACGGCGGAGGTGTCCACCGCGCTGCTGCTGCTGCTGCTGCTGCTCCACGCGGCGCCAGCCAACAGGTCCTCCGGCCATGCAGCCACCGTGGCGGCGCCGGTGGGTGCGGCAGCGGCGGCGGCGGCGCGGTATGCCAGCAGGCGCGCCTGCATGGCGGGCAGCAGCTCGTGCAGCGTGCCGTCTGCCAGCGCCACGGTGAGGCCGCCGTTGTACAGCACGCCCTCCGCCACCGACAGGTGACTCTTCCGGCCGGTGGCCTCCTCCTCCAGCCGCTCCTTCAGCGGTCGCACACGCACGCTCTGCGTCATGAACCCGTGCGCCGCCACCAGGTACTGCACGGCGGTGGGGGCAGAGGTGGCAGCGCACACAGCAGCGGCACGCATCGCGTCCCGTGTCGCGTCTGGCCGCCGGTCACTCCCGCCCCGCCCCGCTGCGACCGGACTGGCACCATCCAGGCCTGCCACCAGGTGCGCTGCAAGCAGCTGCAGGTCGAGCGCCATGAGCAGCACAAACTGCATGCGGTTGGAGCCGGCGTCGCCGTCCCAAAACCACGCCTGCGCCGCGCCGCCCTGCGACTGCGGCGGTGCAGTCATGGAGTCATCCCCGCCGCCACCGCCGCCGCCACTCTTGGCAGACAGCGCAGTGGCATCCAGGGCGGATGCAGGGACGGGGGCAGCCGCAGCCACACCGCCGCCCACCCCCGCCGCCGCCGCCACCGCCGCCGCGCTGCCGGGGCGGCTGTACATCTGCAGCGTGGGCCGCACCGTCACCAGCGTGCGCAGCGCGCCCGCCACCGGCACGCTGTGCAGCGTCAGGCCCAGGCCCTCCAGGTAGCCGTAGTCTGCCAGCGCGTGCAGCGACATGTCGCTGTAGTGTACCGACCGCGCCGCCGCCGCGCCGCGCACCTGGTTGCGCGCCAGCTGCACGCGCGCCACACCCCAGCACAGCGCCGCCGCCACCGCATCGCCGCAGCCAGGTGCGGTGGGCGGTAGGTGGAACGGCAGGACGGCACAAAACGCGGGCATGGCGCGCTTGGCAGGGTGGTCCGTGCGTGGCCGCTGCAGCATGCCGGCGCTGGATGCCGCCAGCTCCGTCAGTGCGCCCACCACATCCCCGCGCACCTCCTCCCCGCTGCGCCGCCCGCCATACACATTCTCCGCCGCCCCATTGATGCTGGCGGCGGTGGCGCTGCCGGAGGCGGCAGGTAGGCCGCCCTCATGCTTGCCTGCCATGCTTGCTGTTGTTGTTGTGTGACTGGCGATCGGATGGATGTGGTGCGAGCAGTTGGAGAGCGGGAGCGCGCACAAGCGCGCGCGTCGCTGCTTCCACGCAGGACCAGTGTCAAGGGAGCGCGTGTATAGACACACAGAGAGAGCAGCAGAGGGCAGCAGCACAGAGCAGCAGCAGCAGTAAGTCCGTAGATCAGTGTAGTGGTAGTGGGCAGTACGAGTAGTACCCGAGGAGTGGTGAGGGGGGAGGGGGGGGACACAATCAAATCACAGACGCGGTGCGGGGTGTCAAAAACGAGCAGAGGGGGAAATCGGCAGGCGTTGCCGGTATGTGTCTGACCATGTACTGCGCCTGCGCCGCGTGCCATGGCGACCTAGTAGCCCCGATTACGCACCCCCTCCTCCCCCTCTCTCGCCCCCCTCTCACGCACCCTTGGAAAATCTCCCTCCCTTCTTTGACCGTTGGCGGCACCGTATCCGGCGGGTTGCAGTTGCCCGCGCAACGTGCTGGTGCCGCAGTTTGAGGTAATCCACGCTGCGGCTGATTAGATGTGGTGTGGGATGTGATGGTAGGTTGGGCATTGTGTGTGTTCCCTGCGTTACTGCACCTATTACCCTTGTAGTGGCTGCGCAATCGCCAACAAACTGCTGCCGCCGCAAGTGACTCGGATTTCGCCTGTTCAAGTTTTTGAAATCGGCGACGAGGTTGGAAAAATCTTTTGCGTAACGTCGTGAAGAGAAGAGGAGACATGAGAGGAGAGACATGAGAGAGGAGGGGAGAGAGAGGAGAGGGCGGAGTGGCGATGAATATGGGTGGTGGTGGGGTGGTGGTGGCCAGTTGTACAACAGCCCCGTCACAAGCAACTGGTTTGCCACCGTCGTGTGCGCGTGCCATCACTCGCCCCCGCGTGATTGCTGCCGCCCCCTCTGTAGCACCACCTCTCCCTCGTCTCGTAGTCGCCCCCCTCCTCTCTCTACTCTCATACCACACTCCTCTCTTCCACCCAACACTCCCGCGTCGCGCCTCGTCCATCCCCCTGCCCGCTGCCAGCGGTGCCCATTGTCTCACCCCCACGCACACGTACTACTACTGCATCTGTTGCTGCTGCTGTTGCAGTGTGTGCTGCTGTTGCTCCTGTCGCTGTGGCAGCAGCTGTGTCGACGCGGCGTGGTTTGTTAAGCCCCGCACCCACCCACCTCTTCGGTCCGCCCCAGCGGCAGCAACCAGTAGCGCAGCCCACACGCACGCCCGCGGGCGCGGCGGCAGTAGCATTGCAGAGGCAGGATGAGCGGAGCAGCGGGCGGCGCCGGTGCGGCGGCCGGCGGCGGCGGCGCGAGCGACAGCGCCAGCCTGGCGTGGAAGGGGTTCATCACCAAGAAGGTACGCAGCAGCAGCTGTAGCTGTGCAGCGGTGGCGGCAGGGAGTCGGCGGACCGCCATGCGTGGATGTGGGCGCGTTTGTAGGCGGCGGTGTGACGGGTGGGAGGGCGTGGGAGGACGCACGTGTGTCCGTGTGTGTGTGGGTTACCAGGGGAATCGAAGAGCATCTGCAGCAGTGGGAGCGGCGGCAGCCGGACTGGTAGCGTTGTAGAGGGATAACGGCCGACACCTTGGTGTTGCTGCCACTGCTGTCCTGCTGCCGGCCGTGATGGTGGCGGGTGTGGGACAGCGCGAGAAAGCCCCCTTCTTCGTTCCCTCTCCTGTCCTGCTGTCCCTGTCCCCTCTCTTCTCCTGTCTAAGGACATAGTTCCAGTTGCACACACACAACGCAACGCGGCGGCGCAATCCAATACACACGCACGACATGCACTCATTGGTTCCCACCCACCCACCCACGCGCGCGCGTGTCCGCAGGCGTTCAAGACGTTGACCAAGCAGAGTTGGAAGAAGTGCGTTGCGCCCTGCCGGACGGGACCTGACATGGATGACCCTCACTGCACTGCACTGCACAGTTTGTCGTTACTCCCCCCGTTCACGCACTGCTTATCTGTCGTGTAGCGTTCACCGCATCACGCACCACGCCACCGCCTCACTGCGTCACTCACTGCAACTCATTGCCACTCTGCCTCACGCACCACCACACTGCCGTATTGCCGACATTATTCACAATTGCAATCACTCCCCTTCTCCCTCTCCCGCCCACCCACCTCGCACCCCCC
>Ga0066256_1001584_pt1 | contig 30455 bp, 33 predicted proteins | sample ThiBio_1000_biof_FD_87107 | JGI IMG/M metagenome (GOLD analysis project Ga0066256, IMG submission 87107) | Wastewater bioreactor microbial communities from Cape Town, South Africa - Thiocy_expt_1000_biof (version 2) | ecosystem: Engineered > Bioreactor > Thiocyanate-remediating >... | reverse complement strand
GCGGCAGCCGAAAGACCCAGGCTGCTGGCATGTGCTGATCAGGTCAGCAACACGTGCCGCAAAGCATCACGCTGGGGCGCGTTCTGCGTCACGGGGGAATCGGTTCCCGCCTCGTCCCTGATTGCTGTTGCCGGGTATTGCCCTATGATTCAATAAATGTTGTATCATCGAATAATGAACGAGACCCAAGCCATTTCCGCCCTGGGCGCCCTGGCTCACACCCAGCGCCTCCGGGTGTTCCGCGCCCTGGTCGTTGCCGGCCCCGAAGGCCTCACGCCCAGCGTCCTGGCCGACCAACTCGACGTGGCCCGCAACACGCTGTCTTTCCACCTGAAGGAGCTGGCCCATGCCGGGCTGGTCACCATCGAGCAACAGGGCCGCAACCTGATCTACCGCGCCGACTTCGCCCACATGACCGGGCTGCTCGGCTACCTGACCGAGCACTGCTGCCAAGGCGCCGTGTGCGAGGCCAACGAATCCACCCGTGCCTGCACCTCCTGCTGAAAGGAACCTCCATGAAGCGCTTTCACGTCCACCTGCATGTCGATGACCTGAACCGCAGCATCGGCTTCTATTCCCAACTGTTCGCCGCGCTGCCAGCACGCACCGAGGCCGACTACGCGAAATGGATGCTTGAAGACCCGCCGGTCAACTTCGCCATCTCCACGCGCGGCAACAAGCCGGGCATCGACCACCTGGGCATCCAGACCGACGACGCCGACGAACTCGCCGCTCTGAAGGCCCGCGCGCAGGCCGCCGACATGGCGCTGCTCGACGAAGGCACCACGACCTGCTGCTATGCGCGCAGCGAGAAGCACTGGATCACCGACCCGCAAGGCGTGGCCTGGGAGCATTTCCATACGCTGGGAAACATCCCAGTCTTCAACGAAGCGGCGCCCGCACCTGGTGCCGCCGCCGCCTGCTGCGCGGCCATGCCGCGCTCGAATTCCTACTACTGATACGAGGCATTTATGACCACGGAAAAAACCTACAACGCCCTGTTCATCTGCACGGGCAATTCGGCCCGATCCATCCTGGCCGAAGGCATCCTCAACGAATTGGGCAAAGGCCGCGTCCGCGCCTACTCGGCGGGCAGTCACCCCAAGGGTGCGGTCCACCCGCTGGCGCTCGCCACGCTCGAACGTTTGCATATGCCGACCGCCGACTACCGCAGCAAGAGCTGGGACGAGTTTGTTGCGCCCGGTGCACCGGAGTTCGATTTCATCTTCACCGTCTGCGACAACGCCGCCGGCGAGGTGTGTCCCATCTGGCCCGGACGCCCGATGTCGGCGCATTGGGGCGTGCCCGACCCTGCGGCTGTCGAAGGTACAGAGGAGCAGCAGCGCAAGGCGTTTACGGATGCGGCGCTAACGCTGCGCCGGCGCATTGAGCTATTCCTGTTGCTGCCGCTGCAGCGCCTGGATGCCATGTCGCTGCAACGCGAGCTGCGGAACATCGGTCAGCAGTAAAGACCCTCACTGCATCAAGATTGATATTTGGAAGGACACCCCATGCCAAGCATCCAGATTTTCGACCCGGCGCTGTGCTGCAGCACCGGCGTATGCGGCGTTGAAGTGGATCAAAACCTGGTGAGTTTTGCCGCCGATGTGGATTGGGCAACGCAAAACGGTGCCCAGGTTGCGCGCTTCAACTTGGCCCAACAACCCCTTGCTTTCGCTGAAAACCTGACCGTGAAGGGATTTCTGGAGCGTTCGGGCCAAGAGGCGCTGCCCCTGGTTCTGGTCGATGGTGTGGTGGCCTTGGCCGGCCGCTATCCCAACCGCCGCGAATTAACCCGCTGGGCTGGCATTGAGGCATCCGAAACCACCCCAGCCCAAGGCGCTTGCTGCTCTGGCAGCCGCTGCTGCTGAACGAGGAGATCCATGCACTTCCTTACCCAGCCGCCCCGCTTCCTCTTCTTTACCGGCAAAGGAGGCGTCGGCAAGACATCCATCGCCTGCGCGACGGCCGTGCAACTGGCGGCCCGGGGCACGCGCGTGCTGCTCGTCAGCACCGACCCGGCTTCCAACGTGGGGCAGGTTTTCGGCGAGCGCATCGGCAACCGCATCACGACGATTGCCGCCGTGCCGGGCCTGCGGGCACTGGAAATCGACCCGCAGGCGGCGGCGCAAGCGTACCGTGACCGCATTGTCGGCCCGGTGCGGGGCGTGTTGCCCGATGCGGTAGTGAATGGCATCGAAGAATCTCTGTCGGGTGCCTGCACAACGGAAATCGCCGCCTTCGACGAGTTCACGGCCTTGCTGACCGATACGGCATTAACGCAGGACTACGAACATGTCATTTTCGACACGGCTCCTACCGGGCACACCATCCGCCTGCTGCAACTGCCTGGCGCATGGAGCGGCTTTCTGGAAGCAGGCAAAGGCGATGCGTCGTGCCTGGGGCCGCTGGCGGGCCTGGAAAAACAGCGCAGCCAGTACAAGGCTGCGGTAGAGGCATTGGCCGATCCCTTGCGCACTCGCCTAGTGCTGGTTGCCCGTGCGCAGCGCCCCACACTGCGCGAGGCAGCACGCACCCATGAAGAACTGGCCGCTATCGGCCTGTCGCAGCAACACTTGGTCATAAACGGCGTATTCCCTGCCGGCGAGGCCGAGAACGATACGCTTGCCGCTGCCATTTACGAAAGAGAGCAGGCCACACTTGCCGCCATTCCGCAGGCACTCCAGGCGTTGCCTCGGGATCAAATCGCGCTCAAGCCGTTCAATCTCGTGGGCCTCGATGCCCTGCGCCACCTGCTGGTCGATACCGACGCCACGCATAGCGCCGATGCCATCGAGCTGCCCGATCAGATCAATGCGCCGGACTTGTCCGTCCTGGTCGATGAGATCGCCGCCGATGGGCACGGGCTGGTCATGGTGATGGGCAAGGGCGGCGTGGGCAAGACCACGCTGGCCGCCGCCATCGCCGTGGAGTTGGCGGGCCGGGGGCTGCCAGTGCACCTGACCACCTCCGACCCGGCTGCGCATCTGGCCGATACGCTGGAAGGTTCACTGCCTAACCTGATGCTCAGTCGCATCGACCCGCAGGAGGCTACGGCGCGTTATCGCCAGCATGTGATGGACACCAAGGGCGCGCAGCTTGATGCCGAAGGCCGCGCTCTGCTGGAAGAAGACCTGCGTTCGCCCTGCACCGAGGAAATCGCGGTATTCCAGGCGTTCTCCCGCGCCATCCGCGAAGGGAGCAGGAAGTTCGTGGTGATGGACACCGCGCCCACGGGCCACACCTTGCTGCTACTCGACGCCACCGGCGCGTACCACCGCGACATCGCCCGGCAGATGGGCGAGACAGGCGTTCACTTCACGACACCCATGATGCAGTTGCAAGACCCCAAGCAGACCAAGGTGCTCATCGTCACCCTCGCCGAAACCACGCCCGTGCTGGAAGCAGCCAATCTGCAAACCGATCTGCGCCGCGCAGGAATCGAGCCGTGGGCCTGGGTTGTCAACAACAGCGTGGCGGCCGCGCACCCGCATTCCCCGCTACTGCGTCTGCGCGCACGCAACGAACTGCGGGAAATCGACGCCGTGGCCACGCGGCATGCCCAGCGCTATGCCGCCGTGCCTCTCTTGACAGAGGAGCCGGTCGGCGTAGAGCGCCTGCAGGCTTTGGCAAGATGGAAAGCGTCATGAATCGAAGCAATCTCCCCCCCATCAGCGTCTTCGAGCGCTACCTGAGCGTATGGGTGCTGCTATGCATCGTCGTCGGCATTGCGCTCGGCCAGATGGCACCGGGCATCTTCCAGGCCATCGGCCGCATGGAGGTGGCCCAAGTCAACCTGCCGGTGGGCGGGCTGATCTGGATCATGATCGTTCCGATGCTGCTGAAGGTGGACTTCGGCGCACTGGGCCAGGTCAAGCAACACTGGCGCGGCATCGGCGTGACCTTGTTCATCAATTGGGCGGTCAAGCCATTCTCGATGGCGCTGCTGGCCTGGCTGTTCATCCGCAATGTGTTCGCCGACTGGCTGCCGGCTGACCAACTCGACAGCTATGTCGCCGGCCTGATCCTGCTGGCCGCCGCGCCCTGCACGGCGATGGTGTTCGTTTGGAGCCGGCTGACCGGCGGCGACCCGGTATTCACGCTCTCGCAGGTGGCCTTGAACGACACCATCATGGTGTTCGCCTTCGCGCCTATCGTCGGCCTGCTGCTGGGCCTGTCGTCGATCACGGTGCCGTGGGCCACGCTGCTGGTATCGGTCGCGCTTTACATCGTGATCCCGGTCATCCTCGCGCAGCTCTGGCGCCGGGCGTTGCTGCGCCGAGGCCAGGCCGCATTCGACCGGACGCTGGAGCGCATCGGCCCGCTGTCGATCGCCGCGCTGCTGCTGACGCTGGTGCTGTTGTTCGCCTTCCAGGGCGAGGCCATCCTCCAGCAGCCGCTGGTGATCGCCATGCTGGCGGTGCCGATCCTGATCCAGGTGTTCTTCAACTCCGGGCTGGCCTACTGGCTCAACCGCAAAGTGGGCGAGAAGCACAATATCGCTTGCCCCTCGGCGCTGATCGGCGCCAGCAACTTCTTCGAGCTGGCCGTGGCCGCTGCCATCAGCCTGTTTGGATTTCACTCCGGCGCCGCGCTGGCCACCGTGGTCGGCGTGCTGATCGAGGTGCCGGTGATGCTGCTGGTGGTGCGCGTGGTCAACCGCTCGCGCGGCTGGTACGAGCACCAAGCGTAATCATGGGCAGCACGATCCCACGCCCACGCGGCTGGCTGATTCCCTCCCTCGGCCTGACGCAGATCGTCGCGTGGGGGTCGATGTTCTACGCCTACGGCGTGCTGATGCAGCCGATGCAGGACGAACTCGGCCTGTCCAAGCCCGTCATCGTCGGCGCCTACTCGGTGGCGCTGCTGATCTCCGGGCTGCTGTCCACTTCGGCCGGCAGCATCATCGACCGCATCGGCGGACGCCTCCTAATGGGCGGCGGAGCATTGCTCGCAGCCGTCATGCTCGCCTGCCTGTCACGGGTACAGGGTGCGGTGGGGCTGTACCTCGTGTGGGCCGGCCTCGGCGTGGCCATGAGCGCGACCCTGTACCAGCCGGCGTTCGCCGTCATCACGCAGGTTTTCGGCAGCGACTATCGACGGGCGATCACGCACCTGACGCTGTTCGGCGGGTTCGCCAGCACGGTGTTCTGGCCGCTGACGCAGCTCCTGTTGCAGCATCTTGGCTGGCGCGAGACGTGGCTGATCTATGCCGCCGCGAACCTGCTGATCTGCCTGCCCATCCATGCCAGCTTGCCCAAGGCGAGCACCGTCGCACACGGCGCAACACCGGCGCGCACGGACAGCGCATCCCGCAGCCTCGCGGCAGTCATGCGCGAGCCGGTGTTCTATCTGGTCACGGCGGCCATCACGCTCAATGCGCTGGTGTTCGCGGCGATGTCGCTGCACATGATTCCGGTCCTGCAGGCGCATGGCATCGCTGCGGCGCACGCGGCCTGGGTCGGTGCACTGGTCGGGCCGATGCAAGTGCTCGGCCGCGTGCTCGAAACCACGATCGGCAAACGGGCCAGCACGCGCCAGGTCGGCATGGCCGCGATCAGCTTGCTACCGCTGTCGCTGCTCTTGCTATTCGGCTCCGGGCAATGGCTGCCGATGTATGTCGTGTTCGCAGCGCTGTACGGCATCGGGAACGGCGTCATGACGATCGTGCGCGGTGCCTTACCCGCCGAGCTGTATGGACGCGCCGCCTACGGCGCCATCAGCGGCGCGATGGCAACGCCCGTGCAGATCGCCGTGGCCGCCGGCCCCTTTGTCGCCTCGCTGCTGTATACCGCTGGCAACGGCTATCCCGGGACGCTGCTGGCCCTGGCCGGCATCAGTGCGGCAGGCGCGATCTTGTTCCGCTACGCAATCACCCACCTGCGTCAGCAGGCCGTTCTTCTCTCGAATCAAGGCACCTCGACATGAGCCACATCACGATTTACCACAACCCCGCCTGCGGCACGTCGCGCAACGTGCTTGGCCTGATCCGCAACAGTGGCGAAGAACCAACCGTCATCGAATACCTGAAATCACCGCCCGACCGCGACACGCTCCAGGCGCTGATCGCGGCGATGGGCGTGCCAGTGCGCGCAGTGCTGCGCGAGAAAGGCACGCCCTATGCCGAACTGAACTTGAGCGACCCGAAATGGAGCGACGAGCAACTGATCGACTTCATGCTCCAGCATCCCATCCTCATCAACCGACCCATCGTGGTCACGCCGCTGGGCACGCGCCTGTGCCGGCCATCGGAAGCCGTGCTCGACCTGCTGCCGCAGCCGCAGCGTGGCGCGTTCAACAAGGAAGACGGTGAGCCGGTGGTGGATGCAGAGGGGCGTCGTGTCTGAATCGCGCCTCGACCTGCCGAACCTCGACGCGGCGCTGTTCCAGCAGCCCGACGCGGAGCGGCTATTCGCTCCAACAAGGGTGCCGCGGGTGCCGCGCTTCCTACTGCTCTACGGCTCACTGCGCGAACGCTCGTTCAGTCGCTTTGCAGCCGAAGAAGCGGCTCGCATTCTGCGGGCGCTGGGTGGTGAGACGCGCATGTTCAATCCGTCGGGCCTGCCGCTGGTGGACGATGCCAGCGAGGATCATCCCAAGGTCAAGGAATTGCGCGAACTGGCGCAATGGGCCGAAGGCATGGTGTGGAGTTCGCCGGAGCGCCATGGCGCGATGACGGGCCTGATGAAAACGCAGATCGACTGGATTCCGCTGTCGTCCGGTGCGGTGCGCCCGACGCAGGGCAAGACGCTGGCGGTAATGCAGGTATCGGGCGGCTCGCAGTCGTTCAACGCCGTCAACCAAATGCGCGTGCTGGGCCGCTGGATGCGGATGCTGACCATCCCGAACCAGTCCTCGGTCGCCAAGGCATACCAGGAGTTCGATGAAGCGGGACGCATGAAGCCTTCGGCCTATTACGACCGCATCGTGGATGTGATGGAAGAGCTGATGAAGTTCACGCTACTCACGCGCGACGTGGCGCCATATCTGGTAGATCGCTACAGCGAGCGCAAGGAAAGTGCCGAGGCATTGTCCCAGCGAGTACGGCAAAGCGCGATTTGACACCGAGATGCTGAATCGAGGATAGAAGCATGTCTGCTCGTGGTGAAGGAACAGATCGCCACTCATGCGGAGATGGCGAGTCTTTTCATTTTCTCCCACAAGGTCTTGCGGCTGATACCCAGTACCTCGGCGGTCTTGCCGACGCTGCCATCGCAATGCTGCAGCGCCTTCTGGATGTGAGACCGCTCCACGGTTTCGACCACGCGCTGCAGGGTCACGATCCCATCTGCGGAAGCATCAGCTGCCGTGAAAGAGATGGAGGTCTGACTTTCGGGAAGGTCCAGCACACCACCGTCACTGAACACCACGGCCTCCTCTAGGAACGAACGCAACTCCCGCACGTTGCCCCGCCATTCGCGGCCCATCAGGTCGCGTACAAAAGGTTCGGACATGGCCAGGGGACGCCCTTGCTCCACTACGATCTGGGCGAGCAGCTTCTCGGTCAGCCACCGGATGTCCTCCGGTCGCTCGCGCAACGGTGGCAACTCGATCTTGATGACCGCTAGCCGGTAGAACAGGTCTTCGCGGAACGAGCCTGCGTTCATGTCCGCATACAGGTCGCGGTTGGTGGCGGCCAGGATGCGAAATTCGCTCTGCGTGGTGCGCTCAGCTCCCAGGCGAAAGAAGCACTTTTCCTGTAGGGCGCGCAATAGCTTGGCCTGCATGTTTGCGGGCAGTTCACCCACCTCGTCCAGGAACAACGTACCTTTGTGGGCACGTTCCAAGTAGCCTTTGTGGGTACGCACGGCCCCCGAGAACGCGCCCTTTTCGTAGCCCAAGAACTCCGCCTCCATCATGGTTTCAGGGATTGCGGCGCAGTTCACTGCAACGAAGTCGCCCTTGCTCGCTCGGGGGTCCAGGCTGTGAATGAGCTGGGCCGCTACCTCCTTGCCGACGCCGGATTCACCCGTCAGCAGCACCGACACGCGCTGGCTGGCCACCTTGCGCACCATGCCCTCCACTCGGCGCATGGCGGCCGACACGCCGAGCAGCGCGTCATCGTCGGGCGCGACGGACAGGTCTACCGCTTCCCTGATCTTGGCCACGAGCCTTTCGATATCGAAAGGCTTGGTCAGGTACTCCCGGGCGCCGGCACGGACCGCCGCGACCGCATCGTTGACGCTGCCATAACCCGTGAGAAAGAACCATGGTAAGGCCCTGACGGTTGCGGGCAAACCCACGAACCATTCGGTGGCCAGACCGTCGGGCAGCCGGACATCGCTGACCACGGCCGACGGCAGGACGGCGAATGCGTCGCGCGCCTCGCTGATCCGCCGGCACCAGCTCACCTGCAAGCCCTCCAGTTCGAAACGCTGCAGCAGCGATTCACCCATGATGGGGTCGTCTTCGATCAACAGGATGGATGTCATGTCTGGCCTTCGGGCGCTTCACGGTTCGGCACTTCGAACAGGAGGCAGGTTTGTGTGTTTTCGGTGGTGTCCAGCTCAAATCGGCCGCGCAAATGGTTGGCTAGTTCCTGGCAGACCCAGAGGCCAAAGCCGCGTGGGTCATTGCCGCTTTCAGCAGCCAGCGTGCGCTTGAATCGGTCTTCGCTCAGCACCGGCCCGCTGTTGTTGATGCACAAGCGCACCCGGGATTCGTCGGCCTGCAGCCGCGCGGCAACGACGCCACCTTCGCCCGCCGCCTTGAGCGCGTTGAGCAGCAAGTTAAGCATGACCTGGCGCAGCGGCGCCGAAGGCACCCGCAGGGCCGACTCGACATCGACCTGAACCCGAATCTCTGCCCGCTGCTTGTCGGCCGTGCCCCTCAGCAGAGCCACGATGTCTTCGAGATCGCCCGGCTCCAGCGGCCGGTCCTCTATGCGCGCCTGCGGCAACAAAGCCGCTACGGTGGTGCGGATCTGCTGAAGACCCCGGTCCAGCAGATCGATGGTACGCAAGCGGATCGCCTCCGTACTGCCGTGCAGATGCAGCGTCTGGGTGGCGGTCAGCATGCCCGCCAAGGGGTTATTGATCTCGTGCGCGACGGCTGCCGTCATCTTGCCTACCGCCGCCAGCCGCTCGGCCGACAGCGCGCGCTCTTCCGCGGCCTTGCGGCGTTCGAGTTCGCTCATCAGTTGCGAAATCGCATCGCCTATGCGGCTCAACTCGGGGTCGGTGGTCTTGGGTACATCGTCGCGCAGCACCCCAGGATCATCCCGCCCGATGCGCTCAATCACCGCCACCAACCGCCCCACCGGGCGGGCCATGCGTTTGCCGACCCACCACCCTAGCGGTCCGAGCACCGTAACCGCCAGCACGATGCCAATCAGGGCTGTGCGCGCGAGCGATGCCCAGTCCGGTGCGAAGGCGGCCGCCTCCACTTCGGTGAACACGAAGCCCAGAGGCTGTCCGTCCTCGCTGCGGATCGGATCGATTAGCACAACTGAACCATCTGGCAAACCCAGCTGCTGCCGCCGTTCCATATCCGGCGCCGACAACAGCGGCTGCCCGCGCCAGGGTTCACCAAGGATCTGGCGACCGGTCTCTAGCTTCACCGGGTCCGAGGCGGCAAACACGGCGCCGTCAGGTGTCAGGATCGCCAGCCGCGCCAGGTTCGCATCCGCCCCCGGGACGAGCTGGGCCGTGTCGCGCAGCAACGAAAACACGCGCCAGGTGTCGTCGGCTGCCAGCAGCGGGCGCACCTGCGCGATCACCAGCACCACGGCCCTATCCAGCAGCGAGAGGGTGTCCCGGCGCGAGTTCTGGGCCTGGCCCTGAGCGGTGATGGCCGTGACCAGCACGGCCGCGAGCAACACAGCTAGGGACAAGCCCAGCGGAATCTGGACCCGGTAGGGCAAGCGCCGGAGCATCAGCCCCTCACCCCACTACCTTGCACCTGCTGGGCTTGCCGCCGGATGGAGTCGAACAAGCTGACCTGGCCTGTCGTGAAACCCGACAGGTTAAGGGAGGTCAGCAGGTCTCGTCCCACCTTGTCGTCGCCCATGCGCAGCAGGGCTTGGCGCAGTGCTTCCATCTGCGGGTGTTTATGCCCCTTGCGCGCGACCAGCGGCGGAAACCCGAAAGGTTCCGACTTCCAGATCACCTCGGTTTTGGCTATGGCGGACATGCCTTGCACCCTCATGGTCTCCCAGACGTAGCCATCGATGGACCCGGCCTGGGCCAACCGGGCGGCCACGGCCTCGGCGACGTTGCGGTGGCCGTGGGTGAAGAAGCTGCGTTTGAGTTCTCGTGTTGGCACCCCAGCCTTGCTCAGTTGGGCCTGGGCGACTAGCCAGCCCGAGTTGGACAACGGATCGGAATAGGCCAGCACACGCCCCTTGAGGTCGGCCCAGCCCTGCACCTCCGGGGCGGGCGTCTTCGGGCGGATCAGATAGGACTGGTAGAACGGCTGGCCCTGGTACAGCGGGACTGCGAGCAGGGTTAGTTCGCTCTCGAATCGCACGAAGGGGTAACCGCAGATCCACGCAGCGTCGATTTGTCCAGAGAAGAGCAGGTCCAGGATGCTCTGATAGGACTCGCGGGCCACAAACTCCACATCAATGCCGACTCGGCTGCTCAGGTAGCGCCCCCAGCGGGCCAGGAAAGCGACTTGGTCAGCCAAGATCACCGGGGTCAAACCGATGCGCAGCCGGTCCGCTCCCCAACTCGGCAGGGATACGGCCGCTGTGGCTGCGCCGCAGAGGCCCGCGGTCAGGGTGCGTCTTCGATTCACGTATTTTATGCGTTACGTTTTCGTAACGTTGATTTTGACCATGGTTACGAAAAATTAACACAGAACAAACCCTAGACGCGCAAGTTGTTGATTTTTATGGAATATAGGCCTGGCATGTCCATTGCGTTATTGCAACGGCTTTATTTAACCAGGAGACAACAACATGGACGACGTCAAGATCGGCCGCCGCTTCTTTCTAAAGTCCGGAGGCGCCGCCGCAGCAGTCGCTGGATCAGTGGTCATTCCCATTCGGAACGCCAATGCCGCCACCCCGGCGGTTGCTAGTGGCACCACTTTGCCCTATCCCAAGAAAGCCGTCGGCTCAGCCAAGGACATGCCGCTGAATCAGGCGGTGAGTTTTGCCTACCCCGATGACAGCTCGGCCTGTCTGGCCATCCGCATGGGCTCGCCTGTGCCTGGTGGCGTCGGCCCCAATAGTGACATCGTCGCCTACAGCTCGTTCTGCACCCACATGGGCTGTCCGGTGAATTACGAACCCGGCACCAAGACCTTCAAGTGCGGTTGCCACTTCTCCATCTTCGACCCCGAGAACAGCGGCCAGATGGTGACCGGCCAGGCGACAGAAGACCTGCCGCGCATTCTGCTGGAGTACGACGCCAAGACCGGCAACCTCCACGCCGTTGGCGTCGACGGCCTGATCTACGGCCGCCAGTCCAACGTCCTTTAAGGAGAGCAGCATGAGCACCCAGATCAACGACCGCATCGCGCTGCCCCCGAAAGACGCGCAGAAGACCAACATGACTTGCCACTTCTGCATCGTCGGCTGTGGCTACCACGCCTACAAATGGGACCACAACACCGAAGGCGGCCGCGCCCCGGACCAGAACGCGCTGGGTCTGGACTTTCGCACCCAACTGCCGCCGTTCGCCACCACGCTGACCCGGGCGATGACCAACACCATCACTGACAAGGCCGGCAAGAAGTGGAACATCATGATCGTTCCCGACAAGGAATGTGTCGTGAACAGCGGTCTGTCGTCCACCCGTGGCGGCAAGATGGCCAGCTACATGTACACGCACGACGGCATCGGCCGCGAGCGCCTGAAGCACCCGCGCATCAAGCGCGGCGACCAGTGGCTGGACACCAGTTGGGAACAGGCCCTGGCGATCTATGCCGGCCTGACCAAGAAGATCCTCGACAACGACGGCCCTGACGGACTGTTCTACGATTGCTTCGACCACGGTGGTGCGGGCGGCGGATTTGAAAACACCTGGGGCACTGGCAAGCTGATGTTCAGCGCGCTCAAGACGCCCATGGTACGCATCCACAACCGCCCGGCCTACAACTCCGAGTGCCACGCCACGCGCGACATGGGTGTAGGCGAGTTGAACAACAGCTACGAGGACGCCCAGTTGGCCGACTGCATCCTGTGCACCGGTGCCAACCCCTACGAGACGCAGACCAACTACTTCCTGAACCACTGGGTGGCCAACCTCTCCGGCTCCACGGTGGACAAAAAGAAGAAATGGTTCCCGGGTGAAACAGCGGCGGCTGCCAAGATCATCATCGTGGACCCACGCCGCTCCGCCACGGTGGCGATTTGCGAACAGGTGGCCGGCAAGGAAAACGTGCTGCATCTGGACATCCAGCCCGGCACCGATACGGCGCTGTTCAACACGCTGTTTACCTACGTGGTGCAGCAGGGTTGGATCGCCAAGGACTTCATCGCCAAACACACCAGCGGCTACGACGATGCGGTCAAGACCAACCGCATGAGTCTGGAAGACGGCGCCAAGGCCACTGGCCTCACCGCGGCCCAGATCAGGCAAGCCGCCGAATGGGCCTACAAGCCCAAGGCTAGCGGCCACCGCCCGCGCACCTTCCACCCCTATGAGAAGGGCATCATCTGGGGCAACGACAACTACGTTATCCAGAGCGCACTGGTGAGTCTGGTGCTGGCGACCGAAAACGTGGGTCGCCGTGGCACCGGCGTCTGCCGCCTCGGCGGCCACCAGGAGGGCTACACCCGCCCACCTTACCCCGGCAACAGCAAGATCTATATCGACCAGGAAGTCATCGCTGGCAAGGGGCTGATGTACACGCTATGGGGCACCAACCCCTACCAGACCACGCTGAACGCCGAACAGCATCGCCTGATGCTGAGCAAGCGCGCCAAGATCGTGGACGAGGCGATTGCCCGGGCCCGTGGAGCGAGTACCGAGCAACTGGTGGATGTGATCTACAACGCCTGCAAGTACCAGGGCGGCATGTTCGTGGCGGCCATGAACCTCTACCCCACACAACTCGCCGACGACGCGCACCTGCTGTTTCCGGCGACCCATCCGGGCGAGATGAATCTGACTTCCATGAACGGTGAGCGACGCCTACGCCTGTCCGAGAAATTCATGGACCCGCCCGGATCGGCCAAACCCGACTGCCTGATCGCCGCCGACATCGCGAACACGCTCAAGGCGATGTACCAGAAAGACGGCAAGGCCGACATGGTCAAGCGCTTCGACGGCTTCAACTGGGAAACCGAAGAGGACGCCTTCAACGACGGTTTCCGCCGCGCCGGGCGCCCGGGCGTGGAACCCATCGACAGCCAGGGTGGTGACACCGGCTATCTGGCCACCTACGAACTGCTGCGCAAGGCCGGCAACAACGGCGTTCAACTGCCCATCAAGGCGGTCAAAGACGGTAAGCTGATCGGCACCGAGATGGAGTACGCCGATGGCAAGTTCAGCACCGGCGATGGCAAAGCCCATTTCAAGCCCGCTCCGTGGAATGGTTTGCCCAAGATGGTGGCGGACCAGAAGGCAAAGTACAAGTTCTGGATCAACCAGGGCCGGGCCAACGAGGTCTGGCAAACCGCCTATCACGACCAGTACAACAGCTTCGTGCGTGACCGCTACCCAATGGCCTACATCGAGATGAACCCGGACGATGCGAAGGCACTGGGGGTAGCGGCCGGCGACGTGGTCGAGATCTACAACGACTTTGGCAGCACCTACGCCATGGCCTACCCGCTCAAGGCACTCAAACCAGGCCAAACCTTCATGCTCTTTGGCTACATCAAGGGCGTGGCCGGTGACGTGGTGACATCCTGGGTGGACCGGAACGTGGTGCCCTACTACAAGGGCACCTGGGGTGGCATCAAGCGAGTGGGCACGGTGGACGACTACAGGAAATCCATCTCCTTCAAGGACCGTCGGTTCGCTTGAGGATGGCGGGGTTGCGAGCACCGGTGGCTGCCCGCTTTTTTTAACGAGAAAGAATTCTGGAGACAACATGATTCGCAAGTTCGGCGCGGTGATAGCACTCGGTTTTTCTGCTTTCCTGCCCACCGCGGCCCATGCCAGCATGGAGCTGGCACAAAAGAACGCGTGCATGGCCTGCCACGCGGTGGACAAGAAGCTGGTCGGCCCTGCCTATGCCGATGTAGCCAAGAAATATGCGGGCCAGAAAGACGCCGAAGCCACTCTGGTTGCCAACATCAAAAAGGGCGGCTCGGGCAAATGGGGCCCTGTTCCCATGCCACCTCAAACCGCACTGAGTGAAGAGGATGCGAAGACCCTGGCCAAATGGATTCTTTCCAGCAAGTGATCTGTTGAAGATGCCGATGTTTCGTCGGCCTCCTCGTTTGGAGCAATAACGCATGGGCCATTTCGAGCAGGGAACCTCCACTTCTGCCCCCCCGCTGGCACTCTTTCAAACTACAGAACCACAGGCCTCGGCGTTTTCATTTGCAGACGCTTTGATCACTTCCCGCCAGAACATCTCTCCCAGGCGCTTGGTCGAACCCGGCCCCAACGCTTCACAGCTGGATCAGATTTTTCGCGGAGCCGCCTCAGCACCCGACCATGGGCTTATCAAGCCATGGCGGTTTGTCACCGTACCACTGGACAAACGCGCCCTGCTGGCCGAAGTCTTTGCACTGGCGCTGGTCGAGCGGGACCCGGGCGCGACGCCGGAACAGATTGAGACAGCCCGGGAGAAGGCGCATCGCGCCCCGGTGTTGATGCTCGTGGTGGCTCGGCTAGGTGCCTGCGAGCCGCCCATTCCGACCTTAGAGCGCATGATGTCGGTGGGCGCAGCGGTGCAGAACATGCTGCTGATGGCGCATGGCCTGGGCTTCGGCAGCAGCCTGACCAGCGGCCAGGCCATGCAGTCACCCGGCATGCGACGACTGTTCGGACTCACAGATGGCGAAGAAGCGGTCTGCTTCCTGAACATCGGCACTATCTCGAAACGCAAAACTCAGCGTCTGCACCCTGAGGCAAGCAGCTTTGTGAGCACGCTGTGACCGGTTCGCATACACAGAACCGACTTCCCTCAGTGTCTCCGACGGAGCCATGCCATGGGTGAGCCATTGCTGGCGCGTGTGATCCCCTTGATGGACCATCGGCAGTTCACCGAACGGCAACTGGCACATTCGGTCGCGGAGCTGCTGCCGAACGGAGAGATCTGGGATCGACTTCAAAGACCCTTGCGCGACCTGCGCATCAGTGTGACCGACCGCTGTAACTTCCGCTGCGCCTACTGCATGCCCAAGGAGGTCTTTGGTAGTGATTACAAATACCTTTCCCCATTCGTCGCTGCTCAGTTTCGAAGAGATTACCCGTGTAGCACGGCAGTTCATCGCTTTGGGCGTCAGGAAGATTCGACTGACCGGTGGCGAACCGCTGTTGCGCAAGAACCTCGAAGAACTGCTGGTTCAACTCGCAACGCTGAACACCACCGATGGCGAAGCGATCGATCTGACCATGACCACCAACGGGTCGCTGCTGGCGCGCAAGGCGGTGGCACTTAAAGCGGCGGGTCTCAATCGCGTCACGGTCAGCCTTGACGCGCTGGACGACCGCGTGTTCAAGCGCATGAACGATGTGGATTTTCCGGTCGCCAGGGTGCTGGAAGGCATTGAAGCGGCCCAGGCCGCCGGCATTTCCAACATCAAGGTCAACATGGTGACCCAGCGCGACGTCAACGACCAACAGATCCTGCCCATGGCGCGCTTCTTTCAGGGCACCGGTGTGTCGCTGCGTTTCATTGAATTCATGGACGTCGGGACCACCAACGGCTGGGACATGGATGCCGTGCTGTCCAGCGAGGAAGTGATCCGAATGATCTCCGAGCACATGCCGCTGGTTCGTCTTCCCGCAAGCGCCGCAGGCGAAACCGCGCAACGCTGGGGCTATGCGGGATCCAATGGCCAACACGATCCATCTTTGGGCGAGATCGGCGTCATAAGCAGTGTGACACAGGCATTTTGCGGGGATTGCAACCGGGCCAGACTGTCCACTGACGGACGTCTTTTTACCTGCCTATTTGCTGAGCAAGGATTTGATCTTCGCCGCATCCTCGTCAGCTCACCCAATGCAAATGATGAACAGCTCGTCAGAGCCATCGCCGCTTTGTGGCATGCACGCACGGATCGTTATTCACAGATGCGTGCACGCGAGAGTCGAAAGACCAAAGAAAGCAATCGACAAAAGCCTGAGATGAGCTACATCGGTGGCTGAGCGCAAAAGTCCCTTTGAACGCAGTCAGATCAAGTTGTCCTGGATGCTGACCGCGTGGTGGACGTGATGGAAGCACTGATGAAGTTCACGCTGCTGACCTTCAACGTGGCGCCGTACCTGGTGGATCGGTACAGCGAGCGCCAGGAAAGCGCCGAGGTGCTGTAGCAGCGAGTACGGCAAAGCGCAATTTCACACCGAGATGCTGGATCGGGGATAAGCCTGTAGACGGAACAAACGCCGAAGGTCACTCGGACCTTCGGCTGTAGAGGAATCAATCCACCTGTGGGCTGCAAGCAGGCCAGGCCGTCGTCAAAGCCATTCGCTGCGTCAGCAATCTCACCCGGCCCGTTTCGTGGCTGGGGCCGGCATCCTCTGGCATGTATCCACACACAAAGGGAGCCCGTTGTTCCACCGGCGGGCACCGGCACCGAATACCGTCGACCGCGAGCGGTCTCCCGGCACCTCGCAGCCTTACGGGCCAAGGCGTCAGGAGACCGCTCGCGGATGGACGGAAGCACTTCGATCAGCGGAATCGCGGCGAGCGCGATTCGACGGAGCAATGACCTTCTCGCCCTGCAAGCCGTGATTGGCCTGTACAGGACGCGCACACCGTTGCAGAAGGGAACGCGCGCTGGGGAGTCCCGCGGGGCGCGGGAGGTTTGCCCCGCCGTCGGCAGAAGCCGGCGTGGCAGAGGGAGACTTGGGCGTCAGTTCGCCCTGGGGCACCGACGCGCTGGGCTGGAGCTACGGCTGGATGCGCCGCGTTTGCCTACCGCGGCCTCTTCGACCGGCTGAGTGCCCTTGCAGTCCGGGTAACGGCTGCAAGACCAGAACGCGCCGCTCTTGCCGCTGCGCTGACGCATCGGTGCGCCGCACTGCGGGCAGCTCGGCGCAGGCGGCAGCTTGATGGCGAGCGTGGCGCTGCGGTACTGCCGCACAAGCTGGGCGACCCAGGTCGATTGCTTGGCGATGAAGGTGTCCAGCGTCATCTGGCCGGCCTCGATCATGTCCAGCGCCTGCTCCCACACCGCCGTGGTGCCCGGGTCGGCGATGGCCACCGGCACGGCGTCGATCAGTGTGAAAGCGGCATCCGACGCGCGGATGGTCCGGCCTTTCTTCAACAGATAACCGCGGGCCAACAGCCCGCCAATGATGTTGGCGCGCGTGGCCTCGGTCCCGATGCCCGTGGTGTCCTTGAGCTTCTGCTTCAGGCGCGGGTCGGTCACGAGCTTGGCGACGCCCTTCATGGCTTTGACCAGTTCGCCCTGCGTGTAGGGCTTGGGCGGCAGCGTCTTCAACGCCTTCAGTTCGACCTGGCCGACTTGGCAGGCTGCTCCAGCGTGCAGCGCCGGCAGTACCTGGCCGCGCTGCGTGTCCTCGCCGTCACCGTCCTCGGGCTCCGGCGCCGCCAGTACCTGGCGCCATCCAGCCACCGCGATCTGCTTGCCCACCGCCACCAGCGACTGCCCGCCGCACGTGAGCTGCGCCACCGTCCGGTCGAACTCGTGATGCGGCAGGAACTGCGCGAGGTAGTGGGCGCGGATTAGCCTGTAGACAGCCAGCTCCTTCTCGCTCATCGCCGAGAGGTTGGCCGGCTCCAGCGTCGGAATGATGCCGTGGTGCGCCGTGACCTTGCCGTCGTTCCAGGCCCGCGAACGCTGCTGGCGATCCAGGCGGTCGATCATTGGCCGCAGGCTGGGATCGGTCTTGACCAAGCTGTCGAGGACGGCCGGCACGTCGGCCAGCATGCTCTCGGGCAGGTAGCCCGAATCCGAGCGCGGATACGTCGTCGCCTTGTGCTTCTCGTACAGCGCCTGGGCAATGTCCAGCGTCTCCTGCACATCGAGGCCCAATTGCTTGGAACACACCTCCTGCAAGGTGCCGAGGTCGAACGGCAGCGGCGGACCTTCGCGCACGCGCTCAGTCTCCACCGACAGCACCTGGGCGGCGCTGGCCGCGCGCAGGCACACGGCGGCCTGCTGCGCCACCGGCTGTTGCAGGCAGCGGCCGGCGTCGTCGGTGCTGCCCTGTGGCGGCGTCCAGCTTGCAACGAAGGACTGGCCCGCATGCGAAAGCGCCACCTCGATGGCCCAGAACGGCACCGAGACGAAACGCGCGATCTCGCGGTCACGGTCCACGACCAACCTGAGCGTCGGCGTCTGCACGCGCCCGACCGACAGCACGCCGTTGTAGCCGGCCTGGCGCCCGAGCAACGTGAACAGGCGGCTCAGGTTCATCCCGATCAGCCAGTCGGCACGCGATCGGGCGAGCGCGGAGAAGTACAGCGGCAGCGTCTCGGCGGACGGCTTAAGCGCCGCCAGCGCCTTGCGGATCGACGCATCGTTGAGCGCCGACAGCCACAGCCGCTGGATCGGTCCGCGGTAGCCGCACAGATCGATGATCTCGCGGGCGATCATCTCGCCCTCGCGGTCGGCATCGGTCGCAATCACCAGTTCGCCCGCCTTGGCGACGAGCTGCTGCACGACCTTGAACTGCGCCGCGGTTGCCGCCTTGGGCTCGACGCGCCACCGTTCGGGAAGAATGGGCAGTTGCTCGATGGTCCAGCGCTTGTACTGCTCGCCGTAGCCTTCGGGCGGAACCGCTTCGACCAGATGACCGATGCACCAGGTCACGACGACACCGGCACCGCTGTAGCAGCCGTTACCGCGTTGGCCGGCGCCCAGCACACGGGCGATGTCCTTGCCCTGGGACGGCTTCTCGCACAGGAACACGCGCATGAAGCCTCCCTGGAAGTGTGCGGTTCATCGGATGGCCTCAGCTTGGCCGGGCCAGCGGATGACGGCAGCAAGGAAGCCGATCGGCGCAGACACCGCTTTGTGATCGGCAGGCGATGCGTTGCCGCAGCGGCATGCGCGGCACTGCAACGGCTGGCGCAGCGGGAGCGTCGTTTCGGGAGGGCGGCTGGAATTCGGTGGAACACCCTGGAGCTATCCCCTGGGGATAGCTGGTGCATGGCGGGCATCTGACGGTTGCTACAGCCGCCCCCTGCGGGGAATCAGCCCTTGGCCTTTGTTTCCTTCGGCGCCTTCGTCCCCTTGGTCTCCTTCGGCGGCGGTACTGCCGCCTCGGGTTCCAGCGTCCTGGCGCTGAGGGTCACGGCCTGGAGGCGGTACGGCAGGATGCCCACGCGCCGAGCCTCGATCTTGAAGGTCGTGCGCTCGTTGTCGTCGGCGTCTTCCCACTCGTCCTTCACCGTCCGGCCTTCCACGAGCACGCGCATGCCTTTCTGGTACAGGTCTTTCCAGTGGTCGGCGTCGCGGTGCCACAGCTCCACCGGCGCCCAGAAGCCGCCGCGGTCCTCGAACTCGCCGTCCTTCTTCGGGATCGGGTTGTCGAAGTAGACGTTCAGGCGCAACAGCCGGCGCGGCTCGTCGTTGCCGTTGGGGAATTCGCGGTAGTCCGGCGCAGAACCGATGTTGCCCTCGCCGACGAAGTGCGTGCTCATGGTGACTCCTTGGGGGTGGTGGATGGAACGGACGCGGCATGCCCGTGGACACGCCGCAGGTAAGCCGCTTCAGCCTGCGCGGCCTTGCTGGCGCACTCCTGGGCCTGGCGGCCCAGGGTGTGAAGGAGGCTGATCTGCATGTTCAGCGCGATGCGCTGCAGCTCCATCGCGTAGAGGTCATCGATCAGCGAGGCCGGCGTCGCCGGGCGGTCGAGCAGCGACTCCCACAGCGCCACGCCCATCGAGGAACGATCGTGGTTGCGCCAGCGCAGGAACGTCGTGCCTGCGCCAGTGGTCTGCTGGGCCAGTTGGACATCGAGCAGCGAGAAGGGATAGGCCCGCGCCTGTTGCAGAACGCGCCGCTGCGCCAGCCTGATCAAGTCGTCGCGCAGCGCCGTGCACTGGTTGGCCCAGGCCTCCAGACTCCCCTTACCCTTAAAAGGCTGTAAAAGGCCTTTTAGGTAGCCCGCGTGTTCCAGGCGCTGGAAGTCCGCCTGTTCCAGCGGCAGGAAGCGCGCCGGTTGGCCAGTGGAAGACGATGCCGTCATGCCTTGGCGCCTTCGCCGTCCAGATCGTCGTCCGCCACGTCGGCTGCGCCAACGACGGGTGCGGCATCAGCGGCTGCGCCAGGCTTGCCCGCCCGCCGCGCGATCGGTGGCGCAAAACGCGAGCGGCGCGTGCCTTCGAGCACCTCCTGCGGCAGCTCGCCGAACTTCTCCAGCGCCACCCGCGCCACCGCGTTCTTCGAGGCGAAGTCGTCGCGCGTCGCGCCGGAGTAGCGGTACTGCTGTGCCAGCGAGAACAGGCTGCGCAGCGCATGCGCGCCGTCGTTGAGCCAGCGTTCCAAGGTGCTGCGGTCGATCAGCGCGGTGTGGTGGGCGAGGATCAGCTTGCGCGCCAGGTCGTCGTAGTCGGCCAGCAGGTACACCGCCACGAAGCCGAGCTGCGCATTGACGAACAGCGGCAGCTTCACAGGCTGCACGTTCATGTTCTCGCCCAGCGTCAGCGCGGGCGGCACGTCGGCCAGCGCCTGGTCCACCTGCTCGCGCAGCGCCTGCAGACTGGCCTTGGTCTGCGTCAGCTTGTCCTCGATGCGCAGCATCCAGAAATCCGAGTAGGGATCGTCCTGCTCGGCACCGCGCTTCATCTTGTTCATCACGCTGATGTAGCCGTTGAGGCCAATGATCCCGGGCCGGCCCTCGGCGGGCGCTCGGCCATGCCAGATGCGTGAAGCGTGGTGGGTGTGCAGCGTCAGCGACATCGCGCTGCGCAGCGATCCGAGATTCAACTGCAGGGGCTGCTGGGATTCGTTGGCCATGGTGACGACTCGCGGTAAGGGAACGAGCCGCCAGCATCGGCATCGCCCGGAAGGGCGTCAGTCAACAAACCGCAGCGGGCGTATCCCCGGTTGTTGCCTCGGGAAGGCCACGTGTTCCGTCTATCCCCTGGGGATAGCTGCTCAGGAATCGCCGAGCGTCGAACGCAGCTCTGCCAGGTAGGCCCGCGCCGCCTCGCGGCCAGGGCCGTTCGGTGCAGGGGGTGCTGCTGGCCGCTGCGGCGCATGCGGCGGTGGCGGCGTCGATGGCGAGCCACCTTCGCCGGCCCAGGCCTTGAATTCGCCGCGGATGGCTTTCTGGATGATGCCGAACAGGTAGCCGGCCGGGTTGCGCACCGCGCTGTTGCGGCAGCGCGCATCCCATTCGTCCAGCACAGCCTGCCGCAGGGACTCGTCCACCTGCTGCAAGGCCACCAGCGCGCCGCTTTGCTGCTCGTCCTTCAAGCGCAGCAGGCGCTCGGGCAGGCGCAGATGCTGCAACGCCTTCGCGCGCGGTACTGTACGTACTTGATTTATACGATCCATACGTACAGTACGGTCCTCCTTCGGATTCCGAAGTGAGCCGTCTGGCGCGGGTTTCAGCCCTGCTTCGGATTCCGAAGAGGGGCCATCGAGATTCCGAAGTAGGCCGTCCTGGCCTTCTTCGGATTCGTGATCTACAGGCGCTTGTGGATAACTTGCATCGACCCATTCGTTGCGGGCCATGCGTTGTGCCAGCACCTGCAGGCGCGTGGGCAGCGTGCGGCCGCTGAGCATCGGGTCTTCGGCGATCTCCCGCAGCGTGTTCATGCCGACGATCTGCACCGCCTTCGCGGCATGGGTCAGCGCCTGGCTGACCAGGCCCAGGTAGTCGGGGTCGAGCTGCATCGCCTCGAAGGGCGTCAGCGGCTCGTCGTGTAGGACATAAAGGTTGCCGAGGATGCGGCCGGTCTTTGGATCGCGGCGCCGCCGCACCAGGCTCAGCCAGCGCGTCAGCCGCAGCAGCGTCAAGGCGCGCGCCACGGTTTCGTGCGAGGCCTGCGCCGCGCAGGGCATCGAGGCGAGGTAGGGGCGAAGCTGGTCGTAGGTCGGGAAAGCCGTCACGCCATCGTCGTTGAGCTGCAGGCGGAACACCTGCCAGGCATTGCGCTCCAGCGGCGTCAGGCGCCGATCGAGGAACAGCGCACGCGGCACGCTCTCATGGCGGTTGCCGCTGTAGAGAAAGCCGTCGCTGGCCGGCACAGCAGTTTGCGCCGTGGCCGTGCCGTGCCCGGCCGGCTGTGCGGGGGGCAACAGTTGCCGCAGCGCGTCGTCGAACAACGCGGACAGCGCAACGGGGCCATCGCGCCGTGGTGCGCCGCCCGTCGCCATGACCTACACCAGCCCCTGGTCGATCCAGTTGCGTATCGCTGCCCAGATCACCGACATCGGCAGGCTCAAGGTCTCGGCCAGGTCCATGGTCAGCGACAGCATCGCCACTTCGTCGTCCAGCGCGATGCGGCGTTCGGCGATGCCGGCCTGCCAGTGCTTCCACAACGCCGTGTCCTGCGCTTCGTCCAGCACCGGGTGCCGGCCCTTGCGCTTGGGCAGGCCGAGGATGTCGCGGCGCAGGGCGACCTCCTGGTGCGTCAGGCCGTAGAAGCGGCTGACCATCTCGGTGCTGGCGCCCAGGCGCAGCATGCGGTCCACCGTGGCGATCTCGCGTTCCACGTCATGCACTTGGCTCAGCAGCCGCTTCAGCACATCGCGGTTCACCGACACCGAACACCACGACACCGTGGCGTTGACCAGCATGCTCACGAGTTCGGGGTGCTTGAGCGCGTCCAGTTCCTCCTCGCCGAAGCCCATCGCCTTGCAGCGCCGCAGTTGCCCATTGCGCAGGTCGTGCAGCGCCTGCGCGATGACGGCCTGGTTGAGCGGATGCGGTGCCGACATGATGGCCTCCGCTCAGGCGCCGTGGCCGGGGTTGCTGGAAGCTGCGCCGGTCTCCAGATCCAGCAGCCGACGCGCCAGGCGCAGCAGCCGGAACAGCTTTACCAGCCCGGCATCGCTCAGGCGCGGATATGCGCCGCCGCCATACAGCAAGGCCGCCAGGTCGTCGGCCAGCCGGGCGCCATCGAGGCCGGCTGCGGGTCGGGGCGCGGCGCATAGCGCATGCAGCAAGGTCAGCACCGCACGCGCGAGCGGTGGCAATGCGCGCACCGCCGGGGGCGCCACGCAGACGAAGCCGATGCCGCCTTCGCTGGGCTCGACCTGCCCGGCCACCTCGGCTTCCTCGGCGATCTCGCGCGCGAACTGTGCGATGTGCACCCGCAGCCGATCCGGCACGTCCAGGCCGGGCTCGATGTACCAGACGTCCGAGATGGGGTAGAGCCCGCCCGCCTGCACGGGGATTGCGCGCAGCGCGTCGGCCTCGAAGTCGGGCAGCTTGTCACCCATCTGATCGGCCACCATGCGCTGGATGGATTGCAGGCGTTCCGTGGTCGGGGCCGGGGACACGATATGACCCTGCAGGCGCTCGTCGCGCAGCCCGCCGTCCTGGGGCGAGCCCTCGGCGCCCGCCGGCGCGGAAGTACTAGGCTCCGACGACTGCACCGTAGGACCTGCCGGCGACGAAGGCGGTGACGGTGGCCGCGGCGGCTCGGGTGCGGGCGCGGTCGGTGCCACAGGTCTTGCCGCCTGCGACGGCGCGGGATCGCTGGTCAACGCACGCTGGCGGCTCTCCGTGTCGTTGATCTCCAAGGCCAGCGTGTCGTAGTCCGCCTCCAGCAGCTCGGCCATCTGGCCGACCAACTCGTCCTGTACCCGCTGCGGTGAGAAGTTGTCGGGCTGCGTGTCGAACTGCACAAGCACGTCCTGAAACAGCGTAGCGAAGTCCATCGACAGGTTGCGGCCCAGGGCACGCCGTTCCCAGGTGCGTTCGCAGGCCTTGCGCAGCACCGCGAGCCGTTCCACCTGATGCCGGCCGAGCCCGCCGTACAGCAGCGTGGGGATCGCCGGCAGCAGGTAGTGCACAGCGTCCTGCATGCGGCTGATGTGCGACTGTGGCAGCGGGAAGCCATCGGCCGTGAGCCGCCGCGCCAGCTCGCTCTGGGACAGCGCCTGGCCGCTTTCCTGCTTGTAGAACTCGCGCGCCTTCTCCACGCCCAAGGCCCGCTCGATAAAGCTCAGCCCACCGCGCAGTTCGTTCTCGGCCAAGTGCCCGGTCAGCATCACCACTTCGCCACGCTGCGGCCACGGGCGGAACAGGCAGGGGATGCGGAAGAACTGTTCGTCCTTGGTCTCGCTCCACAGCTCGCGCAGGATCGCCAGGCGCGTGTTGCCACCGTTGCGGATGATGTAGTGCGGCTCGCCGGGCCGGCGCGTGATCGCGGGCGGCGCATCCAGCCCGCGCTCGCGAATCGAGGCCTTGATGTCCTCGTAGGCGGGGTTGCGCGTCACGCGCGGGTCGTGGTCGTAGGGGCGCAACTGGTCCAGCGTCACCACCATTGGCGTGTCGGCGATGGGGTCGCTCAACGCCGCGGCCGAAGGGCCGTTGCGCTCGAAGCCCGAAGCCAGCAGCTTGGCGGCCATGTCCTGCGGCGTCAGGTCAGCCACGGCCGTTCTCCTGGGATGCTGCAACACCCTGGGCTGCCTGTCGGTCGGCGCGGCGAAGCTGCGCACGGGCGTTGCGCTCCGCGCGGTGGTCGCTCGCCGTCGAGCTGGTGTAGATCGGCGCGCAGCCTTGCTTCGTGAACAGCAGGTGCCCGCCGCGGGTGCGCACCACCTTCCAACCTTCGCCCAGGGCAAACTCGATCAGCGCTCGCAGCCGCTTGTGGCCGCGGGCCAGGTCATGTGCGCTGGCCATGGCCGGCCCCTCCCGCATCGCCTCGGCCGGTGACGAGCGCGAAGCGCTCCTGCCACGCCGGGAACAGCTCGCCGGCCAGCGCGCGCATGGTCTCCAACGCGGCGGGTGCCGTGCGGCCCGCCGGCTGGCGATATTCCACTCGATGCACCGGCAGGCCCCGCGTCGCGGCGCGAGGGTAGGCTTCGATCGCCGGCACGTCGGTGTCCAGCACGCGCACGCCGGGCTGCTCCTGGAATACCTGCCTCAGCGCCTGCTGGATCAGCCGCGCATTGGACGACACCGGATGCACGCGGTTGATGAGCAGGTGCAGCGGCGGCGGCTCGATGCCGAGGTGGCGGTACGGCGCGATGTCCTCAATGAGTTGCAGCGTGCCGCGCCGCAGCTCGCGCGCTGCCAGGATTTCCGGCGTCACCGGCGACAGCGCCAGGTTCGAGGCCAGCACCGCCATCTCCAGCAGCACGCTGCGCGCGCCCTGGGTGTCGATCAGCAGCAGGTCGTAGCGCGGCGCCAAGGTGGGCAGCAGGTGGCGCAGCCGCAATCTGCCATCGGGCGCGTGCAGCAGCAGCGTGTTCAGCTCGCCCCGGTCGTCGTTCGAGAGCACCAGGTCAAGCCGCTCGATCGCGGTGTGCGACACCAGTTGCTCGGCGCGCTGCTCGTTGTAGGCCAGCATCTCGTAGATGCCGGCCGGCGCGTGCGCTGCCAGCGTGAAGTAGCTCGACAGCGTGGGCTGCACGTCCAGGTCCAGCAGCAGCACGCGCAGCCCGGCGTCGGCGGCGAAGCCGCCCAGGTTGGCTGCCGTTGTGGTCTTGCCCACGCCGCCCTTGGTCGAAATGATGGACACCACCTGCATGGGCTTCTCCCGGTTGAATGGCATGTACCGAGGAAAAGCGTCAGGCGCGCTCGTTGAGGCGATCGGCGATCCATTGCTCGACCTCCACCGAGTCCCAGCCCACGGCGCGAACGCCCAGGCGCAGCGCCTTGGGGAACTTGCCTTCCTTCATGAGCGAGTAGATGTGCGCGCGCTTGAAGCCGGTCTTGGCCTCGACTTCGGCGCGGCGCATGATGCGGTGCTCGGCCGGTACTGCCGGCGCGGTGGTCTGCAAAGACATGAGAGGCACTCCTTGACGCTCACTGGCGCTGTTCGGAAAGTGCCTCGTATTCAATACACCGCGGTCGCCGAAATCACTGCAATTGCAGAAGCCGCGACTGCAATTGCAGTGCACCGCATCAGCATCATGCTGGCCGCGTCGTCAGCGCGACGCCTCCAGGTGGCGCCGCGCCTGCGCGAGCTTGCTCCACAGCGTCCGCTCGCTGAGACCCGGCCGCCCTTCGTGGTGTGCGAGCAGCGCGCTGACCACGGCATCCATGCTGCGGAACGACGAATAGGCCGCGCCTGACGGTGAATTGCCCAACAGCAGCGTCAGCAGTCCGCCGATGATGTTGAGGTAAGTTGTCTCACTGCGCAGGCCAGGCTCGCGCGCCTGTTCGTCGTCGGTCGCGCGCGTGGCATGTTCCTTCGCCAGTGCTTCGTGCGCGGTACGCAGCGTTTCATGCACCTGGGCGAGTTCGGCAAGTCGCACCTTCGTCGCTTCGCGATCGGCCAGCAGGATGTTGAGCGTGTCCACGCTCACCGCTGGGTGCACCGCGCGTTCGATGCTGTCAAACAAAAACCCCGGCCGATCGCCGGGGTAGAACTGCGACATCCATGCTTTCAGATCGACGTGGCGCACGGTCAACTCCGGGTCGTCGAGCGCCGGCGGCTGTGAGCCCAGCACGATGCCGGCCTTGCCGCCGGGCAGTTCACCATGCGTCAGCGCGTCGAAAATACGTTCGGCGTACAGGCGCAGCAGCGGCCAGCGCGGAAATTCGCCGGGCTCTGGCATAGCATGCTGCCCCAGCGCTTCCAAGATGCGCCGCTCGAAGCGCAGGAGACCGCACCAGCGGATTGCCGCCTCGATCGGGCGGTAGTACGTCTTCGCGCCAAAGGCGTGGCTGCTCGATTTCGGCATATCGCGCTCTTCCCCTCGTCGGATCGACACGTGGCAAGCGCGCGCGACCCACATGAGCGCGGGGCGATTGCCCAAAGAATCCGATGAAGCGCGGGCCGGTCGGCATCGTGGTAGACGTTGGGTTCGGCGATGTCGCCGAGCGTTGCGCGGGGACAAACGCTCCTTGCGGTGCCCGCTACGCCTCCACCATAATGCACCCGTGAAAAATCCTGTTACCGGCGCAACGGTTTGAAAAATCGCGCATCCAAATTCGATCAGGAAGGGATGCCGCGCTTTACCGGAAAACCAGGGCAAAGTTTTCGTAGGTAAACGGTCGGGGTAAAGCGCCAATGCGTCTTCCGGCTGAGCCGCTTTGCATCCAGCAAAGGCTTATGCGTTCTGGGTCACTGCAGTGACCCAGACAGCTTGAAAGCGCCTTGTTTGATGCCGGGCACATAGGCCCGATTCGCCACACATGCCCGTGACGCAAAAGGGCGGTCACCGATGCAATTCGGGTCACGGGCCAGACCGAAAAGGAATCGCGCCGTTCAAAATCCCCGCGTCACATCGGGCGTTGATCGGCGCCTTGCGGGCGTCCGACACGTTCAACGCGGTCGATGAACTGCCGCAGCGGCTCCATGATTTCGCCTTCAGGCCGCAGTAGATAGGTCGTCAGTGAGGCGGTTTCCTCGGCCAACGGACGCACCACGACATCGGCCTGATGGCAACCCGCCAAGTGCGCCGCGCTCGAAAAGCCCACGCCGTAGCCGGCGGCCACGAGGGCCAGCATCAAAGAATGGGTGCTGACGTATTCGGCCACCGTCGGCTGCGCATCCACCGTGCGGAGCAGCAGTTCGCATTGCTGGCTGCACCCTTCGCAGAGTTGGGGATTGCACAGCACCAGCGGATAGCTCACCACCTCCTTCAGCGGCACTTCTTTGAAAGCCAGCAGCGGATGCCGGGCGGGCAGAGCTACCACCAGCGGGTCTCGCCACACTGGCATGGCGACGACGCCGGAATCCACTTCGCCAGCCAATGCAAGGCCCGCGTCATACAAGTCGCTGCGCAGTCCGCTCACCAACTGCGCCAGTGGCGCTTCGAATATCCGAATACCGACCCGTGGCGCCTCCTCCCGACAAAGCGCAAGCAACGCCGACAAGCGGGCCTGCCCAACGTCGCCCGATAGCGCGATGCGTAGCGTGTTCCGATGGTTTGCCGCGGCGCGCGCCTTGGTCTGAGCCTGTTCAAAGGCCACCAGCACGCGACGGGCATCTTCCAGGAAGACCTGTCCCGCCAACGTGAGACGAACGCGGCGTGGCGAGCGATCGAGCAGTGACACCCCGAGGTTTGCCTCCATTTGGCGGATCGTGCGCGATAGTGGAGATTGTTCGATGTGCAGCCGCCGAGCAGCTCGGCCGAAGTGCAGTTCCTCGGCCACAGCGATGAAGCAGCGAAGATGGCGTAAGTTCATGCTCTCTCCCCCTTGATGTGATCAGTCCATCTGATCGTAGGGAGCCGCATGGGTGCCGAAGCATCGCATCCGTATCGGATGAGAACCATCCTGGGTGGTGCGCAGATGCATTCGCCCCGCGTCCGCACCGACGGCAAGCCGAGCGCGATGAAGACGATGAGGCGATAGGCGGGTAGCCGCCTTCCGAGCCGGTCTCGCGCAACTCGACGCCGCAACTGCGCAGCGGCTCATTGACACATGCCACGAAGTACCGTTGCGCGGCCTCGTTGGGGCGTACATCCGCGGAGCCCGTGCGGGCTTGCCGGTAGCGCCGCGACGGCCCTGTCATACGCCTGTCACATTCTCCCTTCAAAGTATAAATATGTCCAGCTATCCCGATATATCGACATCTAGGTGCCGCCATGAATGAAGCCACCCTGACTACCGCCGCGCCCCCCGAATCGCTTGGGTCGTCGGGGCAGCGTGCCCTCGGAGCGCTGGCGGCATTGGGTCAGCAAACCCGCTTGGCGATCTTCAAGTTCCTAGTCAGCCACGAACCCTGCGGCAGGACCGTCGGCGAGATCGCGCTCGCAATGCAATGCCCTCAGAACACAACCTCGGGCCACTTGGCCATCCTGTCCCGAGCACAGCTCGTGACCAGCACCCGGCAGGGGCGAACCGTCATCTACCGCGCCGACTTGGCAGGCATGCGATGGCTTCTGGAATACCTGCTTGCCGATTGCTGCAACGGTGACGCCTCGATGTGCGCAACCGTCTTTTCATCGCTCTGCACGGGTGACTGCGCGCACTCGCCAGCAGAGGGTCAGCCTGACTGAACCCCAGTGACGACTACAACGAAAGCCACCGCCATGCAAAAAAGTTCTTCTCTGCTCTATCTAACCTCGAAAGCCGCCTTACTGACCCTGACTGCCTCGTTATGGGCACCGCTGGCGCAGGCCACAGACATCAACGGTTCGGGTTCGACCTTCGTCCACCCGATCATGCTGAGTTGGGCCGCCAGCTACAACACCAAGACCGGCGCCAAAGTGAGTTATCAGGCTATTGGTTCAGGCGGTGGCATCAGGCAGATCAAGGACCGCGTGGTGACCTTCGGGGCCTCCGACAAGCCGTTGCCGCCCGACGAACTTCAAGCCGCCGGGCTGAGCCAGTTTCCGCTGGTGATCGGGGGCGTTGTGCCGGTTGTCAACCTCGATGGCATCAAACCTGGGCAACTCAACTTCACGGGTGAACTCCTTGCCGACATCTATCTGGGCAAGGTGACGAACTGGAGCGACCCCTCCATCGCCGCCCTGAATCCAGACGCGAAGCTACCCAACCTGAAGATCATGGTGGCGCACCGGTCAGACAGTTCGGGCACCACCTTCAACTGGGCGAACTATCTCTCGAAGGTCAGCGCGGAGTGGAAGGCCAGGGTCGGTGAAGGCACCACCGTGGCGTGGCCGACGGGTACTGGGGGCAACGGCAACGAAGGCGTTGCTCGCAATGTGGACTACGTCAAAGGCTCTATTGGCTACGTCGAACTCGCCTTTGCAATACAAAAAAAGATGACGTTCGGAAAAGTCAAGAACAAGAGCGGTGTCTTCGTCACCCCCTCCCTCGACAGCTTCCAATTCGCCGCCGCCAACGCCACATGGAAGGAGCCGCACTTCTACGAGGTACTGACGGATGCCTCTGGCAAGGAGTCCTGGCCGATCACCGCCACGACGTTCGTGTTGATGCCAAAGAGTTCTCCTGACGCCGACAAGTCGGCGGAAGCCCTTCGCTTTTTCCGCTGGGCGCTCGAACAGGGCCAGGAGAACGCAAAACGCCTGCACTACGTCCCGTTGCCCGATGGACTGGTCAAGCAGGTCGAAGCCTACTGGACCCAAAACATCAAGTAGCCACCACACACAGTTGTCCGTTCTTGTCACCTCACCCGAAAGGAATCCCATCCATGAAACTGCATTCTTCGCTCCTCTCGTTGGCTGCCGGCATTGCCCTTCTGTCAACCGGTTCCGTGTATGCCCAGGCCGTTCAAGTCGACGCCGCGCTCCCGACCTACCAAAAGGCCGCGGGCGTCTCCGGCAACTTCACCAGCGTCGGCTCCGACACGCTGAACAACCTGATGACCTTGTGGGCCGAGGAGTACAAGCGCCTCTACCCCAACGTGAA
>Ga0066256_1001583_pt1 | contig 30457 bp, 31 predicted proteins | sample ThiBio_1000_biof_FD_87107 | JGI IMG/M metagenome (GOLD analysis project Ga0066256, IMG submission 87107) | Wastewater bioreactor microbial communities from Cape Town, South Africa - Thiocy_expt_1000_biof (version 2) | ecosystem: Engineered > Bioreactor > Thiocyanate-remediating >... | reverse complement strand
AAAGGAAGCTAAACTTGTCCCAGCCGGTTCAACGTTGGTGACGTGCATCGGAGCAACGATCGCTAAGGCTGGCTTTGTGCGCGTGAGATGCTGCACGAACCAGCAAATCAAGGCACTCGTGCCCGATCAGTCTAGGGTCTATCCCGAGTGGCTCTATTGGTGTGTCATCTCACCGCAATTCCAGCGGAGCATCGTAGCCAACGCATCAGCAACGACACTTCCGATCATAAACAAGGGAAGATTTGAGCGCCTCCCTCTCTCCTTGCCTCCACTAACCGAACAGAAGGAAATAGCACGTCGCGTTGAGATCGCGCTCCAGCATATTGATAATATAGCCGCCGAGTATATCCGTGCAGCGCACCTGCTGCCCAAACTCGATCAAGCCATCCTTGACAAGGCATTTCGCGGCAAATTGGTGCCTCAGGACACGAGCGATGAGCCTGCGTCTGTCCTGCTCGAACGCATGAGGTTCGCGCGCACATCTCCCACTCAACGAAGACGCCTTGCTTCGCCCCAGAGCGGCGCGCCGACAAACTGGCGACCGCCGCGATGAGCACGTCAAAGGGCGGCGGCACCTAGACCATCGCGGATCGGGCGCTGTCGAATAACGAGGCACCGGAGCTCAGCTACCTCAGTGCTCCGACACGCGTACTATCGACCGCGGCCGAGCGCGATCCCGATGTCCTCATCGCCGATCGCATTCTAGAGATCAGGCTGGCGAGTTTGCGGGGAAGAAGGGCGCCTAGGCATCCGAACAGGAACGGGGAGGGCGCGAGCGGAGGCTTGAGGCTGCCGGGCGGATGGGTCGATTCGTCCTTGAGATAGAGATCGACGCCGCGAAACCCGGTTTCGAGCTTGAGCAGATGCGTATCCGCCGACCGCCGCTGGTCCGCCTCGATCAGCGCCACCGCCTGATCCGCCCATCCCCGCCCGGAAATCTGGTCTTGCGTCATTGTTTCTGTCTTTCCTGAATGGCTATCTACCGGTTGGTTTGGCGAAGCAGATGCGACCTTACTTCGTCGGCGAGGCGTTTGCGAAGCGCGTCGAAGAACTCCTTGGGGATCATGCCGTAGTCAACCCTGCCGGGATCGTTCGGCAAGGGACGCAGGTGATCTCCCGGCCATTGAAACCGGTTGACCTCCAGCTTGACGTAGTTCACACCGTCGTCAAGGCCGATCTGCCGGGCGATCTCGGCGGGGATTGCCATGGAAAGCGCCTCTTCGCCCGGCTCGGGATAGGAATGGGTGATCGGGACGACGGTGACCAGCCCGGTTTGCCGGGAGGCGATGACGATGGCGCAGGGCCTGTCCTTGCCGCCTTCGGAAAAACCCTTCAGCCTGTCGTCATACCAGAGGTAATTGTAGCGGATCACCAGACCCGGAACCGGATCGGGAAGCGTCACTTGGCGACGACGCCATATTCAGCGCCTTCGAGTTCAGCCAGCATCTCCGCGTCGAAATCGACGGCGCGGAAAACCTCGCGCTCCCTCTGCTTGAGGCGCTGGTAATGCTCCAACTCCTTGGCGCCGAGATACCCGCCGATCACCCGGCCGTGGGAGGTGACCTCGATGACATCGGTGGAAAAAGCCTCTTCGCGATAGCGCGCGAAGCCACGGGCAAACTCGGTTGCCGACACTTTTAGAACCTGCACCATGCCGATCTCCTTTATTCTGTGTAAAATACACAAAATGCGTATTTTGGCAAGGTCGGCGGCGTGCCGGGCAGGTGACGTCACTCCCGCCAACTGGCAAGGCTGTTGCTTCTGGAACAAGGGCGTCGCCCCAAGGTCCCTTTTCACCGAGGGGAGAAAGGGTCCTCGGCACGTCGTGCCTGGAATGCGATTGCGCCGCCGCTTACCGCGCCCCGCCGCCGAGGCGCAGCGGCATGTGGCGGTTGACGTCCTTGTAGAGCAGGTAGCGGAAGGGTTCCGGGCCGCCGGCATAGCAGGCCTGCGGGCAGAAGGCGCGCAGCCACATGAAATCGCCGGCCTCGACTTCCACCCAATCCTGGTTGAGGCGATAGACCGCCTTGCCCTGCAGCACGTAGAGACCGTGCTCCATCACATGCGTTTCGGCAAAGGGAATGACGGCGCCGGGCAGGAGGGTGACGATGGTCACATGCATGTCGTGGCGCAGGTCGCCCGGATCGACGAAACGGGTCGTCGCCCAGCGGCCCTCGGTGCCGGGCATGGCGGCGGGCTCGATATCCTTCTCGTTCAGCACCAGCGGCTCGGGATGGTCGAGGCCGTCGACGGCCTGGTAGGCCTTGCGGATCCAGTGGAAGCGGACATCGGCCTGCGACGTGTTGCGCACCGACCAGCTGGCGCCCGGCGGAATGAAGGCATAGCCGCCCGGTGTCAGGGTGTGTGTCTTGCCGGCGAGCGTCAGTTGCAGCTCGCCGTCGACGATGAACAGCACGCCTTCGGCGCCCGCATCCGGCTCCGGCCTGTCGCTGCCGCCGCCGGGGGCGACTTCCATGATATATTGCGAAAAGGTCTCGGCGAAACCGGAGAGCGGCCGGGCGATCACCCAACAGCGCGTCTTGTCCCAGAAGGGCAGGAAGCTGGTGACGATATCCTTCATCACGCCCTGCGGAATGAAGGCATAGGCCTCGGTGAAGACGGCGCGTCCCGTCAACAGGTCGGACTGGGGCGGATGGCCCCCGACGGCGGAGAAATAGCTCTTCTTGGACATGATCAACCCTCTCAGTCTCGCCGCGCCCGCAAAACGTCCGCGCGGGTGGGGACGGAAAAGGCCGGCTGCCCTGTCCATAGCCTGTTTGGCGGCGTCTGTCGCCGGGCCGGCTGCGCTTTTCGCATGGCTGGCCGGTCATTGCCGACGGCGCGCGGGGCATCGGACGCCGTTTCGCGCCAGACCGCCCCGCTGGCGTTACGGTCGCCGTTGGGTTTGATAAAGCCTTGTTATACCTCGGTTATCTTCACGCGGGCCGGATTTCGCGTTCACCCCAGAACGGTAAGCCGGTGAAAGGGAGGCGGCGATTGTCGTTTTGGGCTGGAGGATTTTCAGGAAAAGTGTGAAACAGTTTCCCGTCCGAACCCATGTAAAGGCGAGGGAGCGGCTATGCTTCCGGCGCGAACGGCATCACGACGGGAGAAAAGCCATTGGCCAGCGCCGCAACCGGCATCCACCACGTCACCCTCATCACCGCCCACGTGCAGGCGAACGTGGATTTCTATCTCGGCTTTCTCGGCCTCGATCTGGTCAAGCGCACCGGTGGCTATGAGGATGGCGAGCAGCTTCACCTGTTCTATGGCAATGCCGAGGGCGCGCCCGGCACGCTGATCACCTTCCTCGTCTGGGAAGACGGCGCGGCCGGGCGGGTGGGCAACGGCCAGGTTTCGGAAATCGCCCTTGCCGTGCCGCGTGGCTCGATCGGCGGCTGGCTGACGCGGGCGCTGTCGCGGGGGCTCGCCGTCGAGGGGCCGGTGCGCGAATTCGACGAGCCGGTGCTGCGGCTGAAGGATCCCGATGGCGTCATCGTCAAGCTGGTCGGCGTCGAGACGCCGGGCGAGGAGCCGGCGATTTTGCGCCTGCGTGGTGTGACGATCCTGACCGAGATGCCGGAGGAGACGGCGGCCTTCGTCGCCCGCTTCGGCTATCGGCCGGGGCCGGTCTCCGGCTCGGTGCGGCGGCTGGTTTCGCAGACCGATGCCGTCGATGTGCGCGATGCGACCGGTTATGTGCCGGGCATTCCGGGCACCGGCACGGCCGATCACGTCGCCTTCCGCGCCGCCGATGTCGCGGCGGTTCGTGAGGCCGAGCGCGGTTTCGCACGGTTGAACTCCTCGCCCACCAATGTCCACGACCGCAAGTATTTCACCTCGCTTTATGTGCGCGAACTCGGCGGCACGCTGATCGAATATGCCACCGACGGCCCCGGCTTCGCCATCGACGAGGCCCCCGGCCAGCTCGGCAAGATCCTGTTCGTGCCCGATCACGATGCCGCCCGCGCCGAGGATCTGAAGCTGCTGATGCCGCAATTCTCCCTGCCCGGGGAGCCGCGCATGCCGCGCCGCGACCTGCCCTTCGTGCATCGTTTCCATGTGCCGGAAATCCCCGGAGACGAGACGCTGGTGCTGCTGCATGGCACCGGCGGCAACGAGGCCGACCTGATGCCGCTCGCCCACCGCATCGCGCCATCGGCGACGCTGCTGGGCCTGCGCGGCCGCTCGCATGAGGAGGGCATCGCCCGCTGGTTCCGCCGCTTTGCGCCGACGCATTTCGACGAGGCCGATATCCGCAGCGAGGCGGACGCCTTCGAAGCCTTCGTCGAGGGCGCCCGGGCCGGTTACGGGCTCGATCCGGCGCACACCACCTATCTCGGCCTCTCGAACGGCGCGAACTTTTTGGGGGCCGCGATGGCGCTGCATCCAGGCCTCATCCGCCGCACCATCCTGCTGCGCGCCATGCCGGTGCTTTCGGAACTGCCGGAGGTCGATCTCTCCGGCACGGCGGTCTTGTCCATCGCCGGCATGCAGGATGCCTTCGTGGCGGAGGCGGAGCGGCTGGAAGCCTGGCTCTCCGCCTGCGGCGCAGAGGTCACCGCGAAACGCATCGAGGCCGGGCGTGGGCTGGTCGCCGAAGACGCGGTGCTGGCGCGGGACTGGCTGGCGGGGCTGGCGTAGAGTCTTTTCCGTAGCGGAAACTCAGGCAATCCTTTGGGTCAAAGGGCGAAAACTCCCGTGATCGCGGGGATCGTCGCGTCTTCACCGAGAGACCACGACTGACAGTCCGTCGCTTACCCCGCCGCCGCGCCGGGACGAAACCCGCGCAGCGACGAAACGGCGACGGCGCGGTTGCGGCCGGCGGTTTTCGCGGCGAGCAGGGCGGTGTCGGCACGGGCGAGCAGCGTCGCGACCGGGCCTTCCTGGGGGGCTGCGGCGACGCCGACGGAGACGGTGACCGTGCCGAGGAAACGCCCGTGATCGGACAAGGGGGCGGCGGCGATCTGGGCGCAGAGGGTTTCGCCGAGGCGCAGGGCTTCGGCCTCGCCAACACCGTCCAGCAGGATGGTGAATTCCTCGCCGCCGAAGCGGAAGACTTCGCCGGCCTCCGGCAGCGCCGAATGCAGGATATCGGCGACATGGCGGATGACGGCATCGCCGGCGGCATGGCCGAATTCGTCGTTGAAGCGCTTGAAATGGTCGATGTCAAGCATCAGGCAGGCATGCGGGGCCGGTGCCTTGGCGATGCGGTTGATCGCCTCGTCCAATGAGCGGCGGTTGAGAAGGCCGCTCAAGGGGTCGCGGATTGCCATGCCGGTCAGCCGCTCGCGCAATTGCAGGTTGGCGATGGCGAGGCCGAGATTTTCGGCGATCAGCTCCAGATAGAGCCGCGCCTCTTCCAGCCGGTCGAGCTCGGCCGCTTCCAGATGCAGCAGGCCGACGGTCTCGCCGAGCGCCGTCAGCGGCACGCACAGCGCCGGGCGCTGCGTCTCTTCCAGATGCGGGCAGGCGACGTCGTGGTCGTTGCTGTCGCTGAGATGCGGCCGGCCGCGGCGCAAGGCCCAGCATTGTTCGGCCGGGAAGGCCGCGGGTGTGGTTTCCGGTCCGTTCCAGCTGCTGCGCGGCACCAGAGACCGGTGCCCCTCGTCATGGGTATAGAGGCTGCCGGCCATGCCCGGAAAGGTCTGGGGCATGAACAGGGTGACGACATCGGCGATCTCGTCCTGCGTCTGGCAGGCCTGCAGGCGATGCATCATCTGCAGGATGAAATCCTTGATGCGCTGGTCGCGGCGCAGCTCCGCCGCCAGCCTTTCGCGCTCCAGGCCGTTGGCGCGGAAGACGGCGATGGCCGCCGTCATCTCGCCGATCTCGTCGCGACGCGCCACCTGCGGCACCTCGACGTCGAAATCCTGCTTCGCCAGCCGGTTGATGATTCCGGTCATGGCGACGATCGGGGTGGCGATGCGCCGCTTCAGCACGAAATAGAGTACGCCGAGGAAGACCAGCGCCGTCAGCGCCAGCATGGATTTGGCGATGATGTCGAAGAGATCGCTGCGCGCCTTTGCGCGCGACAGCGCCTCACCGCTGCGCGCCGTTATCATCTGCTGCACCTCGTCGACGCTGCCGAGCAGGTCTTTATGGGCCGCCTCATGCGCGGGGCCGAACACGGCCTGGCGCGCCGCCTCCTGTCGTCCGTCGCGATAATCGGCGATCGCCGCGCGCTCGATCGTATCCAGCGCCTCGGCCTCGGTGACGATGCGGTTGAGGACGGCGATCTCGTCCTCGGTGGCGCCGAGCGTCCTGGCGCGCTGTGCCGCCGCCTCGAAGCCGCGCTCGTCCTTCTCGTCGACGTAGAACGCCGCCAGCTCATCCTCTGCGCCGCGCATGAAATAGAGGCGGATGTCGTCGGTGCGCTTTTCCGCGCCGATATCGAGTTCGTCGACCAGTTCGCCGAGCGCCAGATGCTGCTCGACGGCGCGGCGCTCCAGAAGCGCCGAATGCGCCGAGAGAATGAAGGACAGGCCGGCCAGCATGGTCAGTAGCACGGTGGCGACATAGGCCAGATTGGTGATCGTCCCGATCCGCATTCTGCAAAATTCTCCCCGGAAAGGCATGGGCGTTCCGATGGAACCGAACCGGCTTATAGCACGGATTGATTAATGGGAGACGACCGGAATTCGCGGGGATCGGGAGCGGCCGCTTGTGCGTGCACAAGCCGTGCTGTACCACCTTCGTGCCGAAATGCGGCGCTGGAGGACTGGTCGCTTATGGCCGTTTTGTTGACGAAACATCTGAGGCTCAGCCCGTGCTGCCCGGCCGACCGCGCCGATTTCATCGCGCTGGAGCAGGATCCGGACGTCATGCGCTTCCTCAATGGCGGCCACCCGGTCGACCGCGCCAAGGCCGGCCCCGACGCCAGCTTTCTCATGCCCGAGGGAAACGAACCGCATGTCTGGACGGCGCGGCGGACGGACAACGGCGCCTTCGTCGGATGGTTCTGCCTGTGGCCGGAAAGCGAAACGCTTGCCGAACTCGGCTATCGCCTGGCGCGCGGGGAATGGGGGCGGGGGCTGGCCTCGGAAGGCGCGGCGGCGCTGGTCGGCTGGGGCTTCGAATGCGCCGGCTATGACAGGATCGTGGCGACCACCATGGCGGTGAACCTCGGCTCGCGCCGGGTGATGGAAAAGATCGGCATGACATACGCCCGCACCGAGCATGGCGAATGGGCCGATCCGATTCCGGGCTGCGAGCAGGGCGAGGTCTGGTATGAGGTGACGCGCCCGACTTGATCCTAGCCTGCGGGCTTGCCGTTTCCGCCGTCGTGATCGTCCCCGCCTTTCATCGTCTTTTCCAGCGCGGTCACCGCAGCGAGGAAGACGGGAAAGGTTTTGCGGAGAAGCGCAAGATTTTCGACGACTTTCTCCGGCTTGAGGTCGAAACCGTAGCGGTGCCGCACGAGGTGGCGGAACCCCTTGATTTCCGTCAGAGCCTCGTAGAGGTCGAGATCGAGCAGGGCCGGCCGCGTTCCGGCAATCTCCGCCGCCATCTGGTCCAGCACGTCCTGATGGGCGGAGGGGCCGGTCGGCACGGCGTCGTCGATATCCCGCGCGAGGCTGAGAAGCATGTCCTCGATGCCGTTGTAGACGCTATGGATGCCGGCGGAGACAGTCGCCATCCGCCAGCGCATTCGCCTGTTTCTCGTAAAACTGCTGCATCTGCGCCAGCTCGCGCTCGGCGCGGAGGATCTTTGGCGTCAGCCGTGAGAAGGTCGGCAGGCTAAACGATGTCATTCAGGAGCTCCCGAAGGCGGTCTTCGGTCAGGTCGGCCTCGAAGATGAGATCGTAGGGAATATCCGAGCCGCGCATGCCGTCGGCCACAAGCCTCTCGACGAGAAGGCGGCGCTTCGGATCCAGCGGGCCACGGACGAGAAGGTCGACATCCGAATGCGCGCGAAAATCGCCGCGCGCCAGCGAGCCGACGAGGCTTATGTCGATTCCCTTGGCGGCGGCATCACGCAGAATGTGAAACACGGCTGCGGACGCATTTTCGCGCCGCATGTCGCGTCTCCTCGCCGTCAATGCCGCCATCCTGCTCATGCGCAACTCCCGTTTCGAGAGGCAGTATCGCATGGGGCGCGGCCGGCGAAAAGCCGGCGGCATGGCCGTCGCGCGCCAATCGGCGCGCAACGCATTACCCTGCAATCAAACCCGTTCCAGCGCCAGCGCAATCCCCTGACCCACACCGATGCACATGGTCGAGAGCGAGCGGCGGCCGGCGGTTTCGGCCAGTTGCAGGGCGGCGGTGCCGGCGATGCGGGCGCCGGACATGCCGAGCGGATGGCCGAGCGCGATGGCGCCGCCGTTGATGTTGACGCGGGGGTCGTCGTCGGCGATGCCGAGCAGGCGCAGCGTCGCCAACCCTTGCGAGGCGAAGGCTTCGTTGAGCTCGATGACGTCGAAATCGGCCGGGGTCAGGTTCAGGCGGGCCATGAGTTTTTGCGAGGCGGGGGCCGGGCCGATGCCCATGATGCGCGGGGCAACGCCCGCCGTGGCGCCGCCGAGGATGCGGGCGATGGGGGTGAGGCCGTGCTTCTTCGCCGCCGCTTCCGAGGCGATGATCAGGCCGGCGGCGCCGTCATTGACGCCGGAGGCGTTGCCGGCGGTCACCGTGCCCCCCTTGCGGAAGGGCGTGCCGAGCTTGGCCAAGGCCTCCACGGTGGTGGCGCGCGGATGCTCGTCGCGCTCGACGACAATGGCGTCGCCCTTGCGCTGCGGGATGGTCACCGGGGTGATCTCCAGGGCCAGCCGGCCATTCGCCTGCGCGGCGACCGCCTTGTCCTGGCTGCGCACGGCAAACGCGTCCTGGTCGGCGCGCGATACCGAAAAGTCCTCGGCGACGTTCTCGCCGGTCTCGGGCATCGAATCGATACCGTATTGCTTCTTCATCAGCGGATTGACGAAACGCCAGCCGATGGTGGTGTCGTGTATCTCGGCATTGCGCGAGAATGCCGTATCAGCCTTGGGCATCACGAACGGCGCGCGGCTCATTGATTCGACGCCGCCCGATATCATCAGTTCGGCCTCGCCGGCCTTGATGGCGCGGGCGGCGATAATGGTGGCGTCCATGCCGGAGCCGCACAGGCGATTGACGGTCGAGCCGGGAACTTCCTTCGGCAGGCCCGCGAGAAGCAGCGCCATGCGCGCCACGTTGCGGTTATCCTCGCCGGCCTTGTTGGCGCCGCCGTAGACGACATCGTCCACCGCCTGCCAGTCGACACCGGCATTGCGTTCGATCAGCGCCCTGAGCGGCACCGCGCCCAGATCGTCCGTCCGCACCGAAGACAGCGACCCGCCGAAGCGGCCGATCGGCGTGCGGATGTAGTCACAGATGTAGGCCTCGGCCATGTCATGCAGCCTTTTCTTTTCCGGTTCCCTCATGCGCGGCCCTGGTGCGTGCCTGCAGGTCGCGCAATGTCCTGAGTTCGAGTTCGCTGGGCGCCGGCGTTTCGTCAAGCCCCTCGGCGAATTTCACGATCCATCCGCAGCTGTCCTGGACCCGCTGGCGCGAGACGCCGGGGTGCAGCGACACGACCGTGAACTCCTTGGTGACGGGATCCGGCTTCCAGATGGCGAGGTCGGTGATCAGCAGCGTCGGTCCCGCCGTGTCGATGCCGAGACGTTTGCGATGGTCGCCGCCCTCGCCATGGCCGAAGGAGGTGAAGAAATCGATCTTCTCGACCATGCCGCGCTTCGACTGCGCCATTGTGATGTAGACCTCGCGCGACGAGGTCGCGATCTCCGGCGCGCCACCGCCGCCAGGAAGCCGCGTTTTGGGATGGAAATAGTCGCCGATGACCGTCGTGTTGATGTTGCCGAACTTGTCGAGCTGCGCGGCGCCGAGGAAGCCGATCGAAATGCGCCCGCCCTGCAGCCAGTAGCGGAACATCTCCGGCACCGCCACGGTGGTGACCGCCGTCTCGCAGAGTTCTCCGTCGCCGATCGACAAGGGCAGCACATCCGGCGCGGTGCCGATCGTGCCGCTTTCGTAGATCAGCGTGATGTCGGGCGCGTGCGTCAGCCGCGCGACATTGCAGGCGGCCGACGGCGCGCCGATGCCGACGAAGCAGACATCGTCGTTTTTGAGCGCGCGGCTCGCCGCGATCGTCATCATCTCGGCCGGCGTGAAACCCGTTTCCTCGCTCATGCGGCTTTCCTCAGATGCTCGACCCGGGCCGCGAAATCATCGGCCGTTCTCTCCAGCACGTTCTCGCGCATCCACGCCTGGAACCGGTCGCGGTCGGCGGCGATCTCGTCCCATTCGAGATAGGCGGCGTTGTCGCGCGCGTAGTAGCCATGTGCGTAGGACGGATGCGAGCCGCCGGGCACCACGGAGATCGCCGCGATCGTCCAGCGCGGCAACACGGTGAGGTTCGGATGGAGATCGTCGAAATTGTCGACCACCTCCTCCACCGTCACCACGGCGCGCTTGGCCGCCAACACCGCTTCCTTCTGGATGCCGATGATGCCCTCGACCAGCACGTTTCCCTTCCTGTCGGCCTTCTGCGCGTGAATGAAGGTGACGTCGGGGCGTATCGCCGGAACGGCGGCCAGGACCTCGCCGGTGAACGGGCAGGTGACGGAGCGGATGTTCGGATTGACCTCGGCGAGCCCGGCGCCGCGATAGCCACGAAACACCGCGCAGGGAAGGCCGGCGGCGCCCGCCTCATAGGCGTTGGCCATGCCGGCATGGCTATGTTCCTCGACCTCGATCCGGTTCGGGAAGCCGTTCTCGATGGCGTCGCGGGCGCGCCTGAGCAGGCCGACGCCCGGGTTGCCGACATAGGAAAAGACGTTCTTCTTGGCCATGCCCATGCCGATCATCTGGTCGTAGATCAGGTCCGGCGTCATGCGCACCAATGTCAGGTCGCGGAAGCCCTGGCGGATCGCCTCATGCGCGGCGGCCGTCGGGATCAGATGGGTGAAGCCTTCGAAAGCGACCGTGTCGCCATCCCTGAGATTTTCCGCGACAGCCTGCTTGAGCGGCAGGAACTTGACCATCGAACAGGCCTCCGGGGCGATTTGCCAGATTGGCATTTGTTCGCATTGCGAACTTTTGTTTCCTATGCGATACTTTCTAGGCTGGCTTTGCCGGACGAGTCAATCCCGGCAACGGCGTTGGCGCATCACGCAGAAGCCCGGGAAGCGGCTTTCGGACGCATGGTGCGCAGCCTCCCTGATTGGAGTCGCGAGGGGCGGAATGGACCAGGAAGCAACATCGCGCGACCATGTCGGATCGCTGGAGCGCGGCCTGCAGGTGATGGAGATCCTGGCCAGGCATCCCCAGGGCATGACGCTGACCGAGATGGCCGAGGCGGCCGGACTGACCCGTGCCGGCGCGCGCCGCTTCCTGCTGACGCTGACCGCGACCGGCTACGCTTCGCAGTCGGGCCGGCGGTTTTCGCTGTCGCCGCGCCTTCTGACCGTGGCGCGCACATGGCTCGGCGGCGCTTCGCTGTGGACTTTCGCGACACCGATCATGCGTGAGGTGGCGGCCAGGTTCGACGAGGCCTGCAACGCCGCCGTGCTGTCGGGCCAGGACGTCGTCTATGTCGCCCGCATTCCCGGCCGCCGCATCCTCAGCGTCTCGCTCGACATCGGCACACGACTGCCGGCCTATTGCACATCGATGGGACGGGTCCTGCTCGGCGGCCTTGCGGAGGACGAACTCCAGGCATTCCTTGGCCAGGCAGCGCTTGAGCGGCGAACGCCGAAGACCCTCACCGACAGGCGCGCGCTGGCCGCCGCCATCGGCGAGGCAAGGACCAAGGGCTTCGCCATCGTCGATGGGGAACTGGAACCCGGCCTGCGCTCGATCGCCGCGCCGATCCGCGACCGCGCCGGCGGCATCGTCGCGGCGCTCAACGTCTCGACCCAGTCGGCGCGTTTTTCGGTGGCCGAAATGGAGCGGGAGATCCTGCCCGTCCTGCTCGACGCAAGGCGGCGGATCGAGGATTTCTTCGTCGTCTGATTGAAGTCGTTATGGCGGTGCACCCAACCCGCCAACGCTGGCGCCGCCCCTCATTGCCCTGCCGGGCATTTCTCCCCGTACGGGGAGAAAAAGCTGGCCGCGGCGCTAGCGTTCTTCGGCAGCGTTGACGACTGGCGAAACCGTCGATGGCAGCGCCCCGCTCCCCGTCCCTATACGGGGAGAGGATGCCGGCAGGAGGTGGGGGCAGCGCCTGCATCGACGACTTAGGACTCGAAGTCGAATCGCCCTGGTTCCGACATCCACCATTCGCTCAATGCTTGAGGCGGTCGCGCATCGCGTACCACAGCATGCCCAGCACATAGAGCGGGCCGCGCAGTGCCGTGCCGCCCGGGAATGGCAGCGGGCTCAGCGTCGAGAACAGGTCGAGCCGCGCGGCATCGCCGGTAATCGCCTCGGCGAGCAGCTTGCCCGACAGGGTCGACAGGATGACGCCCTTGCCGGAATAGCCATGCGCGAAATAGACCTCGCCATAGTGACCGACATGCGGCAGCCGGGACGTCGTGACCGACACCAGCCCGCCCCAGGCATGTTCGATGCGGCGGCCGCGCAGTTGCGGAAAGGTGTTCTCCATATGCGGCCGCACGAAACCGGCGATGTCGGCCGGCGGCGACGGCGTGTAGCGCTCGCCGCCGCCGAACAGCATGCGCCCGTCCGCTGACAGCCTGAAATAGTTGACCACGAAACGCGTGTCGGAGACGGCGACATTGCCGGGGATCACCTCCGCGGCGTCGGCGAGCGGCTCCGTGGCGATGATATAGTTGCCGACCGGCATGATGCGGCTGTTGACGCGCGGCTCCAGCCCCTTGAGAAGCGCGTCGCCGGCAAGAACGGCGTGGCGTGCCCGCACCGAGCCTTTCGCCGTCGAGACGCGGATCGAGGGCTCGCGATCGAGGCGGGTCGCGACCGAGTTTTCGTGGATGGTCACGCCCGCGGCTACGGCCGCGCGGGCCAGGCCCAGTGTGTAGTTCAGCGGATGCATGTGGCCGCCGAGCTTTTCCAGCATCGCGCCTTGATAGGGCGAATTGACGATGCCGCGCGCCTGCCCAGCAGAAAGCATCTCGACATGCGGGAAATTCATCACCTTGGCGAGGCATTCCGCCTCCTCCTCGAGATCCCGCAGATCCGAGGCGCTGACCGCGCCGACCAGATGACCGGTCAGCCGGAGATCGCAATCAATGGCATGGCGCTCGATGATGTCGAGCACCAGGCCGCGCGCCTCGAAGGCCAGATCGAACAGCGCCTTGGCGCGTTCGGGCCCAAAGCTCCTGACCAATCCCTTGGCGCCCTTGCGCAGGCCCGGGATCATCTGGCCGCCATTGCGGCCCGAAGCGCCCCAGCCGATCCTGCCGCCTTCGAGCAGCACGACCTTCAGCCCGCGCTCGGCGGCGTGGAGCGCGGCGGAAAGGCCGGTGCAGCCGCCACCGACAACCACGAGATCGGCCTCGACCTCGCCCTGCAAGGCCGGATGAACGACCGCCGGAGCCGCGGTCGCGACATAGTAGGACTTGCCGATGTCGAGGCCGGAATTGAAGCCCGTCGAAGCCATGGTCACACCTTGAGCAGCAGATGGTCGCGTTCCCAGGACGTGACCACGCCCTGGAACAGGTCGAGCTCCACGCTCTTGACGCGCAGATAGGTCTGGAAGAAATCCTCGCCGAGCAGGTTTCGCACCGGGTCGCAGGCCGCGAACCGGTCGAGCGCTTCTTCCATGGTCTTCGGCAGAGTGCTCTTGACCTTGTAGGCATTGCCCGAAGCTTCGGCCGACCGCGCCAGCTTCTCCTCGACGCCGAGATAGCCGGCGAGCAGCGAACCGGCGATCGCCAGATAGGGATTGCAATCCGCGCCCGGCAGCCGGTTTTCCACCCGCCGCGCGGCGCGCCCGCGCGGCGGCACACGAGGGCGGGGGGGGGGGTTGGCGGGCGCCCATTAGATAGTGGCGGGCGCGCTGGGGTGCGGCGGGATGCGCCGGAGCGAATTCACGTTGGGCGCGAACGGCGGCAGGATCTGGGGGACGTATTTCTGCACCCCGCCAATGAAGTGGCCGAACATCTCGGTATCGGCATCGTCCTTGCCGGCAAACAGCGTGTTGCCGGCCTCGTCGACGACCGACATGTGCAGATGCATCGAGCTCCCGGCCTGCTCTGCGATCGGCTTGGCCATGAAGGTGGCGTGCATGCCGCATTGCTGCGCGGCCTGACGCGTCAGCCGCTTGAACAGAAGCACCTTGTCGGCCAGCGGCAAGGCGTCGCCATGCAGGAAGTTGATCTCCAGCTGCGCCGTCCCCGATTCGTGGATCAGCGTGTCGAGCGGCAGGCCCGCGGCGGCGGCATAGTCGTAGACGCGCCGGATCACCGGTTCGAATTCCTCGAGCGCGGCCATGTCGTAGGGATGCTGCACGGCCTCGGCGCGGCCATTGGCGCCGACCGGCGCGGTCAGCGGCCGGTCCGGATCGGGATTGGGCGCCGTAAGGTAGAACTCGAGTTCGGGCGCCACCACGGCGCGCCAGCCGCGCCGGCGATAAAGATCGAGCACGGCGCGCAGCACATGGCGCGGCGAGGCCGTCCATGGCCGGCCGTCCATGTGGAAGGCATCGGCGAAGACATAGGCCTTGCCAGCGCCGGCACCGGGCGCCAGGCAAAGCGTCGAGACGTCGGGCACCATGCGCATGTCCGGATCCGAATAGGCAAAGCCCTCGTCGACCGAGCCGGAATAGCGGCCATCGATGCTCACCAGGAAGGCGCTGCTCGGCAGATAGAGCGCGCGGTCTTCCAGCGCCTTGAGGAATTTGGCTGTCGGCAGCGTCTTGCCGCGCAGCACGCCGTTCATGTCGGGCACCAGGCATTCGACCTCGTTGATGCCGTGCCGGGCCAGCCAGGCCTCCGGGTCGCTGGAGGTCGTCGCGGTATTCGTGATCTTGTCAGGCATTTCGTTCATGTCCGTATCAGGGAGAGTATCGCTTGCGCGGCCACGTCCGTTCCGGGTTTCAGCGCCATATGGGCTGCATTCTCCCTGAGGCGGGCGCGCATGGCATCGTCGGACAGCAGGCCGACAATGGCTCTTTCCAGTACTCCCTCTGTCCAGCCGTCGCGGCTGAGATGGTTGCCGACGCCGGTCTCCTCGGCGCGGCGCGCATTGTCGTGCCCGTCCCAGCAGTAGGGCATGATCAGCGACGGCACGCCGAAGCGCAGCGCCTCGCAAAAACTGTTGTTGCCGCCATGGTGGATGAACAGATCGGACTTCGCCACCACCGAAGGCTGCGGAAACCAGGCGTCGAGATAGACATTGTCCGGCACCGCGCGATAGGCGTCACGCAGGCCGCCGACATTGACTATGAAGCGCGCCGGCAGCCTGTCGAACACGGCCAGCATGCGTTCGATCAGTCCGACATCCATGGCGCCGAGGCTGCCGAAGCTGAGATAGACCAGGGGGCCGCCGTCGCGCGGGAAGACCGGCACCTCGAACGGCCCTTCCGAACGCACGCAGCCTTCGAGATAGACGAAGCGATCCGGATCGAGCGGCTCGGTTCGCTCGCGCCGCACGATCGAGGGCGTGAGCAGCAGGTTGAGATCCGGCGAGGCCTCCAGGAACGACCCCTTGGGCAGCGGCGCCAGTCCCGCCTCGGCGCGCAGCCGGTTGAACCTTTCATGCGCGGGGGCAACCGCCGCGAGATAGCGCCGTTCGAAGGCGGCGCGGGCGGCGTCGCCGGTGGCAAGGCCGGACAGATAGGGCGGCACATTGGCGTCCGGAAGCTCGGTCTCGGCGCAGGAAACGACGCGCACCCACGGACAGCCGGACGCGGCGATGGCCGGGAACATGATGACGTTGTCGAGCACCACGGCGTCGGGTTTCAGCCGCGCCAGCAATTGCCGGAGCGGCGCCTCGGCGTCGACGGCCGTATCGACGATCGCTTCCCAGGTCGGCGCGACATAGGTCTCGAGCTGGTCGGCCGGGCTCAGCCGAAAATGCGGCAGGTGCCGACGCACGAAAGCCTGCCAGTAGCTCTGCCGTTCGCTGTCGCTCAACCGGTCCTCGGTCGGCAGTTGGTATTCCTGAAAGCCGTAATCGGCGAACACGCCGGTGAAGCCGGCATGGCAGATGAACACCGGCCGCGCGCCACGGGCGCGCAGCGCCTGCGCGATGCCGACGCAGTTCAGCGCCGCGCCGAAACTCGCTTCGGGAAACAACGCGATCGTCGGGTTCGGCTTGCGCATGCGGTTCATCAATCCGGCCGGCTGATCATGCCGAACAGGGCCGGCGCGCCCCGGCTGGCCGCTTGCGGCCGCTGGCTGCGCGACAGCCGCAGATGCACACGCAACAGATCGGCCGCCACCTCGTACTGCCGGCTTTCCAGATGGTCGAGAATGGTCAGATGCTCGCGCAGGGACTGCTTCAGCCTGAAGACGTTGATGCCCGCATAGATGCCGGGCAGCCGGCGCAGCCGCAAGTGGTCGGAGAGCGCGTCGGTGATGAAACGATTGGCCGAGCCGTCGGCGATCATGCCGTGGAACTCGATGTCGAGCCGCTGGAATTCCCTGGTGTCGAACGCGGGGTCGGGCAACGCCGCCAGCGCCTCCATGCCCTGCCGCAGCGCCGCCGCGCGGGCGCCGTCGAGGCGGAAGCCCGGCGCGAGCAATGCGGCCGGCTCCAGCAAAAGGCGAAACTCGTAGCTCTCGCCCTGCGCTTCCGGATCGTCCGGCGCCCGGCGAAACAGCCAGGACTGGCCGGGCGCGCGGTCGAGAAAATTTTCGTCGGTCAGTCTCGTGAGTGCTTTTAGTACCGTCTTACGATCCGCATTGTACCGTCGCATCAACCCGCTGGCGGTCACGGTCTGGTCGAGCCGCCGCGCCGAGCGGTCGCGCAGGATCGCTTCGGCGAGCTCATCCTCCTCGGCGGCGGGCAATTCGGTGGTCACGGCCGCCTGGGCGGCGAGGTCGACGGCGAGACGATAGCCGGTGGCGGCCTCCCACTGCACCACGCCCTGTTCGGCCAGAAGCCGCAAGGCCGCCCGGACCGGGGTCCGCGAAACGCTGCACAAGGAGGCGATCTGCTGTTCCGGCAAATGAGTACCGGGCTCGAAGCCGCGCTGCCGCGCCACATCCAGGATGCGCTGCGCGAGATCGAGATGGTTGGTGCGAGGTCGCCTGGCTGCCGCTTGCATGACACTTCTCGGGACGGGCATGTCCGTGATGGTTAGACCGATCGCCGTTGCGGACGCAACCGGCGAGATTCCTCAGCCACCCGCCAAATTATGGATTGACGTACTTTTTTCTGCAATAGTACTGTCAGTGCAATCGGCGACAAAAAGACCGAGGGAACAGGGATCGGAACCGCGGCAGAGCCGCGAGCCCCGGTCCGCACAAGATTTCGACGATCAACCGGAATGGGAGTCCGCCATGACCGCCACCGCTTTGCGGTATCGTTCGCTGAGAACGTCTTCGATCGCGCTCGGCCTTGCACTGGCCCTGTCGCTGCCAGCCGCCGCCGATCTCGTCATTTCCAACTGGGATGGCTACATGGCCCCCGACGCCATGACGGCCTTCAAGGCCGAGACGGGCGTTGCCGGCGAAGTGGTGGTGCACGCCACCAATGAGGAGATCATGGGCAAGCTCGTCGCCTCCGGCGGCAAGGGCTATGACGTGGTCTTCGTTTCCTCGCCTTTCGCCGAGGTACTGAACAAGCTCGGCCTGACCGAGCCGATCGATCACGCCAAGATCCCCAACCTCGCCAATCTCTACCCGGAAGCGACCAGGCTTCCGCACGACGTGGGCAACGCCTTTTCCGTCCCCTACACCTGGGGCACCACCGGCCTGTGCTACCGCTCCGACCTCATGAAGGCGGCGCCGACGAGCTGGAACGATCTTCTGGCGCCCTCCGACGAGCTCAAGGGCAAGACGACGATGCTGGCGACCGACCGTTGGCTGCTCGCCGCAGGCCAGCTCGACAAGGGCTTTTCCGTCAACGAGACCGACCCTGCAAAGCTCGCCGAGGTGAAGGACCTGCTGATCTCGGCCAAGAAGACGCTGCTCGCCTATGACGACACCACCTTCTATTCGAAGCTGGTGTCCGGCGAGGCGCTGATGGTGCAGGCCTGGGACGGCTGGTGCAATTACGGCATCGCCGAGAAGCCGGAGATCAAATACGTTATCCCGAAGGAAGGCTCCGACCTCTGGGTCGACACGATGGTGGTCATGAAGGCGTCGCAGAACAAGGACGCCGCCTTCAAATTCATCAACTTCATGCTCGACGCCAAGAACCACGCCTGGGCGGCGCAGAACATCGACTACAAGGTGCCAAACAAGCCGGCCATGGAAAGCCTGCCGGCGGATTTTCTCGCCAAGTTCCCCAACATGGCAATGCCCGTGGCCGATCTCGTCAAGTTCGAACAATTGCGTGACGTCGGCGAAGCCCAGCGCGATTACGCGAAGATCGTCAGCGAGATCAAGGCCGCGCAGTAAGCGGCGTTGAACCAGTCATCACGGCCGGCGATGTTTCTGTCGCCGGCCCTGAGCGGTACCTGAAATTGTCCCAGACCCGATTTCGCTCCTCCCTGCTGATGGCTCCGGCGCTGGTCTGGCTGACCGCGCTGATGGTGGTGCCGTGCGCGCTGGTGCTGGCGCTCGCCTTCTTCCGGCGCGGCATCTATGGCGGCATCGACTATACGTTCACGCTGGAGAATTTCGGGCTCGTCGTCGACCCGCTCTATGCCGGCATCTTTCTGAAATCGGCGCGCATCGCCGGCACCGCGACGATCATAGCGGTGGTCATCGGCTATGCCGCGGCCTACGCGATATCGGCGGCGCCGCGCCGCCTGCAGCCGGTCTTCCTGTTCTTCGCCGTGCTGCCCTTCTGGTCGAACTACCTGATCCGCACCTATGCCTGGATCGTGCTCCTCAACCGCGAGGGACTGGTCACGCAGTTGCTGCGCTGGCTGGGCTACACCGGCGAGCCGCCGTCGATGCTCTACACCGAGGGCGCGGTGATCGCCGGCCTGGTCTACAATTACCTGCCCTTCGTCATCCTCGCCTGCTATGCGCCGCTGTCGCGGCTCAACCCCGAACTGGCCGAGGCCTCGCGCGACCTCGGCGCCTCCGCCGCCACCACCTTTCGCCGCGTCATCCTGCCGCTCACCGTGCCGGGCATCGCGGCCGGCGCGGTCTTCGTCTTCGTCCTGTCGATCGGAAATTTCGTCACGCCCGCACTGCTCGGCGGCGGACGTTTCCAGATGATCGGCAACCTCGTCTACGACCAGTTCCTGACCGCCAATGACTGGCCGTTCGGCGCCGCGCTCGCCATGGCGCTGATAGCCATCATGCTTCTCGTGCTGATGGCGCAGGCCATGTTCGCCGACCGCGCCGCCGGCCGCGCCGCCGAAGCCACGGGAGGCGCCGATGGCTGAGCGCTCGCTGGCCACGAGGCGAACGCTCCGGCTGGTGCTCGGCCTCGTCTTCGCCTTCCTCTACATCCCGATCGCCGTGCTGGTGGCGCTGTCGTTCAACAAGGGCGGCCTGCCGACCGCCTGGTCCGGCTTCTCGCTGAAATGGTATGTCTCGCTCGCCGGTAATTCGGCGATCCTGTCGGCCGGCCTCAACACGCTGATCGTGGCGCTGGTCTCGACGGCCACCGCGACGCTGCTCGGCACGCTGCTGGCGATCGGCGTCGAGATGCGCCGCCGCCATGGCAAGGCCCTGGAGGCGCTGATCTTCGCGCCGATGATCATTCCCGACATCGTGCTGGCGATCGCCCTGCTCTCGTTCTTCTCGATGCTCAACCTCACCATGGGCCTGCACACCATCATCCTCGCCCACGTCGTCTTCAACCTCGCTTTCGTCTGCTCGGTCGTGCGCGCCCGGCTGAAGAGTTTCGACTGGTCGATCGTCGAGGCGTCGGCCGACCTCGGCGCCTCCGCGTTCACCACCTTCCGGCGCGTGACGTTGCCGGTCATCCTGCCGGCCGTCATCGCCGGCGCGCTGCTCGCCTTCACGCTTTCGGTCGACGAGTTCATCATCGCCTTCTTCACCGCCGGCGCCGGCCGCGCCTCGACCACGCTGCCGATGCAGATCTATTCGATGATCCGCTTCGGCATCACGCCGGAGATCAACGCGCTGGCGACCATCGTCATGGCGGTCTCGATCACCGCGCTGACGCTTTCGCAGCGGCTCAACCGCGGGATCATCGGTCAATGAACGAGCCGCGCACCTTGCTTTCCATCGACGGCGTTTCGAAGAATTTCGGCCGGGTGACGGCGGTCGACCGCGTCAGCCTCGACATCCGCGAGAACGAGTTCTTCGCCCTGCTCGGTCCGTCGGGATGCGGCAAGACCACGCTGCTGCGCATGCTGGCCGGTTTCGAGACGCCCAGCGAAGGCCGCATCATGCTCGACGGGCGCGACATTGCGCGCACGCCGCCCAACAAGCGGCCCGTCAACCTGATGTTCCAGTCCTACGCGCTGTTCCCGCACATGAGCGTCAGGGCCAATGTCTCCTACGGACTGGAGATGGAACGGCTGCCGGCACGGGAAATCCGCGACCGCGTTGATTCCATCCTTGCGACGACGGAGCTCGTGCCCTTCGCCGACCGCAAGCCGGAGCAGCTCTCGGGCGGCCAGAAGCAGCGCGTGGCGCTGGCGCGCGCCCTGGTCAAGCGGCCGCGCCTGCTGCTGCTGGACGAGCCGCTCGGCGCGCTCGACAAGAAGCTGCGCGGCGCCATGCAGCTCGAGCTGAAGCGCCTGCAGCACGAAGTCGGCATCACCTTCGTCATCGTCACCCACGACCAGGAGGAATCACTGGTCATGGCTGACCGCATGGCGGTGTTGCGCGGCGGCAGGCTGCTGCAATGCGACACGCCGCACACGGTCTACGAACATCCCGCCGACCGTTTCGTCGCCGACTTCATCGGCGTGATGAACTTTGTCCCCGGTCATCTCGACAATGGCGGCGTGCGCGCCGCCGATGGCACCCGCCTGGAAGGCAGGGGGACGGCCACGCCAGTCGGCGCCGGCACCTCGGGTGCCACCGGCGCCGGGGTTGCCGCCGTGCGGCCGGAGCGCATCCGGTTGTTCCCACCGCCGCAGGCCGCGAATCGGACCACGGGCAAGGTGGAAGCGCTCGCCTATCAGGGCCAGGACCTGCAGCTGCATGTGCGCACGGCCTTGTCCGACAGGCCGTTCCTGGTGCGCGTCACGGCGGATGCCGCCGACCGCCGGCCGGTTTCGGTCGGCGACCAGGTGGAGCTCGGCTGGGACGCTGCCGACGTCAGGATTTTCGCGGATTAGCGCGGGATGGGCAATGGAATGGTCATCCCGCGCTAGTGCTTTTGTTTGACGCATGATCTCGGCCGAAAAGTCCGCAACTTTTCGGGATCATGCTTTGGTGGAGAGAGGTTTCATGGCGCAGAAGACGATCGCGTTTTTCCCCGAGGCAGCCTTCGGGCCGGCGCTCAATTCCGTCGGCATCGCCCAGGCCGTGGAGGCGCGCGGCCACAAGGCGGTTTTCCTGTCGGACCCCGGCTTCGTCGATGTCTACAGGGGTTACGGCTTCGAGGCGCACCCGGTGAACCTCTCCGAGCCCATGCCGCCGGAGCAGATGGCCAAGTTCTGGGAAGACTTCATCAACGGCCATATCCCCAACTTCCGCAAGTCGCCCTACGACCAGGTCGACAACTATGTGAAGGATTGCTGGACCGCCATCGTCGATAGCGCCAAATGGGCGCAGAAGGACCTGCCCGGTGTGCTGGCTTCCATCAAGCCCGACGTCATCTGCGTCGATAACGTCATCCTGTTTCCGGCGATCAAGCAGTACGGCAAGCCCTGGGTGCGCGTCATCTCCTGTTCGGAGAACGAGATCGAGGACGAGGACATCCCGCCGCATCTTTCCGGCTGCGCCGAGGACGACCATGCCGGGCATCAGCGCTACCGCGACCATTTCAACGCGGTGATCAGGCCGATCCACGACGACTTCAACGCCTTCCTCACGGCCAATGGCGAGGCAGCCTACCCGCTCGGGCAATTCTTCGAGGCCTCGCCCCATCTCAACCTGCTGCTCTATCCGGAGGCCGCAAAATTCAAGCGCCGGCATCCGCTCGACCCGGCCCGCTTCCAGTATCTGGAGGGTTGCGTGCGGCAGGAGAAGCCCTACGAGATCCCCACCTTCGCCAAGAACAATGACGGGCCGTTGCTCTATGTCTCCTTCGGCAGCCTGGGGGCTGGCGACGTCGATCTCCTGAAGCGCATCATCGCCACGCTTGCCGGCACCCGCTATCGCGCGCTGGTCAACGTCGGCGGCTACAAGGACCAGTACACGGACGTGCCCGGCAATGTCATCGTCGACAGCTGGTTCCCGCAGCCCTCGGTCATCCCGCAGGTCGACGCGGTCATCCACCATGGCGGCAACAACTCGTTCACCGAGTGCCTCTACTTCGGCAAGCCGGCGATCATCATGCCCTATGTCTGGGACGGCCACGACAACGCCCGGCGTGTCGAGGAGACGGGCCACGGCTTCGGCATGCCGCGCTACGACTGGACCGATGCCGAGCTGGTCGCCAGGATCGAGACATGCCTGACCGACCCGGCGATGCGGGCGAAGCTGGCGGCTACCTCCGCACGCATGCGGTCACAGAACGGACCAGAGACGGCGGCCGGTCTGCTGGAGAGGCTGCTGTGAGCTCGTCAGCGCCGCATCTTCATCAGGCATCCACCCGCACCGACCTCGTCGACTGGGGCGTCCAGCCCGACGCGCTCGAAGGCGCCTCCCATTCGACCGGCCGGCTGGTGCACAAGGGGCCGAACAACCAGCCCGAGTCCGGCATCTGGGTCTGCACGCCCGGCCGCTGGCGGCTCTCCATCCCGCGCGACGAGCTCTGCCACTTCGTCGCCGGGCGCGCGACGTATCGGTCGGATGTCGGCGAGGTGATAGAAGTCTCCGCGGGAACCGTGGTCATGTTCCCCGCCGGCTGGACGGGCGAATGCACGGTGCATGAGACCATGCGCAACGTCTACATGCTGGCCTGAGGGCGTGATCCCGAAAAGTGGGAACCGGTTTTCGGACAAGATCACGCTCAAGCTAAGAATCTGCTGAACGGAGCTTCATTCATGCCGACACCGCACTGGCCGAACGCCGCTTCCGTCGAGCTCGACGACTGGGGCGCCGGCACCAACACGATAGCGGGCGCGCCGCGCGCCTCGGGCAAGGTGCTCTTCCAGCGCGAGGATGGATCGAGCGAGTGCGGCCTGTGGCGTTGCACGCCCGGCACCCGGCGCGTCGCCTTCCAGGTCGACGAGTTCTGCCATTTCCTCTCCGGGCGCGGTCTCTACATCAGGGACAATGGCGAACGCATCCCCGTCGAGGCACAGACGCTGGTGTTCTTCCCCGCCGGCTGGACCGGCACCTGCGAGATAACCGAAACGCTGACCAAGGCCTTCATGTGCCGGTGAGCCCCCAGAACGACCTGCAAGGACAAGACTGATGACCACACCTGTCATGAAATCGCCGCTCGCCATCACCGACCTGGTCGACTGGGGCGTCATTCCCACCATGATCGAGGGCGAATCCCGCACGTCGGGCAAATTGCTGCACAAGGGGCCGGAAGGCCGTTCCGAATGCGGGCTGTGGGTCTGCACGCCGGGCAAGTGGCACTGCCACGTCACCCGCGACGAGTTCTGCCACTTCCTGGAGGGCCGCTGCACCTACGTGCACGAGTCCGGGGAGGTGATCGAGATCGAGCCCGACACGGCCGCCTTCTTCCCGCAGGACTGGAAGGGCGTATGCACCGTCCATGAGACGATCAAGAAGGTCTACATGATCCGCTGAAGCGATCGGGAGGAGTTTTCCATGGAGTTTTCACCCGATAGGCCTGCCCTGTTCGTGAACCCGGCCTACAGGCCGATGACGGGGCCATCGCGATCGGTCATCGACCCCGCGACACTGGAGGCGGTGGGCGCCATCAGCGTGGCGAGCGAGCCCGAGATCGACGCCGTGCTCGACGCCGCCACCAGGGCGCAATCGGCTTGGAAGCGGCTCGACGCCAAGAGCCGCGCGAAACATCTGCACATGGTGGCCAGCGCCATCGAGGCAGCCGACTTCACGCGCTGCGCCGAACTGATGGTGCGCGAGATGGGCAAGCCCTATCCCGAGGCGATTGGCGAGATCGCCAATTGCGCGCCGATCTTCCGCTACTATGCCGAGATGGCGCGCGACGACGCAGGCAAGGTTGCCGGCACGACGCAGGCCGGGTCGTTCCAGTACGCGCGCTACGAACCCTATGGCGTTTCCGTCCATATCATGCCCTACAATTTCCCGATCCTGCTGATGTGCTGGACGGTGGCGGCCTCATTGGCTGCCGGCAATGCCTGCGTGATCAAGCCCGCCGAGGCGACGACGCTGTCGACGCTCGACTACATGACGGTCTTCCGCTCGCTGCCGGAGGGGCTGGTTTCCTGCCTGCCGGGTGGCGCGGCCACCGCCCAGGCGCTGATCGCGTCGGAGCGCACGCACGCGGTTGCCTTCACCGGCTCGGTCGTCGCCGGCAAGGCCGTCGCCGTCGCCTGCGCCGAGCGCATGAAGCCTTGCGTCATCGAGGCCGGCGGCAGCGACCCCATGATCATCAGCGCGCACGCGCCGCTGGAGGTGGCGGCGGCCGGCGCCGTCACCGCCGCCTTCCACCTCACTGGCCAGGTCTGCACCTCGGCCGAGCGCTTCTTCGTCGTCGATGCCGTGCACGACCGCTTCGTCGATCTCTTCGCCGAAAGGACGCGCGCGCTGCGCATCGGCAACGGGCTCGACCGCAGCGAGATCGGGCCGCTGGTCAGCGAGGCGGCACGCGCCAAGGTCATGCGGTTGGTCGACGAGGCGGTTCGCGCCGGCGCCCGGGCGGTGACCGGCGGACGCATCCCGCCGGCGCACGACACCGGCTGGTTCTACGAGCCGACCATCCTGACCGGCGTGACGCCGGACATGGCGATCGTGCGCGAGGAATGCTTCGGGCCGGTAGCCGCGATCTGCCGCGTCAAGGATTTCGACGAGGCCATCCGGCTCGCCAACGACAGCCCCTTCGGGCTCGGCGCGTCGGTGTTCAGCACTGACCTCGCCGAGGCGCATGAAGCGGCCGAGCGGCTGGAAGCCGGCATGGTCTGGGTCAACAATCCGCTGATCGACAATGACGCGCTGCCGTTCGGCGGCTGGAAGGCTTCCGGCCTCGGGCGCGAGCTCGGCCGCCAGGGTCTCGACGCCTTCCGGCGGTCGAAGATGGTGATCATCGACCACAAGCCGGCGATCCAGGAGTGGTGGTATCCCTATCCCGACAGCTGGTTCCGCGAAACCGGCGGCCGCAAGCACGTCTGAGGAGAGGCATCGGCTCAGCCGATGCTTTCGCCTCCGTCGATCACCAGCGCCTGGCCGGTCATGAAGGATGACCGGTCGGAGACGAGGAACAGGATCGCGTCGGCGATCTCCTCGGCGCTGGCCCAGCGCCCCATCGGGATCTTGGTGCGGACATAGTTCTCGATCGCTTCGCGGCCGCCCATCTGGGCGATGAACGGTTCATTGAACGGCGTGTCGACCCATCCCGGGCAGAGCGCGTTGACGCGGACATTGTGCCGGGCATAGTCGAGCGACATCTGCCGGGTCATCGCCACCACGGCATGTTTCGATGTCGCATAGGCGATCATCTCGCGGTCGTAGAACACGCCCGAATTGGAGGCCGTGTTGAGGATGACGCCGCCGCCCTGCGCGATCATCGACGGCATGACCAGCCTGGCCGCCAGGAACTGCGCGCGCACATTGACCCGCCACGAGGCATCCATGCCGCTGGTCTCGACCTCCGTGAGCGTGCCGCCGACCTGGATGCCGGCGTGATTGTGCAGGATGTCGATGCGCGCATGCCTGTCGAGCGTGCCGGCGATGAGTTGCTCGACCGCCCCGTCGTCAGAAACATCGGTGGCGACCGCTTCGGCCCGGCCACCCGCAACGCGGATGTCCGCGGCCGTCGCTTCGCCGGCGGCCTCATCCCTGTCGGCGATGACGACCATGGCGCCTTCCCTTGCCATGATCACGGCCCCGGCGCGGCCTATGCCGGAGCCTGCGCCTGTCACCACGGCGATGCGGTCCTTGAGGATCATGATGCGACTTTCAATTTGATGGCTTGCGCTGGCGCAGCTGCAATTGGGCAAGCACCACGAGCAGGACGGAGGCGACGAGCACGATCGTCGCGATGGCGTTGATTTCCGGCGTCACGCCGCGCCGGATCGACGCAAAGACATAGATCGGCAGTGTCGTCTGCGCGCCGGCGACAAAGAAGGCGATGATGAAATCGTCGAAGGAAAATGTGAAGGCGGGCAGGAAGCCTGCGACAACCGCCGGCATGATCTGCGGCAGGACAATCGAACGGAAGGTCGTCAGCGGCGTGGCATAGAGATCGCTCGAGGCCTCGACCAGGTTGCGGTCGAGGCTGCCGAGCCGCGTACCGACGATCATCGTCACCAGCGCCATCGAGAACAGGCCGTGCGCGGCGATGATCGAGCCATACCCCAGCGACAGCCGCGGCGGCTGGTCATCAGGCCAGATCGAGGCGAGGAACGGATTGACGACCGCAAACAGCTGGACGAGGGCGACCAGGGTCGAGATGCCGATGACGACGCCGGGAACGACGATCGCGGCACCCAGCAGCGCGTCGAAGATTGCGCGGGTCCTGACGCCGACGCGGGCCAGGCCAAGCGCCGCCGCTGTACCGAACACAGCCGCCAGCAGGGCGCTGGTGGTGGCGATGAACAGGCTGTTCTTCAGCGCCTCGACCAGGAACGGGTTGGACAGCGCCTTGCCGTACCACTGCACGGAAAAGCCGGTGAACTCGCTCGCATGGTGGCCGGCGTTGAAGGAGAACAGCACGACCAGCGCGATCGGCAGATAGAGGAAGGCGAAGACGGCGATGACGAAGGCGCGCATCAGATCAGGTCCACCCGGCGCGCGCCCGAAACCCGGGTCGAGATTCGGTTGGCGGCAATCAGCACCACGACCGAGACCAAAACCAGCGTGATCGCGATCGCCGAACCGAACGGCCAGTTGCGCGACTGCAGGAACAGGTCGACCAGTGCATTGCCGATGAAGAACACCTTGCCGCCGCCGAGCAGTGTCGGGATCAGGTATTCGCCGAGCAGCAGGATCATGACCAGCGAGAAGCCGGTCATCACGCCGGGCAGCGACAGCTTCAGGGTCACGCCGAGGAAAGTCGCGAGCGGCGTCGCTCCGAGATCCGCTGAAGCTTCCAGCAGCCGTCTGTCGAGCCGCTCGAGGCTGACATAGATCGGCAGGATCATCAGCGGCAGATAGCCGTAGACGATACCGAGCAGGACGGCGCCCGGCGTGTTGATCAACCTGACATCCTCGATGCCGGCCAAGGCGAGCAGCGCGGGGATGCCGCGCCCGCCCAGAATGTACATCCAGGCATAGGTCCGCATCAGGAGGCTGGTCCAGAACGGAATGACGACCAGCGCAAGCAGGATCAGCCGCCAGCGCTGCGGCGCAAGAAGGGCGAGGTAGTAGGCAACCGGATAGGCGACGAGCAGGCAGGCGAGCGCGCCCACCGGCGCCAGCACCATCGTGTTCCAGAAGGCGGTCGCCCGCGCCGGGAGGTTGGCATATTGCGCCAGCGTGAACGCCGCCTGGTAGCCGCCCTCCGGCGCCCGCTCGCCGACGCTGAACGCGGCAATGGCAATGAACGGCAGCACGAGGAACACAACCAGCCACGCTGTCGCCGGGGCGAGCAGCATGGCCGTCAGCAGATTTTTGCGAAGGACGTTGCCGCGCATCGAAGGATTGCCCCGGTGCCGGCGGGGGGAGGCCCGCCGGGCAAGTTTGTCTGCGGCGGATCTGAGACTCGTTCGCGTCAGGCCGACTTGAAACGCGCCATCAGCTCCGCGCGGCCCGGGTCGGTCAGCGTCGCCGCCGCGCCGAACTCCAGCGGCGTCAACAGGTCGGCCGCCGGATACAGGATCGGGTTGTCCAGCACCTCCTTCGGCAGCAGCTTGTTGACCCGCGCGTCGGTCGATGGCGCGCCATTGGCGAGGTGCTCCTTCACCGCGACCTGCGGGTTCATCAGATAGTTGAGCAAGGCATAGCCGGCGGGTTTGTTCGGTGCGTCCTTGGGGATGGCATAGAAGTCGGTCCAGATCTCGCCGCCCTCCTTGCCCAGCACATAGGCGATCTCGGGAATGTCGCGATGGAGCTGGGCGCCGTCATTGGTCCAGCACATCGTCATCCAGGCATCGCCAGCGCGCATTCCAGGCTGATAGTCGGACGAAACCGCGAACAGGTGCGGCTTGACCTTCAGCAGCAGTTCTTCGGCCTTGGCGAGTTCGTCCTGCTTCAGCGAATTGAACGAATAGCCATAATATTTCAGCGCATTGCCGATCGTGGTCAGCTGGTAGTCATGCACCATGGTGCGGCCATCACCCTCCGCCATGGCCGTGTCCCAGAACTCCTTCCAGCTCGTCATCGGCTTGGCGAGCTTCTTGGTGTTGACGGCAAAGCCCGTGGTGCCCCAGTTCTTCGGCACCGCATAGATGACCTTGTCGATCGTGCCTTCGGCGGTAAAGCGCGGATCTTCCTGCGTGCCGTCGAAATTCGGCAGTTTCGCCATGTCGAGCGGCTCGATGATGCCGAGCTTCTTGTAGGTCGAGATCGTGTAATTGGTCGGCACAAACAGGCTCCAGCCCGACGCACCGGCCTGCAGCTTGGCCAGCATCTCCTCATTCGAGCCGAACACGTTGACCTCGACGGCCACGCCTGTGTCCTTCTTGAAGTTCTCGAAGGTCTGCGGGTCATGATAATTCGGCCATGTGGCGATCGACATGCGGTCGCCAAGGCTTTCGGCGGCGAAGACCGGCGTCGGCATGATGCCGATCTCGCGCGCCATCACCGCCGTCGCGATGCCGAGGCCGGTGAGACCGAGGAAATCGCGGCGGCCGATCGAACCGCGCTTGAGGCGCATCAGCTGATCGACGAAGTTCTCAGGGCTTATCGGCAGTCCATCACGATATGATTTCGACATGTTTGCTTACCCTCTGGTTGGTCCCGTTGTTCTTGGTCTCCGGAAACGCCAGCGGCGTTCCGGTGGCAAAGCCGATGGCGACGGGTTCGCCCGGCTTGAAGAGATTGCCGTGGCCGATCAGGTGATCGGCCTTGGCGAGCAGCGTTCCGATGCCCTGGACCTCGATGGCGTATTCCGCGGTCGAGCCGAGAAAAATCCGGTTGCGGACGATGCCCTTGAACGGACCGCTCTCCGCCGCGCCGAGACTGAGTGATTCCGGCCGCAGGCTGACCGAAACGGTCTCGCCCTGCCGCAGGGCGGTCCGCTTGCGCGCCGCAATGACAGTGCCGTCGGCAAGGGCCACGTCGACCAGATCGCCCGAGTGTCCGGCAACCTTGCCGCTCAACAGATTGGTCTTGCCGACGAAATCGGCGACGAACAGATCGGCCGGCTCGTCATAGATCTCGCTCGGCTGTCCGAGCTGGACAATGCGGCCGCCATTCATGACGCAGACGAAATCGCTCATCGACAGCGCTTCCTCCTGGTCGTGGGTAACCAGCACGAAGGTGATGCCGATGTCGCGTTGCAGGTTCTGCAGCTCGATCTGCATGTCGGTGCGAAGCTTCTTGTCGAGCGCCGCCAGCGGCTCGTCGAGCAAGAGCACCGCCGGCTTGTTCACCAGCGCGCGCGCCAGGGCGACACGCTGCTGCTGGCCGCCGGAAAGTTCGTGGATCTTGCGGCGGCCGTAGCCGGCGAGCCGCACCATCTCGAGCGCTTCCCCGACCCTCTGGCCGATCTCGCGCGACGCCAGTCTCGGCCGCGCCTGGCGCAGCCCGTAGGCAACGTTGTCCTCGACATTCAAATGCGGGAACAGCGCGTATTGCTGGAACACCATGTTGACCGGCCGCCGGTAGGGCGGCGTGCCGGCCATGTCCTGGCCGCGGATGAACACCTGGCCTTCGCTCGGCTGTTCGAAGCCGCCGATCATGCGCAGGCAGGTCGTCTTGCCGCAGCCGGACGGCCCGAGCAGCGCGACAAAGGCGGATGGCGGGACAGCCAGGTCGATGCCGCTGACCGCGGTCACCGCGCCATAGCGTTTGGTGACGCCGCGAAACTCGATGTCGGGCACTGCGGTCAAGGCTGCGGGCTCCAGCAACAGGACGATCGATTTCAAGACGCTACCAGAGCCAATGGCAGCTAGTATATACCTCGCGAGTGGTATATCTGATCTATTTTCGCGTTTTAAGGGGTAGGAATTGGGCGCATCCCGAAAGGACGAATACAGCCGGCTCGCCGCGCTGGTCGCTGCGACGCGCGAGACCAATGGCGATCTCTTCGGCAAGGCGATGGTCGACTGGCTGAGGCTATATGTCGGTTTCGATCATTGCGTGATCTTCGGCTATCGCGGCGCCTCGCGACCGCCACTCC
>Ga0066256_1001581_pt1 | contig 30501 bp, 29 predicted proteins | sample ThiBio_1000_biof_FD_87107 | JGI IMG/M metagenome (GOLD analysis project Ga0066256, IMG submission 87107) | Wastewater bioreactor microbial communities from Cape Town, South Africa - Thiocy_expt_1000_biof (version 2) | ecosystem: Engineered > Bioreactor > Thiocyanate-remediating >... | reverse complement strand
CTATGGCATTGCGATGGAGCATGCATGAGGCCCCAAGCCTCCTAGAAGACCGGCGCGCGACTGGGGCCCGAGGGCAGCCGCGATCTCGACCTCGGCTGCGGCGACGTCGCGCTGCTCGAGCTGCTGCAGCGCACGCGCGGCTGCAGCGGCTACGGCGTCGAGCTTGCCGACGCCAACGAGCTCGCCTGCGTGCGCCGCGGCGTGAACGTGATCCAGCCCAACCTGGACGAGGGCCTGGCGATGTCCGCCGACAACAGCTTCGACGACGAACTGATCAGGGGCTTCCAAGATCACATCGCGCGTCGTGCGGCCGATCGAACCGGTGGCGCCGAGAATAACAAGCCGCCGTGGCGCCGTTTGCGCCGTTGCCGCGGGAGTTGAGAAGGCGTTCGCAGATCGCATCACAGACCGCTCACCACCAGACCAGCAAGCCACGCGCCGGCGCATAGAAACCATTGCGGGCAAGACCGATGATCGCCGCCAGAGTGACAGCCACGATGAAACCGTCAAGCCGATCCATCGCGCCGCCATGACCAGGAATGAGCTGGCTCGAATCCTTGACGCCGAAATGCCGCTTCATGCCGGATTCAAACAGGTCGCCGCCCTGCGCCGCGAGCCCCGCCAGAATGCCGACCAGAAACACCGGCAGTAGATTGATCTCGCCCGCCGTGCGCCAATATTGCACGACGCTGACACCGAGGCCCGCGCCGCAGATCACGCCGCAGATCAGGCCCGACCATGTCTTGCCTGGCGAAATGCGCGGCCACAGTTTCGGGCCACCGATCAGACGGCCGCCGAAATAGGCCATCACATCGGTGCCCCACACCACGGCAAAGGCCCACAAGATCGATGTCAGTCCTTCAAAGAAAGACGAACGCAACACGCACACCGAAATGACGAGGGCGCCGGCATAAATGAGGCCAGGCCCGGCCCACAGCGCTTTCTCGCGTCCGGCCAGAAGAGCAACGACGACGGCGCCGACGATGATGACGAGAACGGCGACGTCGGCCCGCAACGTGAGCGAGAGCTGTGCGGCGACCGCCAGCGCCAGCCCGCCAACGATGAGCCGATAGCGCTCCTGCGCACCGCCGACCATGCGCTGCCATTCCCAGAAGACGGCGAAACCGGCGATCATCCAGAACAGCGCGAACAGATGTCCGCCGAGCCAAGCGCTGCCAAGCGCCAAAGCGACCATAACGATGGCCGACAAAAGGCGCGGTCCAAGATCGCGCAATGCACCCGTCTTTTGCGGTTCCGTCGGCGACACGTCTGATTGACCATCCGACACGATTACGCACCACTCAGGGCGATGCGGCCAGGCTCGTCGACGGCGGTCACGCCACCGAAGCGCCGCTCGCGGCCGGAATATTCACGCAGCGCCATTTCCAACGCCGCCTTGTCGAAATCCGGCCAATGCAGTGGCAGGAAAACGAATTCCGCGTAAGCGGCCTGCCACAGCAAAAAGTTCGACAGACGCTGTTCGCCCGACGTGCGGATGATGAGATCGGGATCGGGAATGCCCGATGTGTCGAGTTCGGCATCGAGCGCATTGGCATCGATGGACGACACATCGATCTCGCCACGCAAAGCGCGCTGGGCGAGACGTTGCGCCGCCGCCGCGATCTCCTGACGGCTGCCATAGTTGAAGGCCACCACCAGCGTCATGTTGGTATTGTTCTTGGTCAGCTCTTCGGCTTCGAGCAGCAAAGCCCGGATGTCGCCGGCCAATTTGTCGCGCGAACCGATGACGCGGACGCGCACGCCGCTGCGATGCAGTTCGGCCAGATCGTTGCGGATGAAGCGTTTGAGAAGTCCCATCAGATCGGCCACTTCTTGCTGCGGCCGCGACCAATTCTCCGATGAGAAGGAATAGATGGTCACATAGGAAATTCCGAGATCGCCGGCGGCGCGGATCGTGCGGCGCAGCGCTTCGACACCACGACGATGGCCTTCGAAGCGCGGCAAGCCGCGCGAAGCAGCCCAGCGTCCATTGCCGTCCATGATGATGCCGATATGGCGCGGAATCCGAAGCACGTTGGCGGCCTTGCCGCCATCGCCCACTCCGGCTGTTTCGTTCCGCATTGCCTGCTCCGCGCTCATGGCGCCCCGACCGCCAGGGCTAAACCTGCATGATTTCCTTTTCCTTGGCCGCGAGAACCTGATCGACTTCGCCGACAGCCTTGTCGGTCGCCTTCTGCACTTCATTGGTGAAGCGCTTTTCGTCGTCCTCGCTGATCGCCTTGTCCTTCAACATTTTCTTGAGCTGATCGATACCATCGCGGCGGATGTGGCGCACGGCGATGCGCGCCTCTTCCGCATATTTATGGGCGATCTTGGCGAGCTCCTTGCGGCGCTGCTCGTTGAGCTCGGGAATGCGAATGCGCAACGTCTGTCCTTCGGTCGTCGGATTGAGACCGAGATTGGCATCGCGGACCGCTTTGTCGACGGCACCGACCATGCCCTTGTCCCAGACCTGCACGGCCAGCAAACGCGGCTCCGGCACCGACACGGTGGCTACCTGATTGAGCGGCATGCTTTGGCCATAGGCCACCACCTGCACCGGGTCGAGCAGGGCCGCCGAAGCGCGGCCGGTGCGCAGACCAGAATATTCGTGTTTCAGCGACTGGATTGAACTCTGCATCCGCCGCTGAAGATCAGCGATATCATATGCCATGATCTATTTCCGTCATCCCTTCGGGCCAGGGGCCCGCCACTACGCCTGTCCGCCGGAGCGGGTCTTTACGGCGCCACGAGCGTAAACTTGCCCTCACCGCGCAGGGCTTTGCTGATCGCCTCGGGTTCGGCGATCGAGAATACGATTATCGGAATTAGGTTCTCGCGGGCAAGCGCAAAGGCCGCCGTGTCCATGATGGCCAGATTCTTTGAAATGGCCTCATCCTGGCTCAATTTTTCGTAGCGGGTGGCGGTCTTGTCCTTCTTCGGGTCGGCCGAGTAGACCCCGTCGACCTGTGTCGCCTTCATGACCGCGTCGGCCGACAGCTCAGCGGCCCGGAGCACGGCGCCGGTATCGGTGGTGAAGAACGGGTTGCCGGTGCCGCCAGCCAAAACCGTCACCCGGCCCTTGCCGAGATGGTTCAGCGCCGCCTGGCGCGAATAGGGCTGGCAAACATAGGGCATTGGTACGGCCGACAGGGCACGGGCCGCATGTCCGGCCTTTTCGATGGCATGTTCGAGGGCCAGCGCGTTCATCACCGTCGCCAGCATGCCAATGGAATCAGCGCGGGCCCGGTCGATCCCCTTGTCGGCCCCCTGAATGCCCCGGAAGAAATTGCCGCCGCCCACGACGACGGCGATCTCGATGCCGGCATCGGCGGATTTGGCGAGGTCGCTGGCGATCCGCTCCAGGGTGAGCTGATCCAAGCCATGGCTGCTCGAGCCCATCAGGGCCTCGCCCGACAATTTCACCACGACACGTTTCAACGACCCCATTTTTACACCTCAACGCCAGCCAAATTTCGGCCAAACACTGTTCGCTAGCGCGATTCGAGGGTTGTATGCCAGTAGCCCGCGCCTATGTTCACTGGGAAATGGCCAAGCAGCCGGCCGATATCCGGACAAATGGATGTCGGCGATTGTCGGAACCTTCGAATTTTCAGAAAGGTTCTAAACTGGCCGGAAAGTTGCATCGGGTCTCTTTGTTTTTTGATTCAGATCAAATTCTGATGACAGAAACCTCGTCATAATACATAAGTGAACGTGCAAATTTTCGGGCCCGCCCAAAATGCTACAAAAGGAACTGGGAAAAGTGGCGTCTGTTAGCTCTCGTCCGACCCCTGGAGGGATTGGTTGTGTTCCGCGCATGGTCAGCGAAAAGCTGCGCAAGGCGGGACTTCGTCCGACTCGGCAACGCCTGGCCCTCGGCTGGCTGTTGTTCGGCAAGGGTGACCGTCACCTGACCGCCGAGCAGCTGTACGAGGAAGCCCGGGGCGCGCGCGTGAACATGTCGCTGGCGACCGTCTACAATACCCTGCGCCAGTTCACCGAAAGCGGCCTGCTGCGCGAAGTGGCCCTGTTCGGTTCCAAGGTTTGGTACGATACCAACACCGGCCCGCACTATCACTACTATGTCGAGGAGCAGGACGAACTGTTCGACATCCCCGACATGATGGTGCCCCAGCTCGCCGTTCCCGGCGCGCCGGAAGGCATGATCATCGCTGGCGTCGACGTGATCGTCCGCCTGAAGAAGGCCCCGACGGCCGCTTCCTGATCAAATCCAAGTTTCCTGAACGACAAACGGCCCCTTTCGGGGCCGTTTTCTTTTGCGTCTTGTATTGCGCCCTGCCCGTTATCGGCGTTCAAGGTTCGGCAGGAACCAGGCGACCACTCCGATCAGAGGCAGGAAGGCGCAAATCTGGAACACGAAGTTCAGGCTGGTGACGTCAGCCAGATGCCCCAGTGCCGCCGCGGCGATCCCCGACATGCCGAAGGAGAAGCCCAGGAACAGGCCCGACAGCATGCCCGTGCGACCGGGCACCAGTTCCAACGCATAGACGACGATCTGCGACATGGACGAAGCGGTGATGAAACCGATTAGCACCGTCAGCACCGCCGACCAGAAGAGGTTGGCGTAGGGCAGCATCAGGGTGAACGGCAGCGCGCCAAGGATCGAGAACCAGATGATGTATTTGCGTCCGAACCGATCCCCCAGCGGGCCACCGAGATAAACGCCCGACGCGGTCGCCGCCATGAACAGGAACAGATAGAGCTGCGAATCCCGCAAGCTGATCTGGAACTTGTCCATCAGGTAGAAGGTGTAGAACGTGTTGAGGCTCGAACTATAGAAGGCCTTCGAGAACATCAGCAGCAGAAGCAGCGTGATGATGGTGAAAACCTTGCTGCTGGTGAAGCCATGGACCGAACCACCGCCGGAACGGCGCTTCAACCCACCCTCGCGTTTGATGGCGGCCGCATACCAACGACCGACCCAGGCCAGAACCGCCATTGCCACGAGAGCCACGGCCGCGAACCAGACGATGCCACGCTGTCCAAGGGGAACGACGACGAAGGCCGCCAGCAGCGGGCCGGCCGCCTGGCCGAAATTGCCGCCGACCTGAAACGTCGCCTGAGCCGTGCCCATGCGGCCGCCAGCGGCCATGCGCACGACGCGCGAGCCTTCCGGATGGAAGATCGAGGAACCGATGCCCACCGTCGCCGCCGCGATCAACAAGGTCCAATAGGTGCCGGCGAAGGCCAACATGAGTAGACCGGCGAGGGTCGCGCCCATGCCCACCGCCAGCCCCCAGGGCGTCGGCCGCTTGTCGGTGTACATGCCGATAAACGGCTGCAGGATCGACGCCGTGATCTGAAACGCCAGAGCGATATAGCCGATCTGGGAGAAGTCGAGGCTGTAGGTGTCCTTCAGCATCGGAAAGACAGCGGACAGAAGCGATTGCAGGAGGTCGTTGAGGAAATGCGCGAAGCACATGATCCAGAGGACCGCGTGCACAGGCCCCACCGCATCAAGAGCGCCCGATGGCGCGGCCCCAACCTTGACTTCGGCATTGGCGCTCATGGCGGCATAGTCCTTGCTGATCTGTCTGAATGACCCTGAAAAGGCAAAAGGTGGCGTCGGGGACAACCCGTACGCCACCCTCCAACGGTGCCGGCAAAATAATTCAAGCGGCGGTTTACGGCAATCGCGAAGCCCGCGCCCCAGTCATGCACAAGAGGCATGCACCGGGGCAATGGACCTGGATCAACCCTTGCTCATGCTCGCGACTTCGGCCGCGAAATCGAGCTCTTCGCCCTTCTCGATGCCTTCGCCCAGCGCATAGCGCACGAAGCCCTTCAGGGCGACCGGCGCACCAGCGGCCTTGGCCGCTTCGTTGACGATCTGCGAGACGGTCTTGGCCGGATCATGGATGAAGGCCTGATCGACCAGCGTCACTTCCTTGTAATAGGTCTTGAGGCCGGACTCGACGATCTTCTCGAGCACATTGGCGGGCTTGCTGGCGTTCTTCTCGCGCAGCAGGTTCTTCTCACGCTCGACGGTTGCCGGATCGAGACCGCTTGCGTCCAGCGCCAGCGGCGAAGCGGCGGCGATGTGCATGGCGATCTTGCGGCCGAGGTCGGCGAGCGCCGCGGCATTGCCGGTCGATTCGAGGCCGACGATGACGCCGATCTTGCCCTGGCCTTCGCCAATCGCGTTGTGCACGTAATGGCCGATGACGCCCTGGGCAACCGAAACCTGGTCGGCGCGGCGCAGCGTCATGTTCTCGCCGATGGTGGCGATAGCGTTCGACAGCGCGTCGGCGACGGTGCCGCCACCCGGATAATGCTGATCGCGCAGCTTCTCCACCTCGACAATGCCCTTCTCCAGCGAGACGAGCGCGATCGTGCGGGCCAGCGCCTGGAACTCTTCGTTACGGGCAACGAAGTCGGTTTCGGAGTTCACTTCGATGACAACGCCCTGATGGCCATTGACGGCAACCGTGACGAGACCTTCAGCGGCGACGCGGCCAGACTTCTTGGCGGCCTTCGACAGACCCTTCTTGCGCAGCCAATCGATGGCGGCCTCGATGTCGCCGTTGGTTTCGTTGAGCGCCGTCTTGCAGTCCATCATGCCCGCGCCAGTCTTTTCGCGCAGGTCTTTCACCATCGCAGCGGTAATGTTCGCCATGAGCAATTTCCTTGCTGATTTCCTTCGGATCGGAACGTCTTCGCCTCAGCGTTCGGCTGAGGCGAAGGATTGAGCAACAATCGCGACGATTGAATGTCGCTCTTTGAAGTCAGTGCGAGCTGGCGCTCAGCCGGCAGCCAGCGTGCGGGCCTGCTCGACCCACTTATCGCGGGTGATGCGGCCGTTCAGCTTGAGATCGGCATCGACCTTGGTGACATCGGCGTCGGTCATCGCACCGATCTGCCAGTAGTGGAAAATGCCGCCGTCATTGAGCTTCTTGACCATCTGCGGGCCAACGCCCTGCAGCTTGGCAAGATCGTCCGGCGCGCCACGCGGCGCGGCGAGCAGTTCGAACGTCTCGGCCGGCAGTTCTTCCGCCTCGGCGGCCGGCGCCGGGATGTCCTGATCGACCGGGGCTTCCGAAGCACCGAGATCGACACCCGACGAGCCCTGGCTGCGCGAAATGCCGTCGATGGCGGCGCGGGCGATCAGATCGCAATAGAGCGCGATGGCGCGGCCCGCATCGTCATTGGCCGGTACCGGGAAGGCGATGCCATCGGGATCGCAATTGGTGTCCAGGATCGCGGCCACCGGAATGCCCAGGCGGTTGGCTTCCTTGATCGCCAGCTGTTCCTTGTTGGTGTCGATGACGAAGATCAAATCGGGCGTGCCGCCCATGTCCTTGATGCCACCCAGGGCCTTCTCAAGCTTGTCGCGCTCGCGCGACAGCATCAGGCGCTCTTTCTTGGTCAGGCCAACGGCGCCGGAGTTCAGCTCTTCGTCGACCTTGCGCAGGCGCTGGATCGAGCCGGAAATGGTCTTCCAGTTGGTCAGCATGCCGCCGAGCCAGCGGGAGTTGACGTAATACTGGGCCGAACGCTTGGCGGCATCGGCAATGGCATCGGACGCCTGGCGCTTGGTGCCGACGAGCAGAACGCGACCACCCTTGGAGACGGTGTCGGACACGGCCTTCAGAGCCTGGTGCAGCAGCGGCACGGTCTGGGCCAGATCGATGATGTGGATGTTGTTGCGGGCACCGAAAATGTAAGGACCCATTTTCGGGTTCCAGCGGTGCGACTGATGGCCGAAGTGGGCGCCGGCTTCGAGGAGCTGACGCATGGAAAAATCGGGCAATGACATAACTGTACTTCTCCGGTTGAACCTCAGCGGACAGCGGGCCGGAATTTCCGACCACCGGAGCGGCCCTTGGATCAGGGTCGCGATAGATCCGCCTGTGGAATGGCGCGCTGTTACCCGACCAGCGGCAAAAACGCAAGCCGAAAGCGCCCACCCCGTAAAATGTTCCTGTCCTCAAAGGGATAGGAACATCGGGTAACTTAATACCTGTTAGTTGATCAGGCGCAGGCTGCCGCTGCCAATTCCCGCTGAAATCTGCTGGAAGGCGCTGACCAGTCCGGTCGAGGAATTGGTGAAGAAGGCGCGTTTGGCATCGCCCGCACAATCGGTCAGCAATTGCTTGCCGGCCTCATCGATAGGGTCGGATTTGCCGGAGAACCCGACCGTATAGATCGTGATCCCTTGCGCCCGGGCATTGGCACAAGCTTCGCGTGTCAACTGGTCCATGGCCGCGCGCGCGGCGGTTTCCGAGGTGACGTTCTGATTGGCCGCCGACAGGCGCGTGTTGGCATTCTTATAATAGCCATAGGCCGAATAGCTCGACTTGTTGACCACGTTGGACGCCGAATTCCAGGTGTTCTCGCCGTCGGTCATCAGCACGATCACCTTCATATTATTGGAGGTAGCATAGGCTTTGCCGTCAGCGAAAGGCGTGTTCGGCGAGATCGTGTGCCAGCCCCACATGAAGCCCTGATGGATATTGGTCTGGCCGTTGGCTGCGAGTGCCGAGATCTTGGTCTGCAAGTTCGTCTTGCCGGTCTGCATACGCACCAGGGATGCGGAATTGCAATAACGGTTCGGCCCCTTACTTGACGAGTTGGAAACACTCGAAGAGCCGTTCGAATATTTGCACAAGCGCGACTGCTTCGTCGTTTCATCGGAGAGCGTCTCACCGCTCGGGCTCGACGTACACGCGCCACCATTGTCGTTGAGATAGCTGTTGTCGTAGCTGTTCGAATTGTTGATCGAACCGGTCGTCGTCGTCGTAACGTAACGCCCCTTCGACCAGTCGTAATAGGTCTGCGTGATGGTGCCGGTATATTGAGCATCCGGTTCATCGGGCGCCAACAAGGGCACGAAATAGCTGTCGGGCGTTCCCAGGACCGGTGCGGCGTCCGTGACATTATAGGGATAAGTCCGCGCTTCGACGCAGCCCGTCCAATCCCAGGACGAGCGGATCGCTTTCAACTTGGTGAACAAGCCGAACCGGCTGGAAGCGACAGATGAATCGCGCGCGAAAGCCGGACTGCGAAAGGATTCATCCGAGGCACCAGTCAGATCGAACCAGGCAGCGCCGGAATAGTCCGTCCCAATATTGACCGTGGGCGCGAAAGGCACCACCGACATCTTCATACCCGTCTTGAGCGGGCTCGTGTCGAACATATAGTCGACGAAGGAATTGGCCGCGGTTTGCATGGCGGAAAGTTTGGTCACGCCATCGCTGGTTTTATTGGTCATCGACCCAGTCGTGTCGAGCACGAGAGCGACTTCCACGGTGCCGACCCCATTGACGGTGCTGCAGGCGGAAGCGCGGATCATCACCGTATCGACATTCGCGATGCGCATCAGCGTGGGCGGCAGGGCTTTGCTGGCCGTGACGCAGAGGGCATGGCGGGCCGCAGGGGGCGCGGCATACCCGGCGGGGGGCGAACGGGAAGCATCAGGGGGGGCCGCCGCAAAGGGGGGGGCGGCGTTGGGGGAGAGCGGGGGCTCGCGCACGCCATTGGAATAATCCTGCATGGCTTTCGGGGCGCCCGGGTCGGGGGGGGTTGGCACCCCCGTGTTCGTGGTGAGGGCGCGACCATAGTCGACCGCCACTGCCACGGTGAGCACGGCGACGGACGCACTCAAAGCGAAGGTGAGCGAAACCGAGCCACGCCGATGCGCCACGAAGCGGATCGCGCGACGAACGATAGACCGCTTCAGCCAAGCGGAGGAAAGGAAGTCCATACGGGTGAGCCCCAGCACAAACCCGAACGCGATACGCCGTTTCAGGTGGTCGGATTCATGGCTGATCAACCATCAAGCGAACCTGAAAATCGCCATTCAAGTTTGAATGAAAAGGCCGCATATCCCTGAAAACAGCTGAGGTTCAGCCGTTACTCTTATCCACGTACGACGTAATTACCGGGATACGGTTGGCGAAAAATCGCGACTTCCGCCCATTTTCGGAGGGGATTGGCCTGCCCACAGGGTCTGTATGGCTATTTTAATGATGAATGCGAATTCGTGGGAACTTTCCATGCGTTACTGGGGAAAAGCCGAAAATAGGCTGAAGAAATTCTCTTGGCGTCCATGATCCCTTAAGATGTCGGCGTGAACGACAACAAAGGGGGGAACGCCATGAGAAGCACGCGCTGGCGCGCGGCTGCAGCCGCCATTATTGCATTCGCCGCGATCGCAACCACCGCCCAGGCCCAGGACTATCCGACGCGCCCCATCAAGGCCGTCGTCTCCTATACGGCCGGCAGCGGCGCCGACATTCTCGCCCGCTATTTTACCGAGGAATTGGCGAGGCTGATCGGCCAGCCGGTGGTCGTCGAGAACCGGCCCGGCGCGGGCGGCAATATCGGTGGGAATGCCGTCGCCAAGTCATCGCCGGATGGCTACACCTTGTTTGTCACGCCCTCGGCGCCGGTCACCGGCAATTTCGTACTCTATAAGGAAATGCCCTACCGGTTCGAGGATTTCGCGCCGGTCACTACCCTGGTCAACGTGCCCTTCACCATCGTCGTCAAGGGCGACAGCCCGGTGAAGACCATGGCCGATCTGACCGCACTGATCCGTGCGAAACACGGCAAGGCCACTTATGGCGCACCGACCACCTCATCGATTGCCATCACCGGCATGTATCTCGACGAGATCCAAGCGACGGCGACACAGGTGCCCTACAAAGCAGCGCAAGAGGCGCTGCGCGATATCGAAACCGGCAATGTCGATTTCCTGATCCTCGACCTCACCGGCGCGCTTGGCGCATTAAACCGCGGCAGTGTGCGCGCGATCGCCATGCTTGGCGACGAGCGTTTCCCAAGCTTCCCGGACGTGCCGACCGCGCGCGAACAGGGATCGAAAAACGTGCATTGGATCGCCGAGTTCTATGCGCTGATGCCTGCCGGTACGCCGCCAGCCTACGTGGCGAAAGTCGAAGGCCTGCTCAACGAAATCCTCAAGCGCGACGAAACGCGGGCCTTTCTCCTGAAGGCTGGCGGCATGCCCTACCCCGGCACGAGCCAGCTTCTGCATGAACGCATGCTGGCGACGATCGAGAAATGGAAACGCGCGGCGACGATCGGAAAAATTCCGCAGCTCTAGTTTCATCAGCGCCACCGTATTTCCACGAGGGAGCGTCGCGGCTCCGACGCGCTCCGCGAATGTGGCGAGAGTTTTGCTTTAGCTATGCAACCTAATCGAAGGAGACAGGCCCGATGCTCAATCGCCGTTCATTCGCCAAATTGCTTGGCGCAACCTCTCTCGCTGGCTGCGCCTGCACGTTGCCCAGCGGCTTCGTCGCCGAGGCCGTGGCGCAGACGCCGGCAGCGCCAGCCAGCCGGGGCGCCTACCTCATCAAGAATGGCGCGGTAATCACCGTCGATCCGAAACTCGGCGTGCTGCCGCGGGCCGACGTGCTCGTCCGCAACGGCCTCATTGAAGCCGTTGGCGAGAATCTAAACGGCACGGGCGTCGAGACGATCGACGCCGAAGACATGATCGTCATGCCGGGCTTCATCGACACCCACTATCACATGTGGAGCGCGCTTGGTCGCAATTACCTCGCCGACGGCGGCTTCGAATATTTTCCAGCGAAGAACGCCACATCGGCGCTCTATACGCCAGACGATTTCTACAACAGCATCATGCTGGCGATGGCCGAACTCGCCAACAACGGCGTCACCACCGTTCACAATTGGGCGCATAACGTACGCTCCCCCGCCCACGCCGATGCGGAACTGCGCGCGCACAAGGACTCGCTACTGCGCGCCCGCTATGCCTATGGCCATATCGACATGCTGGCGCGCGACAAGCCGCTCGACTTCACCGACATCGAACGCGTCCGAAAAGACTATTTCTCCGCCGGAACCGCCTTCGACGGGTTGGTGCATTTCGGCGTCAATCTGCGCGGCATCGGCCAGGCGACGGAAGCCGTGTTCCACGAGGACGTCGGCCAGGCACTGTCCCGCAAGCTGGCAATCGCTGTTCACGCAGGCCAGGCGCCGCCCAATAATTTCGATGCGGTCGATTACGAGAAGCGCGGCTATCTCGGGCCGAACTTCCTCGTCTGCCACTACCTGCCCGGGTCGGATGAAGATTATGCCGCGATGGTGCGGGCCGGATCGCCGCTGAGCTTCGCCACTCATTCCGAACATCGTCTGGGGCTTGCCGGCGATGCCCGAGAAGCCTTCATGCGCATGCGCAAGGCTGGCCTGTCGATCTCGCTGTCCTGCGATGCCAGCTCGATCACGCCGCCGAACATGCTCGAGATCATGCGGTTCACGTGGAATATGGCGATCCCCTGGCGCGGCACGAAATCGGAGAAGGATCCCTTTCTCGGCTTCAAGGAGGTCATCGAAATGGGCACGATCAACGGCGCCAAGGCGCTCGGCCTCGGTGACGTCACCGGTTCGCTAACACCGGGCAAGCGCGCCGACATCATCTGGATCACCGCCAATGCCGGGAACCGGGCGCCCTGGGCCAATATCGAGGCGAGGGTGGGGAGGCCGGCACCCCCCGCCAATGTCGACACGGTCATCATCGACGGCAAGATCGTCAAGCGCGGCGGCAAGCTCGTCGCTTACGACGTGCCACGCATCGTACGCGCGGCGAAGGAATCCTCGCTGCGCATCCGCAAGAGCGCCGGTGGGCGGCTGGCGCCGCCAGCCTGCTGCGGCGGTTAACAATCACGGCGGGCGTTTTACAGCCGCCTGCTTTTTTGCTTTGCTCGACGGTGCCGGCGATCAGGGGAGTTCCCGCGTGGTCAGCACCGTCGTCTTGCGAAGATATTATGCCAATCTGGTCGCGGGCGGCCTCGGTGAGCGCCTCACCGAAGCCTTTGCGAAGGTGGCACGCGAACGTTTCGTCGGTCCAGGACCATGGCACGTTTCCACGGGCACGGGTTACGTCGAGACGCCGTCCGACGATCTGTGCTTTCTTTATACCAATGCGGTGGTCGCCTTGCGCACCGATCGCGCCATCAACAATGGCGAGCCGCGCCTGCATGCCCGCTGCCTGGCGGCTTTGGAGATCGCAACCGGCGAACGTATCGCGCATGTCGGTGCTGGAACGGGCTATTATACCGCCATACTCGCCGAGCTAACGGGACCGACGGGGTCGATCGCGGCCTTCGAGATCGACCCGAAACTCGCAAGCCGCGCCGCCATCAATCTTGCCGGCCCTTCCCATGTCACAATTTATGCTCAATCCGGCACCGAACCGTTGGGCGCCCAATTCGACGTCATTTATGTCAATGCCGGCGCGACGCGGCCACTGAACGCGTGGCTCGATGCCTTGGACATCGGCGGACGGCTTCTCTTTCCGCTCACGCCCGACAGGGCGATCACGGGCATGATGTTGCTCGTGACGCGACGCGCCGATGAAACGTTCGATGCGCGCTTCGCGGTGGGGCCAGTCGCTTTCATCGGCTGCGATGGTGCGCGCACGGAGGAAGAAGCCGAGCAGCTGCGCCATGCCTTCGCGCGCGGCGACGGGCATCGCATCCGCTCGCTTCACCGCTACGGCACACCCGACGATACGAGCTGGTGCGTTGGTGACGGCTGGTGGTTGTCCACCCGCGCCAACTGATCTTTAGATATGTTCCACCGCGACGATGCCGGGGATCGCCTTGATGGCGCCGGCAATCTGCGGCGAAACATGGAAGCGGCCCGGCAGCCGGATTTCCACCTCGCTGCGCTCGCGCTCCAGCATCAGCACGAAGGAGACTTCGCCCTCGCCCTTGGTGCCGAGGCGCTGCGCGACAGAAGCCAGCGGCTCGCCGTCGCGCATGAAAATACGCAGGCCTTTTTGCACCTTGCTCGCGGCACGATCGAGCGGCTCCACCGTGGCGATGCGGGCGCGCACATCTTCGCCCTCAAGCGACGCCTGCACGGCCACCATGACGACCGAGCCCTTTTCGAGAAAGTCGCGATATTGATTGAGACCTTCCTGGAACAGGATCGCCTCATATTGCCCGGAGGGATCGGACAGCGTGACGATGCCCATTTTCGAGCCGGACGTTGGCCCCTGCACCCGCCCGACGCCCTGGTGATGGCCGCGGAGGGGAGGGCCGGGGAGGAAGAGCCGGGGGGGGTGGACCCCCCGCCGCAGCCGCTCGGACGGCGGCCAGGGCTGCGCTTTCGGAATGATGAAGGACGCGGCGCTATCGCCAAAGAGCGCTGACTGGCCGGCAAGAGCCTCTGCCTGGGTGCGGTTGGCTTGCGCCAGCACGGTGTCGATGGCGGCAATGGCGCGGGCACGTTCTTTCTCGAACACGTCGAAAGCACCGGCGGCGCCAAGGTTTTCCAGAACCTTGCGGTTGATGGCGCGTGGATCGATGCGGTTGGCGAAATCACCGAAATCGCGGAATGGCGTTTCGCCGCGCGCATCGACAATCGCCTGGGCCTGGCCTTCGCCGACGCCCTTCACCGCCGAAAGCGCGTAACGGATGTAGAGTTCGCCATTGGTATCGCGGCGCACGGCAAAATCGGATTCCGATTCATTGATCGAGGGCGGTTCGACCTTGATGCCAAGGCGTTGCGCTTCGTTGCGGAATTCGGCCAGTTTGTCGGTATTGGCCTTATCCAAGGTCATCGACGCAGCCAGGAATTCAACCGGATAGTTGGCTTTGAACCAGCCGGTTTGATAGGCGATCAAAGCGTAGGCGGCGGCATGGCTCTTGTTGAAGCCGTAGTCGGCGAACTTGGCTAGAAGGTCGAAGATTTCGTTCGCCTTCGGCTTGGGAATCTCGCGCTCAACGGCGCCGCGCACGAAACGATCGCGCTGCGCGTCCATTTCCGCCTTGATCTTCTTACCCATGGCGCGGCGCAGCATATCGGCTTCGCCGAGCGAATAGCCCGACAGAATCTGCGCGATCTGCATCACCTGCTCTTGGTAGATGATGACGCCGAACGTCTCCTTCAAGATCGGCTCGATCTTGGGATGGATATAATCGGCTTCCTGTTCGCCGAGCTTCACGGCGCAATAGGTCGGGATGTTGGCCATCGGGCCTGGGCGATAAAGCGCGACCAGCGCGATGATGTCTTCCAGCCGGTCGGCATGCATTTCCGTCAAGGCTTTGCGCATGCCAGCGCTTTCCACCTGGAACACGCCGACCGTTTCGCCGCGTCCCAGCATTTCGTAGGTCTTCTTGTCGTCGAGCGGCAATTTTGCGATATCGACCTCGACGCCGCGTTTGCGCAGCAATTCGACGGTGATCGCCAAGGTCGTCAGCGTCTTGAGGCCGAGGAAGTCGAATTTGACCAGGCCCGCCGGCTCGACCCATTTCATGTTGAACTGGGTCGCCGGCATATCCGATTTCGGATCGCGATAAAGCGGGCACGAGTTCGACCAACGGCCGGTCGCCGATGACGATACCGGCGGCGTGGGTGGAGGCGTTGGAATAAAGACCCTCGAGCTTCTGGGCGATGTCGAGCATGGTGGCGACGCGCTCGTCTTGCTCCATGGCTTCGAGCAAGCGCGGCTCGGACTCGATCGCCTGTTTCAAGCTGACGGGCGCGGCGGGATTCTGCGGCACCAGTTTGGCAAGCTTATCCACCTGCCCCAGCGGCATTTCGAGAACGCGGCCGACGTTGCGCATCACGCCGCGCGCCAGGAACGAACCGAAGGTGATGATCTGCGCGACACGATCGACGCCATAGCGCTCGCGCACATAGCGGATCACTTCGTCGCGGCGATACTGGCAGAAGTCGATGTCGAAGTCGGGCATCGACACGCGTTCGGGATTGAGGAAGCGCTCGAACAGCAGGCCGAACCGCATCGGATCGAGATCGGTGATGGTGAGCGACCAGGCGACCAGGGAGCCGGCGCCCGAACCACGGCCCGGGCCGACCGGAATGTCATGCGCCTTGGCCCATTTGATGAAGTCGGCGACGATGAGGAAGTAGCCGGGGAACTTCATCTTGATGATGACGCTGGGCCCGAGTCCGAGCCGCTCCTGATGGTCGTTTTCGCCGAGGCCGTCGGCCATGCCGTGAACGGCGAGCCGGGCCGCCAGACCTTCGCGCGCCTGGCGCTGCAATTCCTCGACTTCGTCGCGCTGCTCGCCCGCCTCGGTGGTGAAGCGCGGCAAGATCGGCCCGCGCGTCGTCGGGCGATAATTACAGCGTAGCGCTATCTCGACGGAATGATTGAGCGCTTCCGGCAGATCGGAAAACAAACCGCGCATTTCAGCGCGCGTCTTGAAACGATGATCAGCGGTGAGTTGGCGCCGACCCGCCTGGCTGGTCGTCGAACCATCGGCGATGCACAGCAGCGCATCGTGCGCCTCGTGATCGGACAGAGCGGCGAAATAAGGTTCGTTGGTGGCAACGAGCGGCAACGAGCGGCGAAAAGCGAAATCGAGCAGGACCGGCTCGACGCGCTTTTCCATCGGCGTGCCGTGGCGCTGCAATTCGACGTAGAAACGACCGTCGAAAATCCGTTCGAGCTCTGCAATGCGTTGGCCGGCATGTTCCGCGCGGCCGTCGCCGATGAGACCGTCGATGGCGCCCGTCGGGCCACCGCTCAAAGCGATGAGCCCTTGCGCCTGCGCCGCGAGCTTTTCCAGCTGCACATGCGGCAGATCCCCGGCGGAGGGATCGATCCACGCCGCCGAGACGATGCGCATCAGATTGGCATAGCCCTCGGCATCGCGCGCCAGCACGACGATGGAGCCGCGCCCGGCACGCGGATCGTCGGCACGCCCACCAAGATTGCGGGCATCGCCGAAATCGACGGTGAGGTGGCAGCCGATGATCGGCTGGATGCCCTCCTTGTAAAGCTTCTCGGAAAATTCCAGCGCGCCAAAGAGATTGTTGGTGTCGGTGATCGCCAGCGCCGGCATGGCATCGGCCTTGGCGAAATCGATCAGTTTAGGGATCGTCAGCGCGCCTTCGCGCAGAGAAAAGGAGGTGTGCACATGCAGGTGCACGAAACCCACCTTCTCGATGATCTTCTGCATATTCTCGGGCTGCATATTCGACGACGATCCAGATGCTTGGCGACTCACTTGGCTCCCTGCGGGAGGCCTCGCCCATGATCGGGGAAGGCCGCGTCGAGCAGGAAGGGCATATCCCTCCCGCCATCAACAGCGGCATTTGCCCTTACACGAGAGGTGCCGCCGCGCGTGTCAGCAGTAGGATAAGGGCGACAAAGGTGCCAAGGGCGGCGAGTTCGAAAGTGTCGGCCAGAAATGTACGCATGACCATGTCCTTTCTTGTTTCGATCACTGTAAGTTCATTATTTGTTCTCATCTCCGTAAATGCAACCCGCGAAATTCCCGCAGGCCGGTTCAGCGAAATTTATGGTTAATCAATGCTTAAGGGCGTTTGCCCTGCTCACTCGAGTTCGACGAGCAGTCCGTCCCGCAAAGTGACACGCCGGTCCATGCGGCTTGCCAGTTCCATGTTGTGGGTGGCGACCAGAGCCGCGAGGCCGGAGGCACGGACGATCTCCGACAGCGCGCCGAACCCCAGATCGGCGGTGCGCGGATCGAGATGGCCGGTCGGTTCATCAGCCAGCAGCACGCGCGGCGTATTGGCGACGGCGCGCGCAATGGCCACGCGCTGCTGTTCACCGCCCGACAAGGCCCCGGGCCGATGGTCGAGGCGCTTGCCGAGCCCCAGGAATGTCAGCAGTTCGGTGGAGCGGCTGCGCGCCTCATTGCGATCGAGGCCGCGGATCATCTGCGGCAACATGACGTTCTCGACCGCCGAGAATTCCGGCAACAGATGGTGGAACTGATAGACGAAGCCGATTTCGACGCGACGCAGTGCCGTGCGCTCGGCATCGTCCATATGGGCCGTGGGCAGATTGCCGACATAGATCTCGCCCGCGTCCGGATGTTCCAGAAGGCCCGCGAGATGCAGCAATGTCGATTTGCCGGCGCCCGACGGGGCGATCAGCGCCACCGACTGGCCCGGCCACAGGCCAAGATCGGCACCGCGCAGAATGTCGAGCGTCGCCTCCCCCTGGGCGTAGCGACGTTCAACTTTGTGCAGTTGCATGGCGGGCGTGGTGGTCACGGCGTCACTCGTAGCGCAAGGCTTCGACAGGGTCCGTCTTGGCAGCGCTCCAGGACGGCAGGATCGTCGCCAGCAAAGACAGGCTCAGCGACAGCGTGACGATGGTGATCACATCAGACGGCACCACGACAGAGGGCAACCGGCTCAGGAAATAATAGGTTGGGTCGAAGATGTTGAGATTGAACATGGCGTTCAATCCCAAGCGGATCGCCTCGAGATTATGCGCGACCAGAAGACCGAGCAGGAAGCCGGCCAAGGTGCCGACGATCCCGATTGCCGAGCCGGTGATGAGGAAGACCCGGAGAATGGCGCCACGCGTCGCGCCCATGGTGCGCAGGATGGCGATGGCCCTGCCCTTGTCCTTCACCAGCATGGTGAGGCCGGAGATGATGTTGAGCGCCGCGACGATGACGATGAGCGTGAGAATGAAGAACATCACCGTGCGCTCGACCTTCAGCGCCTCGAAGAAGGAGCGGTTGCGCTTGCGGGGCCCGACGCCGAACGGGGTCTGCGCGCCACGGGCCGTGAGAATGGAGACCTTGTCGCCGACGCGGACGCTGAGGTTTTCGGCGAGCTTCTGGCCGATGGCGACACCTTCGCTGGTGTCGAAATTGTCCAAGGTGCCGAGCTTCACATTGCCGGCGATACCCGGCAGTTGCTTGATATCCTTCTCGCGAATGCCGCGCACCAGCGCGCCCGATTGCTGATAGGGCGAGGAAACGCCAGCCGCGCTTTCCACCATCGGCAGCGCGACCTTGACGCCAGGCACTTTCGAGACCCGCTCGATCACTTCGTCATAATCGGTGAGCGGTGTATCGGCGCCCTGCATGAAAACGTGGCCGTTGATGCCGATGATCTTGCTCATCAGCTCGATATGGAAGCCATTCATCACCGACATGACGACGATGAGCGTGGCGACACCGAGCATGATGCCGAGAAAGGAAAAGCCGGCAATGACCGAAACGAAACCGTTGGCCCGGCGCGAGCGCAAGTAGCGCAGCGCCAGCATCCATTCGAACGCGGCGAAGGCCCGCGTTCCCGATGCCGGCACCTGATTGCTATCGGCCTGAGCTACAACGGGTGCGTTCATGCAGAAAACCGTGCGGTGAGCTTGTTGAAGGCTTCGTCAGGCGACAGGGTCTCGCGCGCGCCGCTGCGCCGATCCTTCACCTCCACCTTGCCCTCCGCCAGACCCTTGGGGCCGACGATGAGCTGCTGCGGCAGACCGATCAGATCGAAGGTGGCGAATTTCGCGCCGGGACGTTCGTCGCGATCGTCATACAGCGTATCGACACCAGCCTTGGTGAGACGATCGTAGAGGTCGGCGCAGGCCGCACCGACCGCCTTGTCGCCCACCTTCAGATTGGCGAGACCGACATGGAATGGCGCCACGGAATCAGGCCAGATCATGCCGGCGTCGTCGTGGCTGGCTTCGATGATGGCGGCAGCGAGGCGCGACGGACCGATGCCATAGGAGCCGCCGTGCACGGCCACTTCCTTGCCATCGGGACCGTTCACCACAGCGCGCATGGGCTGCGAATATTTGGTGCCGAAATAGAAGATGTGACCGACTTCGATGCCACGGGCCGAAACCTTCGCCGCCTCGGGCAGTGCGTCAAAAGCCTTGGCATCGTGCATCTCTGAGGTAGCCGCATAGAGCGAGCGCCACTTGTCGACCACCGCCTGAATGCCGCCCTTGTCATCGAAATCGATATCGGCCGGCGGCGGCACGAAGGACAGATAGTCCTTATGGCAGAACACTTCGCTCTCGCCGGTGGAGGCCAGAATGATGAACTCGTGGCTGAGATCGCCGCCGATGGGACCCGTGTCGGCGACCATCGGAATGGCGGTCAAGCCCATGCGCGCAAAGGTGCGCAGATAAGCGACGAACATCTTGTTATAGGAATGGCGGGCGCTCTCGGCGTCGATGTCGAAGGAATAAGCATCCTTCATCAGGAATTCGCGCGAGCGCATGACGCCGAAGCGCGGCCGCACTTCGTCGCGGAATTTCCACTGGATATGGTAGAGGTTGAGCGGCAGGTCCTTGTAGGAGCGGACATAGGCGCGGAAGATCTCGGTGATCATTTCCTCGTTGGTCGGCCCGAACAGCATTTCGCGCTCGTGCCGGTCCTTGATGCGCAGCATCTCCTTGCCGTAGTCGTCATAGCGGCTGGACTCTCGCCACAGCTCCGCCGGCTGGATCGTCGGCATTAGCAGCTCGACGGCGCCTGCGCGGTTCTGTTCCTCGCGAATGATCGCCTGGATCTTATTGAGAACGCGCAGACCGATCGGCAACCAGGCATAAATGCCCGCCTGTTCCTGCCGGATCATGCCGGCACGCAGCATCAGGCGATGCGAAACGATTTCCGCTTCCTTGGGTGTTTCGCGCAGGATCGGCAGAAAATATCGGGACAGGCGCATTCGGCATTCCAGTTGTGGCGTTTCGAGGCCCTGAAGCGCAGCAACGAATCGAGCGGAAATCCGCTGTCAGTTCAGGTTTTGCTACCAATCGCACTGCGGAAAAAATTACAAGCACGGCAGCTCTTTTCCAGGCAATCCGACGGGCAGCGACAGGTGGTGCGCACGGTAACGGCAGCAGAGCGGTGCGACGCAGGCGAATTGTTGGCGCACTCCCAAAAAATTTTCTCGATTTAATGTTGGGCCGTGTTCCACGTCAAACCGGGCTAAAATATATACCTCATTTATATCAGTCGCTTATTATTATTCTTGGGACCATTGGGCGGCTTGAAAAAATCGATAGGTAACTACTGAATTCACGTGACACGTGGTCGCAGTTTGGTTAGCTTCGCCCCGCCAATCCAAAAGGAGGCCGCTGCCGGAAAAACCGGTAGTCGCAATTACCGAGTCTCGGGAGGGAGCCTGCTGCAAAGCCCGCGCTGGTAAAAGGCGCTGCGACCTCCTCCGGGGCCGTACGATGGATTAGGCAGGTCCAAAACGGAACTGAACAGCAAGGTCTCGCAGGCTGGCCCCTGTGAACCTTGCTTTTGTTTTTAGGGAACTGGGTAACGTTACCTCTGCGGCGTTTGAATCAAACGCCACGACAGCGCGTCCAGGCAAAATTGCGTTTCTATCGAAACGCAATTTGCCCTAGGTGTCCGTACCCCGTGTCCATCCCTCGCGCACGCCGTCGCAATAATCGGCCAGATTGCCTATGGCTATCGCCTCGCGCATGCCTGCCATCAATTGCTGATAATAGGCGAGGTTGTTCCAGGTCAGCAGCATCATGGCGAGGATTTCCTCGGACTTCACCAGATGGTGCAGATAGGCGCGGGTGTAATCGCGTCCGGCGGAACTGGGCGAGTTTTCATCGAGCGGCCGCTGGTCGGTGGCGTATTTGGCGTTGCGCAGATTGAGCTTGCCGAAGCTCGTGAACGCCTGGCCATGACGCCCGGCGCGGGTCGGCATCACGCAGTCGAACATATCGACGCCGCGCGCCACGCTCTTCATCAGATCATCAGGCGTACCAACGCCCATCAGATAGCGCGGCTTGCCCCCCGGCAGATGCGGCTCGACCGTTTCGATCATGTCCAGCATCACATCCTGCGGCTCGCCGACCGCCAGACCGCCGATGGCCAGGCCATGGAAATCCATGTCCGCCAGCGCCCGCGCGCTCTCAATGCGCAGCGCTTTGTTGGCGCCGCCCTGCACGATGCCGAAGGCGGCATGGCCGACGCCGCCGCGAAAGGCTTTCCGCGAGCGTTCGGCCCAGCGCAGCGACAGGCGCATGGCGCGCTCCGTCTCCTCGTCAGAGGCCGGCAGCTTCACGCATTCGTCGAATTGCATCTGGATGTTGGAGCCCAGCAGGTGCTGGATTTCCATCGACCGCTCCGGCGTCAGCAGATGCCGCGAGCCGTCGATATGGGATTGGAAGGTGACGCCGTTCTCATCGAGCTTGCGCAGCTTGGCGAGCGACATCACCTGGAAGCCGCCGGAATCGGTGAGGATCGGATAGGGCCAGTTCATGAAGCGATGCAGGCCACCGAATTCGGCGACGCGCTCGGCGCCCGGCCGCAACATCAGGTGATAGACATTGCCGAGAACGATATCGGCACCCAACTCGCGTACCTGCTGCGGATACATTGCCTTGACGGTGGCGGCTGTGCCGACCGGCATGAAGGCAGGCGTGCGGATCTCGCCGCGCGGCATGACGATGCGACCGGTGCGGGCCGCGCCTTGCGTCTTGGCGATGACGAAAGAAAAACCGTTGCTCATGAGAGCATGGTCTTGGTCGGATCGGCCGCGCGCGTCAACAGGCAGCAATCGCCATAGCTGTAGAAGCGATAGCCGGTCGCGATGGCATGGGCATAGGCCGCCTTCATCGCCGCCAAACCGCCGAAGGCCGAAACCAGCATGAACAGGGTCGAGCGCGGCAGGTGGAGATTGGTGAGAAGCATGTCGATGGCGCGGAAGCGATAGCCCGGCGTGATGAAGATCGACGTATCCTTGCCGATCGGATGGATGACGCCCTGCTCGTCCACCGCCGTTTCGAGAATGCGCAGGCTGGTGGTGCCGATCGCCAGCAGGCGACCGCCCGCGCGGCGGGCCCTGTTGAGGGCCTCAGCCACCGCAGGGGTGATGACGCCATATTCGGCATGCATGCGATGTTCGGCCGTATCGTCGGCCTTCACCGGCAGGAAGGTGCCTGCCCCCACATGCAAGGTCACTTTGTGAATCGTCACGCCGCGCGCTTCAAGCGCTGCGACAAGCTCCGGCGTGAAATGCAGGCCAGCGGTCGGAGCCGCCACGGCGCCGCTCTCGCGCGCGAACAAGGTTTGATAGTCGCTGGCATCGTGCGCGTCTTCACCGCGTTTGGACGCGATATAGGGCGGCAGCGGCATGGTGCCGAGATTGACGATCGCATCGTCGAGCGCCGCGCCCGTGAGCGCGAATTCCAACAGCGCCTCGCCACCCTCGCCTTTCTCGATCACTTCGGCATCGAGACTGGCCATCAGACAGGCCATGCTTTCGGAACTGTCGCCGAAGCGAATGCGCTCGCCGACATTGAGCTTCTTGGCGGGGCGGACGAAAGCGCGCCAGCGGTTGTCGCCTTCGCGCTTATGCAAGGTCGCCTCGATGCGCGCCACCGCTTCACCGCGCACGCGGATGCCGCTCAGCCGTGCCGGGATCACCTTCGTGTCATTGACGACGACGACGTCACCTGGTCGCAGAAATGTCGGCAACTCGCGGACGATATGATCGCTCAGCGGCGCGTCGGGTTCGACGACCAGCATCCGCGCGCTGTCGCGCGGCTCGGCCGGGCGCAAAGCGATGCGATCTTCCGGGAGATCGAAGTCGAACAGATCGACACGCAAGAGACGCTTCCTTAAACGGATCACGGCCGGATGCGGACATCCGGCCGATCAGACTAATCCAAAAGTTCGGACTAAACTCAGCTCATCTTGGCCGAGATGATCTTGTCAGGATCGCGCACGGGCTCGCCGCGCTTGATCTTGTCGACATTCTCCATGCCGGAGGTGACCTCGCCCCACACCGTATATTGACGGTCGAGGAAGCGGGCATCGTCGAACACGATGAAGAACTGCGAATTGGCCGAATCCGGATTCTGCGCACGGGCCATCGAGCAGATGCCGCGCACATGCGGCTCGCTGTTGAACTCGGCTTTCAGGTTCGGATATTTCGAACCGCCAGTGCCGGTGCCATGCGGGCAGCCGGTCTGCGCCATGAAGCCATCGATGACGCGATGGAAGACGATGCCGTCGTAGAAGCCTTCACCGACAAGCTTCTTGATGTGTTCGACATGGTTGGGCGCGAGATCGGGACGCATGCGGATGACGACCGGGCCTTTGGTCGTTTCAAGCGTCAGGGTATTTCCTTCGTCAGACATACTGTCTCCTCGGTGGGCTTAAATGGAATTCACAGGCTTCTTGGCGGCCGGCGCAATGAAGCGAATGGCAAAACTGCGCCCCGCAATAGCCTTTCCAAAGGCGGGGGTAAACCTCAGCGGCGTGCAGGCGCGCACCGCCGACAGGATGGACGAGCGTACCGCATCGCGCAAAATCTCGTCCCTGCCCGCCTTCACATAAGTAATACGGGGTTCGCCAATAATCGAGCCGCTGCGCGAAAAGCTCATGCGGACAGTCACTTCCAGGTCGGCGAGCGGGTTAGCGGGCGGCGTCCAGCAGGACAGGATGCGGTCGGGAATTTCGCGCGCCGTATGCAGCCCATCCTGGTCGTCGGGCGTGGCTGGTGCAGCGTTCTGCGGCTTTTGCGCCTGCATAACGAAACCACCACCAACAGGCGGGATGACCGTCGAAGCCGGCGGGGTGAGATAGCCCTGTGGTCCGCGCAGCTTGCCAAGCCATTTCTGTTTCGGGCGGATTTCGCCCAGATGTTTGGTGGGCGAAGGAATCTGGCCGTAGTGGCGCTGATAGTAATATTGGGCCGACAGCTCTTGCGTCGGCACCATGGCGAGCGCCGCAATAGCTCCTGTAAAGGCCATGCGACGCCACACCATCATACTCTCCTAATCGAACTCTTTTGTCGTAATCGGACTACTTGGCGTCCGAAGCCATGCGCATGCGCACGATCTTGTCCGGGCTCGTCACTTGACCGTTCTGCGACGAAGATCCCTTCTTGATCTTGTCGACGAATTCCATGCCCGACACCACTTCGCCGAACACAGTATATTGGTTGTTCAACAACGAGGCGTCGCCAAAGCAGATGAAGAACTGGGAACTGGCCGAATCCGGCAGTTGCGAGCGCGCCATGCCGAGCGTGCCACGCTTGAACGGCGTCGCGGTGAATTCAGCGGGAATATTGGGCAGGCTGGACTTGCCGGTGCCGGCTCCCGTGGGATCGCCGGTCTGCGCCATGAAGCCATCGATCACGCGGTGAAAAACGATGCCGTCGTAGAAGCCTTGCTTCACCAGGGTTTTGATCTGCGCCACATGCTTGGGCGCAAGATCGGGCCGCAGGCGAATGACGACGCGCCCGTCCTTCAAATCCAGGAACACCGTGTTGTCAGGATCGCTCGCTTGCGCCGAAGCTGCTTGCGCAAAAGCCGAGGAAGCCGTGGCCGTGGCCAGCGTGGCGAGCGTGAATTGACGACGATCGATCTTCATGAATGTTCCCTTGTGAACGAAACGGGGCGGCCGGGCGATCAGCGCGCGGCGAACTTGGCTTTCAGCGCTTTGGCGACCGCGGGCGGCGTGAAAGCTGAGATATCACCACCCATGGAAGCGATCTGACGCACCAATGTCGCGGTAATATGGCGGACTGCGGGCGAAGCCGGCAGGAATACGGTCTGAACGTCGGGGGCCATTTGGGCATTCATGCCCGCCATCTGCATTTCATAATCCAGATCGGTGCCGTCACGCAGGCCGCGCAGCAGAATGGTCGCGCCCTTGTCCCGCGCCGCCGTCACGGCCAGGCCGGTGAACGTGGCGGTTTCAATCTGGCAGCCGGTTTTGGCGGCGATATCACGGGTCGTCTCGATAATCAGCGCGGCCTTTTCCTCGACCGGGAAAAGCGGCGTTTTGCCGGGATTGACGCCGATGGCGACAATGATCTTGTCGCAGCAGACAGCGCCCCCGCGCAGCACGTCGAGATGGCCATTCGTGATAGGATCAAAAGATCCGGTGTAGAGCGCTATGCGAGTCATGGCCGGCAGACTACCTTGCTGCCCAGAGGGCGCAAGGGTGGATGCGACGCTTTATGGCGCGATTTTTGGGGGATTCATGCGGATTTGGCTGCTCGTCGTCGCTGGCCTGCTCGGTGGGGCGGCCCAGGCCCAGATCGCGCCCAGTGAGCAGGAATTGCTCGGCTATCGCGGGCTGATGGCCGCCGCTGCTCAGGGCGACACCGGCAGCATCAGCCAACTGGCCGGCAATGCGGAGCAGCGGGAACAACGCGACGGCAACGGCCGCACGGCCCTGATTGTCGCGACGTTCCGGAAACAGCACGGCGCCATCAAAGCCCTCCTGGCAGCGGGCGCGAGCACAGCGGCGCTGGACCAGCAAAAATATGATGCCGTGACCGTCGCAGCCGTCGCCGACGATCCGCAGACCTTGAAAATCCTGCTTGATGGCGGCGCTTCGGCAAAACTGATCACCAGTGTCTACGACGGCACAGCGTTGATCGCCGCCGCTCACCTTGGCCACGAAGAGGTCGTGCGCCTGCTGATCGCTGCTGGCGCACCGCTCGATCACGCCAACAATCTCGGTTGGACCGCCCTGATGGAATCGATCGTGCTCGGCAACGGCGGTCCGCGCCATCAAGCGACGCTGCGCTATCTGATGCAGGCCGGCGCCAACCCCGACATCGCCGATCGACAGGGCGTCTCACCGCTCGCCCATGCGCGGCAGCGCGGCTACGCTGCCATGGTCGACATTCTGACGAAGGCCGGGGCGCGTTAAGCGAGGAAAGATTTCAGCGCCACGGCATTCGCCGCGATCCGCCGCGCACCCGCCTGTTCCAGCGAAGCCTTGATCGCCGGCGAGGAATGCCCTCCGCCCATGAAGCCGATCACCTCCATGCCAGCCCGCCGCCCGGCGGTGACGCCGGCAACGGAATCCTCGACCACGATGCAGCGCGAGGGATCGGCGCCCATTTGCGAGGCGGCATAAAGAAACACGTCCGGCGCCGGCTTACCGCGCTTGACCTGGGTGACCGAGAACACGCCGGGCGCGAAAAAATCGATCAGGCCGGTCTTGGTCAGGTTCTTCTGCAGCAGCGGCAAACGGGTCGACGAGGCGACGCAGCGCGGATGGGCGCTTTCGCGCAACACATCGACCATGCCGTCGATCGTAGCCAGCTCAATATCAAAACGGCGGCGGATTTCCGTGTCGACCCTGTCGCGAAAACCATCCGGCAGCGGCTTGCCGCTATCGGCTTCGACGCGGCGCCAGGCTTCCGCCACCGGCATGCCAGCGTAACGGCTGGCATAGTCATAGGGCGTCATGATCAGGCCGAGTTCGGCTACCGCCTCGGCGCAGACCTGGCTGGCGATCTCTTCCGAATTGATCAGCACGCCATCGCAGTCGAAGATGACGAGATCGAATTCAGCTTCCGCGACAGCCATTATTCCGAACCGGCGTCCGCGTCGGCAGCGCCCGCTTCGCCCTCATCCTCGCCGTCTTCGCCGATAGGCCCGCCCGACCCGGCTTTCTCGCTCCCGTCGGGCGGAAGGACGATGCCGCCTGGGGGGGCGCGGCCGGCGATGGGAATCCTTCCGCCCGGAAAGCGAATGGGCGGCCCCCCGTCGGTGACGAGCATGACCTGATCGCTTCCGGAAACGCTGGGCGAAGCGCCGGGGTCGCCGTTACAGGCATTGCCCGCCATCGCGGGGATCCCCTTCCCGCCGCGTCCCGCCGTGCGATATTCATAGGACGAAGTGCGCTTGCCGTAGCCACGCGACGAAACGGTCAGAATGACCTCTTCGAGCGCCGACAGTTCCACATAGCGTTCCTGCGACAGGGTGAGCGCACCGGTTGTTTCCTCGGCCTCGCCATTTTCCGCCGGTTCGACCGCTTCCACAGCCTCCTCGGTTTCGCCGGCAACGGCGCGACGCATGCGCAGGAAAGCGGCGCGCTCGTCGGCGCTGACATCGACATGGCGCAGAATTTCCAGCGAGATGACGACATCGCCATCGGCCAGATTGATGCCGCGCACGCCCATGGAGTCGCGGCCTTTGAAGACGCGCACGTCACCCACCTGGAAGCGGATGCACTGGCCCTTGGCGGTGGTCAGCAGGACGTCGTCGTCCTCGGAGCAGATTTTCACGTCGACGATGGCCTCGCCTTCGTCGATCTTCATCGCGATCTTGCCGGCGCGATTGACCTGGGCGAAGTCGCTGAGCTTGTTACGGCGCACGGTGCCACGGGTGGTGGCGAACATGACGTCGTATTTATCCCAGCTGTCCTCGTCCTCGGGCAGCGGCATGATGGTGGTGATGCGTTCGCCCTGATCGAGCGGCAGGATGTTGACCAGCGCCTTGCCGCGCGCCTGCGGCGCCGATAGCGGCAGACGCCCCCCTTTTTCCTTGTAGGCCTGACCGAGCGAGGAGAAGAACAGCACCGGCTGATGCGTCGAGGAGACGAACATGCGGTGCACGAACTCTTCCTCGCGCGCCTGCATGCCGGAACGGCCCTTGCCGCCGCGCCGCTGCGCCCGATAGGCCGACAGCGGCACGCGCTTGACATAGCCGGCGTGGGAAACAGTGACGACCATCTCCTCGCGCTGGATGAGGTCTTCATCCTCCATGTCCGCATCGGTTTCGAGGATATTGGTGCGGCGCGGCGTGGCGAAGTTCTTGCGAACTTCCTCAAGCTCTTCGCGGATGATGGTCATCACACGGCCGCGCGAACGCAGGATGTCGAGATAGTCGGCGATCTCCACCGCCAACTTGTTCAAGGCCTCGGCGATTTCGTCACGACCGAGCGCGGTCAGACGTTGCAGGCGCAATTCGAGAATGGCACGCGCTTGCGTTTCCGACAGGCGATAAGTGCCGTCGGCATTCATCGCATGGTTGGGATCGGCGATCAGCTCGATCAACGGCGCCATGTCTTTCGCTGGCCAATCGCGGCCCATCAAAGCTTCACGCGCCGTCGCCGCATCGGGCGAGGTGCGGATAAGGCGGATGACCTCGTCGATATTGGCGACCGCGATGGCGAGACCGACCTGCACATGGGCGCTGTCGCGCGCCTTGCCGAGCAGGAATTTCGTGCGACGGGTGACGACCTCCTCGCGGAAGTCGAGGAAGGCGCGCAGGAAATCGGAGAGGTTCAGCGTCTCCGGACGACCGCCATTCAAGGCGATCATGTTGGCGCCGAAAGTCGACTGCAACTGCGTGTAGCGCCAGAGCTGGTTCAGCACCACCTCGGCCACCGCATCACGCTTGATCTCGATGACGACGCGCATGCCGTCGCGGTCGGATTCGTCGCGCAGATCGGAAATGCGCTGGGCGCGCTCCCCGCACACCATTCCGCCGCTCGTCGCGCGCGGCCCCGCCTTGTCCCGCGGAGAGGTCATCGGGGGGAAGAGGATGGCTGCGCGTCCGGGGCGCCTTTCCTGGCGGTGTTTTGCGCCGCGCACGGGGAGCGGCCCCCGGCGGGGGTGAAAGGCGGGGCGGATGCCCCCCCGGCCAAGAAGCGAACCGCCGGTCGGGAAATCGGGACCGGGAATGATTTCGATCAGCTCGTCGATCGTGATCTGCGGTTTTTCCATCATCGCCAGCACGCCGTCGATGACTTCACCGAGATTGTGCGGCGGAATGTTCGTCGCCATGCCGACGGCGATACCGCCGGCGCCATTGACGAGCAGATTGGGATATTTGGCCGGCAGGACCACCGGCTCTTCGAATTCGCCCGAATAGTTCAGAGTGAAATCGACCGTATCCTTGTCGAGATCGTCGAGCAGCGGCAGCGCCGACTTGTCGAGGCGCGCTTCCGTGTAACGTTCAGCCGCCGCCTTGTCGCCGTCGACGGAACCGAAATTGCCCTGCCCGTCGATCAAAGGCAGACGCATAGAGAACGGCTGCGCCAGGCGCACCAAGGCGTCGTAGATCGCCAGGTTGCCGTGCGGATGGTATTTACCCATCGTGTCGCCGGTGACGCGCGCCGATTTCTTGTGCGGCTTGTCGGGCGTAAAACCGTTCTCATACATCGTGTAGAGGATGCGGCGATGCACGGGCTTCAAGCCGTCGCGCACGTCAGGCAGCGCACGGCTGACGATCACGCTCATGGCGTAATCGAGATAGCTGCGCTGCATCTCGTCGACGATGGAAACGGGACGAATGCCGGAACCGGGCTGGTCGGCGCCGGTCGGATCTTGCGGGTCGGTAGGATCGGCCAAAGCGGTGTTGGTCCAAGGACTGAGAATCGAATAGCGCAATCTATCCGAAACAGCCGCGAAAAGCCAATTTCAAGCGCCGCTTTCGGTTCGATTTATATCAATTAATTCAATACGTTACAGGCGGCAAAAATGAGTACGAAAAAGCCGCAGCAGGAAGCCTCTAACGGGCGAGGAATTCCGCGATTTTAGGACCCAGTTTGCCGAGCCCCAGAACGCCGTTGAGATGCCCAAAATCACCCTCGATCTGCGCCGTTTCGACGGATGTGCCGTTGGCCGCGATGGTCTTCGCCGTGCGTTCGACCCATTCGCCGGCGAAGACCTGATCGGCGGGCGCATAAAGCACCAAAGCGCGCGCCTTGATGCGCTTAAGCCCGTCGGCAGCGTTCGTGGCGCCCGCGCCACGGCCCGGAATGAAGCCCTGATTGGCTTTGACGAGATAGAGGAAGTGGTTCGGCGGATCGATGACGATCGTGCCAGGTTCGGCTGCGATCTCCGGCGGCACATTGACCACCTGGCGCAGGAACTGCGTATCCATCTTCGTGATGTTGACGGCCGGAACCGGGAACGGCTCCGTGTCGATGGCCGCGTACATCTGCGCCCATCCCTGGTCGAGGACCGGGCCGGCGACGGGCGTCGCAACCGGGGACGACACGTCGACGG